>WNFM01207896.1_pt1 | contig 62324 bp, 73 predicted proteins | sample 5400271 | NCBI WGS metagenome assembly WNFM01 (sample SAMN13153352, study PRJNA577476) | soil metagenome | isolation source: 60 cm saprolite on Douglas fir-dominated hillslope | place: USA:California | collected 2013-09-17
TGTCGCAGGCGATGGAATCGGTGACGCGCGCCTTCTACGCGCGCGCCGATCTCGACCTCATCCTGTCCTCGCCGGTCAGGGCGCGGCGGCTCTTTGCCGTGCGCATCGCCGCCATGGCGCTCGCCATCGCCCTCATGGGCACCTTCCTGGCCGCGCCCTTCATCGACGTGCTGGCGGCGCTCGGCGGCTGGCGCTGGCTCGGCGCCTATGGCGTGGTCGCGGCCATGGGCATCACCGCGGCGGCGCTCGCCGTCGCCCTCACCGTGGCGCTCTTCCGCACCATCGGCCCGCGGCGCACGCGCCTCATCGCCCAGGTCGTCGCCGCGGTCATCGGCGCCGCCTTTGTCATCGGCCTGCAGGTCGCGGCGATCCTCTCCTACGGCACGCTGTCGCGCATCGCCGTCCTGCAATCGGCGACGGTGCTGGCGCACGCGCCCGACGGCGGCAGCATCCTGTGGTGGCCGGCGCGCGCGGCGCTCGGCGACAGCGCGGATCTCGCCGCGGTCGGCGCCATCAGCTTCGCGCTGCTGGCCGCGGCGATCGCCGTCTTCGCGCCGCGCTTCGGCGACCATGCCATCGCCGCCGCCGGCGTCTCCGCCATCGTCACGCGCCAGCGCTCGCGCGGCGGCTTCCGCCGTGCCTCGCCGCGCCGTGCGCTGCGGCGCAAGGAATGGACGCTGCTGCGCCGCGATCCCTGGCTCTTGTCGCAGACGCTGATGCAGCTGCTCTACCTGCTGGCTCCTGGTGCCGGTTCTCGTGATGGCCGCGGGTCAGCTCGCGGGCGGCCTCGCCTGGCTCGCCATATCCGGCGAGGACGCGCCCGATCTCGTGTCGTCGGCGCCGGTCGGCGCGCGCGACCTGCTGCGCGCCAAGATCGAGGCCGTCATGGGCGGCATCGCCGTCGTCTTCGCGCCCTTCGCTTTCGCGCTGGCGCTGATCTCGCCCTTCGACGCGCTGGTCGCGGCGCTGTGCATCGCCGCCGCCGCCGCGTCGGCCACGGCGATCCAGCTCTGGTTCCGCACCCAGGCCAGGCGCAGCCATTTCCGCCGCCGCCAGACCTCGTCGCGCGTCGCCACCTTCGCCGAGGCCTTCTCCTCGATCGCCTGGGCGGCGACCGGCGCGCTGGCGGCGGCCGGCACCTGGTTCGCGATCCTGCCCGGACTGTTCGCGCTGGGCGTCGTCGCCTTCGCCCGTCTGATCGGCGCGGCCAAGGCATAGCGCGCGCCACGGCGACAAAGGGCGGCAGCCAGATCCGGCGTGAGGCCGCTGAAGCAGTGGGAGCCCCGATTGCTCGGGACTCCCACGCGCAGTAGCTCGACGCTCTTGGCCGACGTCGAGCCGCCGCGCTCGTTTTTTATCAAGGTCGCCTTACAGGCGACTGACCGCCGCTTGTGCGCCGATCGCGCGCAGCGCTGCGGCGTGCTATCGTCTGCGCCAGGCGACTCCTGGTCCTTGCGGGAGGAGACCATGCGGCTGACGGCCGAGCAGCGGGCGCGCTACGAGCGCGACGGCTTCCTGATCTTCGACGCGCTGTTCGCGCGCGACGAGATCGAGGTCCTCCGCCGCGAAGTCGCGCGCGTCGCCAAGGTCGAGACCGACGTCGTGGTGCGCGAGGGCGAGGCGCGCGCGCCGAAATCGCTGTTCCGCCTGCATGAGAGCGACGGCCCGACCGCGTCGCCGATGTTTCGCGCGGCGTGCCGGCTGCCGCGCACCCTCGGCGTGGCGCAGCAGCTCCTCGGCGACGCCGATCTCTACCTGCATCACTCGAAGGTCAATGTGAAGACGGCGATCGAGGGCTCGGTCTGGCCGTGGCATCAGGATTACGGGTCGTGGATGCGCGACGGCATCGCCGCGCCCGCTATGGCGACCTTCATGATCGCGCTCGACGACGCGACCGAGTTCAATGGCGGCCTCTATTTCCTGCCAGGAAGCCACCGCTGGGCCGCGCCGATCCGTATTTCGACACCTCGACCGCCTACAAGCTCTGGGCGGTGCCGCCGAGCCGGCTGCGCGAGATGATGGCGGTCTGCCCGCCGCCGGTCGCCGTCATCGGCAAGGCGGGCATGGCCGCGATCTTCCACTGCAATCTCATGCACGCCTCGGGCCACAATCTCTCGGCGCAGGACCGCTGGCAGGCGTATTTCTGCTACAACACCGTCGCCAACCGGCCGCGCGACGTCGAGAGCCCGCGCCCGGACTATGTCCGCTCGCGCAACTGGACGCCGCTGACGCCGGTGCCCGACGACGCCGTGCGCGAAGCCGCGGCGATGTTCGCCTAGTCGCCCGCCGCCAACGGCAACGTCCCTTGCCGCGCCGAGCGCATCGAGCACGGCGCGCGCGGCGCCCGGCGGGCGCTACGCCGCTTTCCTCACCAGAACGGCTCGGCCTTTCGGAAGCGGCGCACATGTTTGCGCAACTTGGGCTCGCGATCGGCCAGGCCGCGATCGTGCCAGCCGAGGACGATGCCGGCGGCGCGCTCGATGGCTGCGCCGCCGGTCCCGTCGCCGAACCGCGCCATTAGCTCGTGCGCGGCGCGATCGAACAGCGCGCCGAGAAACTCGCTCATGTAGCGCAGCTTCTTGAGCGCGATGCGCAGCTTGTGCCGTTGCGCCAGGTCGAGCTTCGCGAAACGCTTGGACCGCTTCATCGCCTGGCGATAGCGGTGGTCGATGAGGACGGGCGCGACCTCGCCGATTGGCGCCATGAGGCGGGCGGATTGCTCGGACACTGGTTGGTCGCGCCAGCCATGCGTCTCGAACCAGCGCAACAGCTTGAGCAAACTGGCGGTGTAGCGGGACGACTGGATCGCCTCGTTGGCGCGGTCGCTCGCCGCGCTCCGCGCCTGCTCGACCCCGCGCGACAGCGGATCGAGATCCTGCGGCAAGGGCAGCGCGGTCTGCACCGGCTTCAGCAGGTTCTCGGCGAAAACGTGCCAGTTGCGCGCCTCGCCGAGGGAGTCCAGCAGCCATTTCAGCTCGTCATTCGCCCAGCGGTAATGCTCGCCCGACAGCATCGACTTGACCGCGGCGAGCAGCGAGCGAAGCCGGCGCGTCGACACGCGCATCTGGTGGATCGCATCGGGCACGCCGGCGAGCGCGGCGGGTGCGTTCTTGAGCACCGGCAGAAGACAGGTCAGTCCAATGCCGTGCAGCACGGCGTCGACGGTCATCTCCGGCGCGATGGCGAAGGCCTGCGCGTGCACAACCGCCGGGCGGCGCGCGCCGTCGATGAGGTCGTAGCCGCGCTCGGCCTTGCTGCGCGTCTCGATACGCAGCGGCACGGCTTCGAGGAGCCGCAGCGCCACGTCATACAGCACGGCCGGCGAGCCATTCTTGAGCTCCAGCTCGATCTCGCAGATCGCCTCGGCGGCATCGCGGTCGAGGGCGCGGACTTCGCCTTCGTCGAGCACGGCCTCGATCCGGGTGGAAGAACCTGGTTCGAGCGGGATGGTCGTGCGGCGCATGACGGTCTTGAACAATGGGCGCAGCTCGCCGTCCTTCGCCCAGCGTCGCAGCGCTGGGCCGCCATGCGGCGCGGCGAGGTCCGGCCGTTCGCTGCCGATCGCGTCCTCCCATTCGCTGCGCGCGAGGAGATCGGCTCCGCCGGGGGCGCGGCCCTTGACGGTCTGGATGTAACGCCTCCCGTGCTTGCGCACGCGCAGCAACAGCTCCCGCTGCGCAAGCCCGCGCTTGGGCGTATCGTAATAGACGCTGACCAACGTCGTCGGCGCCGCCGGGGCGTGGCCGGAGCGGCCCGACAGGATTTCGCGCGCCCGGGCGAGGTCCCGCGGCATCACCGCAAGCTTAAGCTCCACTTCTGTCACGAATTCAGTTCTCTGCGAGCAATGGGGATGCGCCCGCCGAGCCGGCCGGACCCTCCCATCATGCTCATCTGGCGGCGCAGCTCAAGAGGACGGTCTGCCGTCGGCGAGGGCCCGGCGGTCAGGCGTCGAACGCCTTGCGTGCCTGATCGGCCAGCGCGGGCGCGCCAGGGCTTTTCGAGCAGATGCCGCTGTCGCCAATGGCTTTCGACCTGAAGACCGGTGACAACACGCCGCAGGCCGCCGCGCGCCCGGTCCTCCGACTGGGACGGACTCGCCACTGCGTTTCCGCTCATCGACACTCTCGTCGGCTCGAGCGGCGTAAACCTGTTGTCAACCTCGACCGCCGGCGCTATGGATTTGAGGCGTCGAAGCCCAAGCGCCAACAGCGCCAGTACCGCGGGCCGCGCTAGAGGGAGCCATGCTTCAGGAGGCCATGCGTCTGCTCGGACAGGTGATGTCCTTGCTGTTCGGCAGCAGCGGCGTGTTCATGCTGTGGGCCAGCTTCTACGTGCCCGACTGCGGTGCGTTCGCCGTGCTCTTTCTCTCCGCCGGCACCGCCATCGCCCTCACCGCCGGGTAGCCGCGGGCTAGGGCTTCGCCTGGCCCGCTTCCAGGGCGGCGATGCAGCGCGCCACAAAGTGTCTGAAGAGCCCGCGCTGCACCGTCTCGGAATCGCCCTTGCGCCACAGCAGCGGCAGGATCTGTTTCGCCTCGGCATCCTCGCTCAACAGGCGTGATGCCCGATCGATCGCCGCCTCATCGACGGTGATCACTCGTCTATCTGCATTGCTTCCGTCGGCCATCCATTCACACGGTGCTGAGAGGACAGGACTCAATTTATCAGGGTAGTGCGGCGCGCAGGTAAACTATTGCCGGGCATTTTATCGGCATGGGACGCTGGCCGCGATCATGTGCCTTCGCCCATGCGGTGGCGCGCCGAGGACCGACTCCGACCATAGCCAGTCAAGACGTTGGCGGGCGCACATAGGCGCCGTCGCCCTCTCGCTCACATCAGGAACACGCCCTTGCCCGAGCTCTGCCGGTCGAACAGGCGATAGGCCTCCTCGGCCTGGTCGAGTGTCCAGCGATGGGTGAAGAGGCGGTCGACATCGATCTTGCGCGCCGCGACGAAGTCGGCGCACTCGGCCTGGCCGATGCTCGAGAATGTCCAGGACGCGATGATGGTGAGCTGCTTGCGCAACAGGTCGGTGCTGACGTCGAGCGTGACGTTGCCGCGCTCGCCGACGAAGCACACCGTGCCCCACACCTTGGCGCTCTTGACGGCGGCGAGGCGGCCGGCGTCGACGCCGGAGGTGTCGAGGGTGAGGTCGGCGCCGCCGCGCGTGAGATCCTTGATCGCGCGCACGGGATCGTCGGCGCCGGGGTTCATGGCCGCATCGGCGCCGAATTCCTTGGCGCGACCGAGCCGTTCGGCGCTCGGGTCGATGGCGATGACGCGCGCCCCCATGGCGGCGGCGAGCCGCGTCGCCGAGAGGCCGACCGGGCCCTGGCCGAAGATGGCGATGGTGTCGTTGCCGGAGAGCTTCATGCGGCGGAGCGCGCCATAGGCCGTGCCGGTGCCGCAGGCGATCGCCGCACCTGTAGAGAAGCTGAGCTCGTCGGCGAGCGGCACCAGCGTGAAGGCGGGCACTTTAAGCCAGCGCGCGTGGCCGCCATGCGCGTTGTTGCCGTAGACCGAGATCGGCTCCTTCTGGCAGAGCTGCGACCAGCCGGAGCGGCAATGGTTGCACGCGGTGCAGCCGCGGTAGTGATGCACCATGACGCGCGCGCCGAGGCGCGCCTGCTTCTCCGTCACGCCGGCGCCGATGGCGGCGACGATGCCGCACGGCTCGTGCCCGGCGATGACCGGGTCGGGGTTGACCGGGAGCCCGCCGACGGAGGCGCCGCCCTTGGCGCGGCGGTACTGGTGGAGATCGCTGCCGCACATCCCCGAGGCCTTCATCTCCACGACGACCTCGCCCGGCCCGGGCGCGGGGTCGGGAAATTGCATCAGCTCGATCTCGCTTTCGCCGGGGAAGACGACGCCGCGCATGATTGCCTCCCGATCATGGTGCTGGAAGGCGGCCACTCTACGACGGCGCGGCGCGGCGGAGTAGGGGCGCGCGCGAGGGTCGCTCTCGAGCGGCTGGTGCCTCGATGCTTGGCGACCTGAGCGTCGCGCGCTTGCGGTGCAGCGCCCATTTGCGCTATGCCGACATCGGCACGTTTGTTGCCGAGCTCCGATGCATTCCTTAATGCGCTTTTAACCGAGAGTTGCTAATCTACAGTCGACGCTCGTCGACGCAGTCGTTTTCCGTCTTGATTGCGATCGTGCCAGCGTCGCTCCCCGCATCCGACCTATGGTTTCCTGCTCATGATTGATGGCGCCAAAGCCAGCCCTGCGACCGGGCCCGGCAATTTGCCCTCGCCGCCCGCATGGCGCGAGATCGTTGCCCGCTACGCCAAGCCCGATGCCCGCCGCGGCATCATCCAGCTGCTCAACACCGGCCTGCCTTTCCTGGCTCTGTTCGCCGCCATGCTCTGCGGCGTCCATTACGAAATCTGGGCGACGCTGCTGCTCGCGGTACCGGCGGCAGCGCTGCTGCTGCGGTTGTTCATGTTCCAGCACGATTGCGGCCACGGCTCATTCTTCAACGCGCGCTGGGCCAATGACGGGCTGGGCCGCCTGCTCGGCGTCTTGACTCTCACGCCTTACGCCTGGTGGCAGCGCAACCACGCGCTCCATCACGCGACTTCCGGCAACCTGGACCGGCGCGGGTTCGGAGACATCGACACCCTCACCGTGCGCGAGTATTTCTCGCGCCCGTTTTGGCGCCGCCTGCGGTACCGCCTGTACCGCCATCCCCTGGTGCTGTTCGGTGTCGGTCCGACCTGGCATTTCCTGCTGCGACAGCGCATTCCGACGGGCCATCCGGTGCGGCAGCGCGCGAACTGGACGAGCGTGCTTGGCACCAATGCCGCCATCGCCGGTCTCATCGTCGCGATGGCCCTGACGATCGGGCTGCGCTCATTCCTCGTTGCTTATCTGCCGGTTGTCCTGCTCGCCGGAACGATCGGCATCTGGCTCTTCTACATCCAGCATCAGTTCGAGGAGACTTATTGGGATGGCGGGACAGGCTGGACCTTCCAGGCGGCGGCGCTCGAGGGCGCCTCGTTCTACGATCTGCCGCGCATCCTGCACTGGGTGACCGGCTACATCGGCTTCCACCATATCCACCACTTGTCGAGCCGGATTCCGAATTATCGGCTGCGGGACTGCTTCGCGGAGAATCCCGAGTTGCGCAAGGCGAAACGCCTCAGCCTGAAGGCCAGCGTGAGATGCGCCAGGCTGACGCTGTGGGATGAAACCTCGCGCCGATTGGTGTCGTTCCACCACGCTCGTCAGCTTGCGCGCCGGGCCAAGTAGCGCCCGGCGCTCGGGGCGCCGTCGCTGCGCGCGGGCGTTCGGGCCCTTCACAAGCAACAAAGCACGGGCCGAGCAGCCCCGGCGATCTCACTCGCGGCGGGAGTCGGCGGCCGAGGTCTTGGTCTTGCCGCTGAAGCGCGCGCCCAATTGTGCTTCGTCCATGTACACGGCGCCGTCGGGGTTCCTGATCGCGTAGACGATGCAGCCAAGCCTCGCGAAATGGTGTGCGCGATCGAGCGCCCCGGCCTCCGTTTGCGCGCTCGCCACGTTCCACCGCCCCGTCCCGGGACGGCGTTCGGTGTCCCACCAGATGGTCCAGGCCACTGTGGCTCTCCTTTCGCGGGACCGGATCGGCTCAGGTTGCGTCGCGAGCCTGACGGAAGACCTGTCGCGCCTGGTCCCATACTTCGATCGCATGATGCTGCGAATTCTCGCGCAGCATCTTGAGCGCCGCCTGTTGCGCGTCGCCATCGCCGCTGCACTCGATGAGCTCGACGGCGGAGATCAAGCCGGCCTTGTTCAGCAAATAGCAGCGGTAGGCTCGCATCGTGCCACTCCTCCCTCCGGCGTGGGCGCGAGCACGGACGGCGGTCTCATGCGGACGCGTGAAATAACGCGTATCCCACCCAGCGCAAGGAGGAAAATCGGCGCGCCGACGGGCGGAACCAGCCAAGAAGACATTTCTCGCGCTCCCTTTTCTCAGGCGGGAGCGCAAATCTCTCTCAGCCGCCGACGCCTGTGAGGCTGCTGTCGACGATCTCTCGATGATAAGCCAAACGGCCACGGGAGGATACGCGAATTCGCAGGCGAGGCGGAGCGCAGCAGCAGGCATCGCTGCTGACGGGTCGCGGCGGTGGCCAGGTCGGCGCTGCCTGCCGATAGTGATTGCTCACGGCGCGTCGGTGGTTCAGGATACCTGCGAAAACGGGTCTCGGCGATACGACTCGACCCCGACAGCCGCGTCGCCCGCGATGCGCCGCTCCCGAAGGGCATCCATGCAGAAGTTCGCACATTGACCGATCCACGATTTTTTCATCGCGGCGGTCCTTTCGCTCTAAGCGACATCGCCAGGCACATCGCGGCGGAGCCGCCGGATACGGCCAGCGCCGCGACGATGATCGACGACATCGCTCCGTTGGAAAGCGCCGGGCGCGGCCATCTGACGCTCTTCTGCGACGCCCGCTATCTGGACAAGTTTCTCGCCAGCGAGGCGAGCGCGATCGTCACCAACCGCGACCTCGCTCGCCATGCGCCGCATCGAAGCGGCCTGCTCTTCGTCGAGCAGCCGCGCTTGGCGTATGCGCAGATCGGTCACTTGTTCTACCCGGCTTCTCCGCTCGTGCCGGGCGTCAGCGCCAGTGCGGTCGTCGACCCGACCGCCGCCATCGGTGACGGGTGCCAGATCGACGCCGGCGCCGTCATCTCGCGCGGTGTCAAGATCGGCGCGCGATGCCACATCGGTTGTCACGCCGTTCTCGCCCCCGGCGTTGTCATCGGCGATGACTGCGTCATCGGCGCGAATACGGCGATAAGCCATGCGCTGGTCGGCGATCGTGTCCGCCTCGAAAGCTGCGTGACCGTCGGCAGCCAGGGTTTCGGCTTCGTCCCCGCGCCGACGGGATTGCTGCGCATGCTGCAACTGGGCCGGGTCGTGATCGAGGATGATGTCGAGATCGGCGCGAATTGCGCGATCGATCGCGGCGCCACCGGAGACACGGTCATCGGCGCCGGAACGGTGATCGATAACCTCGTGCAGATCGGCCATAACGTTCGCCTCGGTCGAAACTGCGTCTTGTGCGGCCAGGTCGGGATTGCCGGGAGCACCGAAATCGGCGACGGCGTGATGATCGGCGGCCAGTCGGCGATCAGCGATCATCTCACCATCGGCGCCGGTGCGCGCATCGCCGGCAAAAGCGGCGTGATGCGCGACGTGGCGAAAGGCGAAGCGGTGGGCGGCTATCCCGCGGTGCGCATTCGGCAATGGCACAAGCAGAACGCCGCCCTGTTGCGGCTCTTTCGCCACAACGCAAACGGCGCCTGACGCGCCAAGCTGCGCGTAAGCCGCGGCATTGCACAAGGCGTCTCGCCGGCGCGCTGCCTCAGTCAGTGGCGTGCGCGTCGGGCTCCTGGCGCGACGGCATCGCCGCTGCCTCCCCGTAGCGTGGCGGAGGTTTTGCGCCAGCCTGCCGTAGCCTGATCGCCGCGGCGGTCTTTTCGAGACGATCCAGATTCGCGCGCAGCGCGGGCTGTGGACCCGGCTTCAGCGCGTCAATGATCTCGCGCCAGTCGACGTAATACGCGCGGAGGGCGGCTTGCGCGCTCTTGTCCTTGCGGAGCGCCGTTTCCAGCGCGGCAATTTCCTCGTCGTATTTGGTGCGCAGATCGCGCGCGCACCTCGTGACCGCAGCGCCCGGGGCTACGCGCAGGAACACGCTCCACTGATATTCCAAGGCGATGTGCTGCGCGCACGCGGCGTAGTCGTCTTGGCCGCCGGCCGTGAAGCGATCGATCTGTTCCCGCAGCGTCGTCTTGGTCTGGCCGCTTGCCGGCACGGTCGTCGCCAAGGTGATGACAAGCATCCATAGGGGGAGCGATTCCCGATGTGTCATTGTCAGCCTCGTGCGTCGGCGCCGCCGCAACCGGCGAGCCCGACGCGCGCCACAATCGGCGCGTGTCGCGCGTGGTTCAAAGGCAGCGCCGCCGCGAGCGCTAAGGGCGCGACGGCTTGATCTCGTCCGCGATGGCCTCGTAGTGCTCCGCGAGCATGACGAGAGAGGCGGGCTTGGCGGTGTGCGCCGCCATCTCTCGACATTTCTCGGCCAATTCACGGTAGCTTTTCCGGGTCGGGTCTTCGGACATGTCCATGGCAAACCTCCTTGGCCGCCGGGAAACGCCCGGCCCCGCAAATCATCCGAAAAATCGCGCCCCGCGTTGGTCGTTTCGCCTATTGCGTTAGCGGCCGCTTTGGCCGACGGTTGACGGGCGCGCTACCGCGGGCCCTTGGCCGCGAAGCTGATGAGGATGGATTCCGCGAGGCCGGCGGCCATCGCGGCGCGATCGAACGCGGATCCGCCAGCGTCGGCATTCTGGTCGTTCTCGGCCGCCTCGCGCGTCACCTCGACGACGGTCCGGATGACCTCGAGCGCCTTCTCCTTGGAGAGGACGTCCGCCTCGACCAGTATATGCAGCAGGCTCTCGCACAGCAGGAGGGCGATTTGGCCGTGCGGATAGGGCGGGTGCAGCGGCGCGTCATGCGGCACGTCAGTTCACCGTGCATCCCGCGGGCGCTTCTACGGCGCCCTCCCAGGACATCTCGTCGAGACTCTCGATGATCGGCGCAACAGCGTCGCGGTGTGGCGATCGATCAGGATCGTCGACGTTTCGCCGCCGGCGAGAGCGAGCTTGACGGCAAGCGCGTCGACGCGGGGCGGCGCCGTGATGACCGGCTGGGCATCGAACGCGACCACGATGCGACCGCGTCGAGCCGCTTCGACGACGTCCCGACCCGTGAGCATCGGTTTCCTGTCCTTGAATAGCTTGCTGCCCGCGTCCTCGGCCAATATCTGCTCCGCTGCCTCCGGGCGGCACGCGCCGCCGCGCTCCTGATATCGGGGGCGCGGCGTGCGATCTATTGGACGAGAGTAAAGGGCGAAGATACCGGGGATCAGACGTCTTATGCTTTGGTCTAAGCGCCCTACGCCTCTGGGCGGGCAAGCCCGAGCTTGTCGGCCATCCTGACGAGATCGGCCAGCGAGTGTGCCTGCATCTTTTGCATCACATGGCTGCGATGCGCCTTCACGGTGACCTCGCTCACCCCGAGATCGGCGGCGATCTGCTTGTTGCGGCGGCCGGTCGCGACAAGTGGCATCAATTCGCGCTCGCGCGCCGTCAGCGACGCGAACCTCTGCCGTAGGCTGGCGAGTGCCGCGTCGTTTTCGCGCCGCTCACGGTCGCGCTCGATTGCCGTCTGGATGGCATCGAGCAGATCCTGGTCGCGAAACGGCTTCTCCAGGAACTCCACCGCGCCGGCCTTCATGGCGCGGACGGACATCTGGATATCGCCATGGCCGGTGATGAAGATGACCGGCAGCAGGACGCCGGCCGTGGTCAGATCGTCCTGGAAGTCGAGGCCGCTCTTGCCCGGCAGCCTGACATCGAGGACGAGACAACCGGGACCATCGCGCCGCGCGCTCGCGAGGAACTCCGGCACCGAGCCGAACAGCTCGACGCGCAAGCCGAGCGAGCGCAGGAGGCTCTGCAGCCCTTCGCGGATGGCCGGATCGTCATCGACGACGAAGACGGTGGGCGGCGATGGGGTCACGAGCCGTGATCGGTCGCGGCCGGCAGGCTGACCTAAAAGACGGTGCCGTTGCCAGAACCGGGAGACGCCCAAAGCCGACCTTCGTGGGCTTCGATGATCGAGCGGCAGATCGACAGGCCCATGCCCATCCCCTCGGGCTTGGTGGTGAAGAAGGGGTCGAAGATACGCTCCGATATCGCCGCGTCGAGGCCGGTGCCGCTGTCCGCGACGGCCACCACCACGCCGCCGGGCTCCGTCCGAGCTGTGATACGCAACACGCGCGGCCTGTCCTCCACCGTCGTCATGGCTTCCATGCCGTTGAGGATGAGATTGAAGATGACCTGCTGCAGTTGGATGCGGTCACCGCGTACGCGCGGCAGGCCGGCAGGCATATCCGCGTGTACGGAGACGTGGCGCCGATCGAGTTCGCTGCGCGTGAGCGCAAGGACATCATGAATGATCGCGCGGATGTCGAGCGGCAGGTATTTCGGCTTGTCCTTGGCCAGGAGGGCGCGGATGCGCTTGATGACGTCCCCGGCGCGGTTGGCGTCGCGCACGATGCGCTTCACCGCCTCGCGGGCCTCGTCGAGATTCGGCGGCGCCGTGGCGAGCCAGAGCAACGAGGCTTCGGCGTTGGCGACGACCGCGCCCAGGGGCTGGTTGATCTCGTGGGCGATGGAAGCGGCAAGCGCGCCCAACGTGGTCTGCCGCGTGACGCGCGCGATCTCCGTCTTGGCCGCCGCGAGATTCGACTCGGCGCGCTCGCGCTCGCTGATCTCTGCCGTCAGCTCGGCATTGGCCGCTTGGAGCTGCTGCGTCCGGTCGGCGACGCGCTGCTCGAGCTCCTCGTTGAGCTTCTTTATTTCCTGCTTGGCCTGCCGGAGCTCGGGCGTCTCGATGAACTCCCAATCTCCTTTTCGGCGCGTGAGCGTGAACTGGTGGGCGCGCACCACGTCCAGGATGTCGACCGCTCGGCTGGCGCCGAGTTCGTAGGTGCACAGCACGAGCATGGGCCGATCGGCGGGGGAGAGGTCGAGCTCCTGCTCGTACTCGCAAAAATCCTTCCAGTGCTTCGATGCGATCCAGAACGCGTTGCCGCTGACGCGCATGCCGTCATAGCCGCGTGACAGTGCGTCCTCCAGCTTCTGATCCCAGCCGCCGGTGATCCGCTGGATGTCGAACCGATCGCCTTTGAGGTACCACCCGCGTCCCGGCAGGATGTTGATACTGCCGGCTGCCACGTGCCGATCGAAATCAGGCACGGCATCGCTCAACGCATTCCGCGCGGCCGCTTCCGTCAGCGGATCCGACAGCGCCCACACGCAGTATTCGCGGCTTTCCAGCCCCGCCTTGAAGTACGAGACGAGCGTCTCGAGCAGGTCCTCTTTTTCCTCATAGAACAGGCAGACATGCGTCCCCAGGGCATGGGTCCCATGGGCTTGATTCCCGACTTCCTCGACGGCGTCGCCATGGCGGCCGACTCGCAGAGCCTGCGTTGCTTGTCCCGGCCTTAACCAACGCTTCTGCGACGCCTTCGGCAGGTCGAACCACGCTCACGTCGGCCAAGCATAGGCAATCACTGCGGGAAAAAAACTAAACTGGTTTAATGCCAGCGTTATAAGCTCTGTCATAGCTTGCGCCATTGCCTTTCGCCTGGGTGGGCGAAACATGGCATGGCCGGCGACTTAGGGCGGTCGCGGAATCCGCTGATCGCCAAGCTGTCGCATTTCGTGCGCCTGTCGGACGACGACGTCCGCGTGCTCGACGCCCTGTGCCTTAGGGAGGAGCGGTTCGCCGCCGACGTGACCCTGGTCACCGAGGGCGAGCGGCCGCGCTCCGCGTTTGTGCTCACCAAGGGCATGGCCTGCCGCTACCGCCTGATGCCGGATGGAAGGCGGCAAATCCTCACCTTCCTCATCCCCGGCGACTTCTACGACCTGCACGGCTTCCTGATGGGCACGGCCGATCATTCCGTCGGCACCATCGTGCCGACGCGTCTGGCGGCCATCGAGCGCGACACCGTGCTCGGCATCGTCGCGCAGAACGGCCGGCTCGGCGCCGCGCTATGGTGGAGCGCGATGCAGGAGGCGGCGGTGCTGCGCGAGCGCATCGTGGCACTCGGGCGGCGCAACGCGCATGGGCGCGTCGCCTATATCCTGTGCGAGCTGGTGTGGCGTTACATCGCGGCGTGAGCGATGACCACGCCATCCGCCTGCCGTTGACCCAGGTCGAGCTCGCCGACACGCTCGGCCTGACCGCCGTCCATGTCAACCGCATCCTGCAGGAGTTCCGCGCCGACGCGCTCATCACGCTGGAGCAGGGGAAGCTCACGCTGCGCAATGTCAAGCGGCTGCAGGGCATCGCGGAGTTCAATCAGGATTATCTTCAGCTGGGCGGCGCGCCGCCGGAAATGACGCGCTACTTCGACCAGCTCGAGCGCGATGCCGCAGCATTTCCGCAGCCGCCGGATGGCGGGCGGGGCTGACGTCAAATCGCACATTTGTACGCACGCCCCGCAAGAAATTGACCCAGGTTAATGCCCTGATCGCGGGTATGAGATAAAAGATAAAGGCGCGCGCCCGCTTGCTGCCTCGGCTCGTACACGATGGATCGCGCGGGAGAGGACGTCATGCAGCACGTGCTTGTCGTCGATCAGCCCGCCATCTGCTCGGTGGTGCAGATGGGCCTGGAGACGGACGGAAGCTGTCGCGTCACCGCCGCGTCGACCACCGAGGACGCCCTCTGCGTGATGCTCGGCGATCGCCCGGACGCGGCGATCATCGACACGGTCTCCGCTCGCGGGCAAGGGTTCGCCTTGGCGAGCCAGGCGGTCGATTTCGGCATTCCCGTGCTGCTCATGACCGGCGAGCCCTATACCCAGGCGCGCTTGTCGGAGGTCGGCTGTCCCTATCTCGCCAAGCCGTTTCACTTGCATACTTTGGTCGAGCGCACGCGCGCCCTCCTCGACGACAGCCGGCAGTGCCGCGCCGAGCTGAGCCTGCTGCTGCGCCCAATGATCGCCGCATCCGCGGCGTTGCGCACCACGCTCGAACTGGCGCGAGAGACGCTGGTTCGGGTGGAGCGCGATGGTCTCGCGCGGTCGCTCCGCCGCGACGGCTGAGCGTCCGCCGCCGCGCCGAAGCGCGCGGCAGCGCTCATCGGAATCGTGATCGGGCTCGCCGCGCGGGCACCGCGCGCAGGGCCTCCCGCTCGCGCGCCCGCGATGTCAAGCTATGGTGGAAGCGGGGTGGCGATCCCATCTCCTGTCTCGACCGCTGCCGGTCGCGGCTGCGGCAATGGAGGCTCACCCATGGCGTCACCGCTGAGGTCGACGATCGTCTCATCGCTCACCGCCAAGCCGCGCGCCTGGATCGATCGGCTGTGGGTCGCCATCGCCGAGCGTGGCCGCGCCCATGTCAAGGTGCCCGAGAAGACGCTGGCGGCGCTCGAGCGTGGGCGGCAATTGGCGACGGCGCTGCTGTCGGAGCGCGGCGAGGCGTCGGGCGCCGCCGTGGCGCGCGAGCTGCACGCCGTGCTGGGCGACCTCGACCGTGACGAGCGGCTGGCGTTCTACCGCTTTCTCGCCGCCGGCTTCCTGCCCGACGAGCGCCGCCTGCGTGCGGCGGCCGAGGCCTACCTTGCCGAGCCCAGCGCCGAGCGCGCGGCGCAACTCGCCGACGCGGCCGAGCCGGCGCGCCAGGAGCTGCTGCGGCGCATGAATTTGTCGCCGGGCGGCACGGCGGCGCTGGTGGGGATGCGCAAGGAGGTGCTGGGCCAGCTCCGCCAGGAACCGGCGCTGAAGCCGCTCGACGGCGATCTGCGCCATCTCTTCGCGTCCTGGTTCAACCGCGGTTTCCTTGAGCTGCGCCGCATCGACTGGGAGACGCCGGCGGCGGTCTTGGAGAAGCTCATCGAATACGAGGCAGTGCACGAGGTGCAGGGCTGGGACGATTTGCGCCGCCGGCTGGGCCCCGACCGGCGCTGCTTCGCCTTCTTCCACCCCGCGCTGCCGGGCGAGCCGCTGATCTTCGTCGAGGTCGCGCTGGTCGAGGGGCTGGCGGCGGCGGTGCAGCCCTTGCTCGCGCGCGACCGCGACGACAAGGCGCAGCGCGCGTGCGCCGCCCGCGCGGACACGGCGATCTTCTACTCGATCTCCAACTGCCAGGAGGGATTGCGCGGCGTCTCCTTCGGCAATTTCCTCATCAAGCAGGTGGTCGAGGAGCTCAAAGCCGAGCTGCCGCATCTCGCCCGCTTCTCGACCCTCTCCCCGGTGCCGACCTTCCGCCGCTGGCTCGAGCAGCGCGCCGCGGCCGCGGCGGCGCCGGACCTGCTGCGCCCGGAGGAGAGCGCGGCCTTGCGCAGGGCGAGCGCGGCGGCGGCCGCCGCCGATGCGGCGGCCCTGCTGCCATCGCTGCTGCGGCGCGAGGACTGGTGGGAGGATCCGACGCTGGTCGAGGCGTTGCGCCGGCCGCTGCTGCGCCTCTGCGCGCTCTATCTCACCAGCTCGGCCGGCGGCACCGGGCCGGGCGACCCGGTGGCGCGCTTCCATCTCGGCAACGGCGCCCGGCTCGAGCGCGTCAATTGGCTCGGCAACGTCGCGCCGCGCGGTATCGCGGAGTCCTGCGGCCTCATGGTGAACTATCTCTACGATCCCGAGGCGATCGAGGCCAACCACGAGGCCTTCGCGCGCGACGGCGCCGTCGCGCGCTCGCCGGAGATCGCGGCGCTGCTCGCGCCGCCGCCACTGCCCGCCGGCGCCGCGCGGCTCCGATCCGCCGGCCGCGGGCGGTAGATTCGCGCGGCTCGCACGGCTATCCTCCCGGGCGAAGCCGCAAAGCCAATCGGCCGCGGAGGAGACGGGATGAGCGAGGCAACCGGGCCGCTCAAGGGCCTCAAAGTGTTCGATTTGACGCGGGTTCTCGCCGGCCCGACCTGCGTGCAGATGCTCGCCGACCTCGGCGCCGACGTGATCAAGATCGAGAAGCCCGGCACCGGCGATGACACCCGCGGCTTCGCCCCGCCCTTCATGCCCGGCACCAAGGAGAGCGCCTATTTCGTCGGCGTCAACCGCAACAAGCGCTCGCTCACGCTCGACATCGCGCAGCCGGAAGGCCAGGCGCTCGCGCTCGAGCTCATCGCGCAAAGCGACATCCTCGCCGAGAATTTCAAGGTCGGCGCGCTCGCCAGATACGGGCTCGGCTACGTGCAGCTCAAGAAGCGCTTTCCCGGCCTCATCTATTGCTCGATCACCGGCTTCGGCCAGACCGGGCCTTACGCGGCGCGGCCGGGCTATGACAGCCTCATCCAGGCGATGGGCGGCGTCATGAGCCTCACCGGCGAGCCCGACGGCGCGCCGCAGAAGGTCGGCGTGCCGCTCGCCGATCTCTTCGCCGGGCTCTACGGCTGCATCGGCATTCTCGCCGCGCTGCGGCACCGCGAGGCGACCGGGCGCGGCCAGCAGATCGACATCGGCATGCTCGATGCGCATGTGGCGTGGCTCGCCAACCAGGGCATGAACTATCTCGCCACCGGCGAGAACCCGGCGCGGCTCGGCAACCAGCACCCGAACATCGTGCCCTATCAGGTCTTCGCCACCAGCGACGGCTTCATCGTGCTGTCGATCGGCAACGACCCGACCTTCCGCCGCTTCTGCAAGGACTTCGGCCTGGAGCCGCTGCTCGGCGATGCGCGCTTCGCCAGCAACGCCGCGCGCGTCGAGAACCGCGCGCTCGTCACCGACACGCTGGCGGCGGTGCTGAAGCGGCAGACGACCGCCTGGTGGGTGGAGCGGCTCGAGGCGCTGCAGATCGGCTGCGGTCCGATCAATACGTTGAAGGAGGTGTTCGCCGACCCGCAGGTGCAGGCGCGTGGCGCCGTGGTCAAGATGCCGCATGCGGCGACGCCCGGGGGCGTCAAGGTCATCGCCAACCCGCTGCGCCTCTCCGAGACGCCGCCCGACTACCGCCTGCCGCCGCCGCTCCTCGGCGAGCACACCGACGAGGTGCTGCGCGAGCGGCTGGGCATGGGCGCCGCCGAGATCGCCGAGCTGCGTCGCAAGGGGATCGTCTGAGCGGTCGGCGCGGGGAAGGTTCCGCGCCGAGCGCAGAAAACGGGAGACAGCTCTGTTGCAGACGGGACGGGCGACGTCACGCGCCCGCCGGCGCGTGTCGCGCGAAAAAAACCTGTCGCCATTTTCCGGTGGATAAATCGGCCGGCGCAATTGCGCCGCAGCACAAGCGCAATTATCGTTTGTCGTTGCCCATCGAAACAGCCCATCGGCAGGCACGGGACCGGAGAGTTGCGGTGCTTGTGACGAAACTGCGCGAGCAGGCGCAGCGCTGCTCGCGCCTTGCCAAATCGATCTACAACCCCGAGGCGGCGGCGGATCTCGAGGCCTATGCGCGCCAGCTCGAGGAACGCGCGCAAGAACTCGAGGCGAAGCCCGTGCCGGAGCCGCCGGCGGCGCCGTGACCGCGGTCAGGCGGCGCGGCGCGCCACCGGCGGTCCGCCCTTGATCAGCCTGTCGTGCGTGCTCCTTTGCCAGAGAAACGGTGGAGGGAAATGCTGCGCGCGCCGTATGTATGATTATGGCGGCGTGCGCCGCGGTCCGTGCGGCGAGCGCGATAGGGAAGCAATCCCGTTGGTTGTGCGGATCGCGTCGGCCCGCGGCCATGAGACGATAAGCGAGGGGAGGGAGATGATGGCTCGGCAATGCCGCATTCTCGTCATCGAAGACAATGAACACGTCTCGGCGCTGCTCGATCAGGTCATCTCGCTCGAAGGATATGAGGTCGAGCTTGTGCGGCCGCCGCTCGACGACACCGCGGGCATCGACTTCGCGGCGTATGACGTGGCGCTCATCGACCTGTTGCTGCCGCGCGGGCATGACGGCTTCGCGATGGCGCAACGCGCGTCGGCAGCCGGCATCGGCGTCATTCTCATGTCCGGCAATCGCAGCGTGTACGACAAAGCCGAGAAGTCGCCGCACCCCTTCCTGGAAAAGCCGTTCCGAATCGCGCAGCTGATCGAGACCATCCACCAGGTGCTCGAGCGCACGAGCAGCGATTGCGAGCGCCAAACGGCCAAGTCCGCATAAGGGCGCGGGCTATTTCGACCGCCGTCCGGAGTCGCGCAGGAAGAGGATCGCGGCGGCGAAGGCGTTGGCAATGACGCTATAGCGCAGAAGCTGGAGGGGCCAATCGATCGAGCGGCATTCCGTGGCGATGCAGGCGTCCTCGTAGGCGTCCGCGACGACTTCCGTGGCGAAAAGTCCGAGCCCAAGGCCGCCGAGCCACAACGCCGCGACGAGCCACAGCCGCGCCGCCTGCCACAGCAGGACGCCGCGCGTCCGGAGGCGCGCCCAATCCGAAGCGATGCGCATGCGCGTAGACCGCTCGTTCTAACTAAAGACCGCCAGGAAATAGACGGCAACCAAGGCGAGCACGATCAGCCCGAACAGGCCGACCAGCTTGGCCGCCATCCAATCGTTGCCGTTCATGCCACGCACCCTGGCTCCGATCTGCGTCGGCTCGTGTGCCACAGCAACCGGAAATTGCCTTGGATGTCAAGCGCGTCGCGATGCCCGGCCGGCGCGGGCAGCAGCCGGCGGCGACCTCAGTTGTGCCGCCGCCTGCGCCGCAGCTTGCGCTTGGCGCGTGTCAGCGTGGCGCGGATCGCGCCGCGGCGGGCGTCGTCGTCCTGGACCATCGCCGTCATCACCGGGTCGTCCATCAGCTCGTCGAGCGACGCGCCGACGCGCCCGGGCGCCCGCTCCGGCCTGGCTTCGGGCCGCAGGATGTGGACCGCCTCGGCGACGCGGGTCCAGATGATCGCCGAGGGATAATCCCGGATGGCGAGGCGGTGATGCGCGCGCTCGGTCGTGACGGCCAAGGCCTCGTCGCCGTACTTGTCGACCAGAAGCCGGGCAATGCGCTGAATGCGGGGGTCGCTAGCCATCAGGATTCACCTGCGGCCGTCTCCGGCCGAAAGCCGATCTACGGCAACTCTCTGTGGAGCGAACGCCGGGGAAGCGGCATAACTCCCGCATGCGCGGGCTCGTCGAGACTACGGGCAAGCGCCTCTGAGACGAATGCGGCCTTCGCACCCGAGCGTACAAGGCTGGGACGCCAGCTTCCGTCAGCCGCAGGTTCTCACTTATTCGCGTTCGGTGCCGAGGGCATCACCATGGTGGACATCATCCTGCCGTCTCCGAGGCGTTTGTCGGGGACAATGTAGAGCTTCCCTTGATACACCAGGACGATATGGGCCTCGCTCAGCGGCTGCGCGCCAGCGATGATCGCTTTGGCGGTATCCTCGGAGATTTTCGCCTTGGTCGCCTTGCCGGTTGCATCGACGACCATGGCGTGTCCCTCAGGGAACATCATGAACTCGTAGCCGGGAACGTCAGCCCGCGCCACGGCAGACCCAAGCAGCGATACGGCAGCGGCCAGAATCAGGCCTTTCGTCAAATGGGTGGCGATCTTGGTTCTCATGACTGTTTCCTTTCAGACGTGAACAATTTCCGTCAGCCTGCTCGACAAGGTGCAGCCTATCCGGATGTGCGCGAGGCTGCTGCGATCGGACCGGCCATAGATCACTGCGCCTGGACCTGAACGGCAGCGCCAGGCTTGTCCGCAGTCCCGGGGGCGATCACGAGATAGCGGCGTGGCACTCTGTCCTCGCCGCGCACGACCTGCCGGATCGGGCCGATAGCGTTGACGATTGCCGATCCCGCCGGGTTCGTCATGAATGCCGCCAGCGGCTCCAAGACGCCGCCGCCACCCGGCTCGTTAGCGAGCGCGAGCACGTAAGGCTGCTTGGGCTCGAGACCGGTAGCCGATGCCTGCAGCACCTGCAGCAGCCCCTGATCGAACAGTGAGACGCTGGTGGGCGATTTCTTCTCGCCCGCCGACCTGGCCTCCGCCGGCGGAACCAGCGTCAGGTGCGCAGCTTCTCCGGCGACGCCAAGCGGCTGCAGTCCCTGCATGCCGTCGCCCTCGGGAACGGCATTGGGCACATAATTGACCGCCTGCGCCGCTTGCCCGATCGGGACCGTGGCGATCACTTTGTTGGTCAGGGTATCGATGGCGGTAAGGCGGTCTTGGTTCTCGAGGCCGACATAGACCCGCGTTCCGTCCCCCGAGGGCCAGATCCCGTGCGGCAGCTTGCCGACCGGGATGGTCGCGACCTTGGAGAAGTCGTCGGTGCGGAACGCCTGCACCTCGTTGAGCCCGCCGACCGTGACATAGGCGAACTGGCCCTGCGCGTTGCGCACGATGTTCACGTGGTTGGTGATCGGGCCCGTGTCGAGCGTCTTGAGCAAGGAGAACGGCGGACGCGCGTCGAACACCTGGGTTTTGCCGGTGTCCTTGAGCGTGAACCAGACCTGCGAGCCGTCCGGCGTCGCCGCGATATTCGGGCAGAAGGGGCTCGCCTGGGCGACCCGTCCGACGATCTCGTGATCGGCGACGGTGATCACGACGGTCTCCGGGTTGAAGGAGGAGCAGACGTAGCCGTACTTCCCGTCGGGCGAGAAGATCTGCATGCCCGGGCCGTTCGGCACGATGGTGCGCGTCTTCTCCTCGTAAGTGGCGCCGTCGAGAACCGAGACATAGTTCTCGCCGCGCACCGTCACCCACACCTCCTTGCCGTCCGGCGTGAAGAAGGCCTCATGCGGCGAGCGGCCGACATAAGCGACGTGCTTCACCGCGTTGGTGGCCGTGTCGATGAAGGTCACCGAATTCGAGCCGATCGATACGACGGCGATCGTGCGATGATCGGGCGAGAAGCCCATGCCGTGGACCAGCAGCTCCCCGTGATAGAGCGGGCTGAGATTGGCCGGTATCGGATCGCCCAGGCGGATGACGCCCAGGAGCTTGTTGTCGGCGGGATCGGTGACGGAAACGGTGTTCGAGAACTGCTCCGCGGCGTAGACACGGTCGCGATGGCTGACGGGCGCATCGGGATCGGAAGCCGATCCGGGCGCCTGTCCCGCCCACGCCGATTGGATAGACACGACGGCCGTGGCGGCCAGCAACGCGATCAAGAACGGAAAGCGTTTCACGTCAGGGCTCCCCGTGCATGTGCATCGGGTGGCGAGACATGGCTGGCGTGTCGGCCGGATCGGCCGAGGCCGGCTGGTCCGGCGACGGCACGGACGGCGGTAGCGGCTCGCCGACAGCCAGCCGCATCGCCGCGATCTCCTGCTGCTGCGTGACGATGATTTCCTGCGCCATGCGTCTGAGCTGCTCGTTATGGCCGTAGCGCAGCTCGGCCTGGGCCATGTCGATCGCGCCCTGGTGATGCGGCGCCATCATGGCGACGAAGTCGCGGTCGATATCGCCGGACGGCTTGATCTCCATGGCCGCCATCATCTTGGCCATGGCGGCGTTATTTTCGGCCAAGAACGGCGCTTCGTCGGGGCTCGCGGCCAAAGCGGTTGCGGCGCCGACGATGCCGGCAGCGAATGCCACGGACCGCAGACGGAACTGCCGGCGAGGGAAGCGGGCCATCATCCGGCGAGGGAAGCGGGCCATCATAATGACTCCTTGCTCGCCTTGGTTCGGTCAGACGGCGTGGCCGTCGCGGCACAGACGTAAGCCGACCGTGCAATGTTGGAAATGCATTTTCGTCACGCGCGCATGTTCAGGACGAATTGGGGCGTCTTCGCGGCTGGGGCGCAGCTTGAACGTCCGCGATCGAATATGGTTGCAACGCTCAGTCGGGCGCGTCGCCAACGCGTTCGTTCGCAGCGATCCGCCGTCGTCCACCGTTCGGGCGAATCGGCAAAACCCGGCTACTTTCCCGCTTTTGTGGCCATCGCTCGGTTCGCTTGCGCCACGGTCGCCCGCCTGAAAGTCCGGATCTCAGCCCAGGCAAGCGTCGGGCGGGCTCAACATCGGCCTGCAACCGCCGCAGACGCGCCGCCCGACAGTTGTCGAGCGCGACCCCGTGGTTCCAAGCGGGCCGCGGTGGGGGATGTGCTGGCCATTCTCGGTTCCCGCCATTATCGTTGGGCGTCGTAGCGTCAAGCTGCTGATAACGCATTTGGGGGGAGAAGACGCCGTGAAAACTGGTCTGAGATGGTTCGCGCTGGTGATGTCGGTGGTCATGCCGGCGGCGTTGATGGGCGCGCCGGCGCATGCCGAAAGCACGCTCGATAAGATCCTCAAGGAGAAAAGGATCCGCGTCGCCATCGATGTCGGCAATCCGCCCTTCGGCATTCTCGACAAGGCGGGCCAGCCCGACGGCTCGGATGTCGCCGTCGCCCGCCAGATGGCGAAGGATATGGGCGTCGAACTCGAATTCGTCCAAGTGCCCTCGACCGGGCGCATTCCCGCGCTCCTGGCGGGTCGCGCCGATGTCACCATCGCCTCGATCTCGGTGACCAGCGATCGCGCCAAGGCGGTCATGTACTGCAACCCGAACGGCGCGCTCTCGATCGTCATCTTTGGACCCAAGAGCGTCGCCATCAAGGCACCCGCCGATCTCGTCGGCAAGCGCATCGGCATCACGCGCGCGACCCTCGAAGAGGCGACCGTGCCGAAGATGGCGCCGCAGGGCACCAACATCGTCTGGTTCGACGAGATCGGCGCGACGATCCAGGCCTTGCTGTCGGGGCAAGTCGATGCCGTCGCCATGACTTCTTTCGCCGGAAAGGCCGTGGCCGACGGCAATCCGGACAAGGGGATCGAGACGAAGCTCAACGTGACGACCGCCTTTTACGCGCCGATCGTGCGGCACGACGATTTCGAGCTGCGCCAGTGGATCAATACCTGGCTCTTCCTCAACAGCCAGAACGGAACCCTGGCCGCGATCTACAAGAAGTACACCGGCCTCGACCTGCCGGCCTTGCCCGTGTTTTGAACGCTCTGCGGCGCCGCCGCAGCGGCCGGCCGCCGGGCCTGCCCGGTCCGGCTTGCCGCCGGTCGGCTGACCGGAGCGACCCGGCGTGAATTATGTCTTTCAATTCAACGTCGTCTGGGACCATCTCCCGGAGCTTTTGCACGGCGCGTTGCTGACCATCCAGCTCTCCGCCACGGCGATGGCTTTGGGGCTGTGCCTTGCCGTGCTCTGCGCCTCGGTGGCTGCCTATGTCGAGCTGATCCGCAACACGCCGTTCCTCGTCCAGATCTTCATCTTCTACTTCTCGCTGCCGGTGGTCGGGATCCGGCTCACCGCCGACAGCGCTGCGCTCGCGGCAATGACGGTCAATCTCGGCGCCTATGCCAGCGAGATCGTCCGCGCCGGCATCGAGGCGATCCCGCACGGTCAGGTCGAGGCGGCGCGCGCGCTCGGCCTCGGCCGCCTGCAGATCTTCCGCTTCATCATCATCTTCCCCGCGCTGAAGACGGTGTATCCGGCCCTCGCCAGCCAGTTCATTCTGCTGATGCTGAGCTCGAGCGTGGTCTCGACCATCTCGGCGGTCGAGCTGACGGCGATCACCAATTCGCTGCAATCGACCACCTTTCGATCCTTCGAGTTCTACTTCGTCGCGACCGGCCTGTACCTCGCCATGGCGCTGGGATTCAGAGCCGCGTTGAGTGCGATCTACTGGGCGGTGTTCCAACGCGGCCGGATGGCGTGAGGCGGCAATGGGGCGCACCTTCGGGACGCAGGAGTTCCTCTATCTTCTCAAGGCGATCCCCTGGACCTTACTCCTGTCGCTCGGCGCCCTTGCCGGCGGCGCGATCGTCGGGCTGTTCATCGCCATCCTGCGCACCGCGCCCTCCCGCCTCCTGCGCGGGCTCGCCACCGGCTACATCGAGATATTCCAAGGCACGCCCGTGCTGATGCAGCTGTTCGTCACCTATTACGGTCTCGCCGTTCTCTTCAACATCCGGGTCGACGCCTGGCCGGCCGTGCTGCTTGCCTTCACCCTCTATTCGGGCGCCTTCCTCGGCGAGATCTGGCGCGGCTCGATCCAAGCCATTCCGCGGCCGCAATGGGAGGCCGCGGCATGTCTGTCGCTCAGCTTCCCCAAGCAGCTCTGGTACGTCATCCTGCCGCAAGCCGCGCGCATCTCGATCCCGCCCACCGTCGGCTTCGCCGTGCAGCTGATCAAGAGCACTTCGATCGCGGCGATCATCGGCTTTGTCGAGCTCACCCGCGCCGGGCAGCTGATGACCAACACGACCTTCAAGCCGATGATCGTCTATCCCATCGTGGCGGCGCTTTACTTCATCCTCTGCTGGCCGCTCTCGCTGCTGGCCCGGACCCTCGAGAGGCGTATCGATGCCACTCTTGGCATTAAGAAGCATTTCTAAGCGCTTCAGCTCGCATCAGGCGCTTGAGGACGTGTCGCTCGAGGTCGACGCCGGCGAGGTCGTGGCGATCATCGGGCGAAGCGGCTCGGGAAAAAGTACGCTGCTGCGCTGCATCAACGGGCTCGAGAAAGTGGATGGCGGCACGATCGAGTTCGACGGCAAGCCGTGCGATCCGCGACGGCTTCGGGAGCTGCGCCGCGAGATAGGCATCGTCTTCCAGAGCTACAATCTGTTTCCCCACCTCTCCGTCGAACGCAACATCACGCTGGGGCTGACCGCGGCCAAGGGAATGCCCATCGCCGAGGCGCAGCGTCTCGCCCGCAAGGTGCTGCGCATGGTCGATCTCGAGGACAAGATAGCGGCCTATCCGCTGCGGCTGTCCGGCGGCCAGCAACAGCGCGTCGCCATCGCTCGCGCGCTTGCCATGGAACCGCGCCTGGTGCTTTTCGACGAGATCACGGCGGCCCTCGATGCCGAGCTGATCGGCGAGGTCATCCAGGTTCTCGACAAGCTGGCGCGCGACGGAATGACGATGGTGCTGGTGACCCATGAGATGGGTTTTGCTCGGCGCAGCGCCGACACCATCGTCTTCATGCATCAGGGGCGCATCTGGGAGAAGGGGGCTCCCGCCTCGCTCTTCGGCGCTCCCGCGACAGCCGAGCTGGCGTCCTTCATCGACGCGATCCTGGCGGTCGATCCGGCCCGTCGAAGACGCATCGGCTGAGCCGGGCGGTTTAAATCGAGCGCTCGTCCGATCCTGGCTGGCCGACCGAGCGCGGTCCGAGTTATCTGCCGTAATTCGGACATGAGTGTCAATAATAATCGCGCCAATTTACGACGCCGTGCGGGGCGGTGCGGAGTTCAGGGACCGACGATCAGCGCTGCCGGATCTGGCGAGCCCATACCGAAGGCGGCGGAGAGCGCGACGATGAGTACGGCGGCGATCAGCATCCCCGCGATGACGAGCGCGGAGCCGTGAGCAGGCCTCTCGTGGATCATTGAGCTGAAAGAAAGCGACATGGTGAGCCTCCTCTGTAACACACGCTAATTATCAGCATGACTTACTAAATCAGAGTAAAAATTACGCCGCCTTTTCTCTGGAATACACGAAACCTTTTAGGCGATTCCGGTGAATGCGCGCTGGCCACCCATTCAAAGTGGACAGTCAAATGCTCTCCGCATCGAAAGCTCAATTACTGTGCGAATTTACGGCGCGTTAATGGTGTCCTTGTATGAATCACAAAGTAACGACTGCACGCGCTCAACGGGAACTGGCGCATGTTCAAAAGACTGCTGCTGTTAGTTGCGGCCATCGCTGCGTTTGTACTCGTGCAGCTGCCCGATGCGATTGCCGGAAACAAACAGACGCTGAAGCTCGGATACATCCTCGCCAAGAATTCCCAACTCGGCGCCGGCGCGACCGTGTTTGCGAATGAGGTCGCCCGGAGGACGCAGGGCCGCTACAGGATCGAGCAGTACCCCAACGCCGAGCTCGGCGGCGAAGTCGAGATGATGAAGGGCGTTCAGCTCGGCACGATCGACCTCGCTTTCATCACCGGCGCTCCGGTGCCGAACTTCGTGCCCGAGGCCGGCATCTTCGGCATCCCGTTCCTGCTCCGCGATGCCGAGCACGCCCACGCCGTGCTCGACGGACCGATCGGCGACGAGCTGCTCAGGAAATTCGCCGCCAAGGACATGATCGCGCTTGCCTGGGGCGAGAATGGCATGCGCCACCTGACCAATTCAAAGCATCCCATCGCGACGCCGGACGACCTCAAGGGGCTCAAGCTGCGCGTGCCGCAGAGCGACACCATGGTCGCCGGCTTCAAGGGCCTCGGCGCCGATGTCAGCCAGCTCGCGTTTCCCGAGCTTTACGGCGCTCTCCAGACCGGCAAATTCGACGGGCAGGAGAACCCGATCGCGACGATCGTCGCCTCCAAATTCAATCAGGTGCAAAAGTATCTGACGATGAGCGGGCACATCTACGACCCCGCCGTCTTCCTCGTCTCGAAGGACCTCTACGAGGACATGTCGGCCGCCGACCGGGCGGCCTTCGTGGAAGCGGCCAGGCTTGGCGGCGAGGCGTCGCGCAAATTCGCCGCCCAGGCAGAGGCCGAAGGCGTGGCGTTCCTGCAGAATCAGGGCATGCAGGTCGTGACCTCCATCGACAAGCGCAAATTCGCGGCGGCGATGGCGCCGATCATGCCCGCGTTCGAGCAGAAATACGGTGCCGCGGCGATCACCCGGATCCGCGAGTACAAAGTGGCGGAGCATTGAGCATCATGCGGTTCCACCTTTGCCCTGGGCGTCGGGCATGCTGAAGACGCTGCTGCTTCATCATTTGTCGATCAGGCAACGCGTCGCTGGAGGGTTTGCCCTCGTGCTCGTGCTCTGCGGGCTGCTGGCGATCGCCTCGATCCAGGGCACGCGGGTCATCACCGGCAGCGTCGCCAGCTCGCGGTCGACGGCGATCGCCGCACTTGCCGCCGAGGAATTCGCCTCGCGTCTCGCGGAGCTCAACGACGCGGTTTCGCGCTACGCGCTCAGCGGCACCGGCGCCGACCGCAACGAGGCCAGCCGCCATCTGGCCCTCGCCGCCGACGCGTTCGAAAAGCTGTCGAAGGAGAGCGCAAGCGGGGGCGGCGGCGCCGCCGCGGAGATTCGCGCCGCCTTCGACCAATACCGCGCCGCGACCGAGGACACCTTCAAGGCCGTCGGCGGCCGCTTCTCCGGCGCCGAGGATCTCAAGCGGGCGGGCATCGAATTCAACAATTTGGCATCGGCGATCGTCGCCCGCCTGGCAAGCCGCGAGCGTCTCGACGCGTTGCCGATCGGCGTGCAGATCCAAGAGTCGCTGCAGGCAAGTCTCGTGGCGGCGACGCGCTATCTCGCCTCGCTGAACCCGGCCGACGCCGATACCGCCAAGACGCGCCTCGAGGCCTTGCAGAACGACGTCGACCTCCACGGGCTTGCCATCGCCGCAGCCGGCGATGCGAGGCTGCAGCGGTTTTCCCAGGCGGTGCCCGAGATCGTCAAGAAATACGGCGCGGCCATCGACAAGCTGCTTCAGTCGACGGATCTCTACATCAAGTCGAACAAGCAGCGGCAAGACGCGGCGGAGAAGCTGGCGGCCGGCGCGGTGAAACTCAAGGAGGCGCAGCTCGCCACGCAGAACGAGGCGGTGTCCTCTGCGAGCGAGACACTGCAGCAGGTTGCGGACATCAATATCGACCTCGCCTTGGCCGTCATGATCTGCGGTATCGTCGCGGCGCTCTTGCTCTCGCGCAGCATCGTCGGCCCGATCGCCGGCATCACCGGCATCATGAAGGGGCTTGCCGCGGGAGATCTTTCCGTTCCCGTGCCGCAGGTGTCGAGGCGCGACGAGATCGGCGACATGGCGCGCGCGGTCCAGGTATTCAAGGACAATGCCGTCGCCATGCACCACCTCGAGGAAGAGCAGAAGGAGACGCGGCAGCGCAGCGACGCCGAGCGCCGCAAGGAAATGCTGCGTTTGGCCGCGGCATTCGAGGCGAGCGTAAGCGCCGTCGTCGATTCGGTATCGAGCGCGTCGACCGAGCTCAACGCCGAGGCCGAACAGATGAGCTCGACCGCGACGGCGGCGACGCACAAGGCCAATGTCGTGGCTTCCGGGAGCAGTCGCGCGTCGCGTAATGTCGAGACGGTGGCGTCGGCGACCCAGGAATTGGCGGTTTCGTTCGGCGAGATCGCGCGACAAGTGAGCGACGCATCACGCGTCGCCAAGGACGCGCGCACCGAAGCGCAGCGCACCAACGCATCGATCCAGGCTCTTGCCGAGAATGCCCAGCATATCGACGGCATCATCGCGCTCATCCAGGGCATCGCCAAGCAGACCAACCTCCTCGCGCTCAACGCCACCATCGAAGCGGCCCGCGCCGGCGAGACGGGCAGGGGCTTTGCCGTGGTGGCCAGCGAGGTCAAGAGCCTCGCCGACCAGACGGCGCGTGCGACGCAGGAGATTTCCGATCAGATCCAGAGCATGCAGGGGGCGAGCCAGGGCGCCGTCAACGCCATCGGCGCGATCCTTGCCACCATCGAGAGGATAGACGCCATCTCATCGTCGATCGCCTCCGCCGTCCAGCAACAGCAATCGGCGACACAAGAGATCGATCGATCGGTGCAGCAGGCGGCCAAGGAGACGCAGGACGTATCGGCCACCATCGGCGGCGTCACGGAAGCCGCCGTGGAGACCGGCAAAGTCGCCAGTCACGTCCTCTCGGCGGCGCGCGATCTGTCGCAGCAGTCCGAGCATCTGCGCCAGGAAGTCAGCGCCTTCCTCACCAAGGTGCGCGCCGCCTGAACAGTTTTGTGCCAAGCCTTGGTCGGCACCGGGGCGCTCCGCACCGCAGCCCGTCAACCGCTATTCGACTTGCGTTGAAGCAGACGCGAAAGGGCGGAAGTTTGCCGGTGCCATTGGCGAATTGGCACCGCGGGATATCCGCCAACCGCTTCGCCCGGCTTGACGTTGCGCATCACGCCGCTTTTGCCGGCAATCCGCGCGCCGGAGCCGATCGTCAGATGATCGCTGATCGCCGACTGACCGCCGATCATCACGCCAGCGCCGATTTCGGTGCTCCCGGCGACACCGACCTGTCCACACAAGACACATTTTTGACCGATCCGCACATTGTGGCCGATCTGCACGAGGTTATCGATCACTGTTCCGGCGCCGATGACCGTGTCCCCGGTGGCGCCGCGATCGATCGCGCAGTTCGCGCCGATTTCGACGTCGTCCTCGATCACGACCCGGCCCAGTTGCAGCATGCGGAGCATGCCCTTTGGCCCGGGCACGAAGCCAAAGCCCTGACTGCCGACGGTCACGCAGCTTTCGATCCGGACACGATCACCGAGGAGGGCGTGGCTGATCGCCGTGTTCGCGCCGATCGCACAGTCATCGCCGATGACGACGCCGGGGCCGACAAACGCGTGAACACCGATGTGGCACCGCGCCCCGATTTTCGCGCCGGTTGAGATGACCGCGCCGGCGTCGATCTGAGACTCATCGCCGATGACGGCGGTCGGATCAATCGAAGCACTCGCATCGACGCCTGATACTGGCGGAGAGGCCGGGTAGAACAGGTGGCCGATTTGCGCATAGGCCAATCGCGGATGCTCGACGAGGAGCAAGCCGCTTCGATTCGGTCCGAGGCGCGCCAAGTCATGGTTCGTGACCGTCGCGCTCGCGCGAGTCGAAAGAAACTTGTCGAGGTAGCGCGCATCGCAGAAGACGGTGATCTCGCCGAGCCCCGCGGTTTCCAGAGGGCCGATATCATCGATCATCATCGCACCGCTGGCATCGTCCGGCGGCTCCGCCTCGATGTGCCGGGCGATGTAGCTTAAAGGGAACGGGCCGCTACGATGAAAAAACCGCTGATCGGCCAAAGTGCGGGGCCTCACATAAATTCCGTTTCGGGCGGGTGAACGCCGGCCATGCGCCACTCACGTTCGTTTTCCCGCGAGCGGATCTAGGTAACAAGATGCAACGAATCGACACGCGCTCTCACGCCGCCGTGGGCAGTGTAGTTATTTCGCCTTACAGGAATATGACGTTTCTCACTTGATCGGAGACGCCGTAAGCGCGTCGTGTCATCGTGCGGACTCCCGAGGAACTGCCGGTCGTCCTTCCGACGGCGAGCGTTGTGCATGAGGGCAGAACATGGTCGCGCCTAGGTTTGACCAATACGCGGGACGATTGAGCGCCGCGCAGATCGCGGCGGGCATGAACGCGGCCGAGGACAACGCGGCTCGGCTGTTGGCGGATGCCCAGCTGCTCCTGGATGCCGGGCGCTATCCTACGGCAGCTTCTGTTGCGATCCTGTGCATCGAGGAAGCGGCGAAGGTTTCGATCTTGCGGCGGATCGCAACGTGCAAGGACGACACCGAACGGCGAGAGCTCTGGAGTGCGTATCGATCGCATCGTTGCAAGAACCGCCACTCGATCAATCCGGGACCCGTTGCCCATCCGGGTGAGCCGCATCGAGGCTTCGACGCGCTGGCCGAGTCGGGAACGATCGACATACTCAAGCGGCTCGGGTTCTACACCAATTGCGTAGGGGACGCGAACTGGAGCACGCCGCAATCAATGATTGATCGGCAGCTTGCCGAGCAAATTGTCGGCATTGCATTCATGTCGGTGGAAAGCGGCTACAGACACACGGCGAAGGAGATCGAGTTGTGGGTGGCTCACATGGGTCCGGTCATGGACAAGCCCGTCGGGTGGATGAAAACCGCTCTCCTGAATTGGCAGCGCGCGATGGCCGAACGCGGGTTGACGGATTCCGATCACAATGTCGCCGAGCCGCTTGTCCGGGGCGCCTCGCGGGTTGGCGCGTAACCAATTCAATTTTGCTTGGGAGTCACTCGGCGTGGGCGACGGCGATATCGTCTGGAACGGCGCTCCATGCGCCGACCTCGGCCGCGATGATGTCTCGGCATTTTCCGTCCTCTGGTGGCTTCGCCCATGGTTCCTGGTCGCGCCATTCCTCGTGGTCTTGATGCCTGCCGCGCAGGCGCAGAGTGGCTGGATCGACGAGGCGAAGCTCGGTCTCACGGACCACGATATCGGATTCGGCGATCATCATGTCGAGCGAGGCCCCGATATCAACGGTGAGGCGCTGTTCGCTTCCCCCTCGTTCCTCGACACGGTCGGCGCGCCGCGACCGGATCTTGGCGTGTCCGTGAATACCGCCGGCAGGACGAGCTACGCCTATGCCGGTCTCACTTGGACGGTCCGGCCCTGGCGCTGGTTGTTCGCCGGCTTCGGCCTCGGCGGCGCGGTGCAGGACGGTCAGCTCGACGGGTCCGTCCCCGGGCACAAGAGTCTGGGCTCGCGCGGGCTCTTCCGCGAAAGCGTGGAGCTTGGCTATCAATTCACCTCCGCCCTGAGCCTGTCCCTGTTTCTCGACCACATATCGAACGCCAACCTCGCTCGGCATAACCAGGGGCTGACCAATTTCGGTCTGCGCACCGGGTATAGATTCTGAACCCACGACCTTGCTCACCATTCGCCCCGGTCGGCATGTGGATCGCGGACATCCGGCCGGCGCGGCTCTCGGAGCTTACGCGTACGCGTCCTCGACGCCGGCGGCGGCGCGGGCGTCCGCCGCCTCCCATTGCTCGAGCAGGCGCATGACGAAGCCCTCGACCGCCCACAGCTCGGGCGCGCGGACGCTCTGCTCGATGGCGGCGAGCACCGGCTTGAGCGAGCCGTCGAGATATGAGGACAGCACGCGCGAGTGGATGTAGCAGTTGCGGCAGACCGCCGCGTGTTGCCGAGCCGCTCGGCGACGCGCTCCACCACCGTCGCCGCGGCCCGCTTGGTCGGCTTGGCCGCGTGCAGGAAGGCGCATTCGAGCACGGCGAGGTTGGTCGCGGCCCAGGTGCGGAAATCCTTGGCGGTGACGGCGCGGCCGGCGGTCTCGTGGAGATAGGCGTTGACGTGCTCCGAGGAGATGCGGTGCCACGCACGTCCGGGCCGATGTATTTGAACAGCTCCGAGCCCGGCAGGTCGCGGCAATTCGCGAGGATGCGCGCGAGCTTCGGGTCGGTGACGACCTTGTGGTGGCGGATGCCGTGCTTGCCGCGGAAATCGAGCTCGATGCGCCCGCCCGCGGCGACGCGCACATGGTCGTTGCGCAGGGTGGTGAGGCCGAAGGTCTCGTTCTGCTTGGCGTATTCGGGGTTGCCGACGCGCGCCAGGCTGCGCTCCATCAGCCGCACCACCGCCGCCAGCACCTTCTCGCGCGGCAAGCCGTCTCGGTTCAGATCGGTCTCGACACGCCGGCGCGGGCGCGGCAGCGCGCGGCCGAAGCTCAGCATATGCTCGAACTTGGTCTCGTCGCGCACATGGCGCCAGCGCGGATGATAGCGGTACTGCTTGCGCCCGCGCGCGTCGCGCCCGGTCGCCTGGATATGGCCGTCGGCGTCGGGGCAGATCCACACCGCCGTCCAGGCGGGCGGCACGGCGAGCGCGCGGATGCGCGCGAGCGTGGCGGCATCGCGATCAGCAGCCCTTGCGGATCGCGATAGAGGAAGCCGTCCTTGCCGTCACCGATCCGCTCGCGCGTGATGCCGGGCGTGTGGTCGCTGACACAGTGAAGGCGCGCGGTCTCGGCCGCGACCAGCGGATCGATGGCGGCCGGCTCGGCGAGGGCGGCCGACGCTCCCGCGGGGGGCGGGGGCGGCGCCTGCGCGACGCGCGGTGCAGGATGCGCGACCACGGCCGCGCTCAGCTCAGGTAGCTGAACTCCGGCAGGTTCTTCAGCGCGTCGCGCGTCGCCCCCGGCCATCGCTATTCTCCTCGCTCTCGTGCGAAGAGCTATATGCGCGCCACGGATCGGCGCCGCCTTGACGCGCGTCAACTTCGCCCGCGATTGGCGCACGCGGCGCTCTACTCCGCGGCGGCGAGGCGCGCGAAGAGGCGCTTCATGGCATTGACCTGGGCGAGATAGGCGGCGGCCTCGTGATCGCCGCAGCGCTGGCTGGGCGCGAGGCGGAAGCCGCGCCGTGCGAAGGCACCGGCGGCCCCGGCGCCGCAGAGATGGATGAGCGCGGCGAGGTCCTGCGTCTGCTGCGGCGTGGCGGCGGCGAGGCCGCGGCGCTGCAGGATGTCGGCGACGTTGCGGTCGAGCGACACGGCGGTGAGCTCGACGGCGTGGCTCGGCACGATGCGCGTGTAGAGCGCGTTGAACCAGCACGAGCGCCAATCGTGCCACGGGCCGTCCTCGACCACGCGGTGATCGTGGATGCAGTAGCGCCGCGCCTCGGCGAAGGCGCCGTCGGTCATCTGGTACATGCCGACGGCGCTCGAGGCCGGCTGGTAGATCGCGAACGGGTTCCAGGAGAAGCGCCAGCGCCAATAGGTCCGCGCCACCGGGTTGCCGGCGGCCTCGACCTGCGCCAGCGCCGCCAGCAGCTCCGGCGTGATCGCGGCAGTGGCGTTGGCGCGGAACAGCGGCCCGTATTGCCGCCACGTCTCCGCCGGCAGCTTGTTGAGCGCACCCGCGACCGGGAAGAACATCTCGGTCGGCTTGCGGATGACGTGGTAGGCGACGTTGAGCGCCGCGAAGATCAGGAGGATGGTGGCGACGCTGGCGAGGACCTGCAGCAGCGGCGGCGCCGCACGCAAGGCACGCCAGACGGGGCGCGCGCGCCTTCGCCAGCGGCGCCAGCCGCGCCGCAGCGCCCGCCAGCGCCGGCGCAGGCGCGTCCGGCGCGACGCGCTCCGGGCGGCGCGCGGCGGGGGCAGGTCAGCGCCAGATCGGCTTGCCGAGATCGACCTGGCGCGCATTGGTGAGGGCGCCGGTGCCGGCGCCGATGGCGGCGCCGACGAATATCCCCGCGCCGACGCCGACGCCGCCGAAGGCGAGGCCGATGACGCCGCCCGTGCCGCCGCCGATGATGGCGCCCGTCGCGGCGCGGTCGCCTTGCGTCGTGCCGCAGGCGGCGAGCGCCAGCGCCGCTGCCGCGAGCAGGACCGATCTCACTTTCGCCATCATGTTCTCCTCGTGCACCCGAGGTCCCGACCCTCGGCGCCGCCACTCTCGGCCGGAAACCAGCGCCGGGTCAAGGCGTTGCGGTGTCGCCGAGGAAGTCTGGCCAGGCGCGGTCGCGGGTGCTGATCACGCTGACCGGCGGCGGCAGGCGACGCGAATACGGAAGCTTGCCGTTGCGAGATGCGCCAACCTTAGACCAAAATCAGTAGGCAAGGATATATCGGGCGAGTTCAACTTTCGCGGGGAACGGCGCGACGGGGACAACGTTCCTCTAAGGGTTGGATCGGAGGCTTCACGCTTGAGCCGTTCTCCGGGTCGATCCCGACGGCATCCGCGACATCGTCGCGGCGCAGATCGCGCGGCGCGCGGAAAAAATGTATGCATGCCGACAGGATCCCGCCCGATGCGGCGACCCTCGATGTTGGAACATGCGCGTGACCGAGATTAGCTTCACATCCGACCGCGAAACCGCTGCTCACGCGGGCGCGAGCGCGCTCGTCACCGGGGGCGCCGGCTTTATCGGCAGCCGCTTGTGCGATCTATTGCGCGCGTCCGGCTGGGTCGTGCATTCCGTGAGCAGGCGAGCGGCGGGCGCCGCGTCCGCGCACCGGCACTGGCAACGGGATCTCACGGACGCCGCGGCAACGCAGGATCTCGTGAAATCCGTACGGCCCGACTATGTGTTTCATCTGGCAAGCCATGTCTGGGGGGCGCCCGACCTGGCTCATGTCCTCCCCACCTTCCACAGCAACCTGCATACGACGGTGAACCTGCTGCATGCACTTGCCGGGACGGAGTGCCGCAGGTTCATCGTCACGGGTTCGCTCGTCGAGCCGGACGCCCGCTCCGGCGAGGCCGTGCCGGGCGCGCCCTATGCCGCGTCCAAATGGGCGAGCAGCGACTATGTGCGCATGTTTCACGCGCTCTACCAGCTTCCCGGCGCCATCGCGCGCGTATTCATGGTGTACGGGCCGGCCCAGCAGGACGCGACCAAGCTGATTCCCTATGTGATCGGGCGCGTGTTGCAGGGGGAGCCTCCGCAAATCACCAGCGGCCGCCGGCTGATCGATTGGGTCTATGTCGACGATGTGGCCATCGGGCTTGCGCGCATGGCGGTGGCGCCGGATCTCGCGGGCCGAACGGTCGACCTTGGGTCGGGGTCGCTGATCAGCACGGCCGAACTCGTGGAAAAAATCTGCGAGCTGATGGCAGCAAAATCGCCGCCGGTCTTCGGCGCTATTCCCGATCGTCCGATGGAGCCGACGCGGGCGGCGCGCACCGACGAGACGCGGCGCATGCTGGGCTGGGCGCCGAAGACGAGCCTCGCCGAGGGCTTGAGTCGCACCATCGAATGGTACCGCAGAGCCGGGAGCGAAAGGTAGAGCGGCCAGCGGCCGGGCGATGCGGATCGATCCGGGCGAGCAAGCAAGGCCACAGACGAGGCGCGATAAACGACACTAAACGAGGCGTCGAAGACTATTTGGACGAGCCGTTGAACATTATGCTCAGGCAGATAACCTTTGAACCAAGTTGGACTCCCGAGGCACGTCACGCCAAGGGATCGACCATGCGGGAGCGATCTCAGCTGCTGCTGGGATTGCAGGCGTTGCGCGCGCTTGCTGCGCTTCTGGTCGTGGCGCACCACACAGCCGGAACACTGGCGCGCGCGAAATACGGCGGTCACGTTCTTGCCGGCGGGATCTTATTTCCCTTGGGCCGTGCCGGCGTGGATCTCTTTTTGTCCTGAGCGGCTTCATCATCTACTACATCCACCATCGCGACATCGGCTCCCCGCGCCGGTTCCGGAACTATGCCGTCCGTCGGCTGACGCGCATATATCCCGCATTTTGGGTCACGCTCGCGCTGGTCACTGCTGCCACCTTCATAGTCCATCCGTCTGAACGGATCGGCGACGAGGCTGCGTCCGCGGCGATCGTGCAATCGGCGCTCCTGATTCCGTTCACAAGGCCGGGCCAAGTGAACATCGTCGGTGTCGCCTGGACGCTTTCGCACGAGCTGCTTTTCTACACGTTCTTCGGCCTTGTGATCCTCTCGCGACGGATCGGCGGCGTGATATTGGGCGTCTGGATTGCCGCCCTGCTGGGGGCGCGATTTTTCCCGACTCTCCTGCCGCCGCTCAATTTCCTCCTGCATGTGAAGAACCTCGAATTCTTCATGGGCATGGCGGTCGCCAAGCTGCTGCTCGACACGCATTGCCGCGCCGGATGGCGGTCCGCCACGGGCGTCGTCGTCCTCTTCGTCGCGACGGCAGTCGTCGAACTGCGCGGCGGTTACGATTTTCTGGAAGCATGGCCGAGCCTCTGCTACGGCGCAGGCGCCGCATTGATGATCTTCGCGCTTGGTTCGCTCGAGATCGAGCATCGGATTTTCCTCATTCCGCGCCCTCTCGTCTTCGTCGGCGCCGCCTCCTATTCGATCTATCTGATCCATTTCACGATCGCGGTCGGCTTGGTGAAGGCGGCTCATGTCACGGGGTTCACCGTGCGGCTGGAGCCGCTGCTGCTCTTCTTCACGATTGCAACGGCAGCGTCATGTGGCGGGATCGTCCTGTATCTCACGACCGAGCGGCCGCTGCTTCGCGCCGCTCACCGAGCGTTCAGAGAAGGCTCGACAGAGCCGCGCTCGCTGACCTCTTCGGCTGCCTCGTAAGCCTATGACGCTGGCCTGAAACAGCAGCGCCACAGCCGCGACCGACCAGGAAAGCGGCCCGGCCGTATCCGCCGGGGCGGCACCTTCGGCCGATGACCGTCGCCGTGCCGGCCCCAAGATCGGGGTCGGTCCTTCTCGATCGCGCGAGCTATCGACCAGCACGGGAACTCGATGGGCCGTAATCGCGTTCGCAGCGGCCTAATACGAGGCACAGGGGGTCGCGGCGTGAGACCGATTGCGGTGTTGGGTACGGGAATGGCCGGTCTCGGCGCGGGACACGCGTTGGACGCCGCGGGCGTCCCGTTCGTCTGCTATGACCGCAACCCCTACTATGGGGGGCACACATGGTCGTTCCGCTATGAGAACGGCTTCGTCTTCGACGAAGGCGGCCATATCTCCTTCACCAAGAACGACCGCATCCGCAATCTCCTCGCCGGCAACATTGGCGGCCGCCACGAGGAGCCGCAGCTCAAGATCGACAACTACTGGCGCGGGCGCCGCATCACCCACCCGGTCCAATGCAATCTGCGCGGCCTGCCGCCCGAGCTGATCGTCGACGTGATCAAGGATTTCGTCGCGGTGCATCAAAGCCCGATGACAGCAAAGCCGAACTATGCGCAATGGCTTCACCAGACCTATGGCAAGACCTTCGCCGAAACGTTCCCCATGGTGTACGGCCGCAAGTACCACACGACCACCATGGACCAGTTGACCACGGAATGGATCGGTCCGCGCATGTACCGGCCGAGCCTCGACGAGATCGTGCATGGTGCCGTCGCCGGCCAGCGCGCCAGTGTGCATTACGTCGACACGTTCCGCTATCCGTCGTTCGGCGGGTTCATGAGTTATCTCGAGGCGTTCGCCGATCGCTTCGAGCTGCGCCTCGGCCACCGGCTCTGCGGCCTTGACGCGAAGCAGCGCATCCTGCGCTTTGCCAACGGCACGTCGGCGCCCTATGAGCGCGTGATATCGTCGATACCGCTACCGGAACTGATCCCGTTGATCGACGGCGTGCCCAAGGACGTGCTGGAGGCGTCGCGCAAGCTGGCCTTCACCACGGCGGTGCTGGTCAATCTCGGCATCGGCCGCGCCGACCTGTCCGAGACCCACATCACCTATTTCTACGATGAAGACATCGTGTTTTCGCGGGTGAACCTGCCGCACATGTTTTCGCCGCACAATGCGCCGCCCGGCGCCGGGACCATTCAGGCGGAAATCTATTTCTCCGACAAATATCGGCCGTTGCGCGCCCGTCCGGCGGACTTGATCGAGCCGGCGATCGCCGATCTGCGGCGCTGCCGGTTCATCCGCGAGGACGATCAGATCCTGCTCAAGGACGCCGCGGTCAACCGCTACGCCAATGTAATCTACGACCACGACCGCGCCCCCGCGCTCGCGACGATCCAAGGCTACCTGCGCGACATCGGCGTCGGCTATTGCGGCCGCTACGGAAACTGGGATCACGCCTGGACCGACGAGGCGTTCATCAGCGGCGAGGAGGCCGCGGCCCGGATCCTCGCCGAGCCGGGGTGCGCGGTGGCAGGAAAATACGCTACGGGATGAGCGGGAGATTGCATGAACTTTTCGGCAAGCGATCGCGACAGCCTGGTCAGCGTCGTCATTCCGACCTTCGATCGCCCGGGATACCTGCGGATCGCGCTGGCGAGCGCGGTCGCGCAATCCTACCGTAACCTCGAAATCATCATCTGCGACAACGCCAGCCCCGCGGATCCGAGCGGCATCCTGGCCGAGTTCGGGGATCCCCGGATCCGCCTGCACCGCAATGCTTCCAACCTCGGGCCAACGCCGAACACCCTGTTGGGCGTCGCGATGGCGACCGGCAAGTATGTCGCCATCCTCGGCGATGACGACGTCTGGCGAACGGATTTCATCGCCGCGCTCATCGCCCCGATGGAGGCGGATCCGCGAGTTATCGTCGCCTTCTGCAATCACGACATCATCGACGCAAAGGGGGAGCTGAGCGTCGCGGCGACCGACCAGGTGACGCGGCGGTTCGGCCGCCATCTCCTGCGCACCGGAATCTATCGCTCGTTCGACGACATCGCCCTGGTGTACCGCGCCATCTGCGTGGTCTCCGGATCGCTCATTCGCAAGGACGCCGTCGACTGGTCGCGCATTCCGGAGGATTTGCCGATTTCCGTCGATCTCTATATCGCCTATATCTTGGCGACCGCGGGCGGGTCGTGCGCGTTCATATCGACTCACTTGATGCAGTACCGCTATCACTCGCTGCAGAGTGCCAACTCTTTCACCAATTTCCATCGCTCTTGGCGCGCCGACTTGCGATGGACATTGGATCTCTGGATGACGTTCCTGCGCGATGACCGCTTGAAATGCCGGTCCTATGTCAAGATGGTCTGCGCGCGCAAAGCCGTTGTCATCCTCGTCAACCGGCTGCAACGGCGGGATTTGCGCGGCCTCGGTGCCGAGGTTGCGGAGTTCTTTCGCTCGGGTCTCCTGGACCCAAGGGCGATTTACTATCACCTCGTCTACTTCTTGCGTTTTCGGCGGCTGCGCATGGGGCGCCTGCTCCCCTGACCGCCATTTGTTATGGTGCGGGCCGAGGGGCGGTCGGCATCGGCGCCGGCCGGTAAGCGGGAGGGCGCCATGACGCAAGCGAGATGGTCTGTTTCGGGCGGCGAGGCCGCCGCCGGGGCGCGGGCGGGCGGGGCGCGCTGGGAGCCGGCGGAGAGCTATCCCGATCCGGCGATCGAGATCCTCGATCCCGCCTTCGCCAAGTATCGCATCTTCAACGCCGCGGTCGAGCGCCTCGCCGCCGGCTGCCGCTGGTGCGAGGGGCCGGCCTGGTTCGGCGACGGGCGCCATCTGCTGTGGAGCGACATCCCCAACGACCGCATCCTCAAATGGGAGGAGGAGACCGGCGCCGTAACCGTCTTCCGCAAGCCCTCGAACAATGCCAACGGCAACACGCGCGACCGCCAGGGCCGCCTCGTCACCTGCGAGCATGGCACGAGGCGCGTCACCCGCACCGAGTCCGACGGCACGCTCACCGTGCTGATCGACCGCTTCGAGGGCAAGCGGCTCAACTCGCCCAACGACGTCGTCGTCAAGTCGGATGGCTCGATCTGGTTCACCGATCCGCCCTTCGGCATCTGGAGCAATTACGAAGGCCACAAGGCCGAGCCCGAGCTTCACCCCAACGTCTACCGCATCGACGGCAGGACCGGGCAGGCTTCGCTCGTCGCCGACGACATGAACGCGCCCAACGGCATCTGCTTCACGTCCGACGAGAGCAAGATCTACATCGTCGATTCGCGCGCGACGCCGCACCCGCTGATCCGCATCTACGATGTTGTGGCCGACGGCACCCGGCTCGCCAACGGCCGAATCTTCTACGACGGCGGCGAGGGCACCAATCCCGACGGCTTCCGCTGCGATGTCGACGGCAATCTGTGGGCGGGCTGGGGCACGGGCGAGGGACGGAACGGCGTGCTGGTGCTGTCGCCCGCTGGGAAGCCCATCGGCCGCATAGCGCTCCCCGAGCGCTGCGCCAACCTCTGCTTCGGCGGCGTGAAGCGCAACCGCCTGTTCATGGCGGCCAGCCAATCGCTCTACGCCCTCTACATCAACACGCAGGGCGTGCCGTATTTTTAGCGTCGCGCGCAGCGCGATCGCAGGCGGGCGTCAGCGGTTGCGCGGCAACCGCGGGAGCCCGCACCGCCCAAGATAAGGCGTAGATGCGGAACGGAGGCAGCCATGATGTTCCCGGTCACCGAGCACGTCGCCAAGTCGAAGCGGCACACGAGTTTCTACCTTGCCTGCGGCGCCGATGATGCGCCGGCGATCATCTTCGTTCATGGCTGGCCGGAGCTGTCGATCAGCTGGCGCCATCAACTGCCGTGCTCCGCCGGCCTCGGCTTCCACGCGATAGCGCCGGACATGCGCGGATACGGCCGCTCCAGCACCTACGCGCGCCACGAGGATTATGCGCTCGAGCACGCCGTCCAGGACATGCTGGAGCTGCTCGACGCGCTCGGCCGCGACCGGGCGATCTGGGTCGGCCACGATTGGGGCAGCCCGGTCGTCTGGGCGCTGGCCAGCCATCACCCCGAGCGCTGCCTCGGCGTCGCCAGCCTGTGCGTGCCCTATTTCGCGCAAGGCTTCACGCCGCGGAGCTTCCTGCCGCTGATCGACCGCGCGGTCTATCCCAAGGCGGAGTATCCGCTGGGGCAGTGGGACTATCAGGAGTTCTACGCCGAGAGTTTCGACCAGGCGCGCGCCGCGTTCGAGGCGAACGTGCGCAACACCGTGAAGGCGCTGTTCCGTGCCGGCAATCCCGCCGCCATCGGCAAGCCGGCGCGCACCGCCACCATACGCCGCGACAAGGGCTGGTTCGGCGGCGCCGGCGCCGCGCCCGATGTGCCGCTCGACGCCGCCGTGCTGACACGTGTGGATCTCGACCGCTACGTCGCCGCGCTCGATCGCACCGGATTCTTCGGCCCGGATTCCTGGTACATGAACCGCGAGCGCAACACCGACTACGCGATGCGAGCGGCGAATGGCGGAAAGCTGGCGCTGCCGGTGCTGTTCCTGCACGCGGCATACGACACCGTCTGCGAGACCGTGACCTCGCGGCTGGCCGAGCCGATGCGCCGCGACTGCCGCGACCTCACCGAGGTGACCGTGCCGTCCGGGCATTGGATGGCGCAGGAGAAGCCCGTCGCCGTCAACGCCGCGATCGCGCGCTGGCTCGCGGTGCGTTTCCCGGAGCTCTGGGCGGTGCGGCCCTTCGAGACGGCCGCTGGCGCGGCCTCCTCAGGGTGAGGAGCTTTGTTTTACGCTGCCCCTGTTCGTCCTCACCCTGAGGAGCGGTCCGAAGGACCGCGTCGCGAAGGGTCACTTCCAATGCGGCGGCCAGGTCTTCCGGGTGACGGGGAGCGCCTCCATGCGGCGCGCCCAGGCGGTGAGCTTGGGGCCGAGAAGGCCCGCGGGCACAGCGCCCTTGGCGCGCGCGACGAAGCGCTGCACCAGCGCCGCCTGGGGGTAGAGCGTGAAATCGGCGGCGGAGAGGGCGCCCACGAGATAGTCGCCGGCGAGCGCCGCCTCCCACAGCGCCAGCTCCTGCTGCAGCGCCGCGGTGGCGGCGGCGAGCTTCTCCGGCGCCGGGCGCTCGCCTTCCGCCGGGCGCAGCAGCGTCGCGATCTGCGTCAGCGCCGGCGCCACGTACTGGTCGGCCTCGCGCATCATGCGCCGCTGCACCGCGCGCTGGCGCGCATCGGCGGCGAAGAGGCGCGGCTCGCCCGGCCGCCTGTCCTCGAGGTATTCGACGATGGCCGCCGATTCATAGAGCGCGAAGCCGTCATCGACGATCACCGGCACGCGGCCGCGCGGGTTGAGCGCGAGGAAGTCCGGCCGCTTGTGCTCGCCCTTGTCGAAGGACAGCGTGGTCATCGCGTAAGGAATGCCCTTGTGCTCGAGCGCGTACCACACGCGCCAGGCAAAGGGCGAGCCCGAGCCGTAATAGAAGGTGAGGGGAGCCATGAGGGGTGCGCCTCCGATACCGTGCCGATGGCGTGCAGACTAGCGCCGCCCGGCCGCCGCGACCACCGCCGGCCTGCGCAGAGGTGGATTGCGTCGCTGGAGCTGTCGCTGCCCCGCTCGCCCTTCGAGACGCGGTGCTGCGCACCGCTCCTCAGGGTGAGGACGAAACCAGGGGCCGCGGCCTGCGACCATAATTTGCCACAGCCGGCCGCGCGCCCGCCCGCGCGCCGTGCGCTAAGCCGCTGTTCGGACGCGGTTTTCGCCGAGATCCGCGGCGCCCGCGGAGGGCCGCAATTCCCTGCATGCCCCCGTACGTCGCCGCGTCCTGGTTGCGCCGCCGCTTGACGTCATCTCGCATCCATAGTGCAATCGTATTCAGCACTATAACTGAGGGGAGCTGGCAGCCTCGGCTCCAAGCGAGGGCCTGTGTGCGGACCGAATCCTTGGCTACCCGGAACGGAGCCGTCCCTCGACGAGCTGCTGTCCGACCCGATCGCCGTCGCGCTCTTGCGCAGCGACGGGCTGACGCGCCGCAGCGTCGTGGCGGTGCTGGCGCGGGCCCGCCAGGCCCTGACGCGGGTCGCCGCCGGAACGCCCCGATCCGCCCCGAGCATCGCCCCCCTTCGACAAGCTCAGGAGCGCGACGCGGCCCCGCCCCGGGTGCTTGATTTCGACTTCGACGCCGAGCCGGAGCTGACGCTCACCGAGGGGTAGGCCGCCGCCACCCCTTCGCGATTGTCCGATCAGCCCTGGACGAAGTGGAAGGAGTCGAGGAACTTCGCGACGGACGCGTCCGCGTCATGGCCGGGATCGCCGACGATGATCGTCTGGTACAGCATGTCCTTGAGGTCCTTGCCCGTCCCGGCGTGCTTCACATAGAAGCGTCCGCGGATCGTGTAGGCGTCCTTGTCGCCGATCTTGGGGACGTCGAGGACCAGCTCCATGCCGCGGCTGTCGCCGACGGCCAGTCGCCGCTCGTCGCGCAGCTTGCCGCTCATCTTGGCGACGAGCTCGTCGCGGATGTTGTCGAGCCACCCGTCGAGCGGGGCGAGCTTCTTCGACTTGGGCGTCGACGCTGTATAAGCGACGCTGTAGACGATCGCCCCCTCGTCGAAGTTATAGGAGCGCGAGACGCTGCCATCCTTCGCCGTGGTGTCCCGGCCGATTTCGGGCTTGCCCGGCAGCGACACGGCGAAATCGGCGCCGGGCACGCGGAATTCGGGCCATGACTTGGTGGTGGTCGTCGCCGGGGCGCAAGCCGTCACGCCGAGCAGCGCAAGCGCCGCGATCCAGGTGCAGGTGATCCTCATGGTGCCTCCAACGTGCTTGTCGCAAGGGCGAAGCCGGGAGGGTAACCGCGGCGCCGTTAAGGGTTCCTTACGCCGCCCGGCCAGGTCGGAGTCGATTTCCGGCCGCCGCAGCGGCAGACTGCCGCCATGCGCGCCCTGGTGCCGTTGCGCCACGCCCTGACCCTCGCCATCTTCCTCGCCGCGGTCATCGCCCTTGGCGGCGCCGCGTCGGCGGCCGACGACCTCTATCAGGCGCAAGCGATCGTCACCGGGGAGGGCGAGGCGGAGCGGGCGCGGGGCTTCGCGCTCTGCCTCGACGCGGTAATGGTGAAGGTGTCCGGCGATCCGCGGCTCGCCGGCGATCCCGCGGTCGCCGCCCTGCAGGCCGAGGCCGCCGGCTTCGTCGTGAGCTTCGACTATCGCGACCGCATGAAGGGCATCCCCGTCCATGACGAGCAGGGGACGCGCGACCGGCCCTTCGACCTCACCGTCGCCTTCGACCCGCCGAAGATCGATGCGGCGCTGCGCTCGCTGGGACGCGCGCCCTGGCCCGAGCCGCGGCCGCGCCTCGCCGTGCTCCTCGATGTGCGCGACGCGACGGCGGCTTACGTCCTGGCCGAGGATGGCGAGCGCGGCCTCGGCCAGCGGCAAGCGCTCGCGGCGGCGGCGGCCAAGCGCGGCATCGCCGTGCGCCTGCCGAGCACGGCGCTGCTCGCCGCCGGCCGCGTCACCTATGGCGGGCTCGCCGCCGCGCCGGCGTCGCGCCTCCGGGACTTGGCCCGAGCGAGCGGCGGCGACGCCATGCTGACGGGCACCCTCGTCTGGACCGAGGCGGTGCTGGGCTGGACCGCGCGCTGGCATCTCTCGTGGGCGGGACGCGAGCACCGCTGGCACATCAGCGGCGTCTCCTTCGACGACGCCTTCCGCGACGCCATCGACCGCGCGGTGGCGGTGCTGTCGGGGCATGGGTGACCCGGGTTAGCATCCATGCTGCGGGGGCGCGACCGCCTCTTCACGGCGGCGAGCCGATCGCCATATGCCGTTTAGCGCAAGGTCCGCCCAGATCGAGTTGCGTTGCGCCACCTCACCCTTCCCTCTCCCCCTTGGAGGGGCTCGACCCGTTCGATCGCTTTGCGATCGAAAGCTACTCGACGGCCGACCGCGGCCGATTACGTAGCCGGTAATGGAAGCGGCGATGGCGACCTGCCACAATCATCGCTCTGTGGCAGACCTCTTCCTGTGACATGACCGGCGTGTCCGCAGTATCCGGGCTGGCGAGACGTCTGCCGTTCTTCTACGGCTGGGTCGTGGTGGCCGTGGCCTTCATGACCATGGGCGTCGGCGTCAGCGCGCGCACGGCGTTCTCGCTGCTCTTTCCGCCGATCCTCGACGAGTTCGGCTGGGAGCGCGGCGTCACGGCCGGCGCGTTCTCCTTCGGCTTTCTCGTCTCGGCCGTGCTCAGCCCCGCGCTCGGCGGCTGATGGATCGCCGCGGGCCGCTGGTGGTAATGGAGCTGGGCGCCGCCATGATGGCGGCGGGATTGCTGCTGGCGACCTTGGTGCGCGAGCCGTGGCACCTCTACGCCACGCTCGGCGTGCTCGTCGGCGGCGGCAGCGTGTGCCTCGGCTATACCGGCCCGGCGCTGTTCCTGCCGAATTGGTTCGTACGCCGGCGCGGCCTCGCCATGAGCATCGCCTTCTCGGGCGTCGGCGTCGGTTCGATCATCCTGCTGCCCTGGCTCCAGGCAGTCATCGCACAGTCCGGGTGGCGCGCCGCGTGCTGGACGTTGGGCATCGTCGTGCTGGTCGCGCTGGCGCCGCTCAATCTCCTGCTGCTGCGGCGGCCGGAGGAGCTCGGGCTCGCGCCCGACGGCGACGGCTCATCGGTCGGTGCCGGCACGGCGGGACGCAGCGGCAATGTGGTGGACAGCGCTTGGGTCGCGATCGATTGGACGCTCGCGCGCGCCCTGCGCACCGCGCGCTTCTGGTGGATCGCGCTCGGCTATTTCTGCGCGCTCTACGCTTGGTACGCGGTGCAGGTGCACCAGACGAAATACCTGGTCGAGATCGGCTTCACCGCGACCTATGCCGGTTGGGCGCTCGGCTTCGTGAGCCTCGCCGGCATCCCCGGGCAGATCGCCCTCGGCCACCTCTCCGACCGCATCGGCCGCAAATGGGTGTGGACGGTGGGCAGCCTCGGCTTCGCGCTGTGCTACGTGGCGCTGCTTCTGCTGCCTTACGCCCCGACGCCAGCGCTGCTCTATGTCATGGTCGCGGCCCAAGGCATGCTCGGCTATGGCCTTACCTCCGTGATCGGCGCCATCCCCGCCGAGATCTTCCAGGGCCGGCACTATGGCACGATCTTCGGCACGCTGATGCTGGCGTCCATCTTCGGCGGCGGCCTCGGTCCGTGGGTGACCGGCGCTTTGCACGACGCCACTGGCAGCTACGCCCTCGCCTTCGCGATCGCCATCGCCTGCGCCGGCGTCTCGGCGCTCGCCATCTGGCTTGCCGCGCCGCGCAAGGTGCGCGCCGTTGCCGGGCGCGTCACCCGATAAGCCGACAAGAGTGTGGGCTGGCGGTTACTTCGCCGGGACCGGGTTGCAACCCGCCATGCCTAAGCCGCGCAATATTCCCCGATGGCGCGTATTCTAAGGCGTAGGACTCGCCAACCGAGCGGATTCGCCATGCTGTCGCTGCAAATCGCCGTCGTCTTCCTGTTGATCCTACTGAACGGATTCTTCGCGATGGCGGAGATGGCCGTGGTGTCTGCGCGCAAGGCGCGCCTCCAGCATGCCGCCGAACTGGGTCGTGACGGCGCGCGGGTGGCGCTGGAACTGAAGCGCGATCCCGGCCGCTTTCTTTCCACCGTGCAGATCGGCATCACCGTCATCAGCGTGCTCGCCAGCGCCTTCGGCGGCGCCACCCTCGCCGAGACGCTGGCGCAGTACCTTGAGACCTTCCCGAGCTGGGTCGGCCATTATGCGAAGTCGATCAGCTTCGCCGCGGTGGTGATCCTCATCTCCTATTTCTCGCTGATCCTCGGCGAGTTGGTGCCCAAGCGCCTGGCGCTCAGCCGGCCCGAATACATCGCCGCCCGGCTATCGTGGCTGCTGCAGATCATGGCGTGGCTGAGCGCGCCGGCCGAACGCCTGTTGAGCGCGTCGAGCAACGTAGTCCTGCGGATCATTCCAATGCGTTCGGGCGAGCCGTCGCCGGTCACCGAGGAGGAGATCACGCTGATGCTGCGCGAGGCCACCGCCGCGGGGCATTTCCAGGCGGCGGAGGCGGCCATGGTGCAGATGGTGTTCCGCCTCGGCGACCGCCGCGTCAGCGCGGTGATGACGCCGCGCACGCAGGTCGAATGGCTCGACTTGACCGACAGCGAGGACGAGAACCGCCGCAAGATCCGTGACAGCGCCTATTCGCGCTTTCCCGTGGTCGAGGGCGGGCCGCAGCACGTGGTCGGCATCGTCCAGGTCAAGGATCTCTACACCGCGGCGCTGGCGGGCCGCCCGTTCGACCTGCGCGCCGCGCTCGCGGCGCCGCTCTTCGTGCCGAACACCGTGACCGCTTTGCGGGCGCTCGAGATCTTCAAGAAATCGGGCGCGCCAATGGCGTTGGTGGTCGACGAGTATGGCGACTTCGAGGGCGTCGTCACCCTCCACGACATCCTGCAATCCCTGGTCGGCGATATCGCCGATCCCGCCGATGCCGACAGCCAGGCCGTGGTGCGCCGCGATGATGGCTCGTGGCTGGTCGACGGCATGGTCACGGTCGACGAGGTGAAGGACCTCACCGGCCTGCCGCGGCTGCCTGGCGAGGACAGCGACGACTTCCAGACGCTCGGCGGCTTCATGATGGCACGCATCAATCGCGTGCCCAAGGTGGGCGACCACATCAGCGTCGACGGAATTCGCTTCGAGGTCGTCGACATGGATGGCCGGCGCGTCGACCGCGTGCTGATCATCCCGCCGAAGCCGGCGGGATGGCGCTGAGGTTGCCGATGGCCACCGCGCGATCCACTTAAGAGGCAGCCCGCAGAGGAGGCCCCCAATGCCCGACCCGAAGCTCCCCAGCCTCTTCGTCTCCCATGGCGCGCCGACTCTCGCGCTCGATGCCGGCGAGACCGGCGCGGCGTGGCAGAGCCTCGCGGGCGGGCTGCCGCGGCCCAAGGCGGTGCTCTGCGTCTCCGCGCATTGGACCACCGCCGCGCCGACGGTGAGCGGTCCCGCCCGCAACGATACCATCCATGACTTCCACGGCTTTCCCGCGCCGCTTTATCAGATCACCTATCCGGCGCCCGGCGACCCGGCGCTGGCGGAGCGCGTCGCGCGTCTGCTGTCGGGTGCCGGCATGACCGCAAGCATCGATCGTGCACGCGGCCTCGATCACGGCGCCTGGGTCCCGCTGCGGCTGATGTATCCCGAGGCAGACGTGCCGACGATCCAGCTTTCGGTGCAGCCCGGCCGGGATGCCGCCTGGCATTATCGCATCGGCGAGGCGCTCCAGCCGCTGCGCGCGGAAGGCGTGCTCATCCTGGGGAGCGGCGGCGCCGTCCATAATCTGCGCGAGGTGGCCTGGGAGGGCGGCCCGGCGCCGGCTTGGGCGCAAGGCTTTGACGACTGGCTGGCCGCCATGGTCGCCGAAGGGCGCGCGGCCGATCTGCTCGATTGGCGCCGCGCTCCCCATGCGCGCCAGGCGCAGCCCACCGACGAGCACTTCCTGCCGCTGTTCGTGGCGCTGGGGGCGGCCGGGAAGGGGGCGCGCGGCGAGCGGCTGCATCAGGGCTTCACCCTCGGCAGCATGAGCATGGCGGCCTTCAAGTTCGCCGCCTGAGCCGCCCGGCGGCTATTCCGGGATGGATAGTCATGACACAAGAGCCAGGCTTTCTGACGAGAGCGAAAGTCTTCGCGTTGACCGCCGTGATATGCCTATGGGGAGTGCAAACAATGGCCGCAGACGGACTGACGACCATACGGAGCAGCTACGGGCCGAAGGATACGATGAGCAAGCTGGAGGCCGGGGTTAAGGCAAGGGGCATGACCGTATTCGCCCGCATCGATCATGCGGCGGGGGCCGCAGAGGTTGGGCTGTCGCTGCGGCCGACAGACCTCCTGATCTTCGGCAATGCCAAAGGCGGCACGCCGCTTATGCAATCACTTCAGACGATCGGAATCGATCTGCCGCTAAAGGCACTGGTTTGGCAGGATGCGTCAGGCAACACGTGGCTTTCGTACAACGATCCGAGCTGGCTCGCGAAACGGCACGGGCTGGGCCAGGCCCCCGAAATTGACCCGACGCTCAAGGCCCTTTCTGCCGCCCTCAGCGTCGTCGCGCGAACGGCAACGACATCTCCGTAGTGGCCCACGGTTTCGTTTCGGATGATGAATGAGGCATTTCATGATCCGCGGCTTCAGTGATCATGCTGCCAACGAGCGAACGTTTCTCGCTTGGGTGCGCACCGGCATCGCCGTGATAGCGTTTGGGTTCGTCATCGAGAAGTTCAACCTGTTTGTGCTCACGATGGCAAGCGCGAGCTCGCTTGATGCAGGACGTCGATTGCAGCTCGGAAGGCTATCGGGGCCGCTTGGCCGGTACGACGGGCTCGCACTCATCCTTGTCGGAATTGCCCTGATTGCCGTCGCAGCCGCACGTTTTATCCGTACCGGGCGCCTGCTCGATGACCAGGAAATTCATTCCGGCAGCAGCGTCCGCGCAGAGCTGATCTTGTCGGCAGTGTTGGCGTTGATTGTAGCGGGGTTCAGCACTTATCTCGTGCTCGGTTGATGATAAAGCATACCATGCCCGGTCCGACTCGTCCCGCTCGGGCGCTCGCCCCGTTGACTGCGACTCGAGTCGCGTGGTGTCGTCGGCGCGCCCCCATGCCCGGCCCGCGGAGGGACGGGACGAATACGGAGACCCGCATCGGCTTAGCGGCTCAGCCGTCCTGGAACCGCTTACTGCCCCTTGAGGCAGTCCGAGACGAAGCTCCTGCGGGCGTCCCCCGTAAGGTGCCGATCACTCGCCTGGAAATTGCAGTATCGCGTCGTGTCCTGTTGTGACTTCCCGCTAGTTGTGCCGCTGCCACTCGTCTCGCTGCTCAAGCACTCGGACATAAAGCTCTTTCGAGCGTCGCCCGTGAGCTTCTGTGACGACGCCTGCGTGTTGCAGGTCTTCATGCGCTCTTGCTGCGCGTTCGGCGCACTCTGATTTGATTGCTGGGCATAGGAAACCGGTGAGGCGAGCAGGATGGCGACGATGGCGAGAGCGATCAGGGAGCTAGATGCGCGCATGGCTTCCCTCCGTTGGCCATAGGGGGCGAACGAGCAGCCGCTATTGGGGTTCCACAAGGTCGGCTCCGTCATCGCGACGGTCGGCACGCCGCAGATTAGGGACGGGCCATGCACGCCGCCGTGATCGCGTTGATTGAGTATCGCTGGATAAAGAGACACCCTGGCTGGGGGCCAGGGTGTTAAGGGCGAGACCGCGGCGGGCCGCAGCCCCGATGTGTCCGAAGGACGCCCAACAAATAGCGCGTCATTGCTTCAGCTTCGTGACAAAATTGGCGGGGAATGACGACGTGGACTGGTAGCGAGCCAGCACCTAATTTTGCCACGGGATTTGTGATGCGCCGCAACGCAGTCAAGGATTGTAGTTTCGTGACGCGTCGCCCAATCTAGCTCCCAGCCTCGGGGTTGGCGGACGATGCTGCACGAGCAACAGCTACTAGACATGGCCGACGCGTATCGTGATATGGCCAAGAGGGCGCTAGCCCTAACGCTACGCACTGAGTTCAACGAGCGGGCAGAACGATACGAGACTGTTGCTTCCATCGTGAAGCGGCAGCGGCAGCCGACGCGGCCCAAACCCTCTGCATAGATGATGCCGGCTTCAGCTCGCGCGCCGCGCCATCCATGATCGCGATCTCGGGCGACGGCTAGACGGCTCCGGACTTGCGATGGGCTCGCCCAGCAGCTTCGCCCAGATGCGCTCGCCCGCTCGATCCTTGGCGAGATTTCGTTTCCCAGCTGGCCCAGAGCCAGCCGCCTGATGTCCCACCCAGGCCCGCGGCGCTACTGGTCAACTTCGGCCACTCCCCATCGGCGAAGTCAACCACTAGGGCCTCCGGGCGGGCCGCCGTCCGGAAAATCGGTTGTGTCGGTGCCCGCACATGGGCGAAACTCCGGAAAACCGCGAGGCCAAGCCGTTGATTTCCCCAGCTTCGTGGGTTTTCACGGCAACAAATTCCATTGGGGGAGCCCTATGCATCGCCTGCTGCCGCTCGTCGCCGCCCTCGTGCTGGGTCTTGTGGTCCCGGCTTCCGCCCAACAGGGCAAGCCGGTCAGGGTGGCGCTGATCGCCGACAAGACCGGCCCGCTCGAGGCTTATGCCAAGCAGACCGTGACCGGCTTCATGATGGGCCTCGAATATGCCACCAAGGGGACGATGACGGTCGCCGGGCGCAAGATCGAGGTGGTCGAGAAGGACAGCCAGACCAAGCCGGATGTCGGCCGCAACCTGTTGTCCGAGGCTTTCGGCGACGACAATGTCGACCTCGCGGTCGGCGGCACCAATTCGGGCGTGGCGCTCGCCATGCTGCCGGTGGCGCTGGACTTCAAGAAGGTGCTGATCGTCGAGCCGGCGGTTGCAGATTCCATCACCGGCGATAAGTGGAACCGCTATATCTTCCGCACTGCGCGCAACTCCTCGCAGGACGCGATCTCGAACGCGCTGGCGATCGGCAAGCCGGGCGTCGTCGTGGCGACCTTGGCGCAGGATTACGCCTTTGGCCGCGATGGTGTCGCTGCCTTCCGCGACGCGCTCGCCGGCACCGGCGCCAAGCTGGTGCACGAGGAATATGCACCGCAGGCCACCACCGACTTCACCGCACCGTTGCAGCGCATCTTCGACGCGCTCGGCAAGGAGCAGGGGCGCAAGATCCTCTGGGTGATCTGGGCCGGCGGCAACCCGTTCCCGGCGATCAAGGCGCTCAACCCGGAGCGGCTCGGCATCGCGGTCTCGACCGGCGGCAACATCCTGCCGGCGCTCGCCGCTTACAAGGAGTTCCCGGGGCTCGAAGGCGCCACCTATTACTACTACGAGATACCCAAGAACCCCGCGAATGACTGGCTTACCGCCGAGCACAAGAAGCGCTTCAACGCGCCGCCCGATTTCTTCACCTGCGGCGGCATGGCGGCCGCGATGGCGGTGGTGGAGGCGCTGACCAAGACCGGTGGCGCGACCGATACCGAGAAGCTGATCGCTGCGATGGAAGGCATGTCGTTCGACACGCCCAAGGGCAAGATGACCTTCCGCAAGGAGGACCACCAGGCGCTGCAGGAGATGTATGCGTTCAAGATCAAGGTCGATCCGAGCGTCGCCTGGGGGATCCCCGACCTCACCCGGGTGATCAAGATCGAGGACATGAAGGTCCCGATCCGGAACGGGCGCTAGAGAGCGGCGCCGGAGCGGCGAGGGGGTGCGAATGGGTGGCGCCGTCCCGCTGCTCGAGACGCGCGACCTCACCATCCGCTTCGGCGGCCATGTCGCGGTCGACCGCGTGTCGTGCGCCTTCGACCGCGGCACGCTCACGGCGATCGTCGGGCCGAACGGCGCCGGCAAGACGACCTATTTCAACCTGATCTCCGGGCAGCTCCGTGCCAGCGCCGGCGTGGTGCTGCTCAAGGGGGAGGCGATCACCGGCCTCGCCGCCCCGGCGCGCGCGCGGCGCGGGTTGGGGCGCGCCTTCCAGCTCACCAACCTGTTTCCAAGCCTCTCCGTGCTCGAGAATGTGCGCCTCGCCGTGCAGGCGCGCGCCCGCGTGGGGCTCGATTTCCTCACCATGGCGGCGCGCCATGACGATCTCATCGAGCGCGCCTGGGGCTATCTTGCGCGCGTCAAGCTTGGCGAGCGCGCGGCGGCGAGCGCGGCGTCGCTGCCGCATGGCGATCAGCGCAAGCTCGAGGTGGCGATCCTGCTCGCGCTCGAGCCGGAGATTTTCATGTTCGACGAGCCGACCGCCGGGATGAGCGTCGACGAGGTGCCGGTGATCCTCGATCTGATCGAGGCGATCAAGCGCGACGGCGACAAGACCATCCTGCTGGTCGAGCACAAGATGGACGTGGTGCGCCGGCTCGCCGATCGCGTCATCGTGCTGCACAATGGCGCGCTGGTCGCCGATGGCGCGCCGGCGGCGGTGGTGGCGTCGCCGATCGTGCAAGAGGCGTATCTCGGCGTCCGACAAGGGGCGCCGCAATAGCATCTACACACGGGGAGGAAGTCATGCCGTTCGTCATCGACAGCGCCGAGCCCGGCGCGCTGGATCTGCGTGTCGACAGGCTCGAGCGCCTCTGCGCCATCATCGATGGACACATCAAGGAGGGCCGCTACCCCGGCGCGCAGATCGCCCTGGCCCGCCACGGCAAGCTCGCGCTCTGCCGCAGCTTCGGCGCGGCGCGGCTCGAGCCGCAGCCGGTGCCGGCGCGCGACGATACCGTGTGGCTGCTCTATTCCAACACCAAGGTGATCACCGCGGCGGCGGTCTGGATGTTGGTCGAGGACGGTGCGCTCACCTTCAACGACCGCATCGCCGACCATCTGCCGGACTTCGCCCGCAACGGCAAGGGCGACATCACCCTGTTGCAGGTCCTGACGCATCAGGGCGGCTTCCCCGGCGCCGGCATGACCTTGCCGCCGGCGGCCTGGGAGGATCATCAGCTGCTGCGCCGGCTCGTCTGCGACTTCACGCTCGAATGGACGCCGGGGTCGCGCGTCGAATACCACCGCCTGGCGGCGCACTGGGTCGCGGCGGTGCTGATCGAGGCGGTGACCAAGACGGATTACCGCGCTTTCATCCGCTCGCGCCTCATCGAGCCGCTCGGTTTGAGCGCCGAGCTCTTCGTCGGCCTGCCGGATGCCGAGGGAAAACGCGCCGCCGAGATGCACGCGCCATCCGAGGACGGGCGCCGCCAGATCCGCTTCGCCCAGGAGAACAGCGTCGAGTTCCGCCGCGCCGGCGTCCCCGGTAGCGGCGGCTTCGCCACGGCGCGCGCCATGGCCGCCTTCTATCAGATGCTGCTCGGCGGCGGCACCCTCGACGGCGCGCGCATCGTCTCGCCGCGCATGGTGCAGTTCGTGACGCGCAACTTCACCGGCGAGCGCGTCGACCACTACATGGGCATGGCGATGCATCGCGGCTTGGGCCCGCATTCGCGCGGCACGAGCGAGAACATCCGCGGACTCGGGTCGCTGGCCTCGCCGAGCACCTTCGGCCATGGCGGGGTCGGCTCGTCCTATTGCTGGGGCGATCCGGAATCGGGCGTCTCCTTCGCCTACCTCACCAACAGCCGGGTGCCCGATCCCTGGCATTCGCGGCGGCTCGACATCGTCAGCAACTGCATCCACAGCGCCATCGAGGACGCGTCTTGAGCGCAGATCCGCCGCTGCTGCAGCTCAGCGGCGTCAACACGCATATCGGCCGCTATCATATCCTGCACGGCGTCGATCTCGCCGTGCGCCGCGGCCGGCTCACCATGCTGCTCGGGCGCAACGGCGCCGGCAAGACCACCGCCCTGCGTACCATCATGGCGCTGTGGCGCCGCAGCGCCGGCGAGATCACCTTCGACGGCCAGGCGATCGACACCCTCGCCACGCCCGACATCGCCCGCCTCGGCATCGCCTATGTGCCGGAGACGATGGGCATCTTCAGCCAGCTCACGGTGCGCGAGAACCTGCTGCTCGCGACCGGGCCCGCCGGCTTCGACGAGGCGCGGCTGGAGCAGGTCCTCGCGCTCTTCCCGGCGCTGCGACAGAAATGGCACGATCCCGCCGGCGCGCTCTCGGGCGGACAGAAGCAGATGCTGGCGATCAGCCGCGCCATCGTCGAGCCGCGCCGTCTCCTCATTGTCGACGAGCCGACCAAGGGGCTCGCCCCGGCCGTGATCCAGCACCTCATCGACGCGTTCCTCCGCTTGAAGGAGACGCAGACCACGATCCTGCTTGTCGAGCAGAATTTCCATATGGCGCGCTCGGTCGGCGACGATGTCGCGGTGATGGATGATGGCCGCATCGTCCATAGCGGTACGATGGCCGCATTGGCGGCGGACGAGGCGCTGCAGCAGCATCTGCTCGGTCTCAGTCTGGCGAGCCACCAATGAACGCCGCTCCTGCGCTTCGCCTCAGGGGCGGCGATGTCGCGCCTTCGCTGGTGCTGCCGCTGCTGGCGGCGGCCGCGCTGCCGGCGATGAGCTTCTCCACTTGGCTCACCCTCACCGTCGCCGGCGTCGCCATGGGCATGATGCTGTTCCTCATGGCCTCGGGCCTGACGCTGATCTTCGGCCTGATGGACGTGCTCAATTTCGCGCACGGCGCCTTCATCACGCTGGGCGCCTATGTCGCGGTGAGCGTGCTTGCGGCGTTGGCGGGGTGGAGCGTCGCCGAGTCCTGGTGGCTCAACCTGGCGGCGCTCTTGGTCGCGCTCGGCGCCGCCATCGTCGCCAGCGGCACGCTCGGCTTTGTCTTCGAGCGCGTCATCATCCGCCGCGTCTACGGTGCGCATCTGCGGCAGATCCTCGTCACCGTGGGCGGGCTCATCGTCGCCGAGCAGCTCATCGTCGCGCTGTGGGGACCGAATCCGCTGCCGCTGCCCAAGCCGGCGAGCTTCCGCGGCAGCATCATCCTGGGCGGCGCCGCGATCGAGAAATACCGGATCATCGCCGTCGCGCTGGGGCTCGCCGTCTATCTCGCGCTGCACTTCGTCCTCAACCGCACGCGCATCGGCCTCCTGGTGCGCGCCGGGGTCGAGAACCGCGAGATGGTCGAGGCGCTCGGCTACCGCATCCATCGGCTCTTCATCGGCGTGTTCGTCGCCGGCACGGCGCTCGCCGGGATGGGCGGGGTGATGTGGGGCGTCTACCAGGAGCTCGTCACCCGCGCCATCGGTGCGGATATGACAATCCTGGTGTTCATCATCCTCATCATCGGCGGTCTCGGCTCGGTCGGCGGCTGCTTCGTCGGCGCGCTGCTGGTCGGGCTCCTGACCAACTATGTCGCCTTCCTCGCGCCCAAGCTGGCGCTCGGCTCCAATATCATGCTGATGGCGGCGATCCTGCTGTGGCGTCCGCGCGGCCTCTTCCCGGTGGCGAAGGAATGAGCGGCGGGGACGACCGGACGCGCGGCCGGCTCGACTCGCTGCTGTCGGGCGACCGGCCGGGCAGCATCGTCCTGAGCGCGCTGATGCTGGCGGTGCTCATCGGCCTCGCATTGACACCCTTCCTGTTCCCGGGGACGCGCTCGGTCGCGGTGGCCGCGCGCATCTGCATCTTCGTGGTGCTCGCTGCGAGCTATGACGTGATGCTCGGTTATACCGGCATCGTTTCCTTCGCCCACACCATGTTCTTCGGCATCGGCGCCTATGGCGTCGCCATCGCGCTCGCCAAGTTCTCGGTCGGCTGGGGCGCGGTGCTGCTGGGCGCCGCCGCCGGCGTCGCGCTCGCCATCGTACTGGCCGCCGCCATCGGTCTGTTGAGCCTGCGCGTGCGCGCGATCTTCTTCTCGATGATCACGCTCGCCGTCGCGAGCTTCGCGCAGATCCTGGCGACGCAGCTGCGCGATGTCACCGGCGGCGAGGACGGGCTTACCTTCTCGGTCCCGCGCGTGCTGACGCCCGGGTTCCGTCTGCTCGAGGACAGCGTGCTCGGCGTGCGCATCGACGGCCGCCTCATCACTTATTATCTCATCTTCGCCGTGTCGTTGGCGCTGTTCCTGCTGATGCTGCGCATCGTCAACTCGCCCTTCGGCCGGGTGCTGCAGGCGATCCGCGAGAACGCCTTCCGCGCCGAGGCGCTGGGCTACCGCACTGTGGTCTATCGCACGCTCGCGGGCGCGCTCTCGGCGGCGATGGCGGCGCTTGCGGGCGCGATGATGGCCGTGCTGCTGCGCTACAACGGGCCGGCGGCGACGCTCTCCTTCGACCTGATGGTCGACATCCTCTTGATGGCGGTGATCGGCGGCATGGGCACGCTCTACGGCCCGGCGCTGGGGGCGGTCGTGCTGGTGATGGCCGAGTACTACCTGCAGCCGGCGATGGCGACGATAGCCGGCGCCGTCGCCGGCTGGCCGCTGCTGCCGGCGCTGTTCGATCCCGAGCGCTGGCTGCTGTGGCTGGGCGTGCTCTTCGTGCTCATTGTTTACTTCTTCCCCAGCGGCATCGTCGGCAAGCTGCGCGAGATGCGCGCGGGCTGACAAGCGAACGCCCTCCGGCGGCAACAGCCAGAGGGCGTCGGGAAGATCGCTCCTCAGGCGGCGCGCGTCTCGATGCCCTTGTTCTTGAGGAAGTCGCCAAGCTCGCCCGCCTCGAACATCTCGCGGACGATGTCGCAGCCGCCGACGAACTCGCCCTGGACGTAGAGCTGCGGGATGGTCGGCCAGCTCGAGAATTCCTTGATGCCCTGGCGGATCTCCGGGTCGGAGAGCACGTCGACCCCTTTGAACTTCACGCCCATATGCGTGAGGATCTGCACCACCGCGGCCGAGAAGCCGCATTGCGGGAAGACCGGCGTGCCCTTCATGTAGAGCACGACCGGATGGTCGGCGATGTCGCGCTTGATGCGCTCGACGACAGTGTTGTTGATGCTGGTGTTCATGGTTAATCCTTTGCCAGATTCGCTCAATCTTCCGGTGCGTTCGTCTGCAGCGCGAGCGCGTGCAACTCGTTGCCCATGCGGCCGCGCAGCGCCTGATAGACCATCTGATGCTGCTGCACGCGGCTCTTGCCCTTGAAGGCGCGCGAGATGACGTGGGCGGCGTAGTGGTCGCCGTCGCCGCGCAAATCCTCGATGCTCACCTGCGCGTCCGGCAGCCCGTCCTTGATCAGCCGCTCGATCGTCGCCGCATCCATCGCCATGGCACGCCTCCGGTCGAGAACCCGTTACGGGGCTGCCATATAGGCGGGCAGCCACGCTTCATTGATCCGCCGCAACTCTGCCGTGGATATGGCATCGGCGCCTTCGACTGTCAACGAATCGCCGGCCGTCGTGCCAAGCCGCCGCACCGGGACGCCCGTCGCGCCGAGCCGCGCCGTCACCGTCTCGGGATCGCTCGTTGTCAGCACGTAACGACCTTGATCCTCGCCGAACCAGAAAGCGTGGGCCGGCGCGCCCGCGGGTGCCACGACGGATGCGCCGATGCCGCCCGCCATGGCCATCTCCGCGAGTGCCACCAGCAGCCCGCCGTCGGAGACATCGTGGCAGGCGCTGACGCGACCGGCGAGGATCTCGGCGCGCACGGCATCGCCGTTGCGCCGCTCAGCGGCGAGATCGACCGGCGGCGGCGCGCCATCCTCGCGGCCTGCGATCTCGCGCAGATAGAGCGAGCTGCCGAGGTGTCCACGCGTCTCGCCGACCAGCAGGATCGCGTCGCCCGGGCGCTTGAAAGCGAGGGTCACGGAGATCGCGGCATCGTCGATGAGGCCGACGCCGCCGATCACCGGGGTCGGCAGGATGCCCTTGCCGTTGGTCTCGTTGTAGAGCGACACGTTGCCGGAGACGACCGGATAGTCGAGCGCGAGGCACGCCTCGCGCATGCCCTCGATGCAGCCGGCGAACTGGCTCATGATCTCCGGCCGCTCCGGGTTGCCGAAATTCATGTTGTCGGTGATGGCGATGGGCGTCGCGCCGACGGCGGTGAGATTGCGCCATGTCTCCGCCACCGCCTGGGCGCCGCCGCGGCCGGGATCGGCGACGCAGTAGCGCGGCGTACAGTCGGTGACGAGCGCCAGCGCCTTGCGCTTTCCCGGCAGTCGCACCACCGCGGCGTCGCCGCCCGGGCGCTGCACCGTGTGTCCCATGACGAGATGATCGTACTGCTCCCAGATCCAGCGCTTGGAGGCGAGGTCGGGGCAGGCGACGAGCTTCTTGAGCGCGGTAATCGTGTCCACCGCGGGCACGTCCTCGGGACGCAGCTCGGCCCGCGTCGGCGTCTCGGCCCACGGGCGATCATAGAGCGGCGCCTCGGTGACGAGCGGGCCGACCGGCATGTCGGCGGCCACTTCGCCGTGCATGCGCAGCACGAGCCTGCCGGTCTCGGTGACGCGGCCGATGACGGCGAAATCGAGCTCCCATTTCTCGAAGATGCGGCGCGCGGCGTCCTCGCTGCCGGGCTTGAGGATCATGAGCATGCGCTCCTGGCTCTCGGAGAGCATGATCTCGTAGGGGGTCATGCGCTCCTCGCGCACCGGCACCTGGTCGAGGTCGAGCTCGATGCCGAGCCCGCCCTTGCCGGCCATCTCCACCGAGGAGGAGGTAAGGCCGGCTGCGCCCATGTCCTGGATGGCGACGATGGCGTCGCCGGCCATCAATTCGAGGCACGCCTCGATCAGCAGCTTTTCGGTGAAGGGATCGCCGACCTGCACGGTCGGGCGCTTCGCATCGGCATCCTCGCTGAATTCGGCCGAGGCCATGGTGGCGCCGTGGATGCCGTCGCGCCCGGTCTTGGCGCCGACATAGATCACCGGATTGCCCGGTCCTGCTGCCGCCGAATAGAAGATGCGCCTGGCGTCGGCGATGCCGACGGTCATCGCGTTGACCAGGATGTTGCCGTTGTAGGAGGGGTGGAAATTGCACTCGCCGCCGACCGTCGGCACGCCCACGCAGTTGCCGTAGCCGCCGATGCCGGCGACCACGCCGGCGACGAGACGCCGCGTCTTCGGATGATCGGGGCTGCCGAAGCGCAGCGCGTTGAGATTGGCGATCGGCCGCGCGCCCATGGTGAAGACGTCGCGCAGGATGCCGCCGACGCCAGTGGCGGCGCCCTGATAGGGCTCTATGAACGAGGGATGGTTGTGGCTCTCGATCTTGAAGATCGCCGCCTGGCCGTCGCCGATATCGACGACGCCGGCATTCTCGCCGGGGCCGCAGATGACGCGTGGACCCGTCGTCGGCAGCCGCCGCAGCCATTTACGCGAGGATTTGTAGGAGCAGTGCTCGCTCCACATCGCCGAGAAAATGCCGAGCTCGGTCAAGTTGGGCGTGCGCCCGAGGATGCGCACGGCGCGCGCGAATTCGTCGGGCGTCAGGCCGTGTTGCGCGACGATTTCCGGGCTTACGTTCGAGGTCGTAGCCGACCCGCTCAAGAAAGCGCCCCCACGAGGCCGGCGAATAGCGCCTGACCGTCCGTCCTGCCGACCAGCGGATCGGTCGCATCCTCGGGATGCGGCATCAGCCCGAGCACCGTCTTGCTCTCGTTGAATATGCCGGCGATGTTGCGCGCCGAGCCGTTGGCGTTGCCCTCTTCCGTCACCGCCCCCTCGGGCGTGCAGTAGCGGAAGGCGACGAGGCCCTGATCCTCGAGCCGGTCGAGCGTCTTCGGGTCGGCGAAATAATTGCCGTCGTGATGCGCCACGGGCGCCTCGATCACCTGACCCGCCTCGTAGCGGCAGGTGAAGATGCTCTGGCTGGTCTCGACGCGCAAATTGACGTTCTTGCAGTGGAATTTGAGCGTCTTGTTGGCGAGCAGCACGCCCGGCAGCAGCCCGGCCTCGGTCAGGATTTGAAAGCCGTTGCAGATGCCGAGCACGGGTGTGCCGCGCTGGGCGCGCTCCTTCACTGCGCGCATGATCGGCGAATGCGCGGCCATGGCGCCGCAACGCAGGTAATCGCCATAGGAAAAGCCGCCGGGAATGACCAGCAGATCCGCTTTGGGCAGCTCGCTGTCGCGGTGCCAGACCTTGAGCGGCGGCTTGCCCGACGCTCGGGTCAGCGCATCAAAGACGTCTTGCTCGCGGTTGGAGCCGGGAAAAACGATGATGGCGGCTTGCATCGAAGCGGGGCCTCGCGCGGCGACGGGGACGCGGCTCGCGCCCCGTCGTCCCTGAGATAACCCGCTCCCCGCCGCCGATCAAGCACTCGCTATCCGACTCGTTATCTGCGGCTCTTCTTGTGGCCGCGCGACTTGCTGCGGCGGGCGGTCGCACGGTGCGTGCCGGTGCGGCGCGTGGTGCTGCGGCTCGGCGCGGTGCTGCGGCCGCGCGATTTCGCCTTGCGACGCGTGCCGCTCGCTTTGCGCTTGCGCCGATTGCGCGACTGCCCCGACTCGGACATGGCGATGGCGATCGCCTGGCGGCGGCTCTTCACCTTGCCGCGGCGTCCACGGCCCGCTTTGAGTTGGCCGTGTTTGAACTCGTGCATCACCTTTTTCACTTTGCGCTTCTGTCGCGGGCTGGCCATCTGGGAACCTCCGTGTCAATGATACCTAATTAAGGAACGGTGCCGTTGCGCCTGCGTTCCCGCGCAACGCGTGAAGCCGGCGCGGCGCATCGCAAAACAGGATAAGCGCCGCGACCGAATCGTCGCGGTGAGGCCACGATCTGACGCAAATGTGAATCCTGCATCGCCATCGAGCCGGTTATCCTTCTGATGCGAGGAGAGGCTGCCGCGTGCTGGACCATGCTTCATTGGGCGTGAGCGATATCGAGCGCAGCCGGCGCTTCTATGACGCGGCGCTGCGTCCGCTCGGGCTGGTGCGCATCGTCGATTTCGGCGAGGGGCGCGGCGCCGACTACGGCGCGGCGCCCGGCTCGACCGGCGTCGAGTTCACGATCACACGAGAGTCGGGAGCAGCCCGACCGGCCGCGGGGGCGCATCTCTGCTTCCGTGCGCCGGATCGAGCCGCGGTGCGCGCGTTTTACACGGCGGCGCTCGCCGCCGGCGGCCGCGACGATGGTCCGCCCGGGCTGCGCCCGCAATATCATGCCGCTTACTACGGCGCCTTCGTGCTCGATCCCGACGGCCACCGTATCGAAGCCGTCTGCCACGCGCCGGAAGCGGCCGCGGTGATCGCGTAACCGGCCGGCCGATTTGCGAGGGGCTAACTCCTGAACTCGATCTGGTAGCTCTCGATCACCGTGTTGGCGAGGAGCTGCTGGCACATCGACTCGACGACGGCGCGGGCGCGGTTCGGATCGCTCTCGGCGAGGTCGAGATCGATGACCTTGCCCTGGCGCACCTCGTTGACGCCGCCGAAGCCGAGCGATCCGAGCGCATGCGCGATGGCCTTGCCCTGCGGGTCGAGCACGCCGTGCTTCAGCATGACATGGACGCGCGCCTTCATCGCTCCTATTCCCTATTGCACCGTCTGCGGACCCTTGACGTCCGCGGGGCCGCCCTCGGGCAGGATGCCGAGGCGGCGTGCCACCTCCTGGTAGGCTTCCTCGACGCGGCCCAGATCCTGGCGGAAGCGATCCTTGTCCATCTTCTCGTTCGTCTTGAGATCCCACAGCCGGCAATTATCCGGGCTGATCTCGTCGGCGAGCACGAGGCGCATCTCGTCGTCATTGTAGAGCCGGCCGAACTCGAGCTTGAAGTCGACGAGCTTGATGCCGATGCCGAGAAAGAGCCCGGAGAGGAAATCGTTGATGCGCAGCGACATCTGCATGATGTCGTCGAGGTCCTGGGTCGTCGCCCAGCCGAAGGCGGTGATGTGCTCCTCCGACACCAT
>WNFM01355590.1_pt3 | contig 62281 bp, 65 predicted proteins | sample 5400271 | NCBI WGS metagenome assembly WNFM01 (sample SAMN13153352, study PRJNA577476) | soil metagenome | isolation source: 60 cm saprolite on Douglas fir-dominated hillslope | place: USA:California | collected 2013-09-17
TCACCCGGTCGATCCTGCGGGTGATCGAGGAATGCAACCAGCCGATTGGCATCATTACCAAGAACGCCCTGGTCGAGCGCGATCTGGATATCCTGGCACCGCTGGCTGAAAAAGGCCTGGTCAGTGTATTTATTTCGGTGACGACGCTCGACCACGATCTGGCGCGCAGGATGGAGCCGCGTGCCTCGGCGCCAGCACGCAGGGTGGAAGCCATCCGCCGCGTCGCGCAAGCCGGCGTACCGGTGGGCGTGATGGTAGCCCCGATCGTGCCTTTCCTGACCGATTCCGCGACCGAGCAGATTCTCGAAGCCGCGCACGATGCCGGCGCGCTTTCCGCGGGCTATGTGCTGATGCGCCTGCCCTACGAGGTGAAAGACCTTTTCAAAGACTGGCTGATACATCACTATCCGCTCAAGGCCGAGCATGTCATGAGCCGTGTGAAGCAAATGCGCGGCGGGCGCGAGAACGATCCAGAATTCGGTACGCGCATGCGCGGCAGCGGAGAATTTGCCGACCTGTTGAGGCTGCGGTTCGAAAAAGCCTGTAAACGGCTTGGCCTGAACGAACACCGGCGCGTGCTGGACGTTGCGCAATTCAAGCGGCCGCGCCTGGACGGGCAGATGGACCTGTTCTAGGGATTCGAAAGGCGGTCCCGGTGAATAACCATCGAGACCACACAGTGATGCTGAAAATCTATTCCGCGCCGACACTACCCGATGCGCATCTTGTGCGCGGCCTGCTTGCGCAGGCGGGCATCGACGCCCGGGTTTTCAACGAAAATGCGCAGAGCGTCATGGGCGAAATCCCATTTCACCAGGCATGGCCCGAAGTGTGGATCATGAATGAGGGTGACGCGAAACAGGCGCGCGAACTGATCCATCAGATCGAGCAGCCGCAAACCACATCGGGCGCGGCCTTCTGTCCGCATTGCCATGAAGAAAACCCCGCCAACTTTCACACCTGCTGGAATTGTGGGCGGGAGTTCTGAAACATCTGCCGCGCGCCGCGACGTGTTGCGCGGAATCGCGACTGGCGTCGTGCTGGGAGTGCCGAACATGCTGATGGCAGGCAAACTCAAAGCCGCAACTGCAACGCATGCCTGTCTGTATGCCGGCGAGGCGCTGGCCCGATACGGTTTTCCCGAAGGACATCCGCTCGGTGCGGATCGGCAAGGTGCCTTCCTTAAGGAAGCCGAAATGCAAGGGTTGCTTGCCAAGATCAGGATTTGCGCCGCACGTCGCGCCACGAACGAAGAAATCGGCCGTTTCCACACGCAGCGCCACATCGGGAAAGTGATGCATGCCGAGCGCGACCGCATCGAGTTTCTCGACAACGGCGACACCCCGGTATTCCCCGGCGTATTCGAAGCATCGGCCAACGTGGTCGGCGCGGCGCTCGACGGGCTGGCGCGCGTGATGCGCGCCGAATGCTCCCGCAGCTTTCAGCCCATTGGCGGATTGCACCATGCCGGACGAGACCACTCCGCGGGCTTCTGCGTGTTCAACGATCTCGGTGTCGTGATCGAGACGCTGCGACGGCAATATGGCGTCAGACGGGTCGCCTATGTGGATATCGACGTGCACCACGGAGACGGCGTTTTCTACGCGTATGAAGAAGATCCGGATCTGGTCTTCGCCGACATCCACGAGGATGGACGTTTTCTTTATCCGGGCACGGGGCGGGAAGACGAAACCGGCAAAGGGGCTGCGAAAGGCAGCAAACTCAATATCCCGCTCAAACCGGGGTCAGGGGATCCCGAGTTCATGCAAGCCTGGCCTCGAGTGGAAAAACATCTGGCCCGCTTCGAACCGGAATTCGTTCTCTTCCAGTGCGGTGCAGACGGGTTGCGGGACGATCCGCTGGCAAACCTGAATTACACCCCGGCCGTGCATGCGCACGCGGCAAAGAGCCTGGTGGATATTGCCGGGCGATTCTCGAAAGGCAGGTTGATGGCTTTCGGCGGCGGAGGCTATAACCGCGACAATCTGGCAAAGGCCTGGACTGCAGTGCTGAGCGAAATCGTCGCCCGCGAATAATCTCGATACCAAAATCGCAGATGAACGGCCGGGCGAGTCGGGCCGGTGTTCAACTGCTCGTAGCGAATCCGGAAACCGCCCCGATCTGCGCTGCGGTGGCCCGGCATGATGCGGGCACATAGACGGCGATGTCGATGGTGTTATTGGGGTCTGGGCCGCAATCCCACATCGCCACACGGTCACCTCCGACGATCGCGGCGGACCGCGAAACGTCGGGCCAGGGACGCAGAACGATGGCCTGGCCATCTACCAAGGCACTGACGCCCTGAATTTCAATTCTCATCGCACCCGAATTGTCGGTCTGAATTTTCGCTACATAACGCGATACGGCGGTGGTGCCGCTGGATTCGCATCCCCAATGCCCCGCGGCGGGCAGATTGGTTTCCGACTGTAATATCTCCGCAATACTCGTGCGGCAAACGCTGCTGGCGACAAGGGCCTCCGAGATCTTTGCGCGGGCGGTGTAGTTCTGATAGGCCGGAAGTGCCACTGCGGCAAGAATGCCTATGATCGCAACGACGATCATCAACTCGATCAGGGTAAAGCCTCGTTCGATTTTTGTCATGGAAGGCGCGGGGCGGACGAAAGGGAACCTGACTTATGAAGCAGGCCTTGTGCCAAACCCATCAAGTTACCACCCAAAATCGGGGCAGTATAAGAAACAAGAGGATGTGGATTCGAAAACAGATTTGAATTCCCGTTTCAAGAACTTGTCGTTTGTCAACGACATGCGTCTTTGCGCGCAACAAAACAAAAAGCGTCAGTCGGTGATGTGCAACTGACGTGGCTGCAGGAATTCCACGGAATCCATTTGTGCGATGCAATTGACGAGATCGCAGAGGCGCAGAAGCGGGCGAGTCGAGGTGCGCGCTGAGGATTTGCCCGCAAGAAGCAAAAAAAGCGGCGCTTCTGGCGCCGCTTTCATGTCAGGTTCGATGCTGCGCATCGTCCGCTCAGTTCTTCGCCGACCTGTCGGCATCGGGTAAGCCATCCCAGCCGCCTCCCAGCGCCTTGAACAAGTCCGCGGTCGCCGCCAGCTGCGCGCGTTGCGCTTCGACGTGGTTCAGCTGTGCATTGAGCAGGGCACGTTCGGAATCCAGCACATCCAGAAGGCTCGAGACGCCGTTGTCGTAACGCAGTTGCGCCAGCTTCAGGGAACTTTGCAGTGCGTCGATGCGCAGCTGTTCCGCCTCCATGGATTCCCTCGCCTTGCGCTGTATGACCAGTGCGTCCAGGGCGTCCTTGAAGGCGTTCTGGATCGCCGACTGATATTGCGCGAGTGCCTGCTGTTGGCGAGCTTCCGCGACGCCGACCTGAGATTTTGTACGGCCGGCGTCGAACACGGTTTGCGCGGCCGAGCCGGCAAATTGCCAAACGCGGGCCTGCGCGTCGAACAAGCCGGACAATGTTGTGCTTTCTGCGCCGAAGAAGCCGGTGAGGGATATCGACGGATAATAAGCTGCCTTGGCCAGGCCGATGCGAGCATTGGCCGCCACCAGGCTTTGCTCGGCCTGGCGCAGATCCGGGCGGCGTTCCAGTATTTCGGAAGGCAATCCCGAAGGCACGGACGGCGGCACGGTCAACGCGTCCATCGCGGCGCCACGCTCGACGGGTTGCCCGACGATCGCGCGTGGGCTGCGGCCAAGCAACACGGCAAGTGCTGTTTCCTGCGCGGCGAGTTGTCCTTCGATCGTCGGCAACAAGGCCTGCGCCTGCGCGGCTTCCGCCTCCACCTGTCGCAATTCGAACTCAGACGCGACGCCGGCTGCGAAACGCATGCGCTGCAGCGCGGTCGAGGCCTGACGGGTAGAAACCGTGCGGCGCGTGATGGCAACCTGCGCGTCGAGCGCGCGCAGATTGAAGTAGTTGCGGGCGACATCGGTAATCAGCGCAAGCCGCACGGCTTCGCGATTGAATTGCGAGCCGAGCAACTCCGCCCGTGCCGCTTCGGTGGCGCGGCGATACTTGCCCCAGAAGTCGATTTCGTAAGACGCGTTCAATGTCGCGCGATAGTCCGAATATTTCGGATCGGTGCCCGGCGGAATGGAAAGCACGGCCTCCTGACTGGCACGATTGCGCGACGCGCTGGCGTTGGCGGACACGCCGGGGTATTGATCGGCGCGGGTGATTCCGAGTGCGGCGCGGGCTTCGTCGACTCTTGCTATCGCGCGACGCAAATCGAGGTTGTGCACCAGCGCATCGTCGATCATCTGCTCGAGTACCGGATCGCCGTATGCCCTCCACCAGGTCGCGGACACGGCCTCGTTTGCCGTCGCGCCGGGCCATTGTTCGGGCGTTTCGACCTGCGGACGCTGGTAATCCGGCCCGACCGTCATGCAGCCTGCGAGTGAGGCGACGATCAATGTCGTTGCGAACAGACGCGTCATGACGGTTCTCCCGTGCGTGGCACCGCAGTATCAGGTGGCTGCGCAATCCGCGCGATCTGTTCTTTGTGCCGGTCGATTTCAGAGCGGATCTGCGCAGTCGAGCGCTTTTCGGTCAGATGCCGGTCGGTGATGAGTTTGAAGAACATCGGCACGAAGAAAATCGCCAGGAAGGTGGCGGCCAGCATGCCGCCCATGACACCCGTGCCGACCGCGGTACGCGCGCCGGCGCCGGCACCGGATGAGAACGCGAGCGGCATCACCCCGAGGATGAAAGCCAGCGAGGTCATCAGGATAGGCCGGAAACGCAGTCGCGCCGCTTCGACGGCCGCCGCGGAAGGCGACAAGCCCTCCTCGTTTTTCAACAGCGCATATTCCACAATCAGGATGCCGTTTTTCGCGGCAAGTCCGAGCAAGGTCACGAGGCCGATCTGAAAGTAAACGTCGTTGGTGAGGTTGCGTATCCACACCGCGGCGAGTGCACCGAACGTGCCAAAGGGCAAGACCATCATCACGGAAAGCGGTAGCGACCATCTTTCGTACTGCGCGGCGAGGATCAGGAATACCATGATCGCCGCGAGGCCGAGCGCGAGCGTGGACGTGCCGCTGGATTTCTTTTCCTGGAAGGATGCGCCGCCCCAGTCGTAACTGAAATCCGGCGGCAGCACTTCGTTGGCGATGCGTTCGACGGCGGCGATCGCCTGCCCGGACGAAATGCCCGGGGCACCGCTTCCCAGCAGCTTCACCGCCGGCAGGTTGTTGAAGCGATCCAGCGAATCCGGCCCGGATGTGTAGGTGACTTTCGCGAGGGTCTTGATCGGGATCATCTGCCCCTTGTCGGAGCGCACGTAAAGCTCGCCCACGGAATCAGGCCGGTTGCGAAAGCCCGGCTCAGCCGACATCAGCACCTGCCAGGTGCGACCGAATTTGTTGAAGTCGTTGACGTAGTAGGCGCCGAGGGTTGCCGACAGCGTATCGAACACTTCGTTGATTGGCACGCCCAGGGCCTTCGCCTTCTCGCGATCGACGTCAACGTGCAATTGCGGCACGCCGGAACGCCACAATGTCTGCACGCCGCCAAGTTGCGGATCCTTGTTGGCAACGGCCCTGAATTTTTCCATTTCGGCGGCGAGTCGTTGCGGGCCGCCTTCGCCGCGATTCTGGATGTAGAACTCGAAACCGCCGGCATTGCCCAGGCCGAAGATCGGCGGCGGGGCGAAGCCGAGGATCAAGCCTTCCTTGATGCCGGCGGTCTTCATGAAGTAGTCGTCTAGGAGCTGGTGTGTTCCGACGCCAGGACGCTCGTCCCAGTGCCTTTGCGTCACGAAAATGGTCGCGGCGTTGTTGCGGTAGCCGCCGCCGAGAAAATCCAGCCCCGTGAATGCGATCGCGTATTCGTTGGCGTGGTTGGAATTGATGGCCTTGAGCACTTCGGTGACAACCTTGTCCGTGCGCTGCAGCGTCGCGCCATCCGGAAGAAACACCGCGCCGATGTAGTAGCCCTGGTCTTCGTCGGGCACCAGGCTCCCCGGCGTGATCCGCCACAGCCAGATGGCGGCCGCGACCATGACGGCGAACAATGCAACACCGATTGCACCGCGGCGAATGATCCAGGCCGCGCCGCCGGTGTAACGCCCGGTTACGCGCGTGAACCAGTCGTTGAACCAAGTGAAGAAGCGGCCCGGCGCGTGATGTTCGCGCTTCAGGACCAATGCGCACAAGCTGGGTGTCAGCGTCAGCGCAATGATGCCCGAGAGCACCACGGCGATCGAGATGGTGACCGCGAATTGCCGGTAGAGCTGGCCGGTCAGTCCGCCGAGGAAGGCGATCGGCACGAACACGGCGCACAGGGTCAGCACGATGGCGATGACGGGTCCCGTGACCTCGGTCATCGCCTTGATCGCCGCGTCGTGCGAATTCTTGTGCTCCTCGCGCATGATGCGCTCGACGTTCTCCAGCACGACGATGGCGTCGTCGACGACGATGCCGATCGCCAGCACCATGCCGAACAGGGTCAGCGTGTTGATCGAATAGCCGAACATATAGAGGCCGGCGAAGGTGCCGGTCAGCGAAACGGGAACTGCGGCAAACGGGATCAGCGTCGCGCGCCAGTTCTGCAGGAACAGGAATACCACCAGGAACACCAGCGCCATCGCTTCGAGCAGCGTCTTGACCACCTCGCGGATGGACACTTCGACGAAACGCGTGGTGTCATAGACGACCTGGTATTGCATGCCGTTGGGAAAGCGTTTGGCCATCGCCTTCATGGTCTTGTCGACGTCTTTCGCAACGTCGAGCGCGTTGGCACCGGGCTGCAGGAAAATACCGAGCAGCGCCGATTCGCGGCCGTTGACGCGTCCGATGAAGTCGTAATCCTTTGAAGCCAGTTCGACGCGCGCGACATCCTTCAATCTCAGGTTCGAGCCGTCCGGATTGGCGCGGACGATGATTTCCTCGAATTCCTTCGGATCGGCAAGCCGGCCCTTGGCTGTGATGGTGTACACCGGCGCCTGACCGACCTTGCCGGCGGCGAATTGCGCGTTCTGTTCGTTCAGCGCTCCCAACAGGTCGGCGGTCGTCACCTTGAGTTGCGTCATGCGATCCGGACGCACCCAGATGCGCATCGCATAGTCCTTCGCGCCGAAGATCTGCACGTTCGTCGTGCCCGGAATGCGCTTGATCGTATCGAGCACGTTCAAGGTGACATAGTTGCTGACGTACAAATCGTTGAAACTGCCGTCCGGGGAATTGAAGGCGATAACCTGCAGGAACGACGTCGAGTTCTTGTCCACCGTCACGCCCTGGCGCCGTACTTCCTGCGGCAATCGCGCTTCGGCCTGCTTGACGCGATTGTTGACGTTCAGCGCCGCCTGGTCGATGTTTGTCCCGATCTCGAAGGTGACGTTGAGTTCCACCGCGCCGTTCGACGACGAGTTCGAGGCCATGTACAACATGTTCTCGACACCGTTGATCTGGTTTTCGAGCGGCGCCGCGACGGTCTGTTCAAGTACTTCGGCCGAAGCGCCGGGATACACGGCGCGCACGGTTACGACGGGTGGTGCGATTTCCGGATATTGCGCGATGGGCAGTACGCGCATTGCCGCCAGACCGGCCAGCACAAGGAAGATCGACAATACCGCCGCGAAAATAGGACGGTCGATGAAGAAGCGCGAAAACATTGGCGGGACTCCGCTGGATTATTTGGCTGGTTACTTCGCTTCGGGCTTCGCTGCAGATTTTTCTGTGGATTTCTCTGCGGATTTTTCCGTGGAAGGCTCGGCGGGTTTGGCCGGGGAAGTCGGCGCGCCAGCCGGCGGTGCCGTTGCAATTTTCACGGCCGTGCCGGGAGGCGCCTGGAACGCCTTGAACACGCCGTCGACGATGACTTTGTCGCCTTCCTTGAGGCCGCCGGTGATGACCCATTTGTCACCGGCCCAGTCGCCCACCTGCACGGGACGTGGTTCCACCATGCCCTGGGCGTTGACGGTCAGTACGATTTTCGTACCCGGACCTTCGAGCACGGAGCGCTGCGGAATCGCAATCGCATTCGGACGCACGCCTCCGGATAATTCGACGCGGGCAAACTGGCCAGGTCGCAACAGGCCCTGGGGATTGGCGATGACCGCGCGAGCTTCGATGGTGCCAGTGGTGGGATCGACTCGCACATCCGTGAAATCTACTTTACCGGGCCGCGAATACTCGCTCCCGTCCGCGAGCTTGAGCGTGACGTCGAACCTGCCGTCTTTCGGCAGCCGCAACGTGCCGTCGGCCATGGCGCGCGTGAATTTCAGATGCTCGGCTTCAGTGAAACTGAAGATCACATGCACCGGATCAATCTGCGCAATCTTCGTGAGCAGGGTCTGCTGCGCCTGGACCAGGCTGCCTTCGGATTGTAGGGCACGGCTGGTGATGCCGGAGATCGGCGCTTCGACACGCGTATAGACCAGGTTGAGTCGAGCTTCCGTCACCGCCGCTTGCGCGGCTTTTACGTTGGCACTGGTGACCTGTTCGCCTGACGACGCGTCATCGTATTCCTTCTGGCTGATGGCCTTGGCTTCAATTAATGGTTTGAGCCGGCCGGCGTTGCGTTTCGCCTGGTCCATGCTGGCTTGCGCGCTGACCAGGTCTGCCTCGGCCTTGGCGAGCGCGGCGCGGAAAGGGGCGGCATCGATGGTGAACAGGCTCTGGCCTTGTGCGACTTTGGCGCCTTCCGTGAAATTCCACTTCTCCAGAATGCCGGAAACGCGTGGGCGCACTTCGACTTCACGCACACCGGATATCTGTGCGACGTATTCGAAGTTCACAGGCAGGTCATGGGGCTGCACCACCGCGACGGTCACTTCCGGCGGCGGCATGGCGGCGGGCTGCGACTGCGATTTCTGGCAGGCGCCAAGGGCGGCCAGGACGAATGCGGCGACAATGCCGCGCACTGCAAGCGAGAACGAAGCGCGCACTTGAAGCTCCTGTGAGATCTTATGGTATGCCGGACCCGGGAATCCCGGGACGCGAACGAAGACACCGGGCTGGAACCCCGGCGTCATACCAGCAAGCGGCGCAGTTTACTTACATACAACAATGTATGTAAAGTACAAACTTGCTGATTGTTTTGTGACCGATTGTAAGGCCAAGCCGGCGGCTTCAGCGGCGGCGGCACTACGGAGGGGTGGCATGGTGAGAAGAACGAAAGAAGAGGCGCTGGAAACGCGCGACCGGATTCTGGATACCGCCGAACAGGTATTCGTGGAAAAAGGCGTGTCCAACACTTCGCTGGCGCAGCTTGCGGAAGCGGCCGGGGTCACGCGCGGCGCCATCTACTGGCATTTCCGGAACAAAGCGGATCTATTCGACGCGATGATGAGCCGCGTGGTACTGCCGATGGAGGAAATGGCGGCGCGGGCGAGTGACGATGATCTGGCGGATCCGCTCGCGCATGTGCGCGCCTGCGCGCTGAACGTTCTCGAACACCTGACGACCGACGCGCAATGCCAGCGCGTGTTCGAAATCTGTTGTCACAAGGTCGAATATGTCGACGAAATGGTCCAGGTACGCAAGCGGCACATCGAAGCGCGCAACAATTGCCTGAAGCATATGGAGAGCGGTTTGCGCAATGCTGCGAAAAAGGGGTTGCTTGCGCCATCGGTCAATCCGCGCCTGGCCGCCGTGGGCCTGCATGCGCTGGTCGACGGACTCATCGTGAACTGGGTGCTCGATCCTGCGTATCTGCCCCTCGCGCGGGACGCGAAAACGCTCGTGGACCAGTACCTCGGACGCCTCAGGGCCGTACCTGCGAAGACTGCATTGCGACGAAGTGCGCCAGTATCGCGCCGGGCACGGCAGAAGCCCGTGATCAGTCCGCCGTGATCGTCCCGGTCAGTCGCTCGGCCCGGCCGACGGCATCGCGTTCGGTAACCCGTCCGCTGAAATAGACCAGCTTCCACTGGCCGGACCGGGTTTCGATGCGGAATTCGGTGCGCGAGATCGGCTTGTTGGACTTGAATACGGCGACGACCGCTTCGCGCAGCGCTTCGCGGTCCTCCGGATGGATCAGGTCGTTAAGCCGGCGCGCGGTCGTCGTGAGCGCCTGCGGCCCGTGACCGGTCATGGCGTTCCACTCCCGGCTGAGGAAAACTTCGCCGGACGGAATATGCCAGTCGAACAACGCGAGCCGGGAGCTTTCCAGGGCCAGGTGCAGGCGCTCCTCGCTTTTGAGCAGGGCTTCTTCGGCTTCGCGGCGCTCGCTGACATCCTCGATGCTGCAGGCGAAACCGAGCAGTTGCCCGCCGTCGCTCATTTGCGCGGATTTCATCGATGCCCAGACTACTTTGCCGCTTCGGTGCACGAAGCGGTGCACTGAGGTGAATGATGCGCCACTGGTCGCGGCTGCGGTCCAGGCCGCGACGACTCTTTCCCGGTCGTCCGGGTGCAAGGTCGATTGCCAGCCGTTGCCAAGAACCGCCACTTCTGGCAGGCCGGAAATGCGCTCGAAAGCGGGATTCGACTGCACGCACGCACCGGATCCATCGGCCAGGAACATGCCGAGCGGCGAAGCGTCGCTCATCGCGCGCAGCGTGGCGGACGAAGTCCGCGTCGCGCTCTCGGCAACTTCGCGCGAGCGCACCTGGCCGGTGAGGTTTGCGAGCGTACGGCCCAGCATCAACGTAAGGGCCGCCAGCGCCAGTAGCAGGGCGAAGCCGCGCCAGCGCATCCAGGCGGCAATGCGGTCAAGTTTGCGCTTCACCGCGAGCTGTGCATCCGCAATGAGTTCGCGTTCGATCTGAATCGACTCGGCAAACTGCGCGAATATGTGATCGCCCTGGCTCTCCCCCTGCCCCTTGTGCATGATTTCAACGATGGCTGTCATGGTTCGCTCGCCATTGTCCCCGGCGCTGCGTTTGACGACCAGCGGGGAGGCGTAACGGGCCAGCCAGTCTCGCGCCGACGCAACGCCACCTTCTGCCAGATCGTGTTGCCTGGCATCCTCGACCAGTAGCGCGAGCGCTTTTTGCGCGACTTCGGGAAACCGGTCGGCCGCTGCGCGATAGCGATTAAGCGAGGCGATGGAGCCGGTCAGAACATAGCCGCGCATGCCCGATTGCATTTCCAGCATCATCAACGGCAACGGCTGCAAGGCCTCCATGGTCTGGATGCGCTGGTTCAGGTTTTCCGAGGCCTGCTCCAGTTCGCGATAGGCGGCCAGCGCGAACAGATCGATCGCAAACAGCAGGCCGAGAGCGGCCAGTACGAGAAGAATGGGGCGGGGGAGGATGAATCCGGATTTCAGCATTGCAGTGTCGCCTGGGCACGCCGGTCAGACAGTGCGGCAATGATCCGGTTGCGTGGCCGTTGCACGAATGCCATGCAGCGGAAATTCGACGAATACAATCTCGCCATGGCCCGGTCCGGGCAGGCGGCCGATATTCTCCCGCGTGGCGAGTGCAAGAGGTTTTAGCGCGCCTTTCTCTTTGAGCAGATCGTTGATCATAGGCGCGCGGTCATATCCGGGATCGGAAGCCGGGGCCTGCTGATGTGCGCTTCATGTTCGGCCGACGAATCAATCTTTCAGTGAGTAGTGCACCAAGTTGATGCGCGGCATGACACCCGACGCACCGCCCTCTCGCAGCCAAAGTGTACTCTCTGGCCTAATTTATTGTTTCAAATCGAAAAAGGCGAGTGGCACAACGGTTGCATTGCATCGACGGATACCACACCATCTACTCGTTGAATGTATTTTGGACAACTGATGAGTATTGCCCGATTCATCAAGGAGATTGCCAGCGACGCAGAGACTGCAAGTGATCTGAGCGAGAGCGACGCACACGATCTGTTTGCCGCCATGCTCGATGGCGGCGTGCCAGATCTGGAACTCGGCGCCTGCCTGTGCGCGCTGCGAATGAAGCACGAATCGGCGACTGAACTGCTTGGTTTTTATCGGGCCGCGTCGGAGCGGGTGTACATGCTCAAACCACCGGCCACTGCCCTGCGACCGCTGACATTTGCGACTTACAGCGGCGCGCGGCAGGAGCCCAACCTTCTCCCGCTGCTGGTCCTACTGCTGCAGCGCATGGGTGTGCCGGTGCTTCTGCATGGAACACTGGAGGGCGGCGGGCGGGTTGCGAGTGCATACATCCTGCGCGAGCTCGGCGTGCTACCGGGCGGATCGCTCGCGCAAGCCCAGAAATCACTGGACGAGGAATTGCTGGCGTTCGTGCCGACCGCGGTTCTTTGTCCGGGCCTTGCCAACTTGCTGTCTCTGCGCAGTCGGCTCGGCGTGAGCAATCCCGCACACAGCCTGGTGACCCTGCTCGACCCTTTCGAGAGCGGCGGATTGCGTGTGGTATGTGCTGACCAGACAGCGCAACTCGACAAACTGGAAATCTTCCTGCAGGCCACCGGTTTCGACGCCCTGCTGATGAAAAGTACGGAGGGCGAGCCGTTCGCCAATCCCAAACAGCGGCCGCGGATCAAATTTTTCCGTCAGGGGGAGGACATCGTTCTGTTCGAGGAAGAGATGTTGTCGGCGCGCGGCTCCTTGAGCCAACCGTCCGGCATCGACGCGGCCGCAACGGCGGCATGGGTCAGACAGGCCATGGCAGGTCAGGTCCCGATTCCGCATCCCTTGGTGAATCAGCTCGCGTGCTGCCTGTACGCGTCCGGCTATACGGACGACATGAATCAGGCCAAGGCAATCGCCGCCGTCGAGGCAGGTGGTCTCACGCCTCAGGCTCACGGACGTTCCGTCGATGGAGCGCACCCCCGGGCGATTACCTGACCGATCGGCGCCCGCGTGGGCGCCGGTGTCCCATGCCGGTATCGATCTGACGCCATGATGCTCAAGGATTCAACTGTCTCCCCGGAAAATGTCGTCTGCACGGGGATCACGCTCGGCAAACCCCTCCTGCAATTGCAACTGGGACACGCCACCGCTGCGGTTCCGGGCAAGAACAACGAGGATTTCCACGGGATCGTGACCCCACGCGAAGAACGCGAAGCGCAGACCAGAGGCATCGCCGTGGCCATTGCGGATGGCGTGAGCGGCAATGGCGGCGGGCGCCTGGCTTCGGAAACCGCCGTGAAAAGTTTGTTGCGCGATTTCTACGGTGCGCCGGCCATCTGGAACATCACCCAGGCCCTGGACAAGCTGCTGCGGTCGATCAATGACTGGCTGTTGTCCGAAAACGCCCGCCACCCTGAATATGAAGGCATGGTGACCACCCTCACCATGATCGTGTTCAAGGGCAATTACTATCACATGGCGCACGTAGGCGACACGCGGGTCTATCGCCGCCGCGCAGACGTGCTCAAGCAGCTGACCATCGACCACACTTGGGAAAGAGGCGACATGCGGCACGTTCTCAAGCGCGCAGTCGGGCTCGACAGCCATCTCGTGGCCGACTACACCGATGGTGAACTGATCCCCGGCGATGTTTTTCTGATGGTGAGCGACGGCATCTGGGAGGTGTTGGGGGAGCGCGTCGTCCGCGAAGTGATGGAAGGGGGCGGATCAACCCAGTCCATTGCCGAAGAATTGGTGGAACGATCGATAAAAAATCAGGTCCAGTATATGGGACGCAACGATGCGACGGCGGTGGTCATTGCAGTCGAGGAATATTCGAGCGGCAAGTGATCGGCTTTTGCCGTTTTGCCGCGTTCCATTAAACTAGCGCGCTTTTTGAACGCCCCCAATTCAAACCTGATCAGGAGATCGACAAGTGCAGCATCAGCTCCCACCCCTCCCGTACGCATTGGACGCCTTGCAACCGCATATTTCGAAGGAAACGCTGGAATTCCATTACGGCAAGCATCATCAGGCCTATGTCACCAATCTCAATAATCTGGTGAAGGGCACCGAATTCGAAAATGCCGGTCTCGAGGAGATCGTCCGTAAATCCTCCGGCGGCATCTTCAACAATGCCGCGCAAATCTGGAACCACACGTTCTACTGGAACTGTCTGGCGCCGCGCGCGGGCGGCGAACCCAAGGGCCCCCTCGCGGAGGCGATCGCCCGAAAATTCGGATCCTTTGCCGCTTTCAAGGAAGCATTTTCGAAGAGCGCGGTCGGGAATTTCGGATCCGGATGGACCTGGTTGGTGAAGAAGGCCGACGGCACGGTGGACATCACGAATACGTCGAATGCAGCCACGCCATTGACCGGAGCGGACAAGCCGCTGCTCACCTGTGACGTCTGGGAGCACGCCTACTATGTAGACTACCGGAACCGCAGGCCGGATTATGTCGCCGCGTTCTGGAATCTGGTGCACTGGGATTTTGCGGCGAAGAATTTGGTCGGCTGACCGTAATCGCAATCGCATTGGGGCGTCGCAAGACGCCCCTTTTATTTTCTGTGCGCCGTACCGGCAGTCGCCGCGGATTTGCGCCCGCCATGACGCTCGACTATTGCAGTGCATGTCTGCGTTATCTACACTGTCCCCGGTTTCACAACGCGAGGAGGGGAACATGAAAAATCCGCTGGATTCTCTTTGGGGTACAGTCATAACAGGCTTCGTGCTGACGATCATCCTGTATTACATAGTCAAAACCGTGATAGGAGGATAAGCCATGGAAATGCTTCCCGGAATTTACCGCTGGATTCATGTCATGGCCGGCATCATGTGGGTCGGCTTGTTGTACTACTTCAATTTCGTGCAGGTACCCGCAATGAAGGCGGCGCAGGCCGACAGTTCGGCCGCCGGCATTTCCAAGCATGTGGCGCCACGCGCGCTGTTCTATTTTCGCTGGGCGGCACTCGTGACCTGGCTAGCCGGGGCCGCATTGCTGAGTTCCCATTTTGTAGCGGCATTCACGTTCCAGGCGGGGTATCAAAAAATTGGCGTCGGCGCCTGGCTTGGCACCATCATGCTGCTGAATGTCTGGGGCATCATCTGGCCGAACCAGAAGAAAATTCTTGGACTGGTGCCGGCAACCGACGAGCAGAAGAACAAGGCGCGACGGATCGCCTTCCTCGCTTCGCGTACCAACACGGCGTTGTCGATCCCGATGTTGTTCTTCATGGTGGCGCAGACGCATATCCCGCTGTAGGCGCGATTGCGCATGTTTGAACGCCGGGGCTTGCCCCGGCTTTTTTTATTGCGCGGGCGGCAGATCTTTCAGTCCTTCGACCAGATCGCCTGCCTTGATGCCCTGCTTCCTGAACCAGCCGCGGTTCATCTCCAGCGCATAGGCTGCCGCGCCGGAAGAGGCATGCGCCTCCTCTGAATACGGCTCCATCTCGGCAATGTTAAGAATGCGTCCGTTCGTATCGATGAAAGCGACCGAAAGCGCGATCCGGGTGTTCTTCATCCACATCGCGGAGGCTTCGGGGCGTGTATACAGAAATATCATTCCGCTGTTCTCGGCGAGCTTGTCACGGAACATCAACCCCCGCAGCCGACCTTGCTCGGTATTGGCTATTTCGGCGCGAACTTCGTGTTTCTTTATCCGCAAAGGATAAGTGATCAGCGGATCGGCCTGTGCCGACAGCGTGGCGGCGGCGACGAGGATCAAAATTGCCGCGAAATATAAGCGTTTCAGATGCCGCATTTGATTTCGGTAGATGAAACAAGCGGGGAATGCATGGATTGAGGAAGTTTGACGATCGCTTGTGGTTTTCGTCCAGTCAATTTTTCGTGCCACCGGTACTTATGCGGCAACTGCACACAGATACGCATCGGCAAGTGTCGATGTTATTGCGCGCATGATATGTGTTGTGTACCTGAGTCGCAGACTGCGCGCGGACGAAGCGGAATGAACGCGCGCCGCGCAGGACCCTTGCAGCAGCCCGTCATATTATTGGTGCGATGCAGTAATTCTGGCGTTGCATGCGGCCCTGCTTACGGGGAAGAAATGTGTTGACAACATAGTGCGTAACTCTTATTTTCGCCCTGCAGTAAAGCTCGTCTTGATCTGAAATTTCTCAGGTTGTCCGGTCTTGCTTTACGCATCGAGGCAGTAATCAAAACCTAATGCGCGGTGTGGAGGCTCGAAGCGCTGCGCACTATACTTCGGGAGGTTTCAAAAAAAATGGTGAAGCAATCGTTGCACCTCAAACGTGCTGCGGTATCCCTCGCTGCAATCGCGGCGATCGGTGCTTCTGGGGTTGTCTCCGCACAAGGTCTGGATAGCGCTGAATCAAAGCTCTTTCCGAACTATGTGACGGACGACATGCTTCTGAATGCCGACAAGGATTCGCAGAACTGGCTCCTTTATGGTCGTGACTATCAAACCACGCGCTACAGCCCGCTGACCCAGGTCAACCGGGACAACGTCAAGAAGCTGACCCCCGTCTGGAACCTGTCGTTCGGTGTTCTGGAAGGTCAAGACAGCCAAGCGGTCGCGGTTAACGGAATGGTCTATGTCACGACATCCTTCAACAAGGTGATTGCGGTCGACGGCGCTACCGGCAGGGTAGCCTGGAAATACGAACGCGAACTGCCGGGCGACGTGTTCCCGAAGCTCTGCTGTGACGTTGTGACTCTCGACGCACACATCGTCGCGCTCGACAGCGGCTCCGGAAAAGTGGTCTGGGACAAGAAGATCGGCGATTACACTTATGCCGAAACCTTCACCATCATGCCGATGGCCCTGCGCAACAAAATCATCTTCGGTACCGCTGGTGCTGAATATGGCGTGCGCGGCTGGATCGCGGCGATCGACGCTGACACCGGCGCTCCGGTCTGGAAGACCTACACCATTCCCGGCCCCGGCGAACCTGGCAATGACACCTGGCCCGGCGAATCCTGGAAGTACGGCGGTGGCTCGGCCTGGATCACTGGTTCCTACGACAAGGAAACCAACTCCCTGTACTGGCCCGTGGGCAACCCCGGTCCGGACTTCGACCGCCACGTTCGTATCGGTGACAACCTGTTCACCAACAGCAACCTGTTGCTCGATCCGGACACCGGCAAGATCAAGAGCTATTTCAACTACACGCCCAATGACCCGTACGATTACGACGGCGTGAATGAAATGATCCTGGTCGACGTCGGCGGCAAGAAGCTCTGGCTGCATGGTTCGCGCAACGGCCACCTGTACGGTATCGATCGCGTGAATACGGTGAAGGGCAAGGCCGGCAACGAGCACAAGTGCGTTTGGGTTACCGCACTTCAGCGCGTGAACTGGACCAAGCCGATCACTCCGGCCAACAACTGCAAGCCGATCTACAACTATCCCGAGAAGGATGTTGTGTACGACAAGGTGACCACCGATATCGCTCCGTCCCTGGACGGCGGCAAGGAATGGCACCCGATGGCTTACAGCCACCGCAGCAAGATGGTTTACGTGCCGGTGTACGACTTCGCCATGGACCTCCAAGCCAAGAAAATGGAATGGAAGCGCGGCGAGTGGTACCTGGGCGCGAAGATCATCAACTTCAACGCGGGTGCAGGCCACACCAAGGGCTATGACGCTGCGACCGGCAAACTGGTCTGGCAGAAATCCCAAAGCTATCCGGCAACCGGCGGCATGCTGGCAACCGGCGGCGGATTGGTGTTCTACGGCGATCCCGAAGGCTACTTCAATGCTGTGAACGACGAAACCGGCGAGCACCTCTGGTCCTTCCAGGTCGGCTCCGGCGTGCACGGCAACCCGACCTCCTTCACCGGCCCGAATGGCAAGCAGTACGTAGCCATCGTGTACGGCGCGGGCGGCGGCGGCATCTGGCCCATATTCTATTCAGAGTTCCTGAAGAAGAATCAAAAGGGCGGCGGCCTGATGGTTTTCGCTGTTGAGTAATATCAGCGGCGGACGCCAAGTAAAGTAATACGCAGCAACAGCAAGGCTAAGGGGGGCAAAGCGTCTGCCCCCCTTATTTTTTGTAGGGAAACGACGAAGACCGTTCTTGCCCTTGGGTAAACCGGCAAAGCCGCAGCAACGTTGACGAGGATATAAAGGGGAATGGCCGACAGGTTTCTTAAAGGAGTTGAATGTGCGTAAGTTATTCAGTTTGTATGGATTGACCTTTTTACTCGCATTGACGTCAGTGACGGTCCGGGCGCAGACCGACCCGGATGAGATCGCCGATACGCTGGAGCGTTCGAAAGCGAAAGGCAAGCTGGTGGCATGCGCCGATCCTTATTCATTCCCTTCTGCAGCCCAGAATACCGATCCCCCGGGATACGATGTTGAAATCATGCGCGAGATCGCCAAACGCGGCGGCATGCGGCTGGAGATGGTTTGGGCGGATACCGGCACGCGTGGCGGCACATCCCGCGCATTCCGCAATTCGATCCTCAGAAAACGCTGTGACGTTTTTCTCGGCATGTCCGATAGCGGCGACGATGACATGTTGATGGGCCAACTGGCCTTCACCAAGCCCTACCTGGGCATGGGTTATGTGCTGGTCGTGCAGGGCAAGGCCGCGGACAAGAAAGCGCTGGGTGAGCTCAAGGAGGCCAACATCAAGGTTGGCGTGCCGATGTCCACGCCGATAGACGACTATCTTTTCACCCGCGACATTCCGCGGTCGTTGTATCTGGATAACCGCAGGATCATGCAGGCAATGGCGAGTGGCGAGATCGACGCCAGCATGGTGTGGGCGACCGCAATTTCAGTTGCGCGTCGCGAATATCCCGATGCGAAGTTCCACATGGTCGAAGGCTACGTGCCAGAAGCCGATCAGCGCTGGAATCTGAATTTCATCGTCCGCAAACAGGACCAGTCCCTGATGAAGTTTATCGACGACTCCGTGACGGAGCTGCTTGCGAATGGAAAGATGAAGCAGATCGTCGAGAGCTACAGCGTCCCTTTTTATCCGCCCTTTTCGTAAGTTCCTTAAGGAGGTTAGTTAGTCATGTCAGGTTTGAAACTCAATACGGTATTCGCGAAGCTGGCGGCGATCGCTGTCTTTGCCACCACTCTCGGTGTGGCGTTGCCGGCAACGGCGCAGCACAAGGCGAATAACGACGACATGGAAGTGCCGACCAACGACTTGAAGGTGGTCGAGACCGGCAAGGCCTGGTTCGCACGGCGCTGCTCGTTCTGTCACGGCAGCGACGGCCACGGCGCCAAGGGGCCGTGCCTGTCTTGTGGTGTATTCAAATATACCGGCAATACCAACAGCAGCATTTACATCACGATCGCCACCGGCGTTCCCAAGAATCTCGGCGGTACGATGGGGGCATTCGGCACGACAATGAATCAGGACGAGATTCTCAGCGTGATTACTTTCCTGCGCTGGGAAGAAAAACGTCGTATCGACGCGGGCGAAATCCCGGATCCGTACAAGAACAAGAATGACGAGCCGATGGTTTTCCCGAAATAGAATTGGCGGGATTGCAAAAAGCACAAAGGCCGGCATATAGCCGGCCTTTGTGCTTTTGCGTCTCTTGAATTCCGGTCAATGCTTGCCGGTGCTGCCGAAACCGCCCGCACCGCGCGTGCTCTGCGCAAAGTCATCGACTATGTTGAAACCCACCTGCACGACGGGCACTACGATCAGTTGCGCGATTCTCTCCAGCGGATTCAGCGTAAAGGCGGCCGCACCGCGATTCCACAGCGAAACCAGAATCTGTCCCTGATAGTCCGAGTCGATCAGGCCGACCAGGTTGCCGAGCACAATGCCGTGCTTGTGGCCCATGCCGGACCGGGGTAGCACCATGGCCGCAAGTCCTGAGTCCGCCAGGTGGATTGCGATGCCCGAAGGAATCAGTTCGGTCTGGCCGGGTTTCAAGGTGACCGGCGCATCAATGCAGGCCCTGAGGTCGAGCCCTGCGGAACCGGAAGTCGCGTAAACAGGCAACTGGTCGCGCAGGCGCGCGTCCAGGATCTTCACGTCGATGTTGTGCATCGGGTTTCTTCTTGTTCGTGTCAGGCGGGGATGGCGGACTTGCGCGGCCGATACAGCCTTGCGATGTGCTGGATCAACAGGCGTGCCTGGTCGAGTTTCGAAGAACGCCCCAGCCGGTGGCTGCCCTCGTCATCGAACAGCACGAGTTCATTGTCGTCGGCTTCGATCGCCGATTGCACGAGATTGGCCGCAAGCAGAGGCAGTTTTTTGCGACGACGCTTGGCTTCGGCGTGCTCTTCGAGCTTTTCGCTTTCCGCTGCAAAGCCGACGCAGAAGGGCGGATTCGCCCGTTTTGCCACCGCTTCGACGATATCCGGGTTCAGGGCGAGTTCCAGTGTCGGCACGCCGCCTTCCTTTTTGATTTTTTTCGTGCTGCTGTTGGCGACGTAATAATCCGCAACCGCGGCAACTGCAATGAACACGTCCGCGCTGGCCACCTGTGCGTCTACCGCGTCGAGCATCTGCCGTGCGGTTTCGACACGTACGACTTGCGCCGACTGCGGCGGTTCGATCGCTACGGGTCCCGTTATCAGCGTCCCCCGGGCACCTGCTTCGAGCGCTGCACGGGCCGCCGCGTATCCCATTTTGCCGGAACTGCGATTGGTCAGGCCGCGCACTGGATCGATCGGTTCGAAGGTAGGGCCGGCGGTGACGAGCACATGCGTGCCCGATAGCAATTTAGGTTCGAACCAGGCCGATATTTCCCGGACCAGTTCCGCCGGATCGAGCATGCGTCCCATGCCGACTTCGCCGCATGCCTGATCTCCCGCATCCGGGCCCAGCACGACGATGCCGTCCTGGCGCAATTGCGCCACGTTGCGTTGCGTGGCCGGGTTTTCCCACATCTGGCGATTCATGGCCGGGGCCACCATCAGGGGACACTCCCGCGCGAGGCATAGTGCCGACAGTAAATCGTCGGCCTTGCCGTGGACCAGCTTGGCCATGAAATCAGCCGTGGCCGGGGCAACCACAATCAGCCCCTTGTCGCGCGACAGCTCGATGTGGGGCATGCCATTCGGAACGCGGCTATCCCACATGCTGGTATAGACCGGCTTGCCGGACAACGCCTGCATCGTAATCGGGGTAATGAACTGGCAGGCTGAATCGGTCATTGCGACCTGGATGTCGGCGCCGCGGCGTTGTAGTTCACGGACCAACTCCGCCGATTTATAGGCGGCAATGCCGCCCGTGATGCCCAGAAGTATGCGTTTACCGTCGATCTTTGCCATATGCCCAGTTTATCAAGGTGCCGGGCGGGCAGTGTAAACTCTTGTTGTCTAATATAAAAGTGCGAGGCGCCGGATGCCGATCAACAAATGGCCGGAAGACGACCGGCCACGGGAGAAATTGTTGGCCAAGGGGCCGGCCAGCCTTTCGGATGCGGAATTGCTGGCGATTTTCCTGCGCACCGGAACGAAGGGTAAAAGCGCCGTCGACCTCGCGCGCACGCTGCTTGCGAAGTTTGGCTCGCTCGCCGGACTCAGCGGCGCGAGTCGCGAGGCCTTCTGCGCCGTTCCGGGATTGGGGAACGCCAAATATGCACAGCTGCAGGCCGCCACAGAGCTTACACGGCGCGCCCTGGTGGCGGAAATGAAGTCGGGCATCAATTTAAGTTCGCCGACGGCGGTACGCGACTTCCTGCGGCTTTCCATCCAGCACCGCCAGGTCGAAGTCTTCGTAGCACTGTTTCTGGACGCGCAGAACCGGGTGATCGCCGTGGAGGAGTTGTTCAGCGGAACCCTGACCCAAACCAGCGTATTTCCGCGGGAAGTCGTCAGGAGGGCCCTGCATCACAATGCAGCCGGCGTCATTTTCGCGCATAACCATCCATCTGGCGTGGCCGAGCCCAGCCATGCCGATGAAACCCTGACCCAGGCGCTGAAGGAAGCGCTCGCATTGATCGACGTCCGGGTATTGGATCATTTCGTGGTCGGCCGGGGCGCCACGCTGTCATTCGCCGAGCGCGGGCTGTTATAGGCGCTTGGTGCACGCCAGGGTTGAGTAAGCCGCTGGAATTATGATATAAAGCGCATCCTTTACGAATTCAGCGGGGCGCTGCAGCCGGCGGCCCGATCAGGAACACAGTCCGGAGAAGCCATCATGGCCAGAGTATGTGAAGTAACCGGCAAGAAGCCGGTGGTCGGGAACCGCGTGTCCCACGCCAACAACAAGACCAAGCGCCGCTTTTTGCCCAACCTGCAATATCGGCGCTTCTGGGTCGAGAGCGAGAACCGCTGGGTAAACATGCGGGTCAGCAATGCCGGCCTGCGCACGATCGACAAGAAGGGCATCGACGTGGTTCTGGCCGAACTGCGCGCCCGCGGCGACAAGTTCTAACCATTCAAGCCGGAGAACGACATGAGAGAGAAAATCAAGCTGGAATCGTCCGCCGGAACGGGGCACTTCTACACCACCACCAAGAACAAGCGCACCACGCCGGACAAGATAGAAATGAAGAAATTCGATCCGGTTGCCCGCAAGCACGTCATCTACAAGGAAACCAAGCTCAAGTAATCCGCTTGGGCCCGAATGAAAAAAGCCCGCCGGTTGGCGGGCTTTTTATTTATAACGACGCGACTCGCCGTCAGGCGTAGCAGCGCAGCGTCCGGGAGAAGTCGCGCAGTGGCGCGATGTCGCTTTTCTCGGCGCGATGGCACCAGTCTTCCAGCTGGGAAAGCAATTGTTCCTTGTTGGCAGTAGAGCGTTGCCACAGCATAGCCAGTTCCTGGCGCATCGAATAAACCGTCGTCAGTACCTTGCTGGTGCTCAGCACTTCGTCCAGCTTGACCTTCTCCTGTTCGGACACCAGCTTCGCGTCCAGATGCAGCCAGCGCTTCATCGTCTGCAGGTCGACGGAATGGCCGGATTTGTGTTCGCGCATGCGCCGCAATTCCTCCGCGCATGTAGTGCGCACCGAACGCGTAAAACGGGCCAGAACGTCGTAGCGATGGGTGATGACCGCTTGCAGTGTCTGCAAGTCGCACTTCGACTTGCCTGCTTCCATTTTGACCTGGGGCGCGAGCTTCTTGACCTGGGCGAGATTGAACGTCTCCAGCACGCGGATGTAGAACCAGCCGATGTCGAATTCATACCACTTATTCGACAACCGGGCCGATGAGGCATAGGCGTGGTGGTTATTGTGCAGTTCCTCACCGCCGATCAGAATTCCCCACGGCACGATGTTGGTGCTGGCATCTTCGACCTGGAAGGTACGGTATCCGAAGTAATGGCCCACGCCATTGATCACACCTGCGGCCGTAACCGGAATCCATAACATCTGTATGGCCCAGATGGTCAGGCCCAGCGGCCCGAACAGCAGGATGTCGGTTACCAGCATGATTGCGACGCCACCCTTGTCGGTACGGGTGTAGACATTGCGTTCCATCCAGTCGTCAGGCGTTCCGTGGCCGTATTTGTCCAGCGTCTCCTGGTTCGCAGCTTCCTTGCGATACAACTCGCTGCCTTCGAGCAACACTTTCTTCAGGGTAAGGATTTGCGGGCTGTGCGGATCTTCCTCGGTCTCGCATTTGGCGTGGTGCTTGCGGTGTATGGCCGTCCACGCCTTGGTGGACATGCCGGTCGTCAGCCAGAGCCAGAGACGGAAGAAATGTGCAACGGCAGGGTGAATGTCGAGCGCGCGGTGCGCCGAATGACGATGCAAGTAAATGGTCACGGCAGCGATGGTGATATGGGTCATCAGCAATGCGGCCAATATGTAACCCCACCATGGCAATGCGACGAGCCCGTTTGCCCAGCTCGGCAAGTCCATAAACCCGTTCACATTCATGCAGGTAACCTCATATAATCAGAAAGATATGACGACGATTGTACAGGACACTTACGTTCCCGCAAGGTAATTTTTAGTAACAAGATCTAGGGGGTTCCCTGATGGCACCTTGTCCGGAATTAGCGCCCAAACACGCTCATTTCTGCGCCATATCGCCGGAATTGAGCCCGCCAACGATACGGATATCGCGCTGCGGGTAGGGGATCTCGATATTGTTGGCGCCGAAGGTCTTGTACAGCGCCAGATTCAGGTCTGAATTGAGGTTGAGCCTGCCGCGCTCCGGGTCCTCTATCCAGACCAGCAGTTCCAGATTGATGCCGTTATCACCAAAGGCCGTCAAAAGCGCTGTCGGGGGCGGATCTTTCAACACCCGAGAATGCGAATATGCGGCCTCCACCATCAATTTCAAGGCGGTTTCCAAGTTGCTGGAATAGCTGATCTGTACCGGAATCCGCATGAGAACCCGGCGATTCGAGTACGAATGATTGATGATCGTGGAGGTGATCACGGTCTCGTTCGGCACGATCGCCTCAGTGCCGTCCGGGCCGCGAACGATGATGCAGCGCGATGTGAGCTTCGTCACTTCGCCATAGAAATGATCGACCGTCACCAAGTCGCCGGGGCTGACGGTGCGGTCCAGCAGGATGGTGAAACCGCTGATGTAATTGGCCACGACTTTTTGCAGGCCGAATCCGATACCCACGCCCAGCGCGCCGCCAAAAACTGACAGCACAGTGATGTCGATGCCGACGATCGGCAATGCTATCAGGACCGCCACGACGACCAGTATGGTGCGCAGGATCTTGGTCACCGCAAAGCGCAGATTGATCTCGACATGCTGCAAGGCCATGATGCGCGCCTCCAGCATCCGGCCTATCCAGAGCGCAGCTATCACCGTCAGCACGACTGTCAGCAAGGCGGTGAGGACCATCGCCAGCGAGACGCGCTGCTGTCCGACGCGAAATGCCGTGTCTTCCAGGAATCTGCCGATGGCCGGCAGCAGTCCGACGATGTGCAGTGCCACTCCCAGCCAGACCAGCCACGAGATCGCTACCTCCCAGGACCGCAACAGACCGCCGGGAGCGAAGGTGTGGCGCAACAGGTAGACCACCCCGCGGATGATTACCATCGCAAGGACCAGCGGAACGGCGATATTGAGTAGGTGGACGGGCTGGCTGTATTCCAGCATCCAGCGGCCGAGCAGCAGAAGCAGGAGTGCCGTCACCGGGAACAGTTCGCGGTTCATTCCGCCGACGCTGATCCTCATCGTTCTTTCCGGATCGGCGGCGACGGTCGTCGCAGCCAGCCGGCGCCGCAGATAGCGTGCCGCCTGCCAGGCGATGAGCAGCGAGAGCCCGATGATCGCGATTTGCCACAGGACTACGCCGCGCTGCAAGTCATCGAACAGATCGGTCAACAGGCGTCCGACTTCGGGCTGGTTCTTCATTTTCTCTCCCTATGACGCGGGAATTTTACGTCACCTGGATTGCCTGCGGACCACCGCGACCGCGTGTTCGCGATGCTGCAGCCAGTTCGCAAAAAACGCCCGGGTGAGATCGGGGTTGCCATGCAAGACCAGCACGTTTTCCGCGTTGCGATTCTGCGCAGCAAAGGTGAAATTGAAACTGCCCGTGATCAGCGCCGGCTGTGTGGAGTCATGGTCGATGACGATCACCTTGTTGTGCGCCGCCGAATGCTCGGCATCCGTGTATACCGGCAGGCCGGCATCGACGAGAGACTGCATCGCCGCCGACTCCATCGAATCGGACTGTTCCCGGTCCGCGACGATCTGCACGTCGAGGCCGCGGCGATGCGCGCGAATCAGGGCTTCGGCAATGTCGCGATGGGTGAAGCTGAACGCCTGCACCAGCACCTGGACCCTGGCGGCGTCGATTGTCCGCACGATCAGGCCGGCGGCGTCGTCTCCGGGCGTGAAGGCATACTCGATGGTGCCGGTTGCGACGGTGACTTTTGCAGGTTCGAACCCCGATGCCTGCGCCGCGAGCGCAAAGCCGGTGACCAGCAATGCGAGGCGCAGTCCGTTCATGCGTTCATGCCCGTCTTTGCATGACCGCTGCAAAAAAAGCGTCGGTATCGTGCTGTTGCGGGCGCAGTTCCAGAAAATCTTCGCAGTCGAGCGCGATATGGCTCTCGTCGAGCGCCTGGCGACAGCTGACCCGTTCGAAACCGGGATGGTCAGCGAGAAACTCCTCGACGATCTTGCGGTTCTCCTGTGCCAGCACGCTGCAGGTCGCATATACCAGGCGCCCGCCCCGCTTGAGCAACGTGGCGGCCGCCGAGAGGATCGCGCGTTGTTTGACCGCGAGTTCGTCGATCGCCTGCGGCGACTGGCGCCATTTCAGGTCGGGATTACGCCGCAATGTGCCGAGTCCGCTGCAAGGCGCATCCACCAGTACGCGGTCGATCTTGCCCGCGAGGCGCTTGACCTTGATGTCGTTCTCGCTGGCGATGATCTGCGGATGCACATTGGACAGGCCGGAGCGCTTGAGCCGGGGAGCGAGATTCTTCAGGCGCTTTTCCGAAACGTCGAGGGCGTACAGCCGGCCCTGGGATTGCATCATCGCGCCCATCAGCAACGTCTTGCCGCCTGCGCCGGCGCAGAAGTCGACCACCATTTCGCGGCGCCTGGGTGCGACTAGGTAACCCAGCAACTGGCTGCCTTCGTCCTGTACCTCGACCGCGCCGCTGGAAAACAATTCGTGCCGGTTGATGGCCGGCTTACCGGTTACGCGAATGCCGACCGGCGAAAAACGCGTCGGCGCGGCATCGAAACCGCTCGCACGAAGATCGCGCAACACCTGCCCGCGATCGGCCGTCAATGTATTGACTCGCAGGTCGAGCGGCGCCGTCTTGAGCATGGCTCGGCCAAAGGCGGTGGCCTCCTGCTCGGATGTTTCGGCGACCAGCCGCTCGTACAGCCAGTCGGGCAGGCTGAGTCTTACGGCAGCCGGGAGCGCTTCGATATCGGTGGTCCTGAGCGCGAGAGTCCAGTCGCGGTCGCTGCTTTTCAGGAAGGTCTCGATCTGTCCAAGACCGAAGCCCTGAACCTTGATCAGCGCGGCGCAGACGAGCTTTCGCGGGGTAGGCTCGGCGACGAGTTGCTCGAGCAACCGTTTGTGACGCAGAACGGAAAACACCGTTTCGGCGATGAAGGCACGATCGCGCTGGCCCAGTGCGCGGTTCGTGCTGAAAAACTCACGCAGCACGGCGTCGGCCGGATGCAGCATCGGCAATGCCAGATCGACGGCTGCCGTGGCCGCCTGCATCATTGCCGGGGTCGGTTGCATCTATTGATAGGAAATGGCGGTGACGGTCGAATCCAGCACGGTGCCGTCTTTTTCGATGACGCGGATCTTCACTGGTAGATAATGATGTTCAATCGCGAGCCAGACTTCGAATCCGCGCTTGTCGTCGGCTTCGCGCACTTTTTGGAAATGAAGGGTCTCCAATTCGCCGATGGGCGTCTTGATTTTTTCCTTGCCGACCATCTGATACTTGTAGTCGGACAATTTGCGGCCGTCGGTAAGGTGCACCGGGGGGAGTTCCTCGTCCGGAGACCGGAATGCAAACGCATAGGCAAAGCTCGTCTGATCGAAGCTGTTGTCAGGCAACGCGACGGTGCTGACGTTTTCTCCGTCGGTCAGTTTGAGTTGTTTGGCCTCCCAGTCGAAATCGGCGGCCCGCTTTGGTTTGCGGGTGCGTTCTTCCTGGAAATGCAGCGGCCGCAGGCCGCCCTTCGTGACCAGGCCGCGGCTTTCGCGGCGGATGTTCATCTTGTAGAGGAAGGCCGCGACGCCGACCGTCTTGGATTCGCTGACGACCGAATACTGCTTGCCGTCGTGTTCGAGCACGTCGCGTCCCTCGCCCAGATGCATGGATCCGGAATTGACGTCGAAATCCATCTGCACGCGAGGCGGAGGCTGTACCGCCCAGGCCGGCCCGGCCAGGAACAACAGCACGATCAGGGCGAGGCGCATCATTCCGGCAGCGGGGAAGTCATTGCCCCGGGGTAGCGGCAGCCGGCGGAAAATTTCACGCGGTTGCCTTCGATGGCGAGCTGGCCGTCGAGAAACCAGCGGATGGCTTGCGGATAGACCGCGTGTTCCTGCTCAAGCACGCGGGCGGCAAGGCGATCTTCGTCATCGTCGGGCAGCACCGGTACGGCCGCCTGAATGACGATCGGACCGTGGTCCAGTGCGGGCGTGACGAAATGCACCGTGCATCCATGCAGTTTGACGCCTTCGTCGATGGCGCGCCGGTGCGTATCGAGGCCGGGGAACGCCGGTAGCAGGGAAGGGTGGATGTTCATGATCCTGCCGCTGAATTGTGCGATAAATTCCTCCGTGAGTATCCGCATGAAACCGGCCAGCACGATCAGGTCCGGTCGATACGCTGCGACGGTGTCCCCAAGCGCCCTGTCGAAACTCGTCCGATCCGGAAAATCGCGGTGATTCACCACTTTGGCATCGACTCCGGCATCGCGCGCAAACCGCAGGCCCCTGGCCAACGGATTGTTGCTGACTACAGCGGCGATCTGCGCTCCCAGTTTTGCCTCGAGAATCGCCTGCATGTTGCTGCCGCGGCCTGATATCAGGATGACAATGCGCTTCATCGGTTCCTTCAGTCCACCACCGTCTGTGCTTCGCCACCGCGCCTGCTGCGGATCTCGCCGATGCGAAAGACGGTTTCGCCTTCGCGCCGCAGTGCCTGGATCGCACGCTCCGCATGCCCGGTGGCGACGACTACCACCATGCCGATGCCGCAGTTGAACACGCGGTGCATCTCGGCCTCGGCGACGTTGCCCTTCTTCTGCAGCCAGTCGAACAGCGGCGGCCGTGGCCAGGCGCCTTTCTTAAGTTCCGCGCATACGTTTTCCGGCAGCACGCGCGGTACGTTCTCCACCAGCCCGCCGCCGGTAATGTGCGCGAGGCCCTTGAAGGGAACTTCGCGCAGCGCGGCCAATACCGGCTTCACGTAAATGCGCGTAGGCGCCAGCAATGCTTCTCCCAACGTCCGGCCATCGAATGCGGATGACAAGTCCGCACCGGAGGAGTCGACGATCTTGCGAATCAGCGAATAGCCGTTCGAGTGCGCGCCGCTGCTGGCGAGGCCGAGGACGACATCGCCCGGCACGATACCCGCGCCGTCGATGATTTTGCTTTTCTCCACCGCCCCGACGGCGAATCCGGCCAGGTCGTATTCGCCCGGCGGATACATGCCCGGCATCTCGGCGGTCTCGCCGCCGATCAGCGCGCAGCCGGCCTGCTCGCATCCCGCGGCAATGCCCTTCACGACCTGCGTTGCGGTGGCCACGTCGAGTTTTCCGCAGGCGAAATAGTCGAGAAAGAACAGCGGTTCGGCGCCTTGCACGAGGATGTCGTTCACGCTCATCGCCACCAGATCGATGCCGACCGTGTCGTGCCGGTTCATATGGAACGCCAGCTTGAGTTTGGTGCCCACACCGTCGGTACCCGACACCAGCACCGGTTCCTTGTATTTCTTCGGCACTTCGAACAGGGCGCCGAATCCGCCGATGCCGGCCAGCACGCCGTCGCGCAGCGTGCGTTTGGCGAACGGCTTGATATTGTCGACAAGCTGGTCCCCGGCATCGATGTCGACGCCGGCGTCGCGATAGGACAGGGAACTGGATTCAGGCGGATCGGTCTTCAAGTTGAGTTGCCGGGTTCTTCGGGATAAAGTGGTAGCCGGATCGCGGCCTGGCCGTGCAGTTCTTGGCGCGGCGAATTTTACTCCAAATGCCTACGGTTTTTCCTTTGCGTATTGCCTCGTATCTGCTTGCCGCCGTCGCTGCCGGGTTGCTGCTCTATCTGGTCGCGCCGATCCTCACCCCGTTTTTGCTGTCCGCCGTGCTGGCCTATATCTGCCTGCCCCCGGTCGACTGGATTGCGCGCAAGCTGCCGCGCTGGCTGGCAGCCGCAATCGTCATGGCGCTGCTGGTGGTCGGCCTGGCGGCGCTCGCGCTGATCGTCCTGCCAATGGTCGAGCGCCAGTTCGTCGCCTTCCTGCAGCACGTGCCGGAGTATCTCGATTGGGCGCGCGGCCGGCTGGTGCCGTGGCTGTCCGGCACGCTCGGCGTCGAATTGAATCTCGACATGGAGCACTTTCGTCAGGCTGTTTCCGACAGCCTGCGAAGCGACAGCGACATCTTAAAAACACTGCTGCCGAAGATCACGACCGGCGGCATGGCCATCGTCGGATTCTTCACGACCGTGCTGCTCATGCCGGTGGTGCTGTTCTACTTCTTGCGGGACTGGCATGAAATCGTGCGCCGGATCGAAGACCTGATTCCGCGCAGGCTGCACCCGGGTGCTTGCAGCATCGCTGCGGAAATCGACCGCGTGCTCGGCGAATTTCTGCGCGGCCAGCTCCTGGTGATGTTGCTCATGTCCGCGTATTACGTCGTTGCACTGTGGATCGCCGGACTCGAATATGCGCTGCCGATCGGCATCCTGTCCGGCCTCCTGGTATTCGTTCCCTACCTCGGGATGCTCGTCGGACTGCTGCTGGGCACGTTGGCCGGCTTCAATCAGTTCAACAGCGTGCTGGGGCTTGTCGGAGTATGGGTCGCATTCGGCATCGGCCAGGTGCTCGAAGGCACGGTGGTGACCCCGATGCTGGTGGGCAACCGCATCGGCCTGCATCCCGTGGCGGTGATATTCGCGCTGCTCGGGATTTTTCGGCGTGCTGTTGGCGCTTCCCGCCAGCGCGGCACTGCTGGTTGCCTTGCGCCACCTGCGTGCGCACTATGTCGGCAGCGATTTGTACAAATCCTGATGAAGCAACTGGCCCTTATCCTTGCGCCGCCCCCCGCGCCGGCGCTGGAGAATTTTTTCCCGGGCCGCAACGTCGAGTTGCTGACCCTGCTCGGCAATCTCGTCGCCGGGCGCGAACCGGAGCGATCGATCTACCTGTGGGGCGAAGCCGGCAGCGGACGCACGCATCTGTTGCACGCAACCATCGCAGGGCTGAGCGCGGCAGGCCTGGCCTGCCTGCAGGTTTCCCGTGGCGATCCGATCCCGGCGCATTCGCCGGAATTGCGCGCACTGGCGGTGGACGACGTCCAGATGCTGGATGCGCGCAACCAGCGGGCGTTTTTCAACCTGTACAACCAGCTGCGCGAGCGAACCGGAATCGTGCTGGCCGCCGGCGATGCGCCGCCTGCACGATTGAAGCTGCGACCCGAACTGGTGACCCGGCTCGGATGGGGGCTTGTCTACCAGGTGCAGGCGCTTACCGATGATGAAAAGGCACTGGCACTCAAACGCCATGCCGCCTCGCGCTCGTTCGACCTTCCGGATGGGGTTATCGACTATCTGCTGCGCCATTTGAGCCGCGACCTGCCTTCGCTGATGAGTGTGCTCGATGCGCTCGACCGCCATTCGCTCGAAGCCAAACGGCCGATCACGCTGCCGCTATTGAAGGAGTTGCTGCGCCCGGAAGACGACAGCGCCGGCTGACGGGGCGCATCCACGGGCCTCGCCGCGAAGGCGCTTTCGGCCGCTTTTGCGCTATACTGACAACGCCTTTTCCCACGCCCCGTCCCGCTTTCTCCGCACCTCCCCATGCGCCTCGCCCTGTTTGATCTGGACAATACCCTCCTGGCCGGAGACAGCGATTTCGAATGGGCGCAATTCCTGATCGAAAAGGAAGTGCTCGACCGCGAAGTTTACGAAGCGCGCAATCGCCATTTTTACGAAGCCTACAAGGCCGGCACGCTTGATATCCACGAGTTTCTCGACTTCCAGTTGAAGCCGCTCGCGCGGCATCCCCGCAAGCAGCTCGACCAGTGGCATGCCGAATTCATGCAGGATAAAATCCTGCCGATCATCACGCAGAAGTCTCGCGACCTGATTGAAAGCCATCGCGACGATGCTCGAGTGGTCATCACCGCCACCAACCGCTTCGTCACCGCGCCGATCGCACGCGAGCTCGGCATAGAAAACCTGATCGCCACGGAGCCGGAGGAAGTCAGCGGCGAATTTACCGGCCGGGTGAAGGGCGTACCCTCGTTTCGCGAAGGCAAGGTCGAGCGGCTCAAGAGCTGGATGGAGGGACATGGCATCGAATGGGGGAAGCTCAGCGAGACCTGGTTCTACAGCGACTCGTTGAACGATCTGCCGCTGTTGTCCCTCGTCAGTCATCCGGTCGCGGTCGATCCCGACGAGACGCTCAAGGAACACGCGCTCAGGCACGACTGGCGCGTCATCAGCCTGCGCTAGTCGCTGCGCATTGCGCGAACGAATTCATGTCGCGTGCCGCCGGAATCATCGTCCTCTCGCTGATTGCCGCGATCAGCGTCTTCATCGGAATCGCTGCAGGCAGCATTTCCATTCCTTTTGCAAAACTTGTTTCGGCGCTGACGCAGCCCGGCGGCGACGCAATCTCCGACATCGTCTGGAAGCTGCGTCTGCCACGGGTATTGGCGGCGTTCTCCTGCGGGGCGCTGCTGGCGCTGGCCGGCACCCTGATGCAAGTCCTGCTGCGCAACCCGCTCGCTGATCCCTACGTGTTCGGCATTTCCGGTGGCGCCGCGCTGGGGGTGATGTTCGGCATGCTGCTGGGAGTGGGAACATTCGCGCAGTCCGGATTGGGCCTGGGCGGAGCGATGCTGGCCTCGGCGCTGGTATTCGGCCTGAGCTTGCGCGCGGGAAACTGGAATCCGTACCGGCTGTTGCTGACCGGCGCGGTGGTCGCAGCGGGACTGAATGCGCTGCTCAGCCTGATCCTGGTCCTGGCGCCGCAGACCGCGGTGAAGGGGATGTTGTACTGGCTGATGGGAGATCTGGGCTACGCCGGCAATCCGCTGCCTGCCTTGTTCGTGCTGGTACTGCTGTTAGCGGTCGCGATGCCATTCGCACCGGCAATGAACGTGCTCGCACTCGGCAGGATGAAGGCGCAGTCGCTGGGTGTGGCGGTCAGCGGCATCGAAATCGTGTTGTTCGGCGTAGCTGCCGTTGCGGCGGTCACCGCGGTGCTGGTCGGCGGTACCGTCGGTTTTGTCGGCCTCATCGTGCCGCATCTGGTGCGTCTCATGGGCTTCGCGGATCATCGCTGGTTGTTGCCCGGTTCGGTTCTCGTCGGCGGTGGTTTTCTGACCCTGGCCGATACCGTTGCGCGTAGTGCCTGGGCGCCTTTGCAGTTTCCCGTCGGTGTGCTCACGGCATTGCTCGGCGTGCCGATCCTTCTGCTGCTTCTCGCAGGCAAAAGCAAAGATGCTGCGCACTGAAGGATTGCGGCTGGCTTATCCCGGGCAGATGCTCGTCGACGGACTGTCGATCGAGTTCCGGCCGGGCGAGGTGTGGGCCGTGCTCGGCCGCAACGGCAGTGGCAAGTCCACGCTGCTGCATGCACTCGCCGCGTTGCGCCGTCCCGAGGCGGGCAATGTCCTGCTGCAGGACGCGATCGCCGCTGCCCTGCCCAGGCGCGTGCTGGCGCGCAAGATCGGCGTACTTTTGCAGGAGGAAACCCGCGAGTTCTGGGGCAGTGTGCGCGACTACGTCCTGCTGGGGCGCTACCCGCATGCGCGCAGTCCGTTCGGATGGAACGTGGAGGACGAACGCATCGCCTCGCAAGAAATCGAAGCGATGCATCTGCGTGGAATGGGCTACCGCCCCTTTGCGACGCTCTCCGGTGGCGAGCGCCAGCGCACCCGCGCCGCGGCGTTGTTCGCGCAACGGCCCGCGATCTATCTGCTCGACGAACCGCTGCAGCATCTCGATCTGCCGCACCAGGTGGCGGTGCTCGAGCGGCTATCCGCCGAAGCGCGCGATCGGGGCGCCATCGTCGTCATGGTGTTGCATGACCTGATCTTCGCCGCCCGCTATTGCAACCGCTTCCTGCTGCTGTTCGGCGAGGGGCGCCATAGCGCCGGCCAGGCCGACGAAGCGCTGACTGCGGATCACCTCGGGGAACTCTACGGATTTCCCCTGGTGCCGGTCGAAGTCGGCGGCGAGCGCCTGTTCCTGCCGGGCAGGCAATCGGGGGAGGGGCGCATGTATAATCCTTCCTTTCACGCCGCGACGTAACTTCAGCGTCACGTAACTCCCCACTATGGAATTCTGCGCTATTTGATGATTCGGAAACTGCTTCGCCGGGTATTCTCCGGCCGGTCATCGCCGTCTGCCCAGCCGCAGGTCGTCCCGCGCAGCAAGCACGGTTTATCCAGGGACAAAATCAGTTCGAGCGCGAGGCGCGTCACCACCGGCCTGCAGGAGAAGGGTTTCGCGGCCTACGTGGTGGGCGGTGCCGTCCGCGATCTGCTGCTCGGACTTGAACCGAAGGATTTCGACATAGCGACCAGCGCCACGCCGGAGCAGGTGCGCGGCATATTCCGGCGCTCGCGCATCATCGGCCGGCGTTTCCGTCTGGTCCACGTCATGTTCGGCGAGGACACGGTGGAAGTATCCACGTTTCGCGCACGCCAGGGTGGCGACCAGGAAGATCAGCGCGCCGACGAGCACGGCCGCATCCTGCGCGATAACGTGTTCGGTACCCAGGAAGAGGACGCCACCCGGCGCGACTTTACGATCAACGCAATGTTCTACGATCCGACGACCGAGCAGATCCTGGATTTCTGCGACGGGCTCGCCGACCTGAAAGCGCACCGCCTGCGCATGATCGGCGATTCCGACCAGCGCTATCGGGAAGATCCCGTGCGCATGCTGCGCGCCGTGCGCCTTTCTGCAAAGCTCGGCCTCAAGATCGAGGCCGACACCCGCGCGCCGATCAAGAGCCTGGCCCCCCTGCTCGCCAATGTGCCGTCGGCGCGCCTGTTCGAAGAAATGATGAAGCTGCTGTTCTCCGGCCATGCCACGGCCTGTCTGCTGCAATTGCGCCAGGAAGGGTTGCACCACGGCCTGCTGCCGATGCTCGACGTGATACTCGAGCAGCCGATGGGCGAGCGCTTCGTGATGATGGCGCTGAAGAGCACGGACGAACGCGTGCGCGCGGACAAACCGATTTCGCCGGGCTTCCTGTTCGCCGCGCTGCTCTGGCACGAAGTGCTGGCAGCGTGGAAGCTCGCGCAGGAAGAGGGCCTCGGTCCGCTGCCGGCGCTGTTCAAGGCGATGGACCACGTGATCCATGTGCAGGCTGAAAAGCTGTCGATCCCGAAGCGTTTCGGCGCGGACATGAAGGACATCTGGGCGCTGCAACCGCGCTTCCTCGGCCGCTCGGGACGCCGGCCTTACAGCGTGCTTGCCCATCCGCGCTTTCGCGCCGCGTACGATTTCCTGGTGCTGCGCTGTGACAGCGGCGAAGTCGATGCCGAGATCGCCGAATGGTGGGAAAATTTCCAGAAGGCCGACGAAGAGATCCGCAAGCAAATGCTGCTTCCCGATCGCAGTCCGCGCAAGCGCCGCCGCAGGCGCAAGCCGGGCGGCGGAAATCCCGCGCCGGGAGTGGCTCCCGCCGGATCCGAATGATCGCGCGCACGGCGACGGCGGAGGCTTTTGTCGCCCTCGGCGCCAATCTGGAAAATCCGCTGCAGCAAGTCAGGCAGGCCATTTTCGAACTTGCCGCAATCGAGCACACCCGTGTACTGGCCGTTTCTTCGCTGTATCGGACCGCCCCCGTAGGCTACGCCGACCAGCCCGATTTCATCAATGCGGTGGCGAAGTTGCAGACCGGGCTATCGCCGCATGAGTTGCTCGATGCGCTGCATGTCATCGAGAATCGCCACGGACGCCGGCGTTCGGTACGCAATGCGCCCCGTACCCTGGATCTCGACTTGCTGTTGTACGGAACGCGCGTCGTCCACGAAGGGGACCTGACATTGCCGCACCCGCGCATGCATGAACGCGCCTTCGTTCTGATGCCGCTCGCCGAGATCGCACCGGATGTGCCGCTGCCGGGAAATGCACCGTTGTCGCAACTGCTCGCGCAAGAAACTCGATGCCGCCTGAGAAGTATCGTTACATCGTCGTCGAAGGGCCGATCGGCGCGGGCAAGACGAGCCTGGCGCGCAGGTTGTCGGCGCACCTGGGCAAGGCTTTGCTGCTGGAAGATCCGGATGCCAATCCCTTCCTCGCCCGTTTTTACGAAGACCCGCGCCGCCATGCGCTGGCGACACAATTGTTTTTCCTGTTCCAGCGCGTGCATCAGGTCGGCGGACTGAAGCAGATCGACCTGTTCGAGGGCGGCACCGTCGCCGATTTCATCCTCGACAAGGATCCCCTGTTCGCCACGCTGACCCTGTCCGATGATGAATTGCATTTGTATCAGCAGATCTATTCTCACCTGATGCCGCAGGCACCGACGCCCGACCTGGTGATTTATCTGCAGGCCTCGCCGGCCAAGCTGGTCGAGCGCGTGCACAAGCGCGGCGTGAATTACGAACGCAACATCTCCGAGCAATATCTGGTGCGGCTCGCCGATGCCTACAGCCGGTTCTTTTACCAGTTCTCCGCCGCTCCACTGCTGATCGTCAACAGCGACTACTTGAATTTTGTTGATGATGCCGGTGATTTTGCTTTATTGTTGCGCCGCATCACCGAAATGCGGGGCCCGCGCGAGTTCTTCAGCCGCGGGGAATAAAGCCAGAACTTTTTGCCACAGAGGGCACAGAGGACACAGAGAACTTCAAGAGCAGGGACGGGGAAAACGAGCGGGGTAGCGGTTCGAAAGCCGATTTAGCCTTTGGCTCTCGCTTTCATGCGGGTTTTCTCTGTGAACTCTGTGACCTCTGTGGCCAATGAATTTCGCATGAAAGTTACCACCAGCGTTCTGCAGAAGATGCGTCAGGAAAACGATCGCATCACGATGTTGACCTGTACGGATGCGAGCTTCGCCGCGCTGCTCGACGCCGCGGGCGTCGACATCTTCCTGGTCGGCGATTCGCTGGCCATGACGGTGCAGGGCCATGATTCGACGTTGCCGGTGACGATGGAAGACATGATCTATCACACCCGTATCGTCGCGCGGCGGACACAACGCGCACTGGTGCTGGGCGACATGCCTTTCGGCAGCTATCAGCAAAGCACCGAAAAGGCTTACGAGAACGCCGCCCGGCTGATGAGTGCGGGCGCTCATATGGTCAAGCTCGAGGGCGGCGAAATCATGGCGCCGCAAATTGAATTCATCGCCAGCCGGGGCATTCCGGTTTGCGGCCATATCGGCCTCACGCCCCAGTCGGTTCACGCGATCGGCGGCTGGAAAATCCAGGGCAAAACCGACGATTCGGCAAGGCAGCTCGTCGCCGCCGGCAAGACGCTGCAGAACGCCGGCGCCAGTCTCATGGTGGTGGAACTGGTGCCGACGGCAGTGGGCAAGGCACTCACGGACGCGGTGTCGATTCCGGTAATAGGAATCGGGGCCGGGGTCCATTGTTCCGGACAGATCCTGAATCTCTATGACATGCTCGACATCTATCCGGGCAAGAAGCCGCGCTTCGTGAAGAATTTCATGCAAGGCGCATCGTCGATAACCGATGCGATCCAGCGCTACGTCGCCGAGGTCAAGGCCGGAACCTATCCGGCTGCCGAACACAGTTTTTAAGGGAGGGCAGGGGCGAGGGGCGAGGGACGAGGGGAGAGGGGAAAGCTTCTACGCTTAATCCTTACCCCTCACCCCTCGCCCCTCGCCCCTCGGAAAAATGGAAGTCATAAGAACCCTGGCCGCGCTGCGCGGACGGCTCAAACGTGAACCGCTGGTCGCCTGCGTGCCGACCATGGGCAACATCCATGACGGACACCTGAGTCTGGTGCGCATCGCGCTTAGCCAGGCCCCGGTAACGATCACCACGATTTTCGTCAACCGGCTGCAATTCGGGCAGGGCGAGGACTTCGAAAAATACCCGCGTACGTTCGAAGAAGACTGTGCGAAGCTCGAGGCCGAGGGCAACGCCATCGTGTGGGCACCGGACGAGAAGGAAATGTATCCGGAGCCGCAAACCTTTTACATAGATTTGCCGAAAGTGGCCAACAAACTCGAGGGCCGCTTCCGGCCCGGGCATTTTCGCGGCATGGCCACGGTGGTGATGAAACTGTTCAACAGCGTTCAGCCGCAGATCGCCGTGTTCGGCAAGAAGGACTACCAGCAACTGGCGATCGTGCGCCAGATGGTCGACCAGTTCGCCCTGCCGATCAAGATCGTTTCCGCCGAGACCGTGCGTGCCGAAGACGGCCTGGCGCTGTCGTCGCGCAACCGCTACCTGTCCGCCGAGGAAAGAAAGGAAGCGATCCGCCTGCGCGAAGCCATCGTCGGTGTGCGTGACGCGGTGCTCAGCGGCGACCGCAATTTCATTGCAATGGAATACGCGGCCGGTGCGCTGCTCGCGCGTCACGGGTGGAACGTGGACTACGTGGTGGTCCGCAACCAGCGCGCGGTACTGCGTCCCGAATCCCACGACAAGGCGCTGGTCGTGCTCGGCGCCGCCAAACTCGGCCAGACACGGCTGATCGACAATCTCGAGGTGCAGGCGCCGTAAGGGCCGTGACGAACGTGACGGTCGTGACGGCGTGACGGGGTTGGTGGTAGTTCGGAAGTAGTCGGAGCATCCCGTAATTCTTTGGGTCGCGCCTGCCGAATATGGCAGGCAGATTAAACCGTTCTTACGTCGTCACGACCGTCACGACTTTCTCAGCCTTCCCCCCTCCCCACCCGCGCAAAATACTCCTCCATCGTGATCAGGCCGCCGGCGCGTTCTGCCTTGCCCTGATCGCGTGCTGCCAGTGCGGGCTGGATCGCATCGATGCGCTTCCATACCGCGAACGGCGTCTCGCAATCCGCGCGCGGCACGTATTGCGACGGATTCAACTTCCGGTAGCGGTGCACATAGCGCGGGCAGTTGATGAACAATTCCTCCACGCACACCCTCACCACGAGGTCGGCGCCGTTGTATTCCATGATCAGCGGATCGTTTTCGTCGATGCTGGCGGTGCCATGCAGGCGCATGCGGTGCGGGGTTTCGAAATCGATGAACAGCATGCCGATCTTGCCATAGCCGCGGATGTTGCCCATCGAGTAGAACATGCCGTTGCCGTCATAGCTCGGGAAGGCCAGGGTGTTCTTGTCCACGACCTTCACGAATCCGGGATCGCCGCCCTTGTAGGAGCAGGTCGGAAAGCCGCGCGCATCCACGGTGGCCAGGTAAAACATGTCCCGGCTTTCGATGAAGGCCTTCTCGTCGTCGGCGACTTCGGAATGCACGACTATCTGCTCGGCGGCGTCCGCAATGCGGCGCGTATCGAACATGTCCTGAAATGCGCGCTGCGGGTCGGCGTAAAGCTTGCTCATGTCTCCTCCTGTTATTGTTGGATGCGAAGCTGGCAATCAACTCGCCGGCACTTTAGCATTGGCCGCTCCATGCCGCGAACCGCATTCTTCCCGTGACGATCCTCTTCTGCAGCGATTCAGAACCGGCCGAGCCCTGGCGTCTTGCCTGTGCCCGCGCCTTTCCGGACATGGCATTTCATATCTGGCCGGATACCGGACCGGCAGACGCAATTCGTTACGCGCTGGTATGGAGGCAACCGCAGGGTGCGTTGGCGCGACTGCCTAATCTGAAGGCGATCCTGGTGCTCGGTGCCGGCGTCGATTCGGTGTTGAGCGATCCCGAGTTGCCGGCCGATGTGCCGGTGGTGCGGCTGGTGGGTGCGGGATTGCCGGGGCCGATGGCGGAGTACGCGCTCTACGCGGTGCTGCATTTTCAACGGCGCATGGCCGATTATTTCAGGCAGCAGCGAGCGGCGATCTGGCAGCGCCACGACGAGTTGCTCGCCAGGCAGTGGCCGGTCGGCGTGATGGGACTCGGCGTGATCGGCGCCGCCGTCGCGCAGCGGATCGCCGCGCAGGGATATCCCGTTTCAGGCTGGAGCCAGAGCGCAAAGCCGGTTGAAGGCGTCCAGGTGTTTGCCGCAAAGGCGGGCTTCGAGCCGTTTCTCGCGCGAGCGCGTGTGTTGGTGAACGTCCTGCCGTTGACACCGGAGACTCGTGGAATTCTCAACGCGCAAACATTTGCCGCAATGCCCTTCGGCAGCTACGCCGTGAATATCGGCAGGGGCGGGCATTTGATCGACTCCGATCTGATCGCCGCGCTGGATTCGGGCCAACTGGCGGGTGCGATGCTGGACGTCTTCGAGCAGGAACCCTTGCCCGCCGCCCACCCGTTCTGGCGCCATCCGAAGATAATCGTCACGCCGCACGTCGCCGCGCCGACCCTCGCGTCCGAATCCGAATCACAGGTCATCGAAAATATCGGGCGGCTGACAGGGCGAAGGGGTATTAGTCGGCGCCGTCATGCGGCACCCGTCACGTCTTTATCGTCACGTTTTCACGATGTATGCGGCTAGCTCGCCGCATGAATGGAATTGTAGTTCCGGCATAACGTCGTCGTCGAAGACGTTAGCCTCCACTAAAACTCCCTTCGTCGTTTTCACGATCGTCACGTTATTTCCCGTCACGGCTTTTCAAGCCGTAGGCAGCTTGTAATCCTTGAAATCCTCGCGCAGCTTGGTCTTGAGCAGCTTGCCGGTGGCGGTGTGCGGTAATTGCTCGACGAACACCACGTCATCCGGCATCCACCACTTGGCCACCTTGCCTTCGAAGAATTTCAGCAATTCCTCGCGTGTGACCTGCGCGTCTTTTTTCTTTACCACCACCAGAAGCGGACGTTCGTCCCACTTCGGATGACGGATGCCGACTACCGCCGCTTCGGCGACGGCCGGGTGCGCCACGGCGGTGTTCTCGAGGTCGATCGAGCTGATCCATTCGCCGCCCGACTTGATCACATCCTTGGAACGGTCCGTGATTTGCATGTAACCATCGGCGTCGATGTTGCAGACGTCGCCGGTGGGAAACCAGTCGCGGCCGTGCTCGTCCTTGCGCAGCGGGTTGCCGCCTTCGGCCCTGAAGTATTCCTTGCAGATCCAGGGGCCGCGCACCAGCAGGTCGCCGAATGCCTTGCCGTCCCACGGCAGATCCTTGCCGGCGTCGTCGACGATTTTCATGTCGACGCCGTAGATCGCCCGGCCCTGTTTGTTCTGCAGCGAGAGGCGCTGTTCGCTATTCCAATCGTTGTGCTTCGCCTTGAACGTGTTGACCGTGCCGAGCGGGCTCATTTCGCTCATGCCCCAGGCGTGGATGACCTGCACGCCATAGTCCTTTTCGAAGCTGCGGCATTGCCGGCGGGCATGCGGATCCGCCGATCACGGTGCGCTTGAGGGTGCTGAACGTCTTGTTGTTCTGCTTCATGAACGCGAGCAGGCCCAGCCATACCGTCGGCACACCGGCGGAAACCGTGACCTTCTCCTTCTCGAACAGTTCGAACACGCTCGCGCCGTCCAGTCCCGCACCGGGAAACACCATCTTGGCCCCGACCATGGCCGCGCAGTAAGGCAGGCCCCAGGCGTTGACGTGGAACATCGGCACCACCGGCAGGATGACGTCGCGCGCCGAAATGTTCAGCGCGTCCGGCATGGCCGAGGCGTAGCAGTGGATGATGGTGCTGCGATGGCTGTAGAGCACGCCCTTGGGGTTGCCCGTCGTGCCCGAGGTGTAGCACAGCGAAGACGCCATGCGCTCATCGAATTCGGGCCAGTCGAAATCGTCGGAATGGGCCTCGATGAGTTCTTCGTAACAAAGCACATTGGCGAGCCTGGTCTGCGGCATGTGCGCCTTGTCGGTCATGATGATCCAGCCCTTCACGCGCGGGCATTTCTCCGCGACCGCTTCGATCAGGGGAACGAACGTCAGGTCGACGAAAACATAACCGTCCTCGGCGTGGTTGGCGATGTAGACGATCTGCTCGGGGAACAGCCGCATAGTAGGCCTCGAAATGGCGGAATCCGTTCCATGCCAGGGTGGCCACGCGGTCATGCATCTTGACGCCCAGGGAAGTCAGCGCGTTGGCGAGCCTGCGGGCGCGGCTGTGGGCTTCGCGGTAGGTATAGCGGTGAATTCCCCCGCCTTCCACCAGGCGGGATACGATTTCAGTATCGCCGTGGTAGCGGTCCGCATGCTTGATCAGGGAAGAGATCAGCAGCGGAGCGTCCATCATGAGGCCTTGCATCGCGGATCTCCCGTCATTGTTCGATTCGCCCGGATTCTAGCAGCTTGCCCCTCGAAAACACGGTTGTCCTGCAACGCGGATGCGACCGGGTTCGTTGCACTGCAAAAGAGCGCCGGTGCATGGAATTGCGCGCCGGCATCTCGTTTACAACGGCGCCGCTTTGCGAATAGAATCCGGGCCGTACAGTCAGGCCCCATGGCAGTCAGTACGGCGCTCGAACCCGGTCGGCGAGCGGCCATGAGTGAAGCCTGATGGAAGCGAAAATATAACTAGACAGATGACGCCAACGACCGTGTCCCGAAAATCCGTATCCGTTCGAGGTCGCCGTCCCGGCGTCGTTCTTCCCGAGGAGAGATCGCAATGAAATCCCTGAAGACGGCGTTACTGCTGTGCGCGGCTATGCTGGCGCCGGCGCTGTCCGCCGGCGTTCATGCCCAAGAGACGATCAAGATCGCGTTCATCGAGGGCCTGAGCGGGCCCTTCGCGAACGTCGGCGAAATCGGGCTGCGGCATTATCAGCTCGCGGCGGAAAGCGTCAATGCGCGCGGCGGCGTCCTCGGCGGCATCAAATTCGAAATCGTGCCGTTCGACCACAAGACCAGCCCGCAGGAAGCCCAGCTCGTATTCAAGCAGGCCGCCGACCAGGGCATCCGTTACATCGCGCAGGGCAACGGTTCGAGCGTAGCACTCGCGCTGTCGGACGCAGTGGCCAAGCACAACGAACGCAACATGGAGAAGAGCGTTGTGTTCCTGAATTACGCGGCGGTGGATCCTCAGCTTACCAACGACAAATGCAATTACTGGCACTTCCGTTTCGACGCCGACGGCGACATGAAGATGCAGGCGCTGACGAATTACATGGCGCAGCAGAAGGGGATCAAAAAGGTTTACCTGATCAACCAGGATTACTCATTCGGCCAGGCAGTGACCAGGGCTGCACGGGCGATGCTTGCGGCAAAACGGCCGGACATCGAAATCGTCGGGGACGACCTGCACCCGCTGGGCAAGGTCAAGGACTTCGCGCCTTACGTGGCGAAGATCAAGTCCTCCGGCGCCGACAGCATCATCACCGGAAACTGGGGCAACGATCTTGCATTGCTGGTGAAGGCCGGCAAGGAAGCCGGCCTCCAGGCGGACTACTACACGTACTACACCGGTGCGGCCGGTGCGGTCACCGCGTTCGGCGAAGCAGGAGCCGGGCATGTCAAGCAGGTGACCACCTGGCACTCGAACATAAGCGGCAAACAGGCCGGCGATCACAACACCGATTACCGCGCCCGCTACCCGGACGTAAAGGACGATCTCTACTACTCCTCGATCCGGGAGTCGGTCAATGCGCTCGCGCTGGCGATCGAAAAAGCCAGGAGTGCAGATCCGGTAAAGGTAGTGCCGATGCTGGAAAACCTGAAGTTCGAGGATGACTCGGGCGAGATTTACATCCGCGCGGACAATCACCAGTTGGTCCAACCGCTGTACATTTCCACGCTGGTCAAGGCCAACGGCAAGGACGTCAAATTCGACGTCGAGAAAACCGGACTTGGCTTTCGCACCGACGCGCGTGTAGAGGGCAAAGACACCGTGATGGCGACGACCTGCAAGTTTCAAAAGCCGTGAACGGTGATCGGCGAACAGTGAACGGTCAACAGCCACAGGCATCAACTCCCAATCACCGATTACCGATCACTGATCACCGCACTTAAATGGAATTCTTCCTCGTCACCCTGCTGAACAGCCTGTCCTACGGGTTGCTGCTGTTCATGCTGTCCTCGGGGCTGACGCTGATCTTCAGCATGATGGGCGTGCTGAATTTCGCGCATGCAAGCTTCTACATGCTAGGTGCGTACTTCGCTTACCAGACCGGGTTGCATATCGGTTTCTGGCCGGCCTTGTTCCTGTCCCCCGTGATCGTCGGTGTGCTCGGTGCGGCTACCGAACGCTTTGGCCTGCGCACCGTGCACAAGTTCGGTCACGTGGCGGAACTGCTGTTCACGTTTGGTCTGGCGTATGTAATCGAAGAAGTCGTGCACTTGCTCTGGGGGCGTGCGCCTGTCGACTACCGCATTCCCGCGGAACTCGATTTCACGCTGTTCACGTTGTATACGACCCAGTATCCGGCCTATCGCGGATTCATGATGCTGGTTTCGGTCGGCATGTTGCTGGTCTTGTATCTGGTGTTGACGCGCACCCGCATCGGCCTGGTGATCCAGGCTTCTCTTTCCCATCCGGAAATGGTGGAGTCCCTCGGCCATAACGTGCCGCGCGTGTTCATGCTGGTATTCGCGGGCGGCACCGCGCTGGCCGGGCTTGCGGGGGTGATCGGCGGCAACGCGTTCATCACGGAACCCGGGATGGCAACCGCCGTCGGCAGCATCGTCTTCGTGGTCGTGGTATTCGGCGGCATGGGTTCGCTCGGCGGGGCTTTCCTGGCGTCATTGATCATCGGCGCGTTGCAGACGTTCTCCGTCGCGCTCGACTATTCGATGCTCGACGTTCTCGCCAGGGCCGGCATACATATCGCACCGACGTCGTTGTGGCATGGGTTCTGGTCGATCACCATTTCGCAAACCGCTCCCGTGTTGCCTTACCTGCTGATGGTGCTGATGCTCATCGTGCGGCCACGCGGACTCATGGGTACGCGGGAGGGATGATGCGCGCGCCGACACCGATGCCAGGCATTTATCGCGGAGCGCGGCCATGACGCGGGTGCTGACCGCGCGGAGGATCGTTTTCTGGAGCGCCGTCGCGGTGGCCTTCGCGGTTCTGCCGTTCATCTTCTCGCAGAGCTTTGCCTTGTCGATGCTGTCGCAGATGGGCATCGCCATCATCTTCGCGCTGTCGTACAACATGCTGCTGGGGCAAACCGGCTTGTTGTCATTCGGGCATGCGGTTTACTTCGGACTGGGCGCATTCTTCTGCGCGCACGCACTGAATTTCATCGGCGCCGGGAAATTCTGGTTTCCGGTCACCCTGGTACCGTTGATCGGCGGATTGGCGGGGCTGGTATTCGGCCTGCTGCTCGGCTTCGTGACGACGCGGCGCGCCGGAACGCCGTTCGCGATGATTTCGCTCGGCATCGCCGAAATGGTGGCGGCGAGTGCGTTGATGTTCACCACCTTTTTCGGCGGCGAAGGCGGCATCGCGACCAACCGCGCCGTGGGCAAGGCTTTCCTCGGCCTCAGTTACGGCCCGCAGATCCAGGTCTATTACCTGATCGCGGGATGGTGTCTTGTCACCATGATCGCGATGTTCGCGCTGACGCGCACGCCACTCGGGCGCATGGCCAACGCCGTGCGTGACAATCCGGAGCGTGCCAAATTCGTCGGCTACAACCCCACCCGCGTGCGCTGGCTGATGATGGCGCTGGCCAGCTTCTTTGCCGGCATCGGCGGCGGACTGGCGGCGATCAATTACGAAATCGTCACTGCCGAAACACTGGGTCTGGTGGCTTCCGGCAACGTCGTGCTGATGGCATTCATCGGCGGCATCGGCCATTTCTGGGGGCCCATCATCGGTGCCGTCCTGGTGACGCTGCTGCAATCGGCCTTGTCGAATTACACCCAGGCCTGGTTGCTGTACTTCGGCCTGTTCTTCCTGGTGATCATCATGTTTTCGCCGGGAGGCATCGCCAACCTGATCGCATTGCATAAGCCGGTCTGGAATGCCGGCCTGGTCAAGCGGCTGGCGCCGTCCTATGCGATTGGCGCGGTTGCGGGCCTGTTCTTGCTGGCGGGGTTTTTCGCGTTGATCGAAATGATCTATCACTTCGAGGCCAAGGAAACGTCCAGCAAGGCATTCTCGTATTTCGGATTGATGCTCGATCCGATGCTGGCCCGCTACTGGATCGGAACCGCGATCGTATTCGGCATCGGCATCGCGCTGGTCTATGGCGTCAGAAAAGTGGTCGTCCGTGCATGGGAAAACCTTACGGTCGAACTGCAGCAGAAGGGGGCGGTATGATCGTGCCGGCCCTGCAGTTGAACGAAGTGCACAAGAGCTTCGGCCGCACGGCGATCATCAACGGCGTCAACCTGAGCGTCAACCCGGGCGAGCGCCATGCCATCATCGGACCCAACGGTGCCGGCAAGTCGACGCTGTTCAACCTGATCAGCGGCCGCTTCGGCGTGACCTCCGGCCGCATCGATCTGCACGGGGAAAGCATCACCGGCCTCGAACCCGAGATCATCAATCGCAAGGGATTGGCGCGCAGTTTCCAGATCACGAACATTTTTCCGCGCATGTCCGTATACGAGAACGTGCGTTGCGCAGTGCTCTGGTCCCAAGGGTACAAGTATTCGTTCTGGCATCGCATCGATGCCCTTGAAGCGGTGCGCGAGCGCACCAGCGAAGTCGTCGATCGCATCGGCATGAGCAAGCGCCGCGACCGGACGGCCGGTGTGCTGACCTATGCGGAGCAGCGTGCGCTGGAGATCGGCGTGACCATCGCCGGTGGCGCGAACGTAATCCTGCTCGACGAGCCCACGGCCGGCATGAGCCGCAGCGAAACCGACGAAGCGGTCGAATTGATCCGCAAGGTGACCGAAGGCCGCACCCTGATCATGGTCGAGCATGACATGAGCGTCGTCTTCAATCTGGCGGATCGTATTTCGGTGCTGGTTTACGGCGAAGTCATCGCCACCGGCACGCCGGAAGAGATACGCGGCAACAAGGCGGTGCAGGAAGCCTATCTCGGCACCGAACAGCATTAAGACATGATCAACCACAGAGGCGACCTCACCCCCCGCCCTCTCCAGCAAGCTGGAGAGGGTGCCCCTAGACCGCGCGGTTTAGGCTCTTGGGTTTTTGTCACCCTCTCCGCCTGGGGGGAGAGGGCACCGCAGACTCGGCGTTGGCGGAGCCATCCGGGGCGGGAAGCGGTGCTTGGGCGCGCTGCCCGCAAACGGGTGATTTCATCACTAACGTGTCCGCGCGCCGGGGTGAGGTGGGTGCGAAGCCATGCTTGAAGTAAAGGACCTGCACGCTTACTACGGCAAGAGCCATATCCTGCATGGCGTGCATTTGCGGGTCGGGGAAGGGGAGATCGTCAGCCTGCTGGGACGCAACGGTGTGGGCCGGTCCACGACCATCAAATCCATCATGGGACAGGTCATTTCCACCGGCTCGGTGAAATTCAAAGGCGAGGAACTGAACGGCCGCAAAACGTACATGGTGGCGCGCAAGGGCCTCGGTTATGTGCCGGAGAACCGCGATATCTTTCCCTCGCTGACGGTGAAACAGAATCTGCTGCTTGGAATGAAGAGCTCGCGCCAGCAGGGGCGCTGGAGCATCGACGACATGTATGCCTTGTTTCCGCGGCTCAAGGATCGCGCGGATGCCCCGGCCGGCGTCATGTCCGGCGGGGAACAGCAGATGCTGACCTTGTGCCGCACGCTGATGGGCGATCCCGACCTGGTGATGATCGACGAGCCGACCGAAGGTCTGGCACCCAAGATCGTCGAGCAGGTTGCGAAACTGTTCGAGGAAATCAAGAATCGCGGCGTGTCCATCCTGCTGGTCGAGCAGAAACTGACGATCGCCCTGAAGATTTCGCAGCGGCTCTACGTCATGGGTCATGGCCGGATCGTGTTCGAAGGCACGCCCGATGGCTTGCGCGCCAATGAAGCCGTCCGCAAGGAATGGCTGGAAGTTTAGCGCCTTGAATTCCTGCGGTGCAATCCGGCACCGGACCGATCACCGGCCGGGGCTGGAATCGTGAACGATCGTGCCGCCGTCAAAGGCCCCACATGATCAGCCGCACGGTGAACGCCAGTGGAGCGCCGACCAGGGGTTTGACTCTCGGTGGCAGATCCAGAGGCGTCAACAGCATTTTTACCGCCATCGGGTAGGGATAGTGCCGCTTGACCATGCGGTATACGTCTTCGCTCCATGAGCGCAGACGCTGTTCGTCGTTTTCGGACTCGGGAAACCGGCCGGCGAACACATGCCGGAATGCGCACGCCGCGTCATCCCTGCGCACTTCCGCGATTCTCCCGAGCAGCGCTTTCGCCACGTCATAGCGGCTGAGCTTTTCGCAGCCCCGATACTTCCTGAAATAGCGATAGAAGTGCTTGAAGTGGCCAACCTCGTCATCCGAGATCCGGCGAACGATGTCCCGCAATACCGGCTCGCGGGCGTATTCGTGAATGGCGCGGTAGAGCGTGGCCGTTCCGGTTTCCACGACGCAGCGGGCAGCCAATTCCAGCGCGCGCGTGGGTCCCAGCTCTTCGGCCACGCAGTATTTCCCATAGTCGGCGATGAATGCCTTGAACGTCGTCTCCCAATCGAAAGAAGGCCAGACGCGGGCTATATAGGTGCGCAAAGCCTCGCCATGCTGCAATTCCTCCGGCTGCCATTGCGCGGAAAGCCAGTTCCCGACCTCGCTGTCGGTCGAGTAATACTCCACCAGATTCGCTGTATACACATCGGAGGCGGATTCGATCAGTGAAGACGCTGCGACGAGTGCCAGCAAAGTCTCGTCCGCTCTCGCCAGCTTGAGGTCTATTGCGTGGAAGTCGATGTCCCGGATATCCCAACGCTTTGGCTTGACCGTGGTGCCCGCATTGGAATCTTCCACGTCGTTCCCGGGGTTTCGCGAGACGCCGGGTGCGCGGGATACGGGATGCGCTGCCGTGTCCCCCGCAGCCGATTCAGTGCGCGTCTGTTTCATGGTGAAATCGTTCCTCTTGCCTGGGTATCGGGCGTAAGACAATCAAAACGCGAGTCCATTCCGCGAAACGGCCATCGCCCGCGCACCCCTCCGGCACCGGGCAAAAACCACCAGCCGCAAAGCGCAGACGGGTTCCCGGGGCGGATAGGCGTTATCCGGAGGTAAATCGGCTTACGCGCCCGGTCTCAAGCGTTCGTCGCCGCCGCCGCCCGAACGGGGCTTTCTGCTATATTTCCGGTGGCGCCGCCGCTTCGGTGGATCCTCGCCCCATAACAAATCACCCCCCCGAGACTTCGTCCATCATGGCCAACCTTGTTTCGCATTCCATTCAAAACGGTGTATGTGTCATTACCCTCGACAATCCGCCGGTCAATGCGTTGTCGGTGAACAAGGGCGTGGTGCAAAGCATCCTGGATGCCGTCAAGGAAGGCGATCACGACCACCACGTGCGCGGCTTCGTGATCATCGGCGGCGGACGCAATTTCAGCGGGGGTGCGGATATCAGCGAGTTCGGCAAACCCTACGATCCGGGCAAGGCCACGCTCGCCGACGTGCTGGCTTACATGGATACCGTGACCAAGCCGATCGTCGCCGCCATCTCGGGGCCGACCATGGGTGGCGGGCTCGAGCTTGCCTTGACCGCCCACTACCGCGTGGCGCTGACCGGCGCCCAGATCGGATTGCCGGAAGTGAAACTCGGCATTCTTCCGGGAGCAGGCGGAACCCAGCGTTCCCCGCGGCTGATGGGGGTCGAAAAGGCGCTGGACCTGATGGTTGCCGGCGATCCGATTTCCAGCGAGAAGGCGAAGGACGTCGGTCTCGTGGACGAGGTCGTCAGCGGCGATTTGCGTACAGCCGCCATTTCTTACACGAACAAACTGCTGAAGGAGGGCCGGGGCGTGCGGCGCGCCAGCCAGCTAACCGCGTTAATCGATCAGCCGGATGCATTCTTTGCCGAAGCCCGCGCGCGAATCGGCAAGGCCTGGCGTGGCTATCCCGCGCCGCTGGCGATCGTGACCTGCGTGGAAGCAGCGGTATTGCAACCGTTCGCCAAGGGCCTTGCCATTGAACGCCAGCAATTCGAGAAACTGGTCAAGTCGGATGAGTCGCGGGCATTGCGCCATCTGTTCTTCGCCGAACGGCAGGTCAGCAAGATTCCGGATGTACCGGAAGATACAGCGACGCGCGAAATCAGATCCGCTGCCCTGATCGGCGCGGGCACCATGGGCGGGGGCATCGCCATGAACTTTGCCAATGCCGGCATCCCGATCAAAATGCTGGAACTGAGCCAGGAGGCGCTCGACAAGGGTTTGGGCATCGTGCGCAAGAACTACGCGGCGACGGTCGCCAAGGGCCGGTTGACGCAGGAAGCGATGGACAAGCGCATGGGCCTGTTCACCGGCGTGACCAGCTACGACGACATCAAGGACGTCGACATCGTCATCGAGGCGGTGTTCGAGGACATGGCGGTCAAGAAGCAGGTGTTCGAAAAACTCGACAAGGTCTGCAAGCCGGGTGCGATCCTCGCATCCAACACATCGACGCTGGACGTGAACGAAATCGCCGCGATGACCTCGCGCCCGCAGGACGTGCTCGGCCTGCATTTCTTCAGCCCCGCCAATGTCATGAAGCTGCTGGAAGTGGTGCGCGCAAAGAAAACCTCGAAGGAGGTGCTGGCCAGCGCCATGAAGCTGTCGAAGGCGATCAAGAAGGTGGGCGTGGTTGCGGGCGTATGCGACGGCTTCATCGGCAACCGCATGTTGCACGGCTATTTTCGCGAAGCGGGATTTTTGCTCGAAGAAGGCGCGCTGCCGCAGCAGGTCGACAAGGTGATCGAGGCCTTCGGCTTCGCCATGGGGCCGTTTCGCGTCGGCGACCTGGCCGGTCTCGACGTGGGCTGGTACATCCGCAAGCGCCAGGCCGCCACGCGGCCCGCGCACCTGCGTTATTCGAAAGTGGCGGACCAGGTGTGCGAATTGGGCCGCTTCGGGCAAAAAACCGGCGCCGGCTGGTATCGCTACGAAGCCGGCAACCGCAATCCGATTCCGGATCCGGTCGTCGAAGACCTGATCGTCAAGGCCTCGAAGGAGGCGGGCATCCAGCGCCGCCAGATTTCAGACCAGGAAATCCTCGAGCGCTGCATCTACGCGCTGGTCAACGAAGGTGCAGAAATTCTGGAAGAGGGCATCGCATTGCGCGCGAGCGACATCGATATCGTCTATGTCTATGGCTACGGCTTCCCGCGCTTTCGCGGCGGGCCGATGTTTTACGCCGATACCGTCGGACTGGACAAGGTGCTGGAGTCGGTCAAGCGTTTCCATGCCGCGCACGGCGAGTTCTGGAAACCCGCCGCGCTGATCGAGAAGCTCGCGGCCGAAGGCAAGAAGTTCAACGGCTGATGCACCACAGAGACACAGAGACGGGGAGAAGAATGAGAGGGAAAGGGCACAGAACCAGCAGCCGGAATTCGTTCGGTGCCGGCCGCGTCCGCCATTTCACCGTTTCCAATCCCATGGCCGGTTTCTCTGTGCCTCTGTGTCTCTGTGGTGAAATTAATTTGGAGGATCGAACATGACCGACGCAGTGATCGTATCGACGGCAAGGACTCCGCTCTGCAAGAGCTGGAAGGGCGCGCTCAACATGACCCATGGCGCCACTATGGGCGGGCACGTCGTGAAGGCGGCGCTGGAACGCGCGAAGCTCGATCCGGCGGAAGTCGAGGACGTCATCATGGGTTGCGCCAATCCCGAGGGCGCGACCGGGCAGAACATCGCGCGCCAGATCGCGTTGCGTGCGGGAATGCCGGTGACTGTATCGGGCATGACGGTCAACCGCTTCTGTTCGTCCGGATTGCAGACCGTCGCGCTCGCCGCCCAGCGCATTCTCACGGGTGAGGCCGACATTTTCGTTGCGGGCGGCGTGGAATCCATCTCCTGCGTGCAGAACGAAGCCAACAAGTACATGTTGAAGGATGCCTGGCTGGAGCAGAACAAGCCGGAAATCTATTGGCCGATGCTGGCAACCGCGGAGATGGTGTCGAAGCGCTACAAGATCGGGCGCGAAGCACAGGACCGCTACGGCGCGCTGAGCCAGCAGCGCGCCGCCGCGGCGCGTGCCGCGGGCAAGACGAAAGACGAGATCGTGCCGATTACCACGACGATGAAGGTCATCGACAAGAACACCGGCCAGGAATCCACCAAACAGGTAACCGCCAGCGAGGATGAGGGCATTCGCGCCGATACCACCTTTGAAGGCGTATCGCAGATCAAGCCGGCGATCGAAGGCGGCGTCATCGCGGCCGGCAACGCCAGCCAGTTTTCCGACGGCGCGTCGGCACAGGTGCTGATGAGCGACAAGATGGCCGCGAGCACGCGGTGGCCGGTTGCGAGCCGGACGAAATGGGCATCGGTCCGGTGTTCGCGATCCCGAAGCTGCTGAAGAAGGCCGGCAAGCAAATCGGGGATATCGGCCTGTGGGAACTCAATGAAGCGTTCGCGGTGCAGGTGATCTACTGCCGCGACAAGCTTGGCATTCCCGACGACCGGCTCAATGTCAACGGTGGTTCGATCGCGGTGGGGCATCCCTACGGCGTGACCGGCAGCCGCCTGGTCGGGCACGCATTGATCGAAGGCAAGCGGCGCGGCGTCAAGTTCGTGGTCGTGACCATGTGCATCGGCGGCGGCATGGGCGCCGCCGGGCTCTTCGAGGTAGTGTAAGTCTTCATTTGCCACAGAGGACACAGAGGTCACAGAGAAGATCAAAAGAGAGAGGTCGTTCCGCACCGAAATCAGAATGCCGGCGAAAGAAATATGCGCCGACGTTCAACCCCAGCTATGAGGCTTTCCTCTGTGCCCTCTGTGTCCTCTGTGGCGAAAAGGAATTTTATGAACGTTAAGAAACTGTTCGACCTCTCAGGGAAAGTCGCGCTGATCACGGGCGGGTCGCGCGGACTCGGCTTGCAGATGGCCGAAGCCCTCGGGGAAATGGGGGCGAAAGTCGCCATCACCGCGCGCAAGGCGGGTGAACTGGAAGAGGCGAAAGCGCATTTGAAGGGCATTGGCATCGATGCGCTGACGGTGGTCAACGACCTGCAGGACACGGATTCGGTGAAACCGATGGTGGAGCAGGTGCTCAAGAGCCACAGGCAGATCGACATCCTGGTGAACAACGCCGGGGCGGCGTGGGGTGCGCCGGCGGAAGATCATCCGCTCGATGCGTGGTACAAGATCATCAACCTGAACCTGACGGCGGTTTTCCTGATGAGCCAGACGGTCGGCAAGCTCAGCATGATCCCGCGCAAGTATGGCCGCATCATCAATCTGGCATCGATCGCCGGCCTGGTGGGCACGGATCCGCGCATGATGCCGACCATTGCCTACAACGCCAGCAAGGGCGGCGTGGTGAGTTTCACGCGTTCGCTTGCGGTGGAATGGGCGCACCATGGCATCACGGTGAATGCCATCGCGCCGGGCGTGTTTCCGTCGAAGATGTCGCAGGGCATGATCGACCGGGCCGAGCAGATCATCATGGAGATGACGCCGATGAAACGGCTCGGCACGGACTACGACCTGAAAGGCCTCGCGGTGCTGCTCGCGTCCGATGCGTCGGCGTACATCACCGGCCAGACCATCGCCGTCGATGGTGGCCTGGTTTCGATGTAACGCCATGGCAGAATCGAAAGCGGCGGAATCGAAAGCGGGGTTTTATATTCATGTACCCTTCGTCGAGCATCTCGGAATCAGGATTCTCGACAAGGGCGACGGTGTCGTCAAATTGCGGCTAGATCCGCGTGCGGAGTTCGCCAACAGCTGGGGCTCGGTGCATGGCGGTGTGTTGATGACCATGCTCGACGTGGCGCTGGCCAGCGCGGGCCGGGCCCTGGACGAGAAATGCAACGGTGCCCTGACCGTGGAGATGAAAGTGAACTTCATCGCCGCGGCGACCGGGCCGGTCCTGGGCGAAGGACGTGCCCAGCGCGCGGGTCGCTCGCTGATATTTTCGGAAGGCGAGTTGCGCGGCGAAGACGGCAGTTTGCTTGCCAAGGCCACGGGTACGTTCAAACTGCTCTATCCAAAACTTGAAACCTGACGAGGATAAATCTCACCACGGTCTAAATCTCACCACGAAGGCACGAAGGACACGAAGGGACACGAAGAAAGACAAAAGCAAAGAGGGGAATGGGTCAGTAGATGGGCTACCGTCAATGTCAGCATTTCGCAACGGTCGACAATTTATCGACTGCCAGTTTCCATCTGTTTCTCGCTTCCCTTCGTGCAACTTCGTGTCCTTCGTGTCTTCGTGGTGAGAACTAAGTGGTAGGAACTAAGCGGTGGAACGAGACATTGGCCTTTGCGCCCCGAGCTTACGTACAACCGGCCATAATATTGGCTGAACAATTTCGGAACACTCTATAAAACCATGGCACTCGATCCGCAAGTCGAAATCATCCTTGGATTGGCGAAAAAGGCCAACCTGCCGGAAATCTGGCAGCTGACTCCCGACCAGGGACGCGAGCAGTACCTGACCCGCGTCAACAAGCTGAAATTCAGCGAACCGATATTCCACACCGAGGACCGGCGCATTACCGGACCCGGCAGCGATATCGCGATGCGCATCTACAAGCCGCGCGAAATCAGGATCGCGGAGAAACTTCCTGTCCTGATGTGGTTTCACGGCGGCGGTTTCGTGATCGGCTCGCTGGACACCCACGATTCGGTGTGCCGCATGCTCGCTAACCAGGCGGACTGCATCGTCGTCGCGGTCGATTATCGCCTCGCACCCGAATCCAGATTTCCCGCCGCGGTGGAGGATTGCCAGGCGGCACTGAAATGGGTCGCGTTGCACGCCGTCGAATTCGGCGGCGATCCGGCGTGTATCGCCGTCGGCGGCGACAGCGCCGGGGCAAACCTTGCAACCGTGATCGCGATTCTCTCGCGCGATGCGGCGCATCCGAAGCTGGTGTTTCAGCTATTGATCTATCCCTGCACGGCACCCGAACCGGAAACGCCCTCGCACCATAAATTCAAGGAAGGCTACATTCTCTCGCGCAATTCGATCACGTGGTTCTATCGCCAGTACCTGCGCAGCGGCAAGGACGTGAACGATTTCCGCTTCGCGCCGCTGATCCACGACGATCTGTCGGGCCTGCCCCCCTCGCTGATCATCGTTGCCGGCTACGATCCGCTGCGCGACGAGGGCATCGAGTACGCGAGAAAACTGATCGAAGCGGGAAACCGCGTGCGGCTCTCGAATTACGAGGGCATGGTCCACGGCTTCTATCTGATGGGCGGCGCGGTGGATGGGGCGAGACGCGCCGTGACCGAATCGGCCGAGGCGATGCGCGAAGCGTTCGATGGCGCGCGCGGGATCGACCGCAAACTTTCCAAAACGGCGTGAAACACAGGAGAAGAAAAAAATGACCAACCTGAAGGGCAAGATCGCGTGGATCACCGGGGCGGGAACCGGAATCGGCCTGGCCGGCGCGCAGGCGCTGGCGGACGCCGGAGTGATCGTGGTGATGTCCGGCCGGCGCAAGGAAGTGCTGGCGCCGGAGGCCGAGAAAATCCGCATCAAGGGTGGGACGGCGGAAGTCGAAGCCCTGGACGTATCCGATGCCAAGGCCGTGAAGAAAGTCGCCGACGGCATTCTGTCGCGTCATGGCCGCGTCGACATCCTGATCAACAGCGCAGGGCTGAACACGCCCAACCGCTACTGGAAGAACCAGACGGTCGATGGCTGGCGGGACGTGATCGGCATCAACCTCGACGGTTCCTTCTACACGATTCACGCGGTGCTCCCGGCGATGCGGGCAAAGAAAGACGGCCTGATCATCAACGTGTCCTCATGGGCTGGCGTCTATCATCCCAAGCTGACTGGCGCGGCGTATAACGGCAGCAAGCATGCCGTCACGGCCATGACCGAAACCATCAACATGGAAGAGTGCGCGAACGGCATTCGTGCCTGTGCGATCTGCCCGGCCGAAGTGGCCACGCCGATCATGGACCGGCGCCCGGTTCCGCCGAGCGCGGCGGATCGCGCAAAGATGCTGCAACCGGAAGACCTGGGCAACACCATCCGCTTCATCGCGCAAATGCCGGCCCATGCCTGCATCAACCAGCTCATCATCAGTCCGACCTGGAACCGGATGTATATCGAAAACCTGTAGGCGAGTTTGGCGGCGAAGCATGAGCGCAACCCTGTTCAGGAACGTCAGCGTCCTCGATTGCTCGGGGGCGCAACCTTTCACCGGTTCGGTCCTGGTCGAAGGCAACCGCATCGCCGCGGTCGTTCCCGCCGGTGCAACGCTTGCCGCCGGCGATGCAATGGTGATCGACGGGCGGGGTGCGACGCTGATGCCCGGCCTCATCGAGGCGCATTCCCACCTTTCGTTCACGGACGTCGGCCAGTCGGTGGAACTCGGCTTCATCCCGCCGGAAGAGCACATGCTGAAAACGGCGGTAAACGCCCGCCGCATGCTCGACGCCGGTTTTACGAGTTGCTTCAGCGCGGCCGCGGCCAAGCCCCGGCTGGATATCGCTTTGCGCAACGCCATCGAGAACGGCGATTTCCCCGGCCCGCGGACGACCACGGCCAGTCCCGAAATGACGGTCTCGGCCGGCCTCGGCGATGTGCGCCTGTATCACATGTACCGCGAGAATTTCGCCGTGGTCTGCAATGGCGTCGAAGAGTTCCGCCGCTTCTCGCGGCTGATGGTGCGCGAGGGCGTCGATACGCTGAAGATCAATGTCTCGGGCGACGCCGGCACGCCGGCTTCCCCCGCCGATACCACGGTGATGAACGATGCCGAGGTCGCCGCGGTGTGCGACGTGGCGCAGGCGCACGGCAAGCGCGTTGCCGCGCATGCGCGCAGCGCGGAGTCGGTGAAGATGTGTCTGCGCCATGGCGTCGACGTGATCTATCACGCCACGCTGCTCGACGATGAGGCCCGCGACCAGCTCGAAGCGCAGCGCGGACGAGTGTTCGTCGCACCGGTGCTCGGCCACCTTTACACGACGTTGAACGAGGCAGCGCCCTGGGGCATCAGCCGCGGGATGGCCGAAGAACGCGGTGTGGCGCACGAACTCGAACGGGGCATCGAGAACATGAAGGCCTTGCACCGGCGCGGGGTGCGCGTGCTCATCGGTGGAGATTACGGCTTTGCGTGGAATCCGATCGGAACCGACGCGCGCGACATCGGCCACTTCGTGGATATGCAGGTGATGTCGCCGATGGACGCGATCATGGCCGCCACGCGCCTGGGCGGGGAGATCATGGGCATGGGCGACCGGCTCGGCCAGGTCCGGCCGGGTTACCTCGCGGACCTGCTGCTGGTCGATGGCGATCCGCTCGAAGACGTCGCCATCCTGCAGCAGCGCGACCGCTTCAGGGCGATCATGAAGGACGGGGTCTTCTGGAAATCGCAGGGAAGCGGTATTGTGCAGGCACGAGGGTAAACCGCTTCACGGAGTCGCCCGGTTGCTGACGTTTTGTCGTTGTGCAGTAGCCAGTATCGCGTGGATGCTTTTGACGTCCGCCGCACAGGCTCAGGTGCAGCAAGCGACCGTCCGCGAGCGTCAGGACCTCATCAACTGGTACTACGCGGCGACTTTCGGCACCGGCGTTTATACCGCGGGCGACCGCTCGGTCAGCGTTTTCCAGCTGCCTTTCTCGCGCGCACTGAAGACCGTTGACCAGGATGGCACGGGGCTCAAGTTCAAGCTCTCGACGACATTCGGGTTCTATGATTACGACGTCGACAGTGTTCTACACGCCCAGTTTCCCGATCGGGTCAGCACGTTCAGCATTTTGCCCGGGGTCGAGTGGGAACTGCCGCTGACGCAGCGCTGGAGCATCCGGCCCTATGTCGATGCCGGCTACGGACGGGAATTCGCCGGCAGCCAATCCGCGTGGATCTACGACTTCGGCGTCAAGAGCCGCTTCCTCATCGCGAAAGACAAGGGGGTGGAATTCTCGCTGGTCAATTCACTGACTTCGGCCGGCTATCGCCCGAGCAGCGGATCGACCACGCCGTTCGGTTATCTGGCATCAGGCTTGGACATCACGATTCCGACCGAACGGACCCTGTTCGGCCAGGAAGTCTCCATCGGATTCACGCCGGTCTACTACTATTATTTCAATCGCCTGCGCTTCTCGGAGTTCACCGGCTCCGGCGGCAGCATACGGGAAGAATTCCAGCTCGCGCTGAGCATTGTCGCAGCCAAACCCTGGTCGCTGAAGTTCTTCGATGTCGATCGCATCGGCCTGTCGTTGCGCAGCAGCGGTGACGTCACCGGGGTGAGCCTGTTCACGTCGCTGCCGTTCTGAGCGACAAGGCAATCCAATCGAGGTCGCCAACGCCGACCGACTGCATGCCGCGGCGGCCACGGGTGGATGACATCGCTTCAACGGTGGTGTACTTTGCCGGCCACACGTCGCGCTTCATGACCAGACCGTCCCTGCCGGCTGACGGTGGTGCAACGCGCCATATGAGTTGAACGATCGGGAGGCATTTTGTGACTCCGCTTGTTTCCATCGAGCATCTGAGCAAGACCTTTCCAGGCGTGCGTGCCCTGGATGACTGCCGGTTTGACCTGGTTGCCGGTGAAGTGCATGCCCTGATGGGGGAGAACGGCGCGGGTAAATCGACCCTCATGAAAGTACTGGCGGGGGTGTACCAGAAAGACGAAGGCGAGATTCGTATCGACGGACGGCTGGTCGATATTCCAAGTCCGCGAGCGGCGCAGGATCTGGGCATCGGCATCATCCATCAGGAACTCAACCTGATGAACCACCTCAGTGTGGCGCAGAACCTGTTCATAGGACGCGAGCCCCGGGGGCGTCTGGGCGTGTTCATCGACACGCGAAAGATGGAGCAGGACACCCGCAAGATTTTCGAACGCCTGCACCTGAACCTGGACCCGCGTACTCCCGTGGGCGACCTGACCGTGGCCAGGCAGCAGATGGTGGAGATTGCCAAGGCGTTGTCGTTCGATTCCCGGGTGCTTATCATGGATGAGCCCACCGCCGCCTTGAACAATGCCGAAATCGAGGACCTGTTTCGCATCATCCGCCAGCTGAAAAGCCACGGTGTCGGCATTGTCTACATCTCGCACAAGATGGATGAGCTGAAGAAAATTTCGGACCGCGTGACGGTGATGCGGGACGGCCAGTACATCGCCACCGTGCCCACGGCGATTACCACCATGGAGACCATCATCAGCATGATGGTGGGGCGTACCCTGTTTGAAAGCGAAGGCCCGGTTGCGCCCGCCATGGACCATCAGGTGGTGCTCGAAGTGCGCAATCTGAACCGCGGCCGGACCATCAAGGATGTGAACTTCGTGGTGCGCAAAGGCGAGATTCTGGGTTTGGCGGGGCTGATGGGGGCAGGGCGCACGGAGGTGGCGCGCGCCGTATTCGGCGCGGACAAGGTGGACTCCGGCGAAATCTGGGTTCGCGGCGAAAAGGTGACCATCCGGAGCCCGGCGGATGCGGTGAAACGGGGTATCGGATACCTCTCGGAAGACCGCAAACATTTTGGCCTGGCCACGGGCATGGACGTGGAGTCCAACATCGTTCTGGCCAGCATGCAGCGGTATTTGTCGTTGGGTTTTTTCTTGAAACGCCCGGCCATCCGTGACATTGCCGCAAACTTCGTCAAACGGCTGGGGATCAGGACACCATCCGTGTTGCAAAAGGTGGCCCTGCTATCGGGCGGCAACCAGCAAAAAATCGTGATTGCCAAATGGCTGGTGCGGGATTGCGAAATTCTCTTCTTCGATGAACCCACGCGCGGCATCGATGTAGGCGCCAAAAGCGAGATTTACAAGTTGCTGCATGCGCTGGCCGAGCAGGGGCGCGCCATCGTGATGATTTCGTCCGAGCTGCCCGAGGTGCTGCGCATGAGCCACCGCATTCTGGTGATGTGCGAAGGCCGCGTTACCGGTGAGCTGGCAGCCTTGGGCGCGACCCAGGAGCAGATCATGCAACTGGCCACCCAGCGTGAGTCCATGGTGAGCACTGCAGCGCCCTGATGGCCCGTATCCCCATCGAACGTCAATCTGAAAAATCATAAACAGAACGCCACCCATGTCCGATTCCACTGTACTGAGGCGACTCAAGGACGTTATCTTCAGCCCCAGCACCCGGCAAAAACTGCTGGCGTTCGCAAGCCTGATGGGGTTGATAGTTTTCTTCAGCATGGCGTCCCCCAGTTTCATGCAAACCGACAACATGGTGGGCATCCTGCAATCCACCGCGGTCAATGGCGTGCTGGCCGTTGCCTGTACTTTTGTCATCATCACCGGGGGCATCGACCTGTCGGTGGGCACGCTCATGACATTCTGCGCGGTCATGGCGGGCGTGTTTTTGACTTACTGGGGTTTGCCCTTTTACGTGGGCGTCGCGGCCGCCATTTTCTTTGGCGCGTTTTCGGGGTTTGTCTCGGGCGTGCTGATTGCCAAGCTGAAAATCCCGCCGTTCATCGCCACGCTGGGCATGATGCTGCTGCTCAAGGGCTTGTCGCTGGTGATCTCGGGTACCAAGCCCATCTATTTCAACGACACGCCCGAGTTCCCCGGCATTTCGCAGGATTCGCTCATCGGCTATTTTCTGCCCGACCTGCCCATTCCCAACGCGGTGCTGATTCTGTTCGTGGTGGCGGTCGTGTCCAGCCTGATACTGAATAAAACGGTGCTGGGCAGCTACACCTTCGCGCTGGGCAGCAACGAAGAAGCCGTGCGGCTCTCGGGCGTGAATGTGGACCGCTGGAAAATCATCATCTACTCGTTCAGCGGCGCCATTTGCGGCATTGCCGGGCTGCTGATCGCCTCGCGTCTGAATTCAGCGCAACCGGCGCTGGGCCAGGGCTACGAACTCGAAGCCATCGCCGCCGTGGTCATCGGCGGCACCTCGCTCAGCGGTGGCGCGGGAACGATATTGGGGACTATCATCGGCGCCTTCATCATGAGCGTGCTGACCAACGGCCTGCGCATCTTGTCGGTCGCGCAGGAGTGGCAGACCGTGGTGACTGGTGTCATCATCATCCTGGCCGTCTACGCCGACATTCTGCGCAAGCGCAAATAGATTTTTATCCACTTTCGAGAAGGAGATTCGCAGCCCGCTACCGAGTACGTATCGTGATGTTTCGAACACAAAACAAGCAATCCTGTGAGGAGATAAAAATGATTTCAAAGAGAAAAATTTTGAGCATGGCCATTGGCGTCGGTCTGTCCGCGGGACTCGCAGGAACGAGTCTTGCAGCCGAGGAGACCTACATTCCCCTGATATCCAAGGGCTTTCAGCACCAGTTCTGGCAAGCCGTGAAAGCGGGCGCGGAACAGGCCGCCAAGGATTACAAAGTGAAGGTGACGTTCGAGGGTCCGGAGACCGAAGCCATGGTCGACAAGCAGATCGACATGCTCTCGGCGGCCCTGGCCAAGAAGCCCAAGGCAATCGGATTTGCCGCGCTGGACAGCAAGGCGGCGATCCCGCTGCTGAAGAAAGCCCAGGCGGCCAAAATTCCGGTCGTGGCTTTTGACTCTGGCGTGGACAGCGACATTCCGGTGACCACAGCGACGACGGACAACCTCGCAGCGGCGGGCCTGGCAGCAGACAAAATGGCCGAGCTGATCGGCAAGGCCGGTGAAGTGGCGGTCGTGGTGCACGACCAGACCAGCCGTACCGGCATCGACCGCCGCGATGGCTTCTTGAACCGCATCAAATCAACCTACCCGAACATCAAGGTAGTGAGTGTTCAATATGGCGGCGGCGATCAACTGAAGTCGACTGAAATCACCAAGTCCATTCTGCAGGCCAACCCGAATATCAAGGGAATGTTTGGTGCCAATGAAGGTTCCGCGATCGGCGTGCTGAATGGCGCCAAGGAAATGAAACGCAAGATCGTGATCATCGGTTACGACTCCGGCAAACAGCAGAAGGCCGCCATTGCCGACGGTTCCATGGCCGGTGCCATCACCCAGAATCCGGTCGGCATCGGTTACAAAACCGTCGAGGCGGCTGTCAAGGCGCTCAAAGGCGAGAAGTTGCCGAAGATCATCGATACCGGCTTCTACTGGTACGACAAGACGAACATCAAGGATCCCAAGATCGCGGCAGTTCTCTACGACTGACCGTGGCCGGATGAAGGGCCTTTCAACTCAGTCTGGGCCCTTCCTTTTTTAGAGCCGAATAACGAAAATCGTGAACCACGGAGGACACGGAGGACACGGAGAAAATCAAAGACATACTGGTGATGAACATGCAGCAATTGGAAATGACCAAGAGATGGCCGTCGTACTTCGCAAGATGAAAAAATTAATATTGACCATGATTCTGTGCTTCGGCGCAGCAAGTGCGCTTGGCGCTGGCGGCCAATTCCCTCCATATCCATGGGACCTCCGCATCTCTGTAGGTCCCAGCACGACTTTCCCAAGACTACGGGTCTATAAGCTCGAAAACGGCGAGGTTATTGTTGGCTACGCTGATAAGGGAACGGCAAAGACCAGAAGTACCAATGTCCTTATGGTGAAAAACCTTCGATACGTGGAATTTTTCTCCGGTAAACCGATTCGTTCTTTGGACGAAGCCAACGGAGGATTTGTATTGCATGACGGCACGACCAGCAAAGTTGCGAAAATGAAGCGCAACCCTTGGCCCACGGGGGCAGAGTTAAAAGATGGAAGCTATGTGCTCTCATCGAAAAATGTGCTCAAGGACTGCTACATGGGGCCTGACAGGAATCAACTTCATCGCTACGTTAGCTCGACCCCACCATTCCAAAAACAACTCAACCCCACCAAGGTGATTTTCGTGCTGCTTGACCGGCCCATCAAATGGCGGGGGGCGGATTACGAAGAATGCGACGAAAGCGACAAAGAACTTTCTGTTCGCGTTCAGTCTCTCTACGGGGAGATCCTACCATTGGACGATGGCGGCTTTCTGTTGATAGACGAATATACCGGATGGATCGTTCGCCTTAACTCAGGGCGGTTTCAATGACCAAGTGCAAAAAGCGAAGCATGATGCTTCTTGAAATCGAAAGCATCCGGGGTGAACAACTCAGCAGGGCATCGGAAGCCCAT
>WNFM01016618.1_pt1 | contig 61946 bp, 52 predicted proteins | sample 5400271 | NCBI WGS metagenome assembly WNFM01 (sample SAMN13153352, study PRJNA577476) | soil metagenome | isolation source: 60 cm saprolite on Douglas fir-dominated hillslope | place: USA:California | collected 2013-09-17
TTCGGCAATTTCAAATCGTCACGGACCCAAAATCGCCTGAAATACAAGCGTATCAAGACTTTCAAAGAACTCTTTATGATCTTAACGAGACACTAATGATGTTTTTTATGTGTTTACGATTCGTAAACAAGCCTAAAACACAAAACTTCTTATCTTTGTTTGTATAAACTATTTGTTTATGAATCGTAAATGAATATAAAAGGCAAACATGGAACAAAATATTATCGTCGACAAGGCGATCGGAAAGCTCGGGGAACAAACAGGAATAATCGCCACCTGGACTCCTCGTCATGGAGATACGGATGGAGAGATAACCTTCAACTATAATAACGAATTATATCGCGTTCCCGTTGAAGTAAAGAAAGAACTTAGGGCACACCAGGTGACGGCATTGATCCGGCTTAAAGAAAAATATGGGAAGTTGATGTTAATGGCGGAATATATTTATCCCAAGCTGAAAGAACAACTGCGGGACGAAGGTATTGCTTATCTGGAAACCACTGGCAATATGTACGTCAGACAGGATGGGCTGTTCCTATGGTTGGATAACGCAAAAGTGGCACAGCCTGAAAAGGCTACGGCTGGCAGGGCATTTGCCAAAACCGGATTGAAATTGCTTTTTCATTTTCTGATCGATGAACAATTGATAAACCTTACCTACAGGGAGATAGCTGCCAAAACAGGCGTGGGTTTCGGGAATATAAACTTTATTATAGCAGACTTGAAAGAGCAAAGGTTTTTACTACCTGCTAATAAAGCAACCTATACCTTTGCACAGAAAAATGAGCTGCTGCACAAATGGATCAAAGCTTACAAGGAAAAACTACAGCCCGCCCTTGAAATTGGAACTTTCCGTTTTGTAGACAAGGAAAATTACTTCAGGTGGAAAGATATCGCTCTAAAACCTGGGGAAGCCTGGTGGGGAGCTGAGCCGGCAGGTGGAATTCTCACCAATTATTTAAAGCCTGAAGAATTTACACTATACACGACTCAAAAGAGAGCGGATATAATTAAAGATTACAGACTCCTTCCCGACAAAGATGGGAAGGTAAAGATCTATCAAAAGTTTTGGCAATTTACTGAACCTGGAGTTACAGTGCCACCATTACTGGTGTATGCGGATTTGGTTAACACCAAAGATAGGCGTTGTATAGAAACCGCGGAGAAAATATACCATGAGTACTTACAAACTAAGTTTTGAGCAGATAAGACAAGATCCCGGCCTGAGTGATATGTTATCGGCCCTTGAAAGGGGATTTCAACAATTCGGCATTGACTATTATTTGGTCGGGGCAGTATCCCGCGACGTATGGATGGCCGGAATTAATAAGATCACTCCGACAAGAACTACGGGAGACATAGATTTTGCCGTTCTCATCAATGATAAAGGCGTCTATGAGGTACTGAAAGAATATCTTGTCAAAGAAGAAGGATTCAGCCCTTATAATAATAATGCCTTTGTGCTGATTTATAAAGACGGAACTGAGGTAGATTTGTTGCCATTTGGCGAAGTGGAAGATACGGGCCGGAGTGTAACAGTAATAGGATCGGGCTATAACAAGATCCATGTGGACGGCTTTAAAGAAGTGTATGAAAATAGATTGCCCGAAATAGAAGTAGGTAACCACAAGTTTAAATTTTGTTCCCTTCCGGGGATTGTTCTGCTCAAAATGATCGCATGGAACGACCGGCCGGAAAGCCGGCCCGATGATATATTGGATCTCAGCGACATTCTGAAGCATTATTTTGACATGAATAGCGAGAACATCTACGAGAACCATCTGGATCTTTTTGAACAGGAAGATTTCGCGCTGCTGGATGTATCGGCTACAGTTATAGGTAGAGAGATAAGGAATATCGTCATCAGGAGTACGCAGCTCTATGAGAGGATAAGAAAAATACTGGAGGATAACTCCACGGATAGCAACAGCAGGATGGCGGAGATAATGACGAGGCATTTTGATAATACTATTGAAGAAAATGTGCGGCTCATTCAAAGGATGAAGACTGGAATTGAGGATGATCGCAGCTAAAGATATCTGCCAGGAAAGAATATTAAACTACTTGTCTGATGGCCGATAAAAAAAATACTTTGACCATAGAAAATTTTGAATCTCAGTTGTCTAAGTCGATATTGGAAAGAGGACGTGATTATTTTGAAAATGGCGCTATTGTCGACCTGATATCGGAAAGCAAAGGGAATTGGACGGCTCTTGTAAGCGGCAACGAAGATTATAAGGTTAGGATCAAATTTTCAGGAAAATCCATTTCTGATTGTTCATGCGACTGTCCTCATGATGTCCAATATTGTAAACATATAGTTGCAACTTTATATGCCATATCAGAGCATGGGCCGGATATTGCCGAAGACGATCCCCATTATAAAAAAAGTGCCGGTAAAAGAGATATTTCTGAAGTAGTGAATAATCTGTCAGAAAAGGAATTGAAGGAGTTCGTTATTGAGTACGGAAAAAATAATAGCGAGTTCTGTGACTTACTACACGCTCTTTATTCCCCGCTGAGTAAAGCTGAAGGGAAGGCGGTTTACGCCCGGCTGATCAAAAATGCAGCAGATCGTGCCGGAGGCCGGGGGCGATATATCGATTACTATAATGCAGCAAACTTTATTCGTGACATAGATAAGTTGCTGACTCAGGCCGAGTCGGCGCTCCGAATTAAACATTATGCCGTCGCCTCGGACATTGCATTCGCCGTTATAGAAAATGTACACGAAATATTGAAAGATACTGATGACAGTGGAGGCGGTATCGGAAGTTGTATTACGAAAGCATTCGAAATACTGATGCATCTTTTAACGTTGGACATTTTGGTTGCGCTCCGGCAGAATATTTTTAGAGACGCCATAAAGGAAGCCAAAAGCGCTCAATACGACTATTTTGATTTTGATGATAGTTGGCTGGAAGTCGTCATCGTCGCTACTCACGATCTGGAAAGCGAAAACCGGGCTTTGGACCTGATTGACACGCTGCTTGAGGCTTGTAAAGGTAAGAAAGATGAATGGTTTAGAGAGTTCGAAATGCAGAGATTAATTAAACACAAGCTTACGCTCTTAAGGAAAATGGGTAGAGAAAAAGAAGCAGACAAGGCACGGCTTAAATTCCTTCACCTGTCCCAAATTCGGATGGAACTCATTACGGAGAAAGTTGCAGGGAAAAAATATTCAGAAGCCAAACAGCTTATAAAAGAAGGCATCGGGATTGCAAAAACGAAAGACCAGCCGGGAACAGTGAATGAGTATAAGAAAATATTGCTGCAAATTGCAGAGCAAGAGAACGACATCGCCGGCCTTCGAAATATAGCCAGGGATCTCTATGAAAAGGGACGGAATTTGGAATATTATAAGATCATAAAAGATACTTATAAAAAGAAGGAGTGGCCGGAGATGGTAGAGGAATTTATAAAGGAAATCCAAATGCAGAATAAATCGGTTGCTGGCATTCGTTTTAACGACGATTCGCGCCTGGCTGATATTTTCGTTGAAGAACAGTATTGGGAGCGATTGCTACAAATCATACAGGGTAGCACGGCTTTACACTTCATAGACCAGTATTCGTCCTGGCTTACGGCAAAGTATCCAGGCGAGACAGTGCAGGTTTATAGAAAGGCCCTTATTGAATATGCTGTTCAAAATACAGGCCGGAATCATTATATAACTATCCGGGACCGACTCAAGAAAATGCAGACCTGGAATGGTGGAAGAGAAGTTGTGGAAGAATTGGTAGTAGAGTTTACCCAACAGTACAAGGCAAGAAAAGCTATGCTCGAAGAGTTGGCTAAGATCAATCTATAGTTCGAATCCTGAATCGGATTCGAACTATAGTGCTTTGATAATTACCGGACTATATATTTACTTTCCTGCTTCTGCAATGCTGCCAAAATAAAAACCCGCTCTGGGAGCAGGTTTGGATTGGATAAGTTGAAGTTGTTGCCCGACCTGGATTCGAACCAAGACAAACAGAACCAAAATCTGTCGTACTACCATTATACTATCGGGCAATCGTCCTCTTGATTTAAAAGGAGTGCAAAAATAAGGTCTCACCCAAGATGTTCCAAAAGAATTTGTAAAAACCGGCCAATCAAAGGCCTATCGACCTGGCCGACCTCACTCATCCGCCCCGGCGACCTCACTCACTCACCCGCCCCGCGCCTCACACCCCGGCATGCCCGGCCGGCGCCACCACGCGAGCTAAATAAACTTAAACAACAACGCTATAATCGCATAGATCAGTGTAGCGGCAAAGATTCCCTTTGCCGTACTATCCTTATGGGAATTGATATAATAGGTGAAAAGCGCAATATTCAGCACCAGGCAGGGCACCGAAACTGCGGTAATCTGCGACTTATTAGTCCGCAGAAAATCGAAAAAATCCTTTAAGGTATAGGTGGGATAAAACTTGACGAAATAGTAGATGATAAGGCTTACAATCGGTGCCACCAGCCCAAGCACCATGCCCAGCCGGAGGTTATCTTTTTTGAATATCACGATTTCCACGTTTTTTCGAGTTTGCTTTTTAGAACGTAATTGGTCATGTCAAATTGTACGGGCACCACACTTACATAATTGTGCTCCAACGCCCAGACATCCGTATCCCTGCCCTTGTCAAAATTCACAAATTTACCCGTCAACCAGTAATATTTTTTCGAATTCGGGTCATTTCGTTCTATAAAATCTTCCTCGTACTTCGCATAAGCCTGCCGGCTAATTTTTATCCCCTTGATCAAACTATCGGGTACCGCCGGGAAATTCACGTTGAGAATCAGATGTTTATCCATCGGATGGGAGAGTACCTGCTCGACAATGATCCGCACGTACTTCCGGGCTGCACTAAAATCCGCCTCTACACTATAATCCAGCAATGAAAATCCAATCGACGGGATGCTTTCGATCGCTGCTTCGACCGCGGCCGACATCGTCCCCGAATAGATCACGTTGATGGAATGGTTCGCGCCATGATTGATCCCGCTGAGGCATAGGTCGGGTTTGCGGCGCAGCACCTTATCGACGGCCAGTTTAACACAATCCACCGGCGTACCGCTACACTGCCAGGCTTCCACCCCTTCGAAAAGGTGATGCATCGGGTTCAGCCGCAGCGGGTTGCCGATCGTAATGGCATGACCCATACCCGATTGGGGCTTGTCGGGGGCTACTACAACCACCTTTCCCAGGCCTTTTACTGCTTCCACCAGGTTCCGGATGCCCGGAGCGCTGATCCCGTCGTCATTTGTTATGAGTATTGTCGGGAGGCGTCGCTTCCCCCCCTTAGATGTTGCAAGCGGCCGTGAAGTTACAGGCGCGCCGATCCCATTTCCCGACGTCCCATTTTTTCCCGTTTCGCGGATGATCCCCACAGCCCCCGTTTTGCCGGTTCGCACCGATCTTTCAGCCATATCGGTCGTTTTAATAATGCCGGTTGCACCGGTCTTGCCCGGCTTTTTCGTTGCTGCCGTCTTGCCGGAGTTCTTTTTCGTAGTAGTCTTTTTACCAGCAGCGGACTGACTGGTTTTGCGTTCATTAGACAGGTTCTTTTTTTCCATATTTATATTGCAAAAATCTGCTTTTATTTTGGAATTGCCGCGTCAGGACAGGAATAACCCGCCTTAGCCAGCCGATTTGCAAAAAAACACCGCCAGTCCGCAAGGGGCCCGCGGGCGGCGTTCTATCAGACCAATTATGGGGCCAGCATTTGTACATCTATTGGGCGTCCGTTGCGACGCTACCTTGTACAGTAACGAGTTTAGTCATCAATTCCAAGGCCTAGCAGTGATTACTCTTATCGGATGGCTGCCCCGTACCGATGGCTGCGCCATCTAGTAGGGCCAAGGATGGGCCGCCCTTCGGTCGGCCGCGGAAAAATCCATGCCACCGAGACGGTGGGCACGGATTTTTCCGTACTTTTGCCCCCATTTTAAACCCGATACAAGTCTATGGCAGGACAACTTAAAGAGGTACGCAATCGGATCAAATCCATCCAGAACTCCCAGCAGATTACCAAGGCCATGAAAATGGTCAGCGCAGCCAAGTTACGCCGCGCCCAGGATGCCATTATCCAAATGCGCCCCTATGCCCAAAAACTCCAGGAATTGCTCAGCAATATCGTCAGCAACTCTGAAGGAGAAATAGGCATGAACCTTGCTGCCGAAAGACCCGTCGAAAAGGTCCTGCTTATCGTCATCACCAGCGACCGTGGCCTGGCCGGCGCCTACAACGCCAACCTTATCAAACTCGCCAAAGCGACCATCCGTGACAAATATTCCGCCCAGGACGCCAAAAAAAATGTCACCATCTGGTCTATTGGCAAAAAAGGCTTCGAACACTTCCAGAAAAACAATTTCAAGGTAACAGATACCTATAAAGATATTTTCCTGCACCTCACCTTCGAAAACGTCCAGGCCGCCGCACAAGCCGCCGTCAAAGCTTTCGAAAACAAGGAATTTGACGTCGTCGAGATCGTCTATAGCCAATTCAAGAACGCTGCCACCCAGGCCTTTGTGCTCGAACGCTTCCTGCCCATCCCCAAGGTGGAAAAAAAGCAGGGCGCCTCGAACGTCGACTTCATTTTCGAACCCAGCAAGGAAGAGCTCATTGCCGAGCTGATGCCCAAGATCCTCAATACCCAGCTATATAAGGCTGTACTGGATGCCAACGCCTCTGAGCACGGCGCCCGTATGACAGCCATGGACAAGGCCAGCGACAACGCCAACGAACTGCTCAAGTCACTGCGTCTTTCCTATAACCGTGCACGCCAGGCCGCCATCACCACCGAGCTCACCGAGATCGTCAGTGGCGCCGCTGCCCTGCAAGGGTAAATAAACCTGCAAGGGCAAGAAAACTTTACATATGGAAATCGGAAACATCATCCCCCACATCGAAGCGCTGATCTTCGCCAGCGACAAGCCTCTGACCTCCATGGAGATCACGGAGCTGATCAACAACGCTTTTGGTTTTATGGAGGAAAAACTCACCCTCGAACAGATCCAAACGTCCATCGACGGCATCATCGAGAAATATGCTTCCGAATTCTATCCCTTTGAAGTACGGGAAAGCGGCGGCGGATGGCAATTCCTCACCAAGAAAGATTTTCACAAGACCGTCGCCCAGCTCAACGGCGAAAAGTTTCTCAAAAGGCTTTCCTCCGCGGCGCTGGAAACCCTCGCCATCATCGCCTACAAACAGCCCATCACCAAGGGCGAGATCGAAGCGATACGTGGCGTCAGCAGCGACTACTCCATACAGAAACTCCTTGAAAAAGAGCTGATCATCATCTCCGGACGGAATGAAGAAATGCCGGGTAAACCCCTCGTTTACGCGACTTCCAAAACCTTCATGGATTACTTCGGTATTAATTCCCCAACTGATCTGCCCAAACTCAAAGAGGTCTATGCCGAAACCCTCATCGAGCCTACCCTCATCAATCACACCCCGGCTGAGGCCATAGCTGAAGAGGCGGCCATTGAAGAAGCGGTCAAACCAGAAGGTGAAGTGCCCCTCGTCGTGACCGAACAGGGCGAATTGCTCGAAGGCGCCACCGCCGAAGAATCAGACGAAGCCCCCGATACCGACGCGGCCTCCGTCGGAACCGACCTCGAAACCGGTTCCAGCCTCACCGAAAGCAACCCCGAAAGTGAATCCTCTTCCGAGAGCGACGAAGAAGGCGACGATGATGCTCCGCTTACCGGGGATGACGCCCCACATGATCCGGGCTCCGAAGTTGACGGCGGGGAAGACGACTACGGCGATGACAGCGGCGAGCAGCCTCCTCACGATCCTGCCTCCGACGTAACCGATGAACATTGATCCCTAAAACCCAGGTAACCCAAACCATGTCAGAACAACTATCTCAAGAATACCTGATTAGCCTCGGCCAAGAGTTTGGAACCCCGCTGTATGTCTACCATGCAGAAAAAATAAAAGAGCAGTATACCAAACTCACCACCGCTTTCAGGAAGAGCAATACCCTGTTCTTCTATGCCTGCAAGGCCCTCACCAACGTCAACATCTTAAAATATATCTGCAGCCTTGGCGCGAATGTCGACTGCAGTTCCATCAACGAAGCCAAACTGGCCCTTCATGCCGGCTTCCCGCCCGATCGGGTCTTATATACCTCCAACGGTATTGGCTTCGACGAAATAACAGAAGCCGTCTCCCTTGGCATCATCATCAACATCGATAGCCTCTCCAACCTGGAAAAGTTCGGGCAAAAATTCGGACACAGCTATCCGGTAGGCGTTCGCCTTCGGCCTAACATCATGGCCGGCGGCAATCTCAAGATATCTACCGGTCACGACAAGAGTAAGTTCGGTATTCCCGTCGACCAGGCCGGAAAGGTCTTGCAACTTGTCGAAAAGTACAACCTCAACATTGCCGACCTGCACATCCATACCGGCAGCGAGATCAAAGACGTCGACGTCTTTGTAAAAGGCATCGAGATACTCTTTGACCTGATCCCGAAATTCTCCGAACTGAAATTCATCGACCTCGGCGGCGGGTTCAAAGTGCCCTATAAAGAGGGGGATTCAGAAACGGATATCCAGCACCTCGCGGATAAAGTCGCCGAAGCTTTCGCCAACCATCCCAACCCCGGCGGCCGTCCTTTACAGGTATGGTTCGAACCCGGCAAATTCCTGGTCAGCGAAAGCGGGTACTTCATCACAAAGGTAAATGTCATAAAAGAAACGGATGCCGCCACCTTCGTCAGCATCGACAGCGGCTTTAACCACCTCATCCGGCCTATGTTCTACGATGCCTATCACCGCATCGAGAACATCAGCAACCCCAACGGAACGCCCAAACGCTATTCCGTCGTCGGCAACATCTGCGAAACCGACACCTTCGCCTGGGACCGCACCATCAACGAAGTCCGCGAAGGCGACTACCTCGTCTTCCACAACGCCGGCGCATATGGCTTCGAAATGTCTTCCAACTTTAACTCCCGCTACAAACCCGCCGAAGTCCTCGTCAAAGACGGTCAGGCTCACCTTATCCGCCGCCGCGACGTCTTCCAGGATTTGCTACGCAACCAGATCGAACTCTAGCCTATCACCAAGTTCTCACCCCATCACACCACGCGTTGGGACTTACAGGTCTATTGACCCATTTTTTCCTTATTTTAGGGAAACCAAAAAAAATCCTTATGCCCCCTATTCGTATGGTCGATGATCCCCAGGACCCCGACAGCAACAGTGGTGACGATTCAGGCGGTGGTGGCGGCGGTGGTTTTAACTCCGGCGGTGGTGGGGGCGGCCTCTTTGGGATCATTGTGCTGCTTTTGGGTCTATTCCGCGGCAGAGGCCTCATTTTCTTACTCATCATCCTCGCAGTCGGTTACTTTTTCTTCGGCCGTACCGGCTGCGGCGGCGCTGCCCTCCACCAGGTGACCCAACAGCTCACGACAGGCGGCTACCTCGATCCCAAACAATTCGAGAAAGCAAATATCTACGAATCCCTGGCCGACGACTCGACAAAAAACCCGCTTCCCGAAGCCGTAAACCTGCTTAAATATGCACCGGCCGTCGGCGACCAGGGCCATCAGGGTAGCTGTGTTGCCTGGAGCAGCGCTTATGGCGCCCGCACCATCGCAGAAGCGGCCCGTACCGGCGAGGACCCCAACACCATAAGATATAGCCCGGCCTTCTTATACAACCAGATCGGTATGGAAAACTGCGAAGGTTCCTATATAGAGAAAGCCATGGAATTCATGACCAAAAGCGGATCTGTCCCCTACTCCCAATTTCCTTACGACGACCGGGATTGTTCCCGTCAGCCCGATCAACAGCTGCTCGAACTGGCCCGCCGGAATAAAATGCGGGGCTTCAACCGGCTGACGCCCGGCGATCGCAACAATGTCGTCGATCTGCGCGCCATCCGGGAAAACCTTTCGCAGGGCGCGCCCGTCGTCATTGGCATGATGGTCGGCGGCAGCTATATGCAGCCCATGTTTGGGCAGGATGCCTGGATGCCCACTGCCGAGGACAGACAGATGATGGGCTTCGGAGGCCACGCCCAGTGTGTGGTGGGTTATGACGACCGCAAATACGGCGGCGCCTTTCTCATCATGAATAGCTGGGGACCAAAATGGGGAAATAATGGATTCGCCTGGGTGCGATATCCTGATTTCAAATATTTCGTGCGGGAAGCTTATGGCCTTGAGCCGATGGACAAGACCGGCGCCGCTGCAGCCGTGCCCTTTGCCTGCGAAGTTGGACTCGTCCAGGTGCACTATGAAGGCAAGAAAACGCTGTCCGGTGACTATATCCCGCTCCAGGTAAAAAACGGGAATGTCTTTGAAACGATTTCCCCGGTGAAAATGGGCACCCGTTTTAAAATGGAAGTTCGTAACTCTATAGAGTGTTATGTATATGTGTTTGGCAAAGAAACCGACGGTACCAGCTATACCCTTTTCCCCTACCCGCGGAAGGATATCCCCGCCAAAACAAAATATTCCCCTTTCTGCGGTATCACCGGCTATCGCCTCTTCCCGAAAGACAAGAGTATGATGCCTGATTCCATCGGGACGCGGGACCAGATGGCCGTTGTCGTTAGCAAACAGCCATTAGACTGGTACGCCCTCAACAATCAGCTATCCCAAAACCCCGGTCAGGATTATGCGGCCCGGTTGAATAGCGCCCTCGGCAGCAAGCTCATCCATAACGTCAAATTCAAAAGCTCCGCCAAAGGCAATATGCAATTCACCGTGGAAGGCGACCCTAACAGCGTAGTCGCCACCATCGTCGAAATCAGTAAACAATAATTATGGAAGAGCAACAATCCTCCGGCAATACTAGCTTCCTCCGATTACTCAGAAGCCCCATCCGCTTCCGTCTCTATCTGCTGACCTCGATTCCCAGCGCCCTCTTCTCCGGCGTCCGCATCACTGCAGCCGACGATACCAGCTGCGCCGTCACAGTGCCCTTCAAATGGTTTACCCGCAATCCCTTTCGCTCCACCTACTTCGCCTGTCTTAGTATGGCCGCCGAAATGAGTACCGGCGTTCTTGCCATGGCTGCCATCTATAAAAGGAATCCACCCGTCTCCATGCTCGTCGTCAACATGGAAGCCAGCTTTCACAAAAAAGCAACCGGCCACACTACCTTTGTCTGTGTCGACGGACCTGCTATCCGGGATGCCATAAGCCGGTCCGCCTCTACCGGTGAAGCACAAATCGTTAGATGCCGGTCGGTCGGTACCAATCCCGCGGGTGAAATAATCGCCGAATTTTACATAACTTGGTCTTTCAAGGTTAAAATATGAAAATTGCTTTCCACGGCGCTGCTCGTGTTGTCACCGGCTCCAAACATCTCCTTACATTAAACAACGGCAAAAAATACTTATTGGATTGTGGTTTGTTCCAGGGCATGGGCGCCCAAACGGATGTCCTCAATCGCAATTGGGGTTTTACGCCTGCAGAAGTCAGCTTCCTGATCCTTTCCCACGCCCATATCGATCACTGCGGCCTGATCCCAAAGTTGGTGAAAGACGGTTTCAGTGGAAAGGTATTCTGTACCCCTGCTACAAAAGAGCTGACCAACGTTCTTTTGGAAGACTCCGCCGGCATCCAGCAGGATGAAGTAAAATACGCCAACAAACGGCGCACCGCCGAGGGCCTGCCCTATCTGCAACCTCTTTATACCGAAGAAGACGCCCACCGCGCCATGGACTTCTTTGTGACCATCGAATATGGTACCTGGTTTACCATCGACGAATACGTACAGGTTATGTATACGGACGCCGGTCACATTATCGGCAGTGCTGCTGTACACCTTAAAATAAAAGAGGACGGAAAAGAAACCCACCTCACATTCAGCGGCGATGTAGGCCGTTATAGAGATGTCATTCTGCGTTCGCCCGAGGTCTTCCCCCAGGCAGACTATATACTGATAGAATCGACCTATGGCAACAGCCTGCACGACCCTGCGGATACCACCCCGGATATGCTGCTGCAATGGATCGACAAAACCTGTGTTCAGAAAAATGGCAAGCTCATCATCCCCGCCTTTAGTGTAGGCCGCACCCAGGAGATACTCTTCGCCCTCAATCAATTGGAGGAAGAACGTCGCCTCCCCGACCTGGACTATTATGTAGACAGCCCCCTTAGCGTAGCCGCTACAGAAATTGTCAAGAGCTATCCCCAGTACTTCAATAACACGATTCAGAAAATACTCGATACGGACAGCGATCCCTTTTCCTTCAAAGGTCTCAAATACATCAAAAGCGTCGACGAGTCCAAGCTCCTCAACTATCGTGACAAACCCTGCGTCATCATCTCTGCCAGTGGCATGGCCGATGCAGGACGGGTTAAACACCATATTAGCAACAGCATCGAAAACAGCCGCAACGCCATCTTAATGGTAGGGTATTGCGAACCCCATTCTTTAGGCGGCCGCCTGATGGCCGGCGCCAAAGAAGTCCACATCTTCGGCATCCTCCATGAAGTCCACGCCGAAATAGGCAGCATCCGCAGCATGAGCGCCCACGGCGACTTCGATGACCTCAGCCAATTCCTCTCCTGCCAGGATCCCCAAAAAGTCAAAGCCCTGTTCATCGTCCACGGCGAATACGACGTACAGCAGGCCTTCCAGGCACGCCTCCTCAAAAAAGGTTTCCAGGACGTCGAGATTCCCGCCCTGCACTATGAGCGCGGTTTAGCCTGATCCCCTGTCGACCGCGAGTTATTTGCGAAACCCTCTGTCTTTATTCCGCCCGCAGACTCTTTACGGGATTTACCAGCGCCGCCCTCACCGCCTTATATGCCACCGTTGCCCATGCAACAACGAGCGATATTCCCAGCGTAAGCGCAAACATCTCCCAGCCCAGCGAAATATGATAATAGAACCCTTGCAGCCAATGCTCCATAAAATAATATCCCACCGGCGCCGCGATCAGGAAAGCAATCCCCGGTAGGATCGTAAACTCTTTCGAGAAAAGATACAAAATGCTCCACACCGGCGCACCCAGTACCTTGCGGATACTCACCTCCCGGGTCTTCTGCGCCGCCATGAAGGCCACCAGGCCATACAAGCCCAGGCAGGAAATAAATATCGCCAGGGATGCAAAAACCTTCACCAGCTGCGCCGTCACTTCCTCCGTCTGGTAAAACTGCGCGACCCGCTGGTCAAGCCAGCTGCAGTCAAACAAATAGTTAGGATAAACGCCCATAAAAGCCTGCTGTACCTGTGTTATCGTCTCCTTTATCTTTTCCGGGGCCAGACGCAGCGCTATCAGGTTATAGTTATTTCGTTCAGGCGCCACCACCATCGGCGGGATAGCTTCCCGCAATGACCGGCTATTGTAATCCTTTATAACACCCACCACCCGGAAACGCCAGGCGGTATCGTCAAGCGCAATAGTCTTGCCCAGAATAGCCTCCGGCGAACGCAGACCCAATTTTCGAACCAGCGTCTCATTGACCAGCATCTCCTGGCGACCCGTGTCAGCTGCTCTGCCGGCAACAAGACCTATTTTAAGGGTCTTCAGATAGCCTCCGTCCGCAAACTGGGCAGTCACCTTAAAATCTTTTTTAACCGGCCCATTATCATAATACCATTCCAGCTCATGCCTGAACCCGCTAGCCGGCGCATCCCGGCAAAGGCTGGAAGATTCCACCCCGGGCACCCGGCCGAGCACTGTACTAAGGTGATCATAACGCAGCTTATCCGTACTGTCGCTTGGCAGATCGATCATCGCAATCGCTGCCTTATCGAAACCCAATGGCCGGCTTCGGAAATAGTGCATCTGCCTGACGACCACGATCGTGCCGGTGATCAGCAGCTGGGCTATGACAAATTGCAGCACGACCAATCCTCTGCGTAAGGAGATACCACCAATTGTCCGTGTACTGATCCTGCTTTTTATCGCCTCTATGGCATTGAACCCTGACAACACTATGGCCGGATAAAAACCCGCCAGCAGCACGATGCCCATACCGATCAGCAGCAAAAACAGGAAAAGGGCAGGGGAGTGGAACCAGTTGATAGTAATATCCTTTTGGGTCAAACGCTGCAATGCGGGCAAGACCAGCTGCGCCAGTATACAACCTAATACCAACGCTATCACTGTGATGAGAGCTGTTTCAGCCAGGAATTGCCGCAGCAGCTGCAGTCGGTTACTGCCCAGGACTTTCCGCACCCCGATCTCTTTGGCGCGACCCACAGACTGTGCGGTAGACAAATTGATAAAATTGATACAAGCCACCAGCAGCAGGAAAACCCCGATCGCTCCCAACGACCAAAGCGTCTTTTTAGTTAGCGCATCCCCTTTATAGGTCTCGAAGCGTTCGTCCAGGTGCATATCTCCCAGTGGCTGTAAAGACAACTGTGTCCTTGTCGAATAGGCTCCCTGCCCTTCGCCATAATATTTTTTTACTATTTCTGCCAGCCTTCGCTGAACTCCTGTCACATCCTGGCCGGGTCCAACCAATATAAAAACGTCCGAACCGGTTGAACTAAAATGCCATCTGCCGGCCCACGAATAAAAGTCTGGATATAAAGCTTTGAACGTAGCAACGGAAGGAACCACCTGCAATGGCAGATCGGTATTGTCCGGCAAATCCCTGAAAACCCCGCACACCCGCAACGGGATATGGAATGACCACAGCTGGATAGTTTTCCCGATGGCGTTACGCCAGCTGCCAAAAAACTGGTTGGCGACATTCTCGGCAAGCACTACCGTATTAGGCTCCTTGAGTCCCGCCGCATTTCCGTCCAGCCAGGTGAAATCAAAAATGTCAAAAGCTTCCGGCTGCGCGAAGAAAAGGTTCTTTTGTAAAAACTTCCTTTCATCGACGGCATTGTTGTCCCTGATATAAACCTGTGCTGCATCACCCGACTTTATGATGGCCGCCGTCTTCTCCAGGCCGGGTATATCCGGTCGTATTACCTCATCCAACCCCAGCGGGACACTCCCCCGCTGACCGGAAGTTTCTCCATTACTGCGGTTAACCATCGTCGTCACCACCCGGTAAATACGGTCTTTCTTTGCATGATATTCGTCATAACTCGTCTCAAACCGGATCACCAGAAAGATCAGCAGACTTGCGGCGATGCCTACCGCCAGCCCCAATACATTCAAAAAGGAAAAAGCTTTATTTCGCCGCAGTGCGCGCAGCGCCACCAAAAAATAAGTTTTGAGCATCCCCGGGAGTTTGTCCAATAAAGGAACAAAAATCAGGTCAAAATTATATTCCATTGACCATCAATAAAATACGCCTTCGAATTCAGGTGTCCCTGTCCGTTTTCGATACATTTGCTGTCCGCTACACCATTCATGTGACTCGTCCGGCAAAAACTATACAGAAGAATGAATAAATCCTGAAAAAGCTATACATAGCCCTTTTTTAAAGGTAGTTCTTTGTTTTGGTGGCCGTAAAGAAGAGGCGTGGGCTTGCTCTGTTGGGGGAGCTGCCCCGCCTCTTCAATACTACCTGGCGATTGTTTATCAGGCATTTTTTTTTGGGTATTTTTTCCACCTTTTTTTTAATTCTCCCTGTTTTTGGTGCGCTTGGGAAGGGGTTAGATAATCACAACTGCCATGAGGTCTGATTTCATTGTAAGCCGTTATGCTTCTTACAATGCGATCGTAGGTATGTTCAAAGCTTTCCTGGCTGCTGTAAAGGTTAAATTCCCCTTTGATAATACCGTTCATTCGCTCGGCCAGCGCATTTTCATAAGGATCTCCCCGTTCTGTCATGCTGATCGCTATGTTTTGGGATCCCAATAAGTCAACATAGTCTTTACAGCAATACTGGCATCCTCGATCTGAATGATGGATCAACGCATGTCGTCTATAGCTACGATTATTATAGGCCATTTGTAAAGCCTCCAAACAGCCCAGGGCTAACAAATCGCTGCGAAAACAAAAGCCCATTATCTTGCGTGAATAAGCATCTGTTACCAGGCTTAAATAGCCCCACTGGTTCATCATTTTGATATAGGTTATATCACTAACCCAAAGCTGTTCGGGGCGTGTAATGACCAGTGCTTCGGTTAGGTTGGCATACTTACGCATCCAGTGCCGGGAGTCGGTCGTAAAGACCTTCCTTTTGCGTTGCCTGATCAAAAGTTTATGCTCCTGCAGCAAATCAAATAAATAATCCCGGCCGACCTCGATGTTATGGGAGCGCAGTTCAGGCTGTAGCAATGCCAACAGTTTGCGCGTTCCCAGCCTGGGCAGCGGTATGACTCGTCCGGCAAAAACTATACCCTGTTGACTCGTCCGATCTGCACGCGCCTACCTCACCACCCTTATCTTTGCTCTCCCGGGTCTGCGCACCGGCACCTCATCCCCCAATAACCTCCCCCACGGCTTCATCTCGGGTATCCTGTCAAAAACGATCTTCAGCACCCCGATAAACGGTATCGACAAAAACATTCCCGACAACCCCCACACTGCACCTCCCAGCAACACCGCCACAATCGATATCAGTGCATTGATCCTCACCTTCGCAGACACTATATAAGGGATGAGAAAGTGATTGTCCGTAAACTGGATAATAATATAACTGATGATAATTCCTATCTGCGTATTGAACCCATCCTTTGTGATGGTCGCTACTATCACCGGCAACAGCACCGCAATGACCCCGAGGCAGCACATTCAGGAGCGCCCCCAGCACTCCCAGCAGGATAGCATATGGCACCCCCAATATCACCAGCGCCAGCGTATTTAAAGCCGCTACGATCAGCCCTTCGATCAGCAGCCCATACATATAGCTTTGTATTGCTCCCTTCACCTGTCGAAGCACCGTGCTGACCTCCCTGGCATTCTCTTCCGCAAAAATATCATAAAGAAAATTCAACATCAGCGTCTTGTAATAAATCATCAGGAACGTATACACAGGCAGCAGAAACACCGTCGTCAGCGTTCCCATTACGGAGCCCAGCAGCTGTCCCACCAATGGCTTAATACCCGCCTTGGCTTCGCCGATATATTGATTCTGCTTTTCCAGAGGTATCTTAGAAGACAGCTCGTGTTGTAACTTCGACACCAGCTCATCCGTCTTCCGTTCCAGTACCGGCAGCTGATCGGTAAAATGCATCATCTGAGTCGCCAGAAAATACCAAATACCCGCAATCACCACAATGGCAATTGCCAGCGCCAATAATATGGCTGCGACCTTTGGCACCTTCCATTGTTGGAGCCGGTCCACCAGCGGATTCAGCAAAATGGCCAGAAACAGCGCAAAGGAAAAGGGGATCAATATTCCGCGGAGATTGGCCAGCGCATACGAACATAATACCAGGCCAAACAAGATCACTGTGCTCCGCAGGTAGAAGGGGTATTTTTTGAGGTTAGGCATATTCCAATATATGCTATTTTTATGCCCATGCACCCAATGCCAGATTCTTCGGACGCACATCGCCGGGCGCGTACCCCGGGCAAGCTCCGTCCGCTGCAACTTGCTGCGGTGATCTTCCTCACCGTCTCCGGTGGCCCTTACGGCCTCGAGCCCTTATTTTCCTACGTCGGCACCCATGGTGCACTCCTGCTGCTGCTGATCACCCCCCTGCTTTGGGATGTTCCTACTATACTTACCGTCCTCGAACTCAACAGCCTCATGCCCGTCACTGGTGGCTACTACCAGTGGGTAAAAAATGCCCTTGGCATCCGCTGGGCTTTTTTTGAAGGGTGGTGGACCTGGCTCTATACCTTCTGCGACCTGGCCATCTATCCCGTACTTTTCGTTACCTATGCAGCCTTCTTTTTCCCTGCTGTAGCCCTCTATAAAGTGCCCGTCTGCCTGGCCATCATCTGGGCATCAGCCCTGCTTAACATACTTGGCATTGTCCCGGTAGGAAAGGTCTCTCTTGTGCTAAGCGTCCTGGTGATGACCCCTTTTGTATTGACTGTTGGACTGATCTTCGCCCATCATACCCCCTTGTCCATGCCGGCACCCGCCATCCGGGAACCGCATTTTTCGACGTTGAGTATGGGACTCTACACCGTGATGTGGAATTTCATCGGCTGGGACAATGCTACGACCTATGCCGGGGAAGTAACCCGGCCCGTCCGGTCGTATTTTACCTCGGTCTGTCTGGCCTTCCTTCTCGTCATATCCATATATATTCTTGCTACACTGGCCGTTCACCAGTCCGGCATCGACACAAAAAACTTTAAGGAAGGCGACTTTCCCCTGGTGGGTGAACTTATCGGCGGTCACTGGCTAGGTATTCTTATAGCCGCCGGTGGAATGGCCAGCGCACTCGGTCTATATTCGGCCGTACTCTTATCCGTATCCCGCGTCCCAAAGGTCATGGCCGATGACCAGCTGCTGCCTTCATGGCTCTGCGCCCAGCATCGCCGCTACGGAACTCCATATATTTCTATCATCGCCTCCTCGGCCATCGTCAGCATCCTGATCCTCTTCACCTTCTCCGAGCTTGTTGTCATGGATATTATCCTCTATGGCGCCGGTCTTACCCTGGAATTCCTGACCCTGCTGGCCTTTCGCCGGAAAGAGCCTTTACGTCCACGGCCTTTCCGGATACCCCTCAATAACACCGGACTCCTGTTGATGATTATCCTTCCCATCGGCGTTTATGGCATCGCCCTCTCCGGCGCCATCTGGTCTTCCGAAAAAATGGCCCTCCCCGTTGTCCTTGCCCTGACCCTGCTCGCCTCCGCCGAGCTCGCCTGGCGTCTCGTCCTCTGGCGCAACCCCCACCTGGCCGCATCTTCTAATAATATTCTTCCTGACTAACCTTCTGTGTATTCCCTGAATCCTTTTTCCAGTATTAATAAATTGTAAACTTTTTCCGCCGGCGGCCGGGCATTAGTATTCGACTCCAACCTGCCGTATCTTGTTCGGGATATGCGATTCCTGATCATCCCTCTGTTAGTCTTTGCCCTGGCTTCCTGCCATGGCAGCAACAAAACCTTCACTCTCGTTTCCGGCTCTGAGAACGAACCTCTTGAACCGATAATTAAGGAATTCGCCGAAAAGGAAGGTTATGACGTCAATTTTGTCTACAAAGGCTCCGTCGACATCATGCTCGACCTCCAGGCCGACAGCACGGTTGCCGACGCCGTATGGCCGGCCAGCGGTTTGTGGATTACCCTTGGCGACAACAACCATAAAGTGAAATATGCCCGGTCTATCCTTACCAGCCCGGTCGTATTCGGCATAAAAAAGAGTCTCGCGGAAAAACTCGGCTTCACCGGCGGCCACCCCGTTAAAGTCGCGGACATCCTCGCCGCCATCCGTAGCAAGCGGCTCAAATTTATGATGACCTCTGCCTCTCAATCCAACTCCGGCGCCAGCGCCTACTTTGGCTTTCTCTATGCCCTGCTCGGCGACCCGGAATACATCACTAAAGATGACCTCCACAAGCCAGAGCTGCAGAAAGAGATCCGCGAGCTCCTCAGCGGCATCAACCGCAGCTCCGGCAGTTCCGGCTGGCTCAAAGACCTCTTTCTCCAGGGGCAGGGGCAAACCCAGGGTAATCAGCCCCAATCCGCGGGCAACGCCCCTGGCAACTACGATGCCATGGTCAACTATGAATCCACCATCATCGAGACCAACCAGGAACTGACCCGCCGTGGACAGGAACCTCTCTATATCATCTACCCTACCGATGGCCTGGTCATTGCCGATTCCCAGCTGGGTTATGTCGACCATGGCGATAAAGAAAAAGAACAATTCTTCCGCAAACTGCAGGAATACCTCCTCAGCGAGAAGGTTCAAAAACAATTGCTGCAGCTGGGAAGACGCACCGGTTTTGCCGGCGAATTGACCAATGCCCCCGCCGACATCTTTCGCGCCGACTGGGGCATCGATACCAAAAAGATACTATCCCCGATCAAACTTCCCGGAGAAGACGTCATTCGGGAAGCGTTGAGCCTCTACCAAACGGTCTTCCGAAAACCTTCCCTCACCGTCTTCTGCCTCGACTTTTCGGCCAGCATGAGCGACAACGGCGGTATTCACCAGGTTCAGGAGGCCATGAAATTGCTGCTCGACCAGGATCAGGCCAAACGTTATTTCCTGCAGGCTTCGGCGGATGACCGGATCATCGTCCTGCCATTTAATCACGACATCATTGCCGAATGGAGAGTAGATGGTAACCAGGAAGACTCGCTTAGAGGCTTACTTCTTAAAGTACGGGACATGTATGCAGGCGGCGGCACCGATATCTACTCGCCTGTTATCAAGGGCATGGACGAGATACTCCATCAGGATTCCGATCGCTATATACCCGCCATCATTCTGATGACCGACGGCCAGTCCAATACCGGCAAGACCTTCGACGACCTGAAGGTGGCCTCCAACAACGGTAAGGACATTCCCGTTTTTGCTATTACTTTTGGAGACGCTTCCGAAAACCAATTGAAACAAATTACAGCGCTGACAAGAGGAAACCTCTTCGATGGAAAAAAGGACCTGGTCACCGCATTTCGAAAAGCAAAAGGATACAACTAGTGCGTAACTTCTCTAACATAGCAGGTCTTTTTTCCGGAGCCATCGGTGGCGGGCTTTTCCTGGTATTCTTTTTCTTCATCCAGATGTCTTTGCTTCCCTCCCTCCTGCTGGGCCTTGCGGGATTTGGCGGCGCCTACCTGTTTATCTATGCCTTCCGTCCCAAACCCCGGATCGAATTCAACATCGGCGAAGGTGTCACACCCCAGCTGCTTGAGACGACCATGAAAGAAGGCGGGGAAAAGATTGGCGTACTGGCGGACTGCGCAAAAAACATCAACAATCCGATGGTCCGTGAGAAGATCGGCCGTATTATCGACATAATCAAACGCATTTTCAACAACTTCGAAAAAGATCCGAAAGATATAAAACAGGCCAAACAATTCCTGTCCTATTATCTCGATACCAGTATTAAGATAGTGAAGAAATATCGCGACCTTTCTGCCCAGAATGTCCGATCGCCGGAAATCGCGGCCACCCTGAGCAAGGCCGAGCTGATGCTGGATTCAATCGAAAAAGCATTCGAAAAGCAACACGCCCGGTTGCTCCGGGACGACGCGATGGACCTCGACACCGAGATCGAAACGCTGGAAAAAACCTTTAACGCCGAAGATTTAAAATAAGCAGAATAGTATGCGTGGCATCTTTATCGGACTTGGACTTTTTATATTGGCAGCCGTCATCGGCGTAGCTTACTGGTACAAGGGTAACAGCAAGCCCCAGCTAGCCATTAAAGGCATCATTGGCAGCGAGAAAAGTAATTTTCTGGAGAATGAAAAAGTGAAGAAGATACTCAGAAACAAATACGGCCTTACCATCGACTATGCCCGGGCCGGTTCCATCGAGATGGTAAGCGACCCCGTAAAAGACGACATCGACTTCCTCTGGCCATCCAGCCAGGTCGCACTGGAAATATTCAAGTCGACCCAGGTCTCCAAACTCGTCAAGTCGGAGCTTGTATTCAATTCTCCCATCGTCATCTATAGCTGGGACATCGTCGTCAAAGCCCTCATAACCCAGGGCATAGTCAAGGTTATCGACAGTGTGAACTATATCACCGACATGGATAAGCTCATCCATTGGGAGCTTAGCGGGAAATCCTGGCCCGACATAGGCCTTTCCGAATTATACGGCAAAGTCAGCGTCACCACCACGGACCCTACGAAGTCCAACTCCGGTAACATGTACGCCGGCCTGATGGCCAACCTCCTCAGCGGGGATGCCGTTAACAACGCCGACAGCGTAGAGAAGATACTCCCTTCACTACAACTACTCTTCACCCGCCAGGGATTTATGCAAAGCAGCTCGGGCTTCCTGTTCGAGCAATTCCTGCAGACCGGTGTCGGACAATACCCCATGATCGCCGGTTACGAAAACCAGATCGTCGAATTCTCTTTGCAACACCCCGACTTCTGGCCCAAAGTAAAAAACAAGATCAAAATACTCTATCCGATACCCACGGTATGGAGCGAACACCCTGTACTCATCCTCAATAAAAAAGCACAGGCCCTGCTCGACGCCCTGAAAGACGAAGAGATCCAGAAGATAGCCTGGGAAGAACATGGCTTCCGCACCGGCCTCATCGGTGTGCAGAACGATGCCAGGGTCATCAAGGTGGACGGCCTGGCCCAAAGCATCAACAAGACCATGCCGATGCCCCGCGCCTCCATCATGCAAAAGATCATCGAAACCTTCAATGCTAACAATAAATAAAATATCATGACCGATAACAATATGCCCATACCGCTGAGCCAGAACAGCGCTGCACTCGACCTGACAAAATTCACGCCCGAGGAAATGGCTCAGATCCAAAGTATCAAACAACAGATCAACCTGGAAGACTCCCAGGCCATCATTACCTATGGCGTCGGGGCCCAGCGCGAAATATCCACCTTTTCCGATAACGTGCTGAGCGAGATTCGTAGTAAAGACAGCGGTTATGTCGGCGAGATACTCACCGATCTCGTCATCAACATCAAAAAAGTCGACGTCAACGGCCTCGAGGTCAAGTCCGGTTTTCTCTCCCGTTTGCCCATCTTTTCGATCTTCTTTAATAAAGTAAAGAAATTTGTCGCCGGCTATCAAAAGCTGAACGTGCAGATCGAAAAGATCACCGACCAGCTGGACAACGCCCGTATGCAGCTTTTGCGTGACATTACCCTCCTGGATAATATGTTTGTCAAAAATCAGGAATACCGCAAAAACCTGGAACGTTACATTGCAGCCGGCCAGCTCAAGATACAGGAGCTCCAGACAACCACCCTCCCCGAGCTAAAGGCAAAGGCCGAGCAGACCAGAGACAGTCTCGACGCACAGCAATACAATGACTTTTCACAGTTTCTCAACCGGTTTGAGAAAAAAGTCTACGACCTTAACCTCAGCCGCATGATCTCTATCCAAACCAATCCCCAGATCCGCCTCATCCAGAACGGTAACCAGGTATTGGTAGAAAAGATACAAAGCTCAATCCTCAACACGATCCCCCTCTGGAAAAACCAGATGGTCATCGCCATCACTCTCCTGCGCCAGCGCAACTCCCTCCAGCTGCAGAAAGAAGTCACTGAAACTACGAACGAGCTGCTCAGTAAAAACTCCGAGCTCCTCAAACAGGGCACTATCGAAATCGCCAAAGAATCCGAACGCGGCATTGTTGAGATCGAAACGCTGAAAAAGGTCAACAATGACCTGATCACTACCATCGAAGAAACCCTTAAGATCCAGGCAGACGGCAAGGCCAAGCGTCAGCAGGCTGAAGGCGAACTCGTCAAGATCGAAAACGACCTTAAGTCTAAACTCATGTCTCTAAAAAGCTAAATCCGGCCTACTCACCCGGGGCAGGAGAGAACTCCTTTAATATATTTAAAAGAAATATATATTTGAATTGAGGGCTATCTCACTCTATTTCTTCAAGCTTTCCCGCAAAAATTGCAACCTGCCAACCCACCTCATCGGATTAAAAAAGAAAAGCCGAGGGATGCTACATATGAAAGTTTTTTTCTGCGCTTTTCCCTCCCCGATAGTGGGTATGTGAATGTTAACAATATTTAACGGCCGTGTAATCTTCGCATAACATATGATATCGATCTTTGCTGCGTCAAAATGATACAAGCGCTTTTATCCTAATTAGAAACAGAAAAAACTTAAAAGATGATTACCCGTACAATTTATGCCATCCAGGCATTTGCGATTTTTTCTCTTTTTGCTATCACTAATTCAGCATCTGCACAAAGTTACCACCGCCCCATTCGCCATATTGAGAAGTACGGCAATGCTGCGGATTCCAGCGAAACGGCCCGCTTGCAGGTGAGCATTCAGCAGCAGGACAAGGTTAATCTGAAATTCCGTATTGCCGTCCTCAATCCGCTGGGACATGGAATGATCATCAGCATTGTTAAGAATGACGACGTGCTGTTTTCTGAAAATGCCAGCGGCGACCAGTATTTCAACCTGTTTAACTTTGGCCAGTTGGAAGATGGCGATTACAAGGTCATTGTTTTTAACGGAAAAGAAAGGATCACCAAGAGCATCCATTTACAAACGGCGACTACGGTCGATCGCCAGATATCGATCAATTAGATTTTGCGGGCTAAAAATGCGCAATGAAAATGGGCAATCGATGATCCCGGATCACTTTCTCTGCAAAACTGCGCTTTGTCAAATAAGAAAGCGACGAACGCCCGAACGAACCACTCACCAACAACACTCTCTGCTTATCGCCGATCCAGTCCGGAAAGAAACTGGATGCCTTAAAATGCAACTTCGAAAAACCGATGTTGTCGTAATGCAGTCCGGCGTATTCTTTCAACAGATCTAAATCGGGCAGACTCTCAGACTCTTCGTCCTTAATGTAAAGAACCTCTGAAGGCAGGCTCGAATATTGAGGGAACAGGTAACTGAATTGCTTCAGTGCATACAGGCTTTCCTTGCTGCCATCGTAGGCAAAAAATACCTGGTCGAAAGCCGAATAATCTTCCGGCACGACCAGTATGGGGGATTCTGTTTCCCGTAAAGCCTCGTGCAGGAAAAGATTCGGCTCCTGGGCATCTATCTCGGCATAGAAAGCCTCTCCGCTGACCACAACCAGGTCGGCGAAGCGGCTTTCTTTTGACACCAGCTGCTTGCTCCAGGGCTCGTCATTTTCATGCAGCTGAAAATGAATATTTGCTTGCTCACAACGCCGGGCGAATATGGCTTTTTGTTCGGCAACCACCTGTCTTTCCTTGTCCTTCGTACGTACGTAAGTGCCGGACCCGGGTAGGTGACTGGCGCTATTGATTCCGTCATAATCAATAGGACTAAAGAAAAGCCCCTTTATATGAAAGGATTCCTGCTGCCTGAGGAATTGAAGAAAGGCAAAGGCCCCTTCCGGGAATGCTTTGCCTGCGGATATAAAAAGTAGTTGTTTCATACTACAAAGGTACATTTTCCCATTGTAGTTAGACCTTACAGGAACATACCCCTAAAACTTCGATCCGTTGTGCCGTAACCCAATGTTAAATGGTGATAGTTTCAGTATTTCAGGCGAAATTTGCCGCAATCTTCTTACCGTTGCAGTCATTGCCCATCTCGACCAGGCCGAGGACATTCCCCATGCTTTTCGCCAGCTTTTATTGCATAATCTCATAACTTACAGTCTCAACTTGAACATTATGAGAGCAATCCTTACTGGTATTCTCCTGGCTGCAGCCACTACCAGCCTATATGCCCAGCAGCACGAAACCATTCTCCTTAATGCTACCATCATCGACGGAACAGGCCGGGCGCCACAGCCCAACACAGCCGTCATCCTCCGAAACGGCAAGATCGCGGGCATCACCCGTGGTAAGATAAAACCGGCTACCGATGCCATCCAGGTCGACTGCAGCGGCAAATTTATCATGCCGGAGATCATCGATTGCCATAGTCACGTCGGCAACCTGAAGGGCACTACCACCAGTGGAGAAAATTATACCTCGGAAAATGTCCGCCACCAGCTGGCCCGGTTCCAGGACTATGGTGTCGGCGCCATCCTTTCCATGGGTACCGAACAGCCTGTGGGTCTCGCGATACGCGACTCTTCAAAGAATGGCCTTATTCCTGGCGCCACGATGTTCTCCGCCATTTATGGATTTGGCGTTAAAGGCGCAATGCCTCCTGAAGCAATGGGCATGACGCATGTCTATCGCCCTGAGACACCCGAAGAAGCCGCTGCCCAGGTACAGGAGCTGGTTGCATTCCGTCCCGATATTGTCAAAATATGGGTAGACGATTTTTTTGGGCAATTTAGAAAGGACCAGATCATGAAGCCGGAGATATACACGGCCATCATAAAGGAAGCGCACAAACACAATATCCGGGTAGCCGCCCACCTTTATCATGTGTCGGATGCTTACAATCTCGTTGAGGCAGGTCTCGACATCATAGCCCATAGTATACGCGACGCAGAAATAGACGACTTCCTGTTGCAGGAAATAAAAAAAAAGAAGGTTACCTACATTCCCACCCTCTCCCTCGATGAATTCGCCTATATTTATGAAGGCAACCCCGGTTGGCTGGACGACCCCTTTTTCCGCAATTCACTTGAACCCGGGGTATATGAAATGATTACCAGTGCCGCCTACAAAGACAAGATCAGCAAAAGCCTTGTTACGCCCCAGGAAAAAACGGCCCTGGACGTTGCGTTGAAAAATCTCCTCAAGCTTTATCGTGCGGGTATTCCCATTGCACTCGGCACCGACGCCGGCGCAAGTCCCATCCGTGCCCAGGGTTTCTCAGAGCATATGGAGATGGAGCTGATGGTAAAAGCAGGCCTTACTCCCCTTGAAGCTATCACCGTCGCTACCGGCAACGGAGCAAAACTATTACGCATCGACGATGTTCAAGGTACGCTACAGGCTGGCAAAAAGGCCGACCTCATCATCCTGGACAAGGATCCATTGGAGGACATCCGCAATACCCGCAGCATCTCTTCTGTTTGGAAAGACGGCGTCAAGGTCAGCAATGGACCGGTGGCACACTAGCCGGGGCAGCTGAGGGTTAGCAATTGGGGCCCTATGCCTGCCTCCTTTGGGCTGGCAGCGCACCTTTTTCTTCCGTATCTTTAGCATATGGAACAGCGCCATCAAATCGTTAACGAAGGCGGTACCCGGGATTCCCTCACCTGGGAATTCGACGGTATCCGTATGGGGCACGCCATCTCCCGATTTCATGAGCTTACCTCCTTTAGCGCCAGCAGCGCCAACACCGACGTTGTCCGTCTTCATGTCGGCCTCAAAGGCAACTACAGTTTCCACTATCGCCAGCTCGATACTGACTTTCACCTAATCGGCGGTCACCACAACATCATGTACTCGAAGGATTTCGACATGACAGTGGACCCTCGCACCCTCGAACTCGAAACCTTCGGCATCCAGTTTCCCCGTGACAGCTTTCTCCGCTTCATCCAAGGCGCGAGCGACCTTCTTAAAAACTTTGGCGACCACATTGCCAGTGGTAAAAGTATCCTGCTCTCAGACCAGTGGGGCGCCGTCGATCCGCAAATCCAGCAGGTCATACACCAGGTTATCAACAACCGCTACAGCGGAGACCTTCAGCAGCTGTTCCTGCTCTCCAAAAGCATCGAGCTCCTGGTCCTCTGCGCCGAATCCTGCCATCTCGCCATGAACAAAAAGCAGGAGTTTATAAAGACCCCTGCAGACAAGGAAAAGATTATTGCCGTTCGCGACCTCATCAACCAGCGTCTCGACGACCCACCCAACCTCTCCGAGATTGCCCGCTCGGTAGGTCTTAACGAATACAAACTAAAGCGGGGTTTCAAAGAGATCTTCAATACCACTGTTTTCGGCTACCTCACCGAACAGCGTTTGTTACTCGCGCAGCAGTATTTAAAAGATACGCAAAAGACTGCCGCCGAGATATCCTTCGAACTCGGCTATTCCACCCCTCAGCATTTCAACAATGTCTTTAAGAAACGTTTTGGACTCACTCCCGATTCTATTAGAAAAAATCCATAAAATGCACTCCCGACCCGGAAAATCGGGCTACTATTGCGATATAAAAAAATACCAATATGAGCCAGCCGCTAACCGTTACCAGCACCATCACGATCCAGGCTCCTGCAGCCAGGGTATGGGATGCCCTCACCGATCCCGAAATGACCAAAAAATACATGTTCGGCTGCGAAGCCATCTCCGACTGGAAGCCAGGTAGCCCTCTTCTCTGGAAAGGCCAGTTCAACGGTCTTGAAATGGTAGCCGTAAAAGGCAAGGTCGTAAAGATCGAACCCGGAAAATTTCTTGCTTACACCACCATTGACCCTAACAATCCTGCCGTCCCCGACCTCCCTGAAAACTACCTTACCGTCACCTACGATCTCTCCGAACAAGACGGCCACACCCTCCTTGCCGTCTCCCAGGGTGACTACAGCACAGTGGCAGAAGGTAAAAAACGCTATGAAGAAACCGTTGCCGGCGGTGGCTGGACTCCAATCCTCGTCCAAATAAAAGTGTTACTGGAGACAGCGTAGGAAGAACATAAAAAAAGGGGGCGAAATACCCGACCGCATTTCCACCCAGATAATTGCTGATTACCTTTCGTATATCCGGGTCGACGGCTTATCAATAAATAAGCTCCGTTCAAATAACCTGGTTTTTTCCCGCAGAAAATAAGTGTAAATTAGAAGATGTCTCCGCTTGTTATCAAATTGCTTTTCTATATCCCTATTCTGCTATTGGCGGCATATTTCAACTTATATTTTCTCATCCCTAAATACCTGGAAAAAGGCAAGTTCAATTCTTACATCCTCGGAATGAGTGCCACCCTATTGGGCGCATCACTGTGTATTGTTTCAGGATACTATATAACGGCTTTTTTAGCTCACAGTACGGTTTATCAATTATATGGACCGGGCCTATGCGCCTATTATTTTTTTGGCAATGCAGTGCCTGCGGTATTCGCAAGCCTCATCCTTACCCTATGTATCAAAATGACCGGGGTCTGGATTCAAACCCAAAGACGGCAACAACTGCTGGAAAAGGAACAGTTGGAAACCGAACTCAATTTTCTTAAGCAGCAGTTTAATCCCCATTTTCTTTTTAATACCATTAATTCGATATTTTTTCTCATCCATAAAAAACCGGATACCGCCTCCGAATCGCTGGCCAGGTTTTCCGATCTCTTACGCTACCAGTTATACGAATGCAACGATACCCGGATACCCTTGAGTAAAGAGATCAATTACCTGAAGAATTCTATCGAGCTTGAAAAACTCCGGCAAAATGACAATGTCCGGGTAGACTTTGCTGATTCAGGTTCTACTGTTGATTTGGACATTGCTCCCTTCATACTGATGACCTTTGTCGAAAACTCCTTTAAACACGTCTCTAAAGAACCCGGTTTTCCCAACTGGATAACCATCAAGCTGAAGGTAGATCCACCCCTGTTAAAAGCAGATCACCATCAGCTAAACTTTTCCGTCTCCAATAGTATCCCCCCCGGCACCATCAGCACAGCGATTCATAACAGCGGCATCGGGCTGAAAAATGTACGGCGCAGACTCGACCTTCTCTATCCCGGGCGGCACAACCTAAACATCCAAAGTGATAGCGTCAGCTTTGAAGTCCGCCTTCAACTTGATCTTTCCCCCAGGCCTCAAGACGAAAACTTTGACTATCTTGCTACGGGATTAAAAAGCCACCTCCGCTCATCATATGAAAGAAAAGGACCGTATATGGCACCTGATGGCCCGCAAACTTTCCGGTGAAGCAACGGAGGAGGAGAAGAAAGAATTGGAGTTATGGCAGCAGCAGCATCCCGAAATGACCTATTCCCTCCAACTGATTTCCGACCTTTGGAAATCCCAATCCGAAAAAGACGAGACAGAAACCGAGGATGCCTTTAGCCGCCACCTCACGCGAATGACTCTCAAAGGCTTAGACCAGCAGGCTGGCGAAGGTGCCCAATCCCCCAATGACAGCTGTATATCGACAAGCAGTGACCAGCCGGCCACTGAGGTTCCCGGACCGGAGTTGTCCGGTCAAAGCCTGGCTTCCCGTTTCACCCATAATATCGACCTGCTCGACAATTATTTCAAAATAGCCTGGCGCAGTCTCGGCCGCAATAAGAGTTTTTCCGCTATCAATATCTCTGGTCTCGCCATCGGTCTGGCCAGCGCCATCGTCTTGTTACTGTGGATCCATAACGAACTTACTTTCGACCAGTTTCACAAAAACCGTGACCGGGTCTACCAGGTATTCAGCCGTGCCGTTTTCAATGGGCAAATAGAATGTAACCATAGAACTCCCATGGTCATGGGGCCGGTGATACAAGAGAATTACCAGCACGAAGTGGAAGAGGTTGTTCGGATGAACTGGGTGGGAGCATTTATTTTTTCCACTGGCGACAAACACCTGACTACCCAGGGGTTCCTCGCTGATTCCGGGTTCTTCCGGCTCTTCAGCTTTCCGTTGCTGGAAGGCAATACAGAAACTGCTTTGCGTTACCCGCACTCGGTTGTCATCACTGCTACGCTGGCTAAAAAGCTTTTTGGAAAAGCCGATCCTTTGGGGCAAACCATCCGCGTCGATAGCGTGGCCGGTTTTACGGTCACCGGCGTTCTGAAAGACCTGCCTCCCAATACCCAGTTTAACTTCGACTACCTGATCCCCTGGGCTTATACCAACGAAGTACGCTGGGATATTCCTGAGTGGGGGAAAAGCACGATCAATACTTACATTCTGCTAAGACCGGGTATTACGGAAACCGTCGCCGACATCAGTTTACGAACGCTCATCCGTTCGCATGCGCCGGAGACAAAAGCCGAAGTATTTCTCCATCCCATGCGCAAATGGCACTTGTACTCGAACTTTGTAAACGGTGAAGCTACGGGTGGCGACATCAATTTCGTCCGGATGCTCGCTATTATCGCCGGCTTTATCCTGCTCATTGCCTGTATTAACTATATGAACCTTAGTACGGCGCGCAGCATCCGGCGGGCCCGTGAAGTCGGTATCCGCAAAGTAGTGGGAGCGGGTAGAGGGTCATTGATAGGAAGGTTTCTCGGGGAATCGTTACTTATTGCCTGCCTGGCTGGAATGCTGGGCCTTCTCATTGTCATCATAACCCTTCCCTGGTTTAACCAGTTGATCATGACCCAGCTGGTTATCCCTTATGATAATCCCTTATTCTGGTTGTCGGGGGTAGTCTTTATCATCTTTACCGGCCTTCTGGCCGGTAGTTACCCGGCTTTTTATCTTTCCGCCTTTCGGCCGATCAATATACTCCGCGGTCATTTTAAAACCATACACGCATTGGTTACGCCAAGACGCATATTGGTAGTCTTTCAGTTTACTTTCGCCATCACATTTATTATTTGCACGATCGTCATCTACCGGGAATTCATTTATGCCGTCAATCGAAACTCGGGTTATGACAAGAATAACCTGGCCTTTGTCTACATCAAGGGCGATATAAAAAAGAACTATGATCTTATCCGCCGCGACCTGCTCAACAGTGGAACCGCGATAGACATTACCCGTACTAATTCACCCATAACGGAGACATGGACAACCAATGACAGTTATGAATGGCAGGGCAAGGGAGAACAGCAACAAGTTAAGGTCATTGAATACCGGACCGACCGCAGTTTCGTGAAAACCATGGGGCTGCACTTGATCGCCGGCCGGGACATCGACATTGAAAGATACCCTACCGATTCGAATGCCGTCCTGCTGACGGAAATGGCCGTCCGCCAAATGGGTCTTACCGACCCTGTCGGTCAGGTCCTCCGAAACGATGCCGGTACATGGCATGTCGTCGGTGTAATTAAAGACTTTGTCACCGGCTCCCTGTACAACCGCATTCATCCCGTCGTGGTCCAGGGGCCCCACAGCCAGCAGGGACCGAATAGTTGGTTCGGAACCATTACCTTTAAATTAAACCCGCACAATAACATCGCTTACAATATTTCTAAATTGACTGCGATATTCAAACGCTACAACCCCAATTATCCTTTTGAATATTTCTTTGTTGAAAAATATGATACGGCAAAACTGACAGGTGATGAACACATCGGCACCCTTGCAGCCCTTTTCGCGGGAATGGCTATTTTCATCTCCTGTCTGGGTCTGTTTGGCCTTTCCGCCTATATGGCCGAGTCCCGTCTTCGCGAAGTCGGTGTACGAAAGATACTGGGCGCCTCCATTATGCGGCTTATCACCATGCTCTCGAAAGACTTCCTCGTCCTGGTTATCATTGCTTTTGTCATTGCCTCTCCTGTAGCGTGGTGGTTCATGAGCCAATGGCTGGAAGATATTCCTTACCATATCAACCTTTCCTGGTGGATATTTGCCCTTACCGGCCTGCTTTCTGTCGTCATTGCCGCCGGCACTGTAGGCTTTCAGGCCGCTCAGGCAGCCCTCACCAACCCTGTCCGTGTCCTTCGCACCGATTAATGTAACAATTCCCTGTGGCGGGCGACTAACCAGACACAAGCTCCACCTTATGCTCCAATCCTGGCTCAAAATGGCCTGGCGCCATATGCGCGCCGGCAAGTTATACACTATCCTCAACATAACCGGCCTGGTCGCAGGTTTCGTCGTTGCCATCTTCATCGGTCTCTGGCTCCATGACGAGCTTACCTTCGACTATTATCATTCCAACCACGACCGCCTCGCACAGGTCATGTTCAATGAACCAAATGGAGATGGCATTACAACCAATAACGGGGTGGCTGCTCCCCTTGCCCGTGAACTTCGCGATAAGTATGACAATGACTTTCGTCACGTCGCCCTCGTCTGGCAAAATTATACGCATATTCTTTACGCCGGGGATAAAAGACTTCCGGCATCCGGCGTATGGGCCCAACCCGATTTTCCCGAAATGCTTGAACTTAAAATGATCAGCGGCAGCCGTACCGCCCTTCGGGATCCTTCCTCCGCCCTTTTAACTCACAGTCTGGCCCAGGCCTTGTTTGGCAATACCAATCCGATAGGCCGCACTATTCGCGTCGACAATGAAGTCGAAGTTAAAGTCGCCGGCGTCTTCGAAGACCTTCCTCAAAATACCACCTTCTACGGCACAAAAATTTTTCTTTCCTGGGACAAAGCCGTCAGTTTTCTGCCTGGTATAAAGGAGGCTTTACCAAATTGGGACGTCCATTTCTGGCGGTTATTTGTCGAGCTTAACCCCCATGTGGATTGGCATCGCATTTCTCAAAATATAAGGAAGATTCCTGGTCAGCATAGTAAAGAAACAAAAGAGGAGATATTCCTTCATCCAATGGAACGATGGCATTTATACAGTGAATTCACCAATGGAAAAAGCAGCGGCGGCCGGATACGCATCATCTGGCTTTTTAGCGGCATCGGCATTTTTGTCCTGATCCTGGCCTGTATCAATTTCATGAACTTGTCGACTGCCCGAAGTGAAAAGCGGGCTAAGGAAGTTGGTATCCGAAAGGCTATCGGCTCCCTGCGTGGTTGCCTTATAGGGCAGTTCCTTAGCGAGGCCATCCTGGCGACGGCCATAGCCTCTTTCCTTTCTTTAATCATTGTGCTCCTGACCCTCCCCTTCTTTAATCGCCTGGCAGGGAAAAATATTTTTTTCCCCTGGGCCCAACCCGGATTCTGGCTAACGGGAATGTTTTTCATGCTGATCATTGGTCTGGGGGCCGGTAGTTATCCTGCGTTTTATTTGTCGCGTTTTAAACCGGTAAAGGTGCTTAAAGGCGACTTCAAAGCCTCTGCACTTGCAGCACTGCCACGTAAGATACTCGTCGTCCTGCAATTTACGGTCTCCATTGGTTTTATCATTGGCACCCTTCTGGTCTATCGCCAGATACAATACGCTAAAGATCGCCCGGTAGGTTACACTCCGCAAGGACTCCTTTCCATCCGTATGAACACACCGGAATTATACAATGCACATTACGAAACATTGCGAAATGATTTGTTGCAGACGGGCGCCGTGGTCAACATGGCTCAATCAGATGTTCCCTCTACCGAGTCGGTTGGAGGAATTAATATAAGCTGGGAAGGAAAAGATCCCAATTTCAATCCTCTCATCGCCATTTTCATTGTTACCCATGACTATGGCGCTACCCTTGGCTGGCAGATGCCGGCCGGTCGCGACTTTTCCCGCAGTTTCCCAACAGATTCTGCCGCCGTGATTATAAATGAAGCAACAGCCCGGCTCACCGGCCTGAAGGATCCTGTCGGTGCAAGCCTCCGTTTCTGGGATGCCCCGTATAAAATTATCGGTGTAGTAAAAGATATGGTCACTGCATCCCCTTATCAGCGGATAACTCCGGGTATTTATGTGATCGGCTATCACGCTGTCAATATCATTACCTTGCGAGTGACCCCGACTACGCCGGTGCGGGCAGCTCTCACCGCAATTGAAAAAGTATTTCACAAATATAATCCTTCGAGCCCCTTTCAATATAGCTTTGTCGATGACGACTATGCGCTGAAGTTTTCCGATGAGCAGCGTGTTGCCAGTTTGTCCGGGCTCTTTACGATCCTGGCCATCCTCATCTCCTGCCTGGGCCTCTTTGGACTTGCCTCTTACCGGATGGAACAGAGGACAAAAGAGATTGGCGTCCGCAAAGTTCTTGGCGCTTCCATCGCTCATCTCTGGCAAATACTCACCCGGGACTTCATTACTCTTGTCCTTCTTGCCTGTGTTATAGCTGTCCCCCTTTCCATCTGGCTCCTGCATCAGTGGCTGCGACAATACGAATACCGGACAAATCTACCCTGGTATATCTTCACCGCCGCCTGTGCAGGCGCCATCCTCATTGCCCTGCTCACCATTAGCTACCATGCTCTTAAAGCCGCCCGAACAAATCCTATCAAAAGCCTCCGGTCTGACTAACTGTACATTGTCTGTTTCGAACCCGAACACCCCAACCCAAGGTATTCTTGTGAACCGATTGAATAGCTGCCAGTCCATCCGGGCGGCGATAGCCAACCTAATTTTCCGCGTCGTGAAAAATAATTCCCAGGGTATGCCGCGACCCGCTGTGTACCGGGCTTACGCCATGTTTCATATTCACCCGATACCAACCCCGGTTTCCTTTCACCGGCCGGAAATTAGTCGTGAATAATAACATATCACCGCGTCGCGGCTGCACCACACAGGCCTTAGACTGTGCCCGCGGGATCTGCTCTGTCAACACAAACTCACCGCCGGTATACTCTTCCCCCGGCTCATTTAAAAAAAGTACCAGCTGCATAGGGAAGTAGATCTCTCCATACAGGTCCTGGTGTAAGGTATTAAATCCTCCCTCTCCATATTTAAGGATGAGAACAGTTGGCTTTGTTTGTCCTTTTTCCCGGCATCGCTGTTTCAATTCCTCGTGTGTAAGGGGGTATCTTATTTCGAGCCCCAACTCCTCCATCCATCGATTGGCAACAGGCGCCAGGCGGGGATAAACATACCCACGGATTGTCGTGATCAGAGGGGGTAGGGGATACTGAAAATATTTGTATTCACCGCTGCCAAAACGATAACGTTCCATATTGATGGTCTTACGATACCGGGCTTCGGCATCATACCCGCTGATCATTTCTTTGCATTCGTCCAATGTCAACACATCCGGTACAACCGCATATCCCTCCCGGTGCAGGCGCTCGGCCACCTTTCCCCAGTCTTTTTGCTGCAGTCGTTCTATTATAGTGCTCATAGCGTTTTAGTAATTGTCATCGACTTTAGTTTTCAAGTGAGGTATATACCTGAGTGGCCTCCCATCCGATCATGGCGTTCTTTCGTGTATTTCCCCAATGATATTCTCCTATCTGTCCATCGGATTTGATTACCCGGTGACAGGGAATAAGAAAAGCAACCGGGTTACTACCCACTGCTGAGCCCACGGCGCGTGCAGCCTGTGGCTGTTGTAGCTTGCCGGCAAGCCCGGAATAGGTAGTCAGCTCTCCCATCGGCACCTTCAGCAGGGTTTCCCATACTTTGATCTGGAAATCGGTTCCTTTCAGGTGCAGCTTGATCTCTGCTGGTTTGTTCCAGTCCCGGCTAAAAATAGACAGCGCTTTCTCCTGCAGCTGATCGGCGCATTCATAAAAGCTGGCATTGGGAAACTTATTTCGGAGTGTCTTCAACTCAGCTTCTTTCCCATCATCGGCAAAGGCCATATAACAGATGCCCTTAAACGTCGAAGCTACTAACAGCGGTCCAAAGGGGCTTTGGGCAAACCGGTAATTGATGCCCAGCTCTTCACCGCCATTTTTGTATTCACCCGGCGTCATTCCTTCGATCTTAATAAACAGATCATGCAAGCGCCCGGTCCCTGAAAGACCTGCTTCAAATGCCGCATCGAACAGGGTTGCACCCGCCTCTTTCTTCAGCACTTCCTTGGCATGCTCTAATGTCAGGTACTGCAGGAATTGTTTCGGCGTAACTCCGGCCCATTCTTTAAACATTCGTTGGAAATGAAACGGGCTTAGGTGAATATGTTCCGCTACTTCATCCAGCGAAGGCTGGCCCTTGAAATTTTGTTTATAGAATGCAATCGCCTCGGCTATTCTCTTATAATTTATCTCTTGTTGCGTTTCCATAATTAAATTAATTGCTTTTGTACGACAAAAATACCAACCATTCCTCCCCCGGAAAACCCGGTTTTTGCTATGTTACCATTTTGGGCAATAGGGTTGGGCGTAAGGCGCCATCCGGGGGGTATCGAAAATTTAATAATGAATATAAATTCATTTTAGTACATTTGCGGATGCGCGTAAAGGACGAGCAAAAAATCGACCTCTTTTATTCAAGCACTCTTACTCTCGTGTCCAAGGTCGGACTCGTCGGACTCACCATTCCTCTCATAGCAAAAACATCCGGTGTAGCCACCGGTACTCTGTACATCTATTTCAAAAATAAAGAAGACCTGATCCTGGCCCTCCATAAAAAGATAAAAAATCGTTTCGGCGCCAATGCCTTCATTGGCTACAATTCTGACCTCCCCAGCCAGGAAGGTCTTCGCGTCATCTGGGAAAACTGCTTGCGATATGCCGCCCTCAACTATCCGGAACAGGTATTTCTTCAGCAGTTTGTTGTTTCGCCGTACAGCAGGGACAAAGGCCAGTTATTATATGCCCAGGAAACAATGGCTCCCTTGTTCCAGGCACTGCAAGCTGCTCAAAGTCAGTCTCTAATCAAATCCGACAAGGAAGGCCTCACTATCAAGCTCCTCTTTGGATTTATTACCCAAATTGCTGCAGACCTCCATGAAACCCCTCAACTTCTTACCAACTCATACATCGATAAAACCTTTTCTTATTTCTGGGATGCCATAAAAACCTGATTTTTTTTGCACCAAAAATGAATCTTTTTTCATTTAAAACCATAGTATATGAAACAAATCACTAGCAGTCTTTATCAACTTAGCCTCGGTCCTGTCAACGCTTTTATCATTGACGATAGCGCGGGCCTCATTGACGATAATGCAGGCATCACCCTGATCGATACCGGGCTTAAAGGTAGTACCGACAAGATATTCTCTGCGCTGGAAAAAGCCGGCAAATCTCCCGGGGATATCCGTCGCATTATTCTTACCCATGCCCATTCCGATCATGCCGGCAGCGCTGCAGAACTCAAAAAACGGCTAAACATTCCTGTATTTGCCCATGTTGATGCAGTTCGGTTGATAGAGGCGGGCCTTTCCATCGATCGTCCCGTTCAACGCAGTCCCGGATTAGCCAATTGGCTCATATACAATTTATTCATTCGTTCTGCCGGTAATACCATCGACCCGCTAACCATCGATCAGCATTTGAACGATAATGATATCCTTCCCTTTGCCGGCGGCATCCAGGTCATCTATACTCCCGGGCATGCTAAAGGGCATATTTCCTTATTACTAAAGCAGGAAAGGGTGCTCATCGCCGGCGACATATGCGCCCATGCTTTCGGTCTCGCCGGCAGCACTGTTTACGAAGACCGCCAACTCGGTATTCAAAGCATCCTCAAAGCTGCCAGCCTGGACTTCGATACTGCGGTATTTGGCCATGGCCGTCCTCTGCAACCCGCTGCAAACAAAAAGTTAAAAGAAAAATTTTCCTCTACCGCCTAACCGGTTGTTCTGGGGCAACTTACCTTTGACTCATGTTAACTGTAATAACCTATCCATGGCCTGGTATATAGCAGGGCCGCTGATTGGCCTGATGGTCCCGACCCCTGGAACCTGGTATTCTTGGCGGTATTATAATAGGCGGTTTTATTGCTGTTACCATGCTCAACGGCAAACAGCCGGTACAGATCATCGTTGGGGGAGGTTTTCTGGTGGGTTTCGGAACGCGTTATGCCGGCGGATGTACTTCCGGGCATGCCATTATGGGACTGTCGAATCTGCAGTTTCCATCCCATATCGCTACTATTTGTTTTATGCTTGGAGGATTCTTTTCCTATCGTTGCCGGCATCGCTTTCGGAATAATACTGGTCAAATCGGAAGTCATCTCCTGGTTTCGCATCCAGGAAATGTTCCGGCTCCAAAGCTTTCACATATATGGCGGATTATTGTTCGGCTGTGGCTGGGCTTTCACCGGCGCCTGCCCCGGCCCTATGTTTGCGCAAATAGGGACCGGAGCGTTAGTCGTGATCGTCGCATTGCTTAGCGCAATAGCACTGATCACCCATGCGAAGTTCTTGCTTCCTTAGCCCATAACAACCTTCTTGCTTGTCGCCGATTTGTGCAAATACGCATTTTGATTGTGTTCCAGGGCACCCTCGGGTAACCATTCCCACCACTGACCAAGGTCTTTTTTTACAATGTTTATATAAAAGTCGGGCAACTCAGTCGTTTCGCCTTCAAAATAAGCTCTGAATGACCTGTCATTCACCAGCCGCTCGCGTACCTGCCGGAAATAACGTATCCGACCGTATCCTTCCGACGAAACCGCCCGCATCAGGTTCATCCACTTTGCAGTGCCATTGGTAGAAGAAGCAAATCGCCGGTATAATGCTTTTGGAGAAAAAGAATACTCAGTAAGATCGATCACTTTGTCATAAAAATCCACCCACTCATAGTTCTTAGGCTTTATATTCATTGCCAGGTGGTTGTTGAGGAAATGGAAAGGGAAGGGTAGTACCCTTTTTTCTTTCTGGTAGCCCAGGTTGAGCGGCGCCGCCTCGCCAAAGGCTGTCAGCAAAGAATAACCGGGGAAGGCACCAGGAGAAAGATCGATAAAACGTTTGGTCAGCTCGAAAGGCTCAGATCCGGAATCACTGTCCAGGCCCAATACAAAATTGGTCTGAACATAAGGGACATATTGCAATATCTTGTTTACGTGTTCGGCCACCTGTTTTACCTTTTCTTCCCCTTTCGATTGTGCTGTCCTTGACTTATTGCCCAGTTCATACCAGGTCTCTACCCCGGGCAGCAAGGCGGTAAAACCGTTTTGCTTAAAGATCGGCAAATGTTTATCTGTAAGGATGGAAAGACTGCTCTCTGCGATGAAACGAATCTTTTTCCCGGGATCGGCGGAAGCAATTGCTTCCATATTCTCTTCAAACCGGACTCCGAAATTCGGATCATGCCAGGCCACCATCGGTTGTTTGAACTTGGTGAGGAGGAACCGGAGGTCTTCTTGCATATGATGAAAATCCATCGGCTGATAAGGCACGGTCGAATCTATACAAAAAGGGCAGGTATAGGGGCATCCCATACTGCCAATCATCGGAACCATCTTTAGTAAGGGCGCTTTTTTTAAGGTCGCTTCTATAAACTTCCATCGCTCCTTCACCCCGGGCAATTGAACAGGCTGTTTGCCCGCCGCCAGGTGCCGGCCTTCCTGGCCCTGTGGAGCACACTCATCCAATACTTCGGCGATAGTCGTTTGATTGGTAAAGCCCAATACATAATCGAAATAACGGATAGCATCATCAGGATAACATCTGGCATGGGGACCACCCAACACCGTCACTACGCCCCTGGTCCGGAAATAATTACTTAAGGAATAAGCCAGCAGGGCTGCCTGTGTGAATGAGCTGATAAATACGACGTCTACATCTTCGGGGAGTTCTTTGTCAAAATCTTCCCGCCCTGTATAACAGAGCATAGTTACTTTATGACCTTCCTCTTCGCACCAGCTTGCTATCACCTGAGGCATGATGCTCGCCAGGTTGGGAAACATGATCTTTCCCCATAATGTGTTAGTAGGACCCTTACAGACAAGATCGATCACCCCAACCTTTAGTTGTTTCTTCATAATATGATAATGGCGTTTTAGCGATTCAGTAAGCAGCTCCGGTGAAAGGACGGAGACACTGGCCGGAAATACCCAGCAAATCAATTGATTATATGGCCAGGCAATAAGAAAGTAAGATACATCTATAATGCCGGGGATTTCAATTTATTTGCAAGCAAAATTGTTAATTAATTGATTTTTTTGCGGAACAGAACAGTCTTCGTATCAAAACCGAACAGTATCACAATATAAATCAAGCATAATTCATTGGTTAATATGCTTATGCAAAATGGGCATAATTGGTGCAACATGCTACGATACCAGCCAATTGCCTAAGCTATAATTAATCCAAAATAATGCTTAAAAACTATTTCAAAACCGCTTGGCGTAACCTTGTGCACAACAAAGTCTATAGCGCTTTGAATATTCTTGGCCTGGCCATTGGAATGACTGTTTCCCTTCTGATCGGTCTATGGGTTTATTACCAGTTCTCATATGACCGTTTTTTGCCGGAGTATCAGCAGGCTTACCAGGTTTGGATGCGGACAACCACGATTGGCGGAATAGGAGTAACAAACACAACGCCCTTACCGTTGGCAGCAGCCATTAAAAACGATGTGCCGGGGATAAAATATATAGCACAAACGGACTGGTTTGCCTCGCACTCACTTGTAGCGGGCGATAAGAAACTTTATTTGCATGGTGCAGCAGCAGGCGAGGATTTCCTTAAGATATTTCAATTTCCACTGGTAAAGGGTAATGCAGCTTCCGTTTTACAGGACCCCAGCTCCATCGTACTGACCCAGTCGGCGGCAAAAGCATTATTCGGTGACGAAGACCCGGTTGGCAGACCCCTCCGTATCGACAATGACTACAACGCTAAAGTAACAGGGGTATTGAAGGACCTGCCGGGTAATTCCAGTTTTCAGTTTAGTTTTATCCTTCCGTTTAGTTATTCACTTCAAAATTATGAGTGGGTCAGCCGCGACCTCACCAACTGGCGTAACAGCTCCTGGCAAACCTATGTGGCGTTGCAACCCGGTGTTTCTTATGCCCAGGTGGCACCGGCATTAAGCCGACTACAGGAAAAATACAATCCCGTGGATTACAAAATTTATCAAACAAAGATAATCCTGCACCCTCTCAAAGACTGGCATTTATATTCGGACTTTAGAAATGGAGTTGCTGTTGGCGGGTTTATCGATTACGTAAAAATGTTCAGCATCATTGGCTTGCTTGTTTTATTCATCGCCTGCATAAACTTTATGAATCTTTCCACCGCACGATCTGAGCGGCGGGCGAGGGAAGTAGGGGTAAGAAAGGCAATTGGCTCGCAACGGAAGGATCTGATCTTTCAATTTCTGATCGAGTCCCTTGCAATTACGTTTATTGCTTTTATTTTTTCACTTGCATTTACCCTATCGGTCCTGCCGGCTTTTAATACGCTTACCCAAACAAAGGTGGTTATTCCCTGGTCAAATGTCCTTTTCTGGGTAATTATGATCAGTTATGTGCTGTTCACCGGGCTTCTGGCCGGCAGCAGACCTGCGTTTTACCTTTCTTCTTTCCATCCCGTAAAAGTGCTGAAAGGCGCTGTTCAAGCCGGCAGGTCAGCGACATTATCAAGAAAAACTTTAGTGGTGCTGCAGTTCTCCTGCTCCATTGCACTCATCATAAGCACCATCATTATCTATCAGCAGATACAATATGCCAAGGATAGACCGATGGGCTATGATGCCGACCGGCTGATGATGACCGATGCAAGCGGAGACCTGAGAAAAAACTATTATGCCCTTAAAAACGACCTTTTGAGCAGCGGTTTAGTCACCACTGTAACCCAATCAACCAGCCCGGCTACGGACATCTGGGCATCCCAGCGAATAGATGACTGGCAGGGTAAACAGGCGGGCGAGTCTTTAGACCTGGCAACAGTGGCCGTCAGCGATGCCGACTATTTCAAAACAATGGGAATGCAACTGGAAAAAGGGGCCAATTGGACCGGAAATCTTGCGGCTGACTCCCTTAATGTAATACTCAACGAGGCTGCGGTAACAAGGATGCGGTATAAAGAGCCGCTGAACCAGGTTATTACCTGGCACGACGTGCCCCAGCGTGTCAAAGTGATCGGCGTAATAAAAAACTCCCTGATGCTTTCTCCCTTTTCACCTGCTGTGCCGACCATTTTTATCTATGATCCGAGCTGGGTGAATATCATCACCTATCGCCTGGCGCCGCGTGTAAATACACAGGCAGCGATTGCCCGATTGGCCCCGATATTCAATAAATACAATCCGTCTTACCCGTACTTATATAAATTCGTCGACGAAAGTTATGCGTCGAAGTTCGACCTGGAGAACCTTATCGGTAAATTAGCAGGCCTGTTTGCCACCCTGGCCATATTCATTTCCTGCCTGGGTCTGTTTGGCCTTGCCGCATATATGGCTGAGCAGCGCACCAAAGAGATCGGTATCCGCAAAGTGCTGGGCGCATCCATATCCCAGGTTTGGTTCCTGCTTTCTAAAGATTTTATTGTTCTTGTTCTGATAAGCTGTGTCATCGCTTCCCCCGTCGCCTTATATTTTCTCCGGGATTGGCTGCTGAAATACGAATACCGGATAAGCATCGGGCCCCTGGTATTTGTAGTGGCGTCCTTGGCGGCGGTTGTGATCACGCTGCTGACGATCAGTTTTCAGGCGATTAAGGCCGCTATTGCCAATCCGGTAAAAAGTCTGAAAATGGAGTGACCTGTGAATAGTTAGTGCAAAAGTTCAGAAGATTCATCCCGCCTGCTTATTTGAAGATTCTGTATTTTCCTTGCCAGAGACTATTAAATCTACCGGCAGATGAACGATTTCTTCTCCAAACTGGAAAACTTTCTTTTCGACATACTGGGATTGATATTACCCGGAGCTATTTTTTTATTGATCCTCCTATCGCCCGGCCTGTTTGTCGACATAGCCAATGTACCACCGAGAGTCATCGACACATCGGTTATACTATCCGCGTTGAAAACGATCTCGAACATTTTAAAAACCTATTGGACAAACTATCCGAAATCGGCATTGACGATTGCCACTATTCTGGCTTATTTAATGGGTCATACTGTGAAAGTGTTTTCAAGGTTAAAATACGAATTCTTAACAGCCATCTTCGATGAGGGGTTAAACAAACCGGTAATCAGATATTATAACAGGATCAGGAACCGGGTATTCCGCCAGCCTTCTTCAAAAGCCTACCTGCAGCTTAAAGAGCTTTTCAAACCATTCGGCACCTTACTTGAATATATCTTCACCTTCAGCCCTCCTCATCATTTCAAAAATGACGCGGTTTTAAAGCAAAATTGTTTGGACAGCCTGAACACCCGCCTTTCCATTGACTATCCGGATGACGACCGTTCGATCACCAAAATTTCGGGTGTCATCAGCAACCAGGAAAATATAAAAACTCTCGGTCCTTTTTTCCTTGCAAAGTATAATTTATACAGATCCCTGTCATTGATCTTTCTTTTTACAACACTTTATTATATCTATTTCTTTAAAGTAGCTGGCATATTCATTGCACCTGCATCGCATGAAATTTCTATTATTATACTTGCTGCCCCAGCCATTTTATGGTTCACCTTCCATGTGAAATTTAAAAGGTATTGGACACTCTATGGTGACGAAAGGTTGATGTCGTTGTTTTATTTTTTGAACAAGAAGAAATTGAATGAAAGCTGATAAGATACTTTTCATCGATACGGAGACCGGGGGCCTCGACCCGGCAAGTCACAGCTTGCTGTCCCTTGCCCTTGTCGTATGGAAAGAGTTGGAGGCCAGAGCATCCATAGAAATACTCATCAATGACGGAGAGCTCAATGTCACGGAAAAGGCGCTCGGGATCAATGGCATTAACCTGGATGAGCATAAGAAAAAGGCCGTAACCCCTGCCATTGCATTAGAGCAATTTTATCAATTCCTGGACACCCATTTTCCGAAGGATGAAAAAATCATTTTGGCTGGCCACAACGTCAATTTCGATGTAAATTTCCTGAATGTTTTTCTTACCCGGAACGGTTATAGCTTTCAGCAGCGGTTTTCCCATCGTTTTGTCGACACGTCAGCCATTCTCTTTTATTTATACCTGACTGGCAAAATAAAAAGGAAGCTCACGGCTTCCCAGGACGCTTTCGATTATTTTGGAATAACGGTGGAGCAACGCCACACGGCGCTGGGGGATGCCCTTGCAACGGCTGAACTATTCAGCAAGTTGGTAAGCATTCTGGACCGCAATCCTAAAAGCAGGTCCTCCTCCCAAAGAGACATGCCTGATCTGTTTGCCTCCTAGCAGCTGGCTGAAGACCCGGTAACGTCATTGGATAATCCTATCCCACTACCCTCCGGGGGCAGGCGCATCAGCCTAAGCTCCCTGAATGCCCTGGCTTATACCCAAATACCGATTGTCATGGTACATGTGGGGGTTCGACTTTTGCCGCAAATAGAAAAGAACCCCATGCCATGAGATACGAGTCAACTACCGGCCGTAATCTGAATAAGGCCGTTTCTGAAATAGGCCACGGAGCCATAGTGTTCAGCCTGCTTATCTTCAGATTAAATAATTTACCTTCGGAACAGCTTTAAAAAAACCTGATTTATGGGCCAAAATGAAACAAAATCCTGCGGTCGCTGTAACGAGCCTTTTGAATGTAAGGCGGGGAATATAGCTCAATGCCACTGTAGTGGCATTGAGCTGACTGCGGAAGAAAGGCAATTTATTGCCGGTAATTATACCGACTGTTTATGCGGGGATTGCCTCATAGCCATAAAAAAGGAAAATAAGCAGATGCCTGTTAATACCATGGAAATATAATCCATGGTATATATCTTTGCAGGATGAAGATCGAAGAGGAAATTAAACAGCAGCAGTTTGACATGCCGCAGCACAAGGCTGGAATGAATATCATTTTCACTGCTAACTGGCTTTTGAATCAATATGCCACTGCACTCAAGCCGATAGATCTGTCTCTTCAGCAATTGAATATTCTGGCTATTTTAAAAGGTCAACCTGAACGGACTGCAACGGTGAATTTAATACGGGACCGGATGCTCGATCGTATGCCCAATGTTTCACGGCTTTTGAATAAGTTGATGGAAAAGAAATTAATAAACAAGGACCGCGATCTTTCCGATCAGCGGGTTGTGTACATTAAATTGACTGAAAAGGGGGAAAAGGTTGCCAGGATGGGAAGAGAACTTTTTCAAAAGGTTTCTTATGGCATTACAAAAAACCAGGCGGAAATATTAAACCAGCTCTTAGAGGAACTAAGGGGGTAATTTTTTTTCAAAAATAGAATCCATGGATTATATTTCCATGGTATAAATCATGCTTAATGAATACAAGAGCGATCCGATTAAAAAGCAGGCCGGTAGGGATGCCCGGGATTCAAAACTTTAAATTTGTTGAAGAATTTATTCCTGCCATTGGGAGTGGTGAACTTCTCCTAAAAACCCTTTATGTCTCGGTAGACCCATATTTGAGAGGAAAAATGGCTACAACCCATGATCCTTTTGAAATAGGGGACGCTATATCGTCAAAGGTAATTTCGGAGGTCCTTGAATCGAACAATGAAAATTTCTGCAAAGGGGATCTTGTTATCGGTTATTTAGACTGGAAGGAATACCAGAAATCAAATGGCTCCGGGCTAATGAAAGTCGATCCCGGAGGGGCCCCGCTTACCGCCTATCTTGGCGTTTTGGGAGTAACCGGTCTGACAGCCTATTTTGCCCTGTCAGATATAGGCCAGCCAAGATCCGGCGAAACGCTGGTCGTGTCGGGCGCGGCTGGTGCAGTAGGCAGTATAGCCGGGCAGATTGGTAAAATAATGGGTTGTCGTGTCGTCGGTATTGTTGGCACGGATGAAAAAAAGGACCTCATAAAGCGTAAATTCAGCTTTGATGAAGGGATCAACTATAGAGCTGTTCCTGATATGAAGCGGGCAATAGCGACAGTTTGTCCTGCTGGAGTTGACATCTACTTTGACAATGTAGGCGGGGAGATTTCCGACGGGGTACTCGCTAATTTAAATGACAATGCGAGGGTTCCTGTTAGTGGCGCCATTTCCAATTATAACGATATGGAAATTCCAAACGGCCCCAGGGTATTACCTCTGGTAGTGTATAAACGTCTCCTGATACGCGGTTTTCTGATTGCCGATTTTGCATCCAGGTTCGATGAAGGCAGGAAGCAGCTGCTTACCTGGCTGAACGAAGGAAAAATAACCTACTCGGAAACGATTATTAATGGCTTCGATAACCTTCCGCAAGCCTTTATCGGCCTTTTTGAAGGCAGGAATGAAGGTAAAATGATCGTAAGGTTGCTGTAAACCGTTACACTAAGATATGGAAAATTTGCGTTTGAATCAAGTGATTTAGCTTATAAATTCTCCTTCGGCCCGGATTCAATTATTGTAAAAATGGTTCCTTTTTCCGGTATTTCGTATACGTTTCCAAACAGGTGGTTGAACTAAATTTGTTTTATTAAAACGAAAAACATGTCAAAGACAATTTTTATTACGGGTGCATCCCGTGGGTTTGGAAAAATATGGGCGGAAGCCTTTTTAGATCGTGGCGACAAAGTAGTTGTTACTTCGAGAAATTTAAGCAGTTTAAAAGACTTAGTGGAAAAATATGGAAGCGCGGTACTAACTTTGGAACTGGAAATAACGAACAGGGAAGCATGTTTTGCTGCGATAGCGAAAGCAAATGCTCATTTCGGCAGCATTGATGTGGTCATCAATAATGCTGGTACAGGCGTGGTTGGTGCAATAGAAGAATTAAGTGAAAAGGAAGCAAGGGATATTATTGATGCCAACCTGTTTGGTACCTTGTGGATCACGCAGGCGGCGTTACCTATACTGAGGACTCAGGGGAGTGGTCACATCTTACAGTTATCCAGTGCTCTTGGGATTTATTCATTTCCTACGGCAGGCATCTATAGCGCATCGAAATTTGCTGTAGAGGGACTCAGCGAAGCACTGGCTCAGGAAGTAAAAGGAATGGGTATTCATATAACACTCGTAGAACCTAACGGTTATGCGACTGATTTCATTAACTCTTCAATAAAGAGCATTTCTATAGCGGCTTATGATAGCATGAAAGTCGAATTATATGCTAATCCCGAGTTTACGGCGTCCGACGCTTATGGAGACCCTAAAGCTACTTCAGAAGCAATTCTACTACTGGTAGACTCACCAAATCCTCCGTTGCGGTTGATACTTGGAAAAAAGGCACTTCCTTTAGCAAAGTATATTTATGCAGAAAAGGTGAACAGTTGGGAAACCTGGAAAGATGTTTCTGTTAAGGCGCATGGTTTGTAATCGCTATAATTATCCTAACTTTAATTATCAGTCAGCCTCTGTTCAAGCATAGGCTGACTTTATTTCTCAAACTATGCATTTTAAAAGCTTGGGCGATGTACATCGCTGTAATAACTATTCCGAGCCGGAAAATCCTTTGATTACGCTTTTCAAGTGTAATCCGTTACGTAATGTGAGCAGCTACGAGGTAACCACCGATTTTTTTATTATTGCTTTTAAAAAGTTTCATTCCGGAGAAATCAGGTACGGGAAAACAAATTACGATCATGGAAGTGGATCGATGTATTTCTTAAAGCCAAACCAAACGATAGCAATGAAAGATGTAGCGCTGGATGGTGAGGGCTTCGAGATCTGGTTTCATGAAGATTATTTAAACGGTCATCCGCTGCATTCCGAGATCAGGAAATATAGCTATTTCAATTATGAGCTTAACGAAGCCCTGCATATTTCTGCAAAGGAACAACAGATCATGTGGGAGCTATATGCCAAAATAGCAATTGAGTACGATAATAATCAGGACGAGTTTACGAGGGATATCATCCTGGGCCACATTGAATCAATCCTTAAATACTCGATGCGTTTTTATAAGCGTCAGTTCATAAATCGTTTTATACTTTCCGGTACTACTGTTACTAAGTTCAATCAGGCGTTGGCCGCCTATTTTGAAAAAGGCATGTTGCAGAAAAAAGGATTGCCAACCGTCGCCCTGTTTGCTGATGAATTGAACTTATCTCCCCGGTATCTGAGCGATCTGTTGAAGCAGGAAACAGGGAAGACGGCGATGGATCTGATACAGATTTTTCTGATTTCAGAAGCAAAAAACTTACTTTATCAGGGCAATCACAACGTTAACGAAGTCGCTTATCTACTGGGTTTTGAACACCCGACTTACTTTTCACGGTTATTTAAAAAGGAGGCTGGTTTGAGTCCTAACCAATTCAAAAAGCAACAATTTAATTAATCAATTAAATAAACTAAAGACAATCAAAATAAGCCTCCATAAATATCAGTGATACTCATTGATGGATTACTATTTCGTTTTTCAGGCATTCTTCATCCAATAATGAAGCGCTTTACGATAACTACCTGATTGCCAATAAAAAAGGGTTGCTCTTTTTGGAGCAACCCAGTCTCATTTTGGGAGTAAATCTATTAGTAGCGCGTAGGGGAATCGAACCCCTCATTCCTCCGTGAAAGGGAGGCGTCTTAACCGATTGACCAACGCGCCATTTTTTGAACTAACCTTACCGATTTTCCGCGAAAGGAGTGCAAAGATATAAGCAAGATGAAAATCTGCCAAATTTTTTTACCTCCTTCGTTCTCAATTTTTTATCAGCTACCGCTGAAACCCTTTGGGGGGCTGACCTGGCCCTACTATGTGAGCAATATTTAACTTGCCCCGGGTCGTCCTATTTCTATTATCCCCAACCGAAATTCCACCCGGCCAACCTCCTGGATTTAAGAAAATTAGACGTTGTTTTGAATTGATAGCCAAAAATTTACATAACCGTAAGCAGGCAATATTGTAACTTCGCTTCCTCAAAATTTAAAATTCAAAACATTCGTTATGAGCACAGTTAAAGTTGCTATCAATGGCTTTGGCAGGATCGGGCGTTTGGCTTTCCGCCAGATTCACGGTTTGGAGGGTATCGAAGTAGTGGCGATTAATGACTTGACCAGTCCCAAGGTATTGGCTCACCTGCTGAAATATGACAGCGCACAGGGCCGTTTCGAGGAAGACGTTATATCTACTGAAAACTCGATTGTCGTCAACGGCAAAGAAGTAAAAATATATGCTCAGAAGAGTCCTGCCGAAATTCCCTGGAAACAACATGACGTAGACGTTGTCCTGGAATGCACCGGCTTCTTCACTGATAAGGACAAAGCTGCTGCCCACCTAACCGCTGGCGCTAAGCGTGTTGTTATCTCTGCTCCTGCTACCGGCGACCTCAAGACCATTGTATTCAACGTTAACCACAATATCCTCGATGGCAGCGAAACCATCATTAGCTGTGCTTCCTGTACCACCAACTGTCTGGCTCCCATGGCCCAGGTCCTGGATGAAAAGTATGGTATCGTTACTGGCCTCATGATGACCATCCATGCCTATACCAACGACCAGAATACACAGGATGCTCCGCACCCCAAAGGCGACCTTCGCCGTGCACGTGCTGCAGCCGTAAACATTGTACCCAACAGCTCCGGCGCAGCCAAAGCCATCGGACTGGTGCTGCCCAGGCTGAAAGGTAAGCTGGATGGTGGCGCCCAACGCGTTCCGACCCTCACCGGCTCCGTCACTGAACTGGTTACCGTTCTGGGCAAGAAGGTCACCATCGAAGAAATCAACGCAGCTATGAAGGCCGCCACCAACGAAAGCTTCGGCTACACCGAAGATGAGATCGTTAGCACTGACATCATCGGCACCCGTTACGGTTCGCTGTACGACGCTACTCAAACTCGGGTCATCTCCAACGGTGACCAACAGCTGGTTAAGACTGTCAGCTGGTATGACAATGAAATGAGCTATGTAAGCCAGCTGGTCCGCAGCCTGCATTATTTTGCCAAATTGATCTCCAAATAAGATTGCATCTATAAGCCCGGTCTGTCAACTGACAGACCGGGTTCTTTTATAATACTTTTATTTATGAGCCAATTCAGCCAGCACAGCTTTGCTAATGAAAAAGCCCTCATACGGGTAGATTTCAACGTTCCGCTCAACGATAAGTATGAGATTACCGACGATACCCGCATGCGGGCGGCTATTCCCACCATTAAAAAGATACTCGCCGACGGGGGCAGCGTCATCCTGATGAGCCATTTGGGCCGGCCCAAAGACGGGCCTACGGAAAAATATTCGCTCAAACACCTGCTCCCTCATCTGCAGGAGCTGCTGAATGCTCCCGGCCAGTTAAACGTCCCTGTCCTCTTCGCTAATGACTGCATTGGTGAACAGGCGGTCCTTACGGCTAAAATGCTGCGCCCCGGAGAAGTGCTGCTGCTGGAAAATTTACGTTTTTATAAGGAAGAAGAAAAGGGCGACAAGGCCTTCGCCGGGAAGCTGGCTAAGCTGGGCGACGTATATGTCAACGACGCATTTGGCACCGCTCACCGCGCTCATGCCAGCACCGCCGTCATCGCACAGTTTTTCCCCAAAGAAAAAAAGATGTTTGGCCTTTTGATGGAAAACGAGGTCAGCAGCGCAGAAAAAGTATTACACCAGGCGCGGAAGCCCTTCACTGCCATCATCGGCGGCGCAAAAGTCTCGGATAAGATACTTATTATCGAAAACCTGCTGGAACGCGCTACTGATATCATCATTGGCGGCGGTATGGCTTACACCTTTATAAAAGCGGAAGGAGGTAAAATTGGTACTTCCCTTTGCGAAGACGATCGCCTGGATACGGCCCGCGAGCTGCTGAAAAAGGCAGAAGCAAAAGGTGTCCGCATACACCTGCCTTCCGATTCTATCATTGCCGATAAATTCGATGCCAACGCCAACGATTCTGCAGCGCCCAGCAACAATATTCCTGATGGCTGGATGGGGCTGGATATTGGCGAGAATGCCTGCGAGCAGTTTGCCAATGTCATACACAACTCGAAGACCATTCTCTGGAATGGCCCGATGGGTGTTTTTGAAATGTCCAAGTTTCAGCATGGTACTAAGGCTATCGCGAAGGCTGTGGCCGAATCAACTCAGAAAGGCGCTTTCTCCCTGGTGGGCGGCGGTGATTCTGTAGCAGCTGTCAACCAATTTGGGTATGCCGATAAGGTTAGCTATGTTTCTACCGGCGGCGGAGCCCTTCTGGAATACTTCGAAGGAAAAGAGCTGCCAGGCATTGCTGCTGTGAAAGCATAGCCAACTATAATATATTGAGAACATAGCCCGATAATCATTAGATTTATCGGGCTATCTTTATTACAATCTTTCCAAACTGTTTTTCTCCCTCCATCCACCGGAAGGCGGCCTCTCCATCTTCTAATCCAAAGATCCGGTCCACCACTGGCCGGAGTGTATGCTGTGTCACAAATCCGGCCAGTGCGGCAAAATCATCCGGACTTCCCATGGTCGAACCCAGTATATTCAACTGTTTCCAGAAAATGCGGCGAGCCACCAGGCTTGAAGGATTTCCGCGCGTGGCGCCATAAAATATAACTCTACTACCTGGTGCGGCCAGGTCGAACAGATCATTTATTCCGTCTCCCCCTGCACCGTCTATCGTTGCATCAAAATCACCAGCCAGTTCACGCAGCTGTTCGACCCAGCCAGCGTTTTTATAATTAACGGCTCCTGTTGCGCCCATGGCCATCGCCTTGCCCAACTTTTCATCGCTGCCCGAAGTAACATAAACCCGTGCCCCTGCCGCTAGTGCGAATTGAAAAGCAAACAACGCAACCCCGCCACCTATGCCTGTAATTAATACCTTCTCTCCCGACTGCACTTGTGCTCTGGTCATCAATGCCCTATAGGCTGTAACTCCTGCCAGTGGTAATGCAGCGGCTTCTTCAAAAGACAAATGTGCAGGCTTTTCGACAAGATTGCTTACCGGTACTTTTACGTATTCGGCCAAAGTTCCGTTGTCCGGTAGCCCCAATATCCGAAAAGTTTTCGGGTCCTGATAAGCAGGGTGTCCGCCCCATGACAGGGAAGGGTTAATAATCACTTCCCTGCCCACCCAATCGTTGTGAGCTTCCGGGCCTGCCACAGCCTCCTCTACCACTACTCCTGCACCATCCGACCCCGGGATAATAGGATACTTCAACCCGGCATACTGCCCCTTTTGGATCCATACATCCCGGTGATTCAGCGCAGCAGCATGGATTCTGACGACGGCCTCTCCCGGCCCGGCCTTTAGGTCAGCTACTTCCTGAAGGATTAATGGGTTATTTTTATCCGTAATTACCAGTGCTTTCATTTACACGCTAATATTTAAAGACCTTACCTCCGGCCATTACTTCCTGGGTTGATTCGTCGAATGTGACTCTTTCTCCTGTCCTGTACGCTGCATTCGCCATGATCACTGCAATTGAATGTCTATATCCTGCCTCGATAGGTGCATGCGGCTGTTTCCTGTTACGGACGCATTCCATCCAGTTACGCACGTGTGATGTGGTCAGCGGATCGCCGCCCGTACTGGCATCCGTAGATATCTTTTCTCCCAGCTCTTTCAGCGAAATTTCCGGCAATTGATTCCCATGCATCCCCATCGCTTCCGCATATTTATCTGTCAACCCGCCAACAGGAGATATTTTGTTAGTGTCCAGGTTTAAGGTTCCGCCATTCGAATAATAAATTTCTTTTGTTTCTCCCGCTGAATTTGTCTGGCGCGAGGTAAACGTTACCTGGAACCCGGTGGAATGGTCGTCTAATGGGCCGTAATCAAACACTGCTGTCATGGTATCTGCATTTTTCCGGCCATCCTTCCACGCATAAATACCACCATTCGCCGATACCGAACGCGGATGGGGCAAATTGGAAAACCAATGTACCGTATCAATCTGATGGCTCATCCATTGTCCCGGAAGGCCTGAGGAATAGGGCCAGAAGAGCCGAAATTCAAGGTGTTTGCGGGCATCGAACGGCTCATGCGGCCGGTTGATCAAAAACCGTTTCCAGTCTGTATCCTCCTCTTTCATCTGGGCTACCAGGGCAGGCCGGCGCCAGCGTCCCGGCTGATTCACGTTCCAGGTCAGCTCCACCATGACAATCGGCCCAAACTTCCCGGACTGAATAAATTCGGCTGCTGCCTGATAATTAGCCCCACTACGGCGTTGCGAACCTATCTGTACGATTTTCCCCGAATCTTTCACTGCCTTCAGCACTGCCCGTGCATCTTCCATTGTCTCCGCCAGTGGTTTTTCCGTATAGGTGTCGCGGCCAGCTTTCACTGCTTCGATCGTATGCCAGGCGTGCTGGAAGTCAGCCGTGCTGATCATCACTGCATCTACTTCTTTTATATTATACAATTCATCATTGTTGACACAGGCCTGAATAGAATGACCAAAACGCTGCGCCAGAAAATCCTTTCCTTCTTCACGTCTTTTTTTCCAAATGTCTGATACTGCAATAATATCAAAGTTCATTTCCTGGTTAGACTTTAAAAAGGCCGGAATATGGTCATTCCGGTGACGGTCGGAAAACCCTACCACTCCTACGCGTACCCGGTCGTTAGCGCCGATGATCCTTCGGTAACTACTGGCGCTAAGACCCAATGAGCCCATATACGTGGCCATGCCGGCCATGGAACTTTTGCGGATAAAATCCCTGCGGGTTGTTGTCATGTTGAAGTGAGTTTTGATAAGCTGAGAATTTTTTGCCTTAATTCAAATGTACTAATTTAGGTTATCTTACTACGAAAATGCATGTCATATGACCAGTCCCGGACCTTTTTATTTACGCAAACGTTGCCGGACAGGGTTGCTCACCCTGATTCTATTTACCGGTGTTCCCGCTTTGTCGCAGCCTCTACCCATCGGCGTCACTCCTGACCGTATTAACCACACCGTAACCATTACCGTTGATGGGGCCCCGTTCACTACGTTCCTTTATCCTGATACCCTGGAAAAACCTGTTTTATATCCCATCTTTGCTCCCGATGGCCAGGTCATTACCCGCGGTTTTCCCGTAGCTGCCCGTCCGGGCGAACCCGTTGATCATCCCCATCATCTTGGCCTTTGGTTTAACTATGAAAATGTCAACGGCCTGGACTTTTGGAATAACTCCTATGCCATTGCAGCCGGCAAAAAAAGCCAGTATGGCTGGATACGTACGGACAGTATTCTTCAGGCGGGCAGGGGCATCCTTAAATATTCGGCCCGCTGGACCGATCAAAAACAAAATGTTCTTCTGACAGAGAAGACCACCTATGTCTTCAGCGCTACCCGTGCTGAACGCGTTATCGATCGTTATACGACCCTCCGCGCCAACATCAATGTCAGCTTCCCCGACGCCAAGGACGGCATGCTGGGTCTTCGCGTCACCAAAGAGCTGCAGATACCCTCTAATACGCCAGGTGAATTCGTCGACGACAAAGGCAATATTACGAAGGTAGCTGCCGGCAATGCCCCCGACATTAACGGTACATACCTCACCAGCGAGGGGAAAAAGGGCGACAGCGCGTGGGGTACCCGCGGCACATGGTGCCTGCTTTATGGTAAAAAGCAAAACGACACGCTCAGTATTGCCCTGATTGACCATCCCGGTAATCCCGGTTACCCTACGTACTGGCATGCACGGGGTTATGGTCTTTTCGCGGCTAACCCCCTGGGCCAGAAAATATTCAGTAATGGGAAGCAGATTTTTGGCTACCGGCTGGAAAAAGGTCGGTCCGTCACTTTCCGGTACCGTGTAGTTATAGCCGCTGGCAACCAGCATCTTTCTACCGACAGGATCAGGCAGCTTGCCGACGCTTTTGCCCGTGTTAAATGACAAACAGGAGCTGTCGGCCTAAAATTAGTTTTCCGGGAAGCCAAAAATGTTAATTTTACCCCGTTAACTTAAAATATAAAATAATGAGTACGAGTAAATTGACCTTGATTGTTATAGGGATTCTTATCCTGTTTCTCGGCGGTTGCGGCTGCAGCAGCTACAATGGCCTGATACAGGTTGACCAAAATGTCAAGACAGCCTGGAGTAATGTAGAGACCAACTACCAGCGCCGGATGGACCTATACAACAGTGTAATCAAGGTCATCGAAGGTTCTGCCAATTTCGAAAAGTCCACCTTGAGAGATGTTATTAATGCCCGGGCGAATGCAACAAAAGTGCAGGTGAATGTCAATGACTCCGCTTCCCTTGCCCAATATCAGCGGGCACAAGGCCAGCTGCAGAGTTCTTTCAGCCGTCTGATGGCTGTAGCAGAAAGCTACCCGGATTTAAAGACAACCCAGCAATTCAAAGACTTTCAAACGCAAATAGAAGGCACTGAGAACCGGATCAATGTCGCCCGTCGTGACTTCAATGCTGCCGTCCAGGAATATAACCTGAAGGTAAAACGCTTCCCGAATAATATCTTCGCCGGCATTTTCGGCTATCATGAAAAGCCCTACTATAAGTCGGATCCCGGTAGTGAAAACGCCCCCGAGATACATTTCGATATCAAATAACTACCCGGCGGCCGGCTTCACTTAAAGTCGGCCGTCGTCTTTATCCTCCCCGAGTAATCATGTTTATTCCATTTTTATCCCGCAAGCCTTTACTCAATCCGGCCGAACAACAGCGGATAGTGGCTGCCATACAGGCGGCCGAACGACGAACCAGCGGCGAGATCCGGGTGTTTGTGGAAAGCCGCTGCCGTTACGTAGATCCGTTGGACAGGGCAACCGAGCTATTTACTACTCTGAAGATGGAACAGACCGCCGCCCGCAATGGCGTACTCGTTTATGTGGCGCTGCGTGACCGTCAACTGGCGTTGTTTGGCGACAAAGGCATCCATGAGAAGGTCGGGCCTGCCTTCTGGGCACAGCAGGTACGGACCATTCTTTCCCATTTCAACAGGGCCGACTATGCCGGTGGGATAGCGGATGTAGTGACCGGCATCGGGGAAGCCTTACACCAACATTTTCCTTATGACCGTGAAAACGATGAAAATGAATTGCCCGACGATATTGTATTTGGAAAATAAAGCAATGAACAAACTTCTTTCTATACTAGTCCTCTTTTTCCTATTACCGGCGGCTTTCCTCCGGGCCCAGGATGTTCCGGCCCCGCCCAATCCACCCCGGCTGGTCAACGACCTTGCTCATGTCATGACCGCAGACCAGGTCGCCTCCCTGGAACGTAAACTGGTCGACTATGATGACAGTACTTCGGTGCAGATCGTTGTCGTTACTGTTCCGGACATCGGCGACAATGCTATCGAAGACTATGCGCTGAAACTATTCAGGACCTGGGGCATCGGTAATAAGAAAAGCAATAATGGAGTCCTCGTCCTGGCTGATATACACAACCACAAAGTTTATATACAAACCGGCCTTGGTTTGGAGGGTGTTATTCCGGACATTACCGCAAAATCTATTATAGACAACGAGATCGTTCCAAACTTCAGGGGTGGCGGCCAGGACAATTATTACCGGGGCTTCAGTCTTGCGGCCGATGCGTTGATCAAAGCGGCGGCAGGCGAATACAAGGCGCCGGCAGGGTATGGACAACGGGGGCGGCGCGGTAGGGGTGGTGGGGGTAATATTATTGGATTTTTTATATTCATATTCATCCTGATCATCGTCTTTATCGGCCGTAATCGTGGCGGAGGTGGGGGCGGAGGCGGTCTTTATCGTGGAAGCGGTATCCTGCCTTTTATGATCGGGACGATGGTTGGTCGCAGTTTCGGTGGTGGGGATAGTGGTGGCGGAGGCGGCGGCTGGTCTGATGGCGACAGCGGCGGTAGCGGAGGTTTTGGTGGCTTCGGTGGTGGGGATAGTGGGGGTGGCGGAGCAGGCGGTAGCTGGTAAAAAATATTAAAGAGGCCCGGGGAACCGGGCCTTTTTATTTATGTATTAGAATCCTTTTTTACTTCCACTTACTTTTGTTTTTATATAGTCTGCCTGATCCTGCATTCCACTGGCTTCTTTTTGCGCAGCTACTCCATTCAATGCATTGTCGAAATAAGGGTCTGTCTGTTTGCGATAAGCTTGTGGTATCGTCTCTTTGAATTGTATCAACAGGTCGACACCCCGTTTGAATTTTTCAGTATTCTTCACTTTCGTCAACAGGCTGGTAAAAGGCATTACCATTTCGAACTTATTTTGGCTGGTCGGCATCTTCTCGAAATTGTCTGCAACCGCATCGAAATCGCTTTCTCCGCCCGCCTTGATCATCACTGCCGAGATGGCCGCAGATAGTTCTCCTTTGGCCGGCGCCTGACGCATTTTCTTGGCGAGCGCAAGTGCCTGGGCGCTGTCGAGTTCGGACAATGCCTGCAAGGCACTGCCCGCTACTGAATAGGACGAATCAGATGTCGCTTTCAGGAACAAATTCTTATATGCGGGGTTGTCAAAATTGCCCAGGAGATCGATAGCCTTGGCCTTGACGATCCGGCTGTCATCATGTTCTGCCATGGCTGCGATGAGTGGTTCGAAAGCGGCCCTGATATCCTCTTTTTTCAGGTCGAGTTTTCCCAGCGTATAGTTCCGGATGCGATAGTACTTGTCTTTCAGGGCAACCTTCATCAGATCCAGAGCTTTGGGATCATCCTGGTGTTTGGCACAGAACTCGACTGCTTCCCGCCTGTCTACATAACCGCCTGCATATTTATATTGGTGCAGGTAATTTTCCAGTGTTTTATTATCCTTTTTTTCGCACAACAGAATTTTCTCCCCGTCTACATTCACCAGATCGGGCCGGCTGCCGTTGTAGTCGAGAGTGAACGTATCCGTTTTATTCTCGATCCATACTTTATGACGCGCTTTTGTAGCTCCATTATATATGTCGATGGCAATCGGCAGGCGGAATACTTTTCCCGTCTCCTGGGTCTGGTTTACGATAACCTGAACTTTTTTTGCGGTGTCATCATAAACATAATCGATCGTCAACTTCGGATGCCCACTTCCATAATACCATTGGTTCCAGTACCAGTTGAGGTCTTCACCCGTCACTTCTTCAAAGGCCAGCCGCAGATTCTGTGCTTCGGCGGATTTGAACTTATTGGTTGTCAAATAGAGATTCAATGATTTAAAGAAGGCGCTGTCGCCGACATAATGACGCAGCATATTCAGGATACGCCCGCCCTTGGGATAACTTACCTGGTCGAAAACGTCTTCCTTATCAGCATAGAAGAAACGGACCAGATTCTTCTCTGCGTTTTCAGGCTGTTGCAGGTAGCTCTGGATGCCGGTGTAATTCACTGCATCCCCTGCATCCTTACCATATTTGTATTCGTTCCATAAGGTTTCACTGTAATCGGCAAAGGATTCGTTCAGGGTGATATTACTCCAGCTCTCTGTAGTCACGAGGTCTCCAAACCACTGGTGAAACAGCTCATGCGCGATCACATCCTCCCAATCGTTGCCGTCCGTCAATTGGCGGGCGTCTTGCTGTGCACCGTCGCCATGTAATGTAGCAGTCGTATTTTCCATGGCTCCGCTTACATAATCCCGGCCAACCATTTGCGCGTATTTTTGCCAGGGATAGTCGACACCGGTAATGCGGGAATAAAAAGCGATCATCTCTGGCGTGTGCCCGAAAATACGGCGCGCTACCGGGGCATATTCCTTTTCGACATAATAGCTGACTTCCTTGCTTTTGTAAGAATCCTTCACTATGGCAAAATCCCCTACGCCCATGAAGAAAAGATAGGGAGCATGGGGGAGGTCCATTTTCCAATAGTCGGTCCTCGTACCATTCCCATTTGCTTTTTGGCTTACCAGCAGACCGTTGGACAGGGTTACATATTTTGCGGGCACTGTCATGGCTATTTCTTCCGTTGTCTTCTGGTTGGGCTTATCAATTGTTGGGAACCACACTGAGTTGGCTTCGGTCTCGCCCTGTGTCCAGATTTCCGTTGGCTTGTCCTTTTCCTCTCCCTTTGGGTTGATAAAATAAAGCCCCTTCGCATCCGTGATCGCCGCGCTGCCCACGTGTACTTTCAGCTCATTTGGTTTCGAGGTATAATCGATATATAGCGTATACTTGTCTGTATATTTATATGTCCTGTCCAGGTGTATCCGAAGGATCATCCCATCATAATCGTATTTCAGCGGGACATTTTTTCCGTCCCTGACAATCGCTACCGTATGCAGGTCCATTCCCTTGGCATCGAGTGAAAGTGAATCTGTAGGATAAAAGTGGGGTTTGATCGTCACCCATTCCTTGCCGTACATATAAGACTTGTCGTAGTCAAATTTGACCTCTAACTTTGTGTGAATCAGATCATTGTATTTTGTTGCCGTAGCACGGTATTGTTTTTTCCAAACTTCATCCCCGGATGGCTGCTCCTGGGCATGTAAAATAAGTCCGCAGGAAAACAATCCCGATAACAACAACAAGGCCCTGCCGCTTTTTCGAAGCACCGGCTTTTGAAAAGGTAGTGTAAGTTTTGACTGGATCACATTCATATTATTATTTTTCAGGTAATAAAGATAATCGTTGGCCCGGTTAAGGAAAGACAAAAATGGATAAAAGGTAGTTTTATGATTGGCGGGTCCTGTTGTATGGTAACTAATCAATAAATGTATCCTCCGCTTAATCTGTTCACTAGAGTTTTCCTTAATTTGCAGTAGGTTTACACCGAGATCCCTGGGATCCCCTATTTTATTAAAAGGAATCAGTGAGCCCGTCTGCCGCGGGAGTTTGCTGGCGAATAATACTCTAATCCATGTCAAAGTTCGGTTTGGTAATCGTGTTGATTTTGATGGCGGGCAGCAACTACGCGCAGGACTACTTTGTGTTAATTCAGGCCGACAACAGACTACCTTTTTATGTTCGCCTGGGCAGCCAGGTTTACAGTTCCACTGCCGGAGGTCATCTCATTCTTTCACAATTGAAAGACAGTACTTACAGTCTTACTATCGGCCTGCCCGGACAAGCGATCAGGGAGCAGCGGTACACCCTTAGTATCCGTCAAAAAGACCAGGAATTCGGGCTGAAGGATCAGGGTGAAAAAGGCCTGAGCTTATACGACGGGCAGACTGGGGAAATAAAAACACCCGAATCGCCGATGGGTGGGGGAGAGGAGGTTCGACCGCCTGGCATTAAAAAAGACGATGCTTTTTCCCGCTTGATGGCCGGAGTGGTACATGATACGGCTGTTTTGTACAATACTTATACAATGGAACAGGTGCTCCCTGATAGTTTGCCCACGGTGAAAACCTCTCCGGTCAACTCTGCGGCCCGGGTTTCCGGAACGCCTGTCTCCGATTCGGTGTCCCGGAATCTTACTACCGGCCCGGCGCCAACAAAACCTGTTGATTCTTCGGCTATGATGGCAGCGCCCCCTGGAGCAAATCCGGATATGGCCGTCGCCTTCAATACCAATGTTACCTTATCGACTGGTCCCAAACCCGATACTCCGACACTTGCCAAACCTGTTTATCGGTCCCGCGGCGTAGTAAAACTGAGCGAACGGAAATTGGCCCGTTCGGTCCGGCTGGCCTATGCAGATCACTCTGCCGGTAAAAAGACCGATACGATCATTATATTTATTCCTGTCGACACGCCTGCTATGGCAAAAGGCGGCCAGAAACCAGCACATACACCTGATACCGGCCGGGTAGTTCCCCGGGCGCATGGTCCCAATACGGATACTCCTTTATCAGGTCAGGGGCAGAATATGGCTTCCCGTCCGGCTTCCGGTTTACCGGCAGCTGAAGTGTCCCGAACCCATTCCGTCGATACTCTCCGTAAGTCACCGCCGGCTAAATCATCTCTTCCTTTTCTCAACTCGGATTGTCATAATTATGCTACTGACTATGATGTTGATAAGCTAAGGGTCAAGCTGTTGGGGGCCTCCAAAGACGAAGATCGTATTCTGGCTGCCCGGAAGGTCTTTAAGGCCCGCTGTTTCACTACTCGTCAGATACGGGCCCTTAGTGAGGTTTTTACCTCGGATGCAGCCAAATTCCATTTCTTTGAAACGGCTTATCCTTTCTGCTCTGATGACCAGTTCCGGGAGCTTTCCAGTCTCCTGGCCGACCCGGTCTATGGCAGTAAATTCCGTGTTATGACGGAGCATCAATAATAGCACCTATGCCCAGATATTTCCTAGAACTTGCCTATAGAGGCACTAACTACAGCGGATTCCAGATCCAGGACAATGCCACTTCTATCCAACAGGAAGTGGAAAAGGCGCTGGCCATTTTTTTTCGCACCTCATTTACTCTGACCGGCTCTTCCCGCACCGACGGGGGTGTCCATGCCGCACAGAATTTTTTTCACTTTGATTATGAGGGAGTTATCGAAAATAGGGTCCTATATAATATCAACGCCATCCTTCCGCCCGACATTGCTCTGAAGAATATCTATCCGGTTGCTGCCGATGCTCACTGCCGTTTTGATGCGATCAGCCGGGAATATCGCTACTATGTCTATCGCGAAAAAAATCCTTTCCTGGCAGACCGGGCTTATTTCTTCCCTTATACCCTTGATCTGGAGAAGATGAAGGGGGCTGCCGGCCTCATACCGGGGTTCCGGGATTTTACCACTTTTGCCAAGCGAAATACCCAGGTCAAGACCTTCCTCTGTACTATCTATGAAAGCTATTGGCAGGAAGAGGAAAGCTGTATGGTATATCATGTAAAAGCCAATCGTTTTTTACGTGGAATGGTGCGTGGTCTGGTGGGCACTATGCTGCAGGTGGGAAGGGGTAAACTTAGTGTGGATGATTTTGAAGGCATTCTTCACAAAAGGGACAATCAGCTGGCTGATTTTTCTACGCCGGGTCACGGGCTTTTTCTTTTTCAGGTATTCTTTCCTGTTAGTATTATACAAACTCATGTGCTATAAGTATGTTGACATAAACTAAAATCCTCTGTTAGTCGGGGGAACAGCGGCTCAAATTTTTTATTTCACTGAAACCTTTACTGGCACTGCATTTTTAGATCTGCTTAAATAAATAATTCAAAAAATATTTGGCAGCGATGTACAACTGCTTATCTTTGCAGCCCGATTTGAAATAAACGACTCACAGGACAGAGGAAAAGAAGGTGGAAAGGGCGCAATGCTCACAGAAGATTAAGCAAATCCGGATCAGTTCTTTACATGCAGCGCAGCGGTTAACAAGAGAAATGAGTGAAGAAAGTAGAAACAAAAGTTTCGAAAAAAGTGAAGAAAAATTTGGTGATAAGAATACTCGTCGTATCTTTGCCGTCCGCTCTAAAAAATTACAAGTTCTTCGAAATACTGATCGCTGTTTTCTGGGAAAGAAAACTTCAAAAAACAGCAGAAAGTTTTTGATGATTTGATAAAGGCTCTTACCTTTGCAATCCGTTCGAAAATAACGGGGAGGCGATAAGCCGAAAGATCTTTGAAAGAATGGAAACAACAGTACGTAAATCAAGCA
>WNFM01275988.1_pt1 | contig 61887 bp, 57 predicted proteins | sample 5400271 | NCBI WGS metagenome assembly WNFM01 (sample SAMN13153352, study PRJNA577476) | soil metagenome | isolation source: 60 cm saprolite on Douglas fir-dominated hillslope | place: USA:California | collected 2013-09-17
TGGCTGACTCCCCACGTCCACCACACCGGAGCCAGTAGCCCCAGTACACCCACAATGCCGAGTTTTAGCTGCGCCGATTCCACGTGCTGTCTAACGATCAAGTTGAGCGGCCGAACACTGCCGCCGTTGCGCACCGGCGCGCGCACGCAGTGCCACGGCGCGCACGGTGCGGCCATCATGACTCACGGTCCGCTCGAACGCGTTGTTAGGCGTCATTCGTTGCACTCCACTCGTGCCTCGGCCATGAAAAACGGACGCTCACGCTCGAGGCGCTTCTGTATGTCGAGGGCAGAGAGGTCGGGATTCGTCGCGCGGGTCTGTCGCTCGAATTCACCGGCCTTGATATTCCACACGTCGAGCTCGCATTTTGTAGGTGCGCGGTGCGCGGAGGACTTGATCGGAGGGCTCGTCGCGGTGTAGCCAGGAGAGGGCGCTGGCGAGGGGCTCATCACGACAAGGCCAGCAAACAGGATGGCGGGGAGAAGGGCAACTACCATCCAGTACCATTGCCGCTTGCGCGCGAGGCGATCATCGCGTTCAAGTCGCTCGAAGAGGGCTCGAACGTTCCGAAGAGCTCTCTGTTCGAAGGTTCGCTGACTGTCGCTCATGGCCGAACGACGCCTAACTAGTATTAGGGCGACAGGCGTTATTCAGCAGGCTGAATAGTCCCGACCCGGTGATTGATACACCGAATATTCTCTGCGCGGGGAGGCAAACGGTCAACCTGAAGTCCTTGATCTCCGTTCGAAATGTCGTGGAACTGTCCTATAACGACAATGACCGATATCTCGCTCCCTCCTGCAAATCCAGCATCGCCCGATTCGCCCCGGCTGCTCGAGCGGTTACGTGACCGCGTCCGATTCCGGCACTACAGCCGTCGGACCGAGCTCGTCTACATCCAGTGGGTGCGGCGCTACATCCGCTTCCATGGAAAGCGCCATCCCCGCGAGCTGGGGGCGATGCACGTCACGGCGTTCCTGTCATCGCTCGCGACCGACCGCAGGGTGGCAGCCTCCACGCAGAACCAGGCGCTCGCCGCACTCCTTTTTCTCTACAAGGAGGTGTTGGGTATCGAGCTGCCTTGGATGGGCGAGATCGCGCGCGCCAAACGTCCACGCCGGCTGCCGGTTGTCCTGACGCACGCCGAGGCTCACGCTCTGCTTGGGAGGATGGAGGGTACACACGCGCTCATGGCCAAGCTCATGTACGGAACGGGCATGCGGCTGATGGAGTGCCTGCAGTTGCGGGTAAAGGACGTCGAGCTGGTTCGCCACGAGGTGATCGTGCGGCAGGGCAAGGGCGCCAAGGACCGGATCACGATGTTCCCGACCACGCTCGTGGACGAGATGTCGGCGCACTTCGACCGTGTGCGGGCCGTGTTCCAGGCTGATCGCGCGCGCAATGTGGCTGGGGTCGAGTTGCCCGATGCGTATGAGGTGAAGAACCCAACGGCCGGCCGCACCTGGGCATGGCATTGGGTATTTCCGCAGGATCATCTGTCGACCGATCCACGCAGTGGAATCGTGCGTCGGCACCACGTCTACGATCAGACCTTCCAACGATCGCTAAAACGAGCCGCTGCCGCCGCCCGGATCGTGAAGCCGGTTTCTTCGCACACGCTCCGCCACTCCTTCGCCACCCACCTCATGGAAGCCGGTTACGACATCCGCACGGTGCAAGAGCTGCTCGGGCACAAGGACGTGAGTACGACGATGATCTACACGCACGTGCTCAATCGCGGCGGCCGCGGGGTGGTGAGCCCGCTCGACCGCTAGCCGGGCTCAATGCTGCGAGCGATCGACGATGAGCGCCTTGTAGAGCCGGTGCCACTTCTCGTAGTCGTCGATCGCCTCGCGCGAGTTGACGACCTTGATTGGGCGGCCCTCGGTCACCAGGCGTCGCACCGGAGTGTCGTACTTGCGGTTCGCCGGCACGCGATTGACCTCGGTGTAGAAGCGCTGGCCTTCGGTGAGCATGTAGTCGTGGAAGAGCGCCGCGGCGTTGGGATGTGGCGCGCGCCGGGAGACCGCGACCGCGGACGGCAGCACGATGGCGGGTGGCAGGACGAACCAATCGACCGGCGCGGACTTGGCCTTCATGCGCTCGGCGTCGTGGCTGTAGATTCCGAGCATCAGCGGGATCTCGCCGGCCGCGACCAGGGCCGCGCTGTGGTTGTGGCCGGTGTGCACGCCGACGCCGTTGTCTCCCAGGCGCTTGAATAAGTCCAATCCCTGTTTCTCGCCCATCGACTCGACCAGCGCGGCGAACCACTCGACGTTGGTCGACTCCATGCCGATGCGCCGCTTCCATTTCGCGTCCAGCAGGTCCTGCCAGGCCTTGGGCACGTCTACGGCCTTCACAGCGTTGGTGTTGTAGGCGTAGACCACGAGGTTGAGGCGATCGGGTATCCACTCGCCGTGCGCGGGCACCGTTTCCGGCAGCAGCACTTCCTCGACGTAGGGCGAATTCATCTTCTGCAGCAGCTTCTCGCGCGCGATGGCTTCGAGCTGCGGCGCGTTGGTCTCGATCACGTCGAACTCGAAGCGCCCGCCGCGCGTCTCGCTCACGACGCGTTGGAGAATGTGCGCCTGGCTGCCGCGCCAGAACTTCACCTTCACTGCGTAGCGGCGCTCGAAATCCGCGGCGAGCCTGAGCTGGTCGTCCTGCGTGAGCGAGGAGTAGAGCATCAGCTCGCCTTCCTTCTTCGCGGCGGCGGCGAGGCGCTCGGTGCGGCTGGCTCCGATGGTTCCAACGGCGGCGAGGACGCCCGGCGTGGGTTCCACGGCAACGCTCGCCGTCGCTATCGCGAAGGCGAGCAGGGCGAACAGGCGCGGCAGCATGGCGCGCGGGAGGCGCTACAGGTTCAGCAGCCGCGCCGCGTTGCCGCCGAGGATCTTCTCCTTCTGCTTCTCGGTGAGATCCTTGCGCTCGCGGATCGTGGAGACGGTGTGCGGGAACTCGGAGTCGAAGTGCGGGTAGTCGCTCGCCATGAGGATCCGGTCTTCTCCCAGCTCCGCGATCGGCCGCTTCAGGTCCGCTTCGTCGGCTTCGCACGTCGTGTAGCAGTTGCGGCGGATGTACTCCGAGGGCGCCATCTTCAGCGCCGCTGAGATCTGCGGGAAGTCCTTGGCCCACTCCCAGTCGTCGTCCATGCGGTGCATCCAGTAGAGGATCCACTCGGCGCTGCATTCGAAAAACACCACCTTCAGCTTCGGGAATTTCTCGAACACGCCGCCCAGCACCAGCGCCACCAGTGCCGCGCTGCAGTTGGTCGGCCGCCCGAGGACGTGGGTCTTGTAGAAATTGTCGAAGCGGTCGATCAAATCGCCGTTGCTGTTCGGGTGGCACAAGAGCGGGATGCCGAGCTCCTCGGCCGCCTGGTAGTACGGATAGAAACTCGGATCATCGAGGTTGCGCGTGCCGCAGTAGGGGACGAGGTGCGAGGTCTTGAAGCCGTGCTCCTTCACGCAGCGGCGCAGCTCTGCTTCCATCGCCTCGGGGCAACCCGCCGGCGCCATCGCCACCGGGAGGAATACCTCCTCGTTGCCCTTCACCAGCTTGGCGACCCAGTCGTTGAAGAGGCGCGCGCATTCGCGTCCCAGGCCGCCGAGGTTCGACGTCGCCACCGTGATCTGCGTGGGGAAGATCACCTGCTTGTCGATCCCTTCCTTGGCGATGTCCTCGCGCCGGCGCGCCATGTCGTAGCCGCCCACCTGCCGCGCCGCGATCTCGCCGCCGCGCCAGTTGGTCTTCGGGTCGTAGATATACGGGTGGCGGTGCGCGGCGTGGCCCTGCGCGCTGATGGGATCGAGCGTGTGCAGGAACTTGGTGTTGTGCGTGCGCCCGTCGTTGAGGCGCACCGGCCGGAAGCGCGAGTAGGCGCCCTCGAGCTTGTACACCTCGTCCATGAAATAGCCTTCCCGCAGGTGGGAATCGAAATCGATGATCATGGAAGGCTCCTGAGTTGCTACGCCGCCTTGCGGATCGGGATCCAGCCGTCGTGCACGCCGTGGCAGGCGACCATCGCGCCGTCGTACGGCAGCAGCTCGGGGCGCTCGATGCGGCACTTGTCCTTCGCGTGCGGGCAGCGCGGGTTGAAGGTGCAGCCGGGCGGCGGGTCGAGCGGGTTGGGAACTTCGCCCGCGACGGGCGTGCGCGCTTTTCCGGACATGGTGATGTCGGGGATTGCGCTCAGCAGCATCTGCGTGTATGGGTGCAGCGGCCGCTCGAAGATCGCCTTGGTGTCGGCGGTCTCGACGATGCGCCCGAGGTACATCACGCCCACGCGCGTGGAGATGTGCGAGACCACCGCGAGGTTGTGCGAGATGAAGAGATACGTCAGCCCGTGCTCGCGCTGCAGGTCCTTCATCAGGTTCAGGATCTGCGCCTGCACGGAGACGTCGAGCGCGCTCGTGGGCTCGTCGCACACCAGGAACTCCGGATTCGACGACAGCGCACGCGCGATCGAGATGCGCTGGCGCTGGCCCCCGGAGAACTCGTGCGGATATTTCTCGCCGTCCTGCGGCGAGAGGTGCACGTCGGAGAGCAGCTCGCCCACGCGCTTCTCGAGGGCGGCTTGGTCCTTGATCAGGTCATGCGAGCGGATCGGCTCGGCGATGATCTCCTGCACGCGCCACCTCGGATTCAGGCTCGCGTACGGATCCTGGAAGATCATCTGGAAACGCCGCCGCATCGTGAGCATCTCGCTGCGGTTGTGGATCGTGGCGAGGTCCACGCCGCCGAGGCGGATCGAGCCGCGCGTCGGCACATAGAGTCCGCAGATGAGCCGCGCCACGGTCGACTTGCCGCATCCCGACTCGCCCACCAGCGACAGCGTCTCGCCCCGATTGATGGTGAACGAAACGCCGTCGACCGCGCGCAGCAGCGTTCGCGGCGCTCCCTCGATCACACGATTCAACCAGGGCCGCGATACGTCGAAGTCTTTCGCGAGGTCCCTGACGTCGAGGAGCGTCTCAGCCACGCACCTTGTCCTTTGCATGCAGCCAGCACGATGCCATCGAGTTTCCCGCGGGCATCAGTCCCGGGCGCTCGACGCGGCAGCGGTCGAACACCTTCGGGCAGCGCGGGTTGAAAGCGCAGCCGGCCGGTATCGCATTGAGCCTCGGCATCGACCCTTCGATCTGGGGCAGGCGCTTCACGTCCTGCCCCACCGTCGGGATCGATCCCATGAGTCCCACGGTGTAGGGGTGCTGCGGATGGTGGATCACCTCCTGCACCGGACCGATCTCGGCGATGCGCCCGGCGTACATCACCGCGACGCGATCGGCGGTCTCGGCGATGACCCCCATGTCGTGCGTGACCAGCATCACCGCGGTGCCGTGGTCGCGGCCGAGGCGCTTCAGGAGCTGGATGATCTGCGCCTGGATGGAGACGTCGAGCGCGGTGGTCGGCTCGTCGGCGATGATGAGCATCGGGTTGGCGCAAAGGGCGAGCGCGATCACCACGCGCTGGCGCATGCCGCCGGAGAACTGGTGCGGGTAATGGTCGATGCGCCGCTCGGGCGCGGGAATGCCCACTTCGCCGAGGAGCTCGATCGCGCGCTTGCGCGCCTGCTCGTGGCTCATCGGCAGGTGCGTCTCGATCGTCTCCGTGATCTGGTGGCCGATCGTGTAGAGCGGATTCAGCGACGTGAGCGGGTCCTGGAAGATCGCGCCGATCTTGCGCCCGCGGATCTTGCGCATCGCCTCCGCCGGCAGGTTGTCGATGCGCGAGCCTTGCAGCAGGATCTCGCCGCCCGCGATGCGTCCCGGCGGCTCGAGCAAGCCGATGATCGCGGTGCCGGTGATCGACTTCCCCGCACCCGATTCGCCGACCACGCCCAGCACCTCGCCCGGCGCGATGTCGAAGCTCACGTCGTCGATCGCCACCAGCGTGCCACGCCGCGTGTTGAATTCCACGCGAAGGTTCTTGACTTGGAGGAGCGGCGAGGTCGCCGCCTTCGGCAACGCGCTCATCTCAGCTTCGGATTCAACGCATCCCGCAACCAATCCCCCAGCACATTGATCGCGAGCACCAGGATCACCAGCGCCGCGCCCGGGAACACGGTGATCCACCATTCGCCGGAGAAGAGGAAATCGTTGCCGATGCGGATGAGCGTTCCGAGCGAAGGCTGCGTCGGCGGCACGCCTACGCCGAGGAAGGAGAGGGTGGCTTCGGTGATGATCGCTTCCCCGATGTGCAGCGTCACCAGCACCAGCACCGGCCCCAGCGCATTGGGCAGCACGTGGGTGAACATGATCGCGAGCGGGTGGCGGCCGATCACGCGCGCCGCCATCACGTACTCCTTGTTCTTCTCGACCAGCGTCGAGCCTCGCACCGTCCGCGCGTAGCGCACCCACCCCGAGGCGGCGATCGCGACGATCAGCACGTAGACCGCAAGCTGGTCGTGCAGCTCCTTCGGCAGCGCCACGCGCGCGAGCCCGTCTACGAGGAGGGCAATGAGGATCGCCGGGAAGGAAAGCTGCACGTCCGCCACGCGCATGATGAACGCATCGATCTTGCCGCCGAGGTAACCGCTCAACAGGCCGAGCGAGACGCCCAGCACCATGGCGAGCAGCGTCGCCACCAATCCCACCACGAGCGACATGCGCGCCCCGAACATGATCGCGGAAAGCACGTCGCGCCCCTGGTCGTCGGTGCCGAGAAGATAGGTATGGCTTCCCTTCTCCGACCACGCGGGCGGCGTGAAGGCGTCGAGCAGGTTCAGCGTCTTCAGGTCGAACGGGTTGTGCGGCGCAACCCACGGCGCCAGCAGCGCCCCGAGAATGCAGATGAGCGTCACCGCCCCGGCGATCATCGTCGCCGGCGACCCCTTGAAGCTGTGGACGACATCGCCGTCCAGGAATCGCCTAATCGCGGCTGCCATTCTTGTAGGTTTTATCTGTGTTCATCTGTGTTCATCTGTGGTTCCAAGCCTTTTCTTTAGTGCCCCCCAACCCCGGTGGCTTCAATGCGCAACCTTGGATCCACGAGGTAATACAGCATGTCCACGACCAGGTTGATCCCCACGAAGATCAACCCGATCAGGCACAGGTACGCCGCCATCACCGGAATGTCCGCGAACTGCACCGCCTGAATGAACAGCAGCCCCATCCCCGGCCACTGGAACACGGTCTCGGTGATGATCGCGAAGGCGATGATCGCGCCCAGCTGCAGCCCCGTGATCGTGATCACCGGGATCAACGTGTTCTTGAGCGCGTGTCCGAAATGGACCGTGCGATCGGTGAGCCCGCGCGCTCGAGCGAACTTGATGTAGTCGGTGCGCAGCACCTCGAGCATTTCCGCGCGCACCAGCCGCATGATCAGCGTGACCGGGAAGAAGCCGAGCGTGATCGCGGGAAGGATCAGCGCCTTCAGGCCCGACTTGGTGAGCAGCCCCGTCGACCAGAAGCCGAGCTGCGTCGTGTCGCCGCGGCCGAAGGACGGCAGCAGCCCCAACCAGACGGCGAAGATGAGGATGAGGAAGATCCCGATGAGGAAGTTCGGCAGCGAGACGCCGACGAGCGACGTGGTGAGCATCGCTCGCGAGATCCACGAATGTCGTCGCAGCGCCGTGTACACGCCGACGGGAATGCCGACGAAGAGGCCGATCAGCGCCGCGGTCATCGCCAGCTCGAGCGTTGCGGGCAAGCGCTCGGCGATGAGCGTCGACACCGGCCGCCCGAGCCTCAGCGAGATCCCGAAATTCCCCGTCACGGCGTTGCCGAGGAACGTCATGAACTGGCGGTAGAACGGCTTGTCGAGCCCGAGCGCCTGGCGCATCTGCTCGCGGTCGGCCTGCGTGGCTTCCGGCGGCAGCATCAGCGACACGGGGTCACCGACGAAGTTGAACAACGAGAACGCGATGAAGCCCACGACGAGCATCACGAGGATGCCCTGAAAAAATCGCCGGAGAACGAAGGCGATCAATTGTCACCCCGGGCGCCGCAAGCGATCACTTGTCACCCCGGGCGCCGCATCTGCGGCGATGGCCCGGGGCCCAGTTCATTTGATCGTCACCCACTTCGCCAGCAGGCGGTTGTCCGCCCGGTGCACCACGCTTACGTTCGAGCGCATCGCCCAGGGGATCACCTGGTAGTGGAGCGGGATGTGCCCGACCTCCTCCATGTGGATCTTCGACGCCTCGCGCGCCAGCTCCGCGCGCTTCTTCGGGTCGACTTCGGTCTTCATCTTGTCGATCGCCTCGTCGACCTTCGCATTGCTGTAGCGCCCGTAGTTGTAGTCGCCGTCCGCGGTCTTCTCGATGCGCGTGCGCACCAGGCTCTGCAGCGCGTACTGCGGGTCGAACGTCGGCACGCCCCAGCCGAGCATGTAGAAGCTGGTGTCGAGCTTCTCGAGCTTGGGGAAGAGGAGGGTGCGCGGGATGGCGTTCACCTTGACTGTGACGCCGATCTTCGCGAGCATCGCCGCGGTGGCCACGCAGATCTTCTCGTCGTTGATGTAGCGATTGTTGGGACAGTCGAGCGTCACCTCGAAGCCTTGCGGGTAGCCCGCGTCCTTGATCAGCTTCTTCGCCTTCTCCACGTCCGGCGCCTTCACCTTGTCGAGGTCTTTTGGATAGAACTCGACGTTCGGCGCGTACATCACCGCCCCAGGCACCGATAGGCCGCGCATCACCTGCGTCTTGATGGCATGCAGGTCGATCGCCATCTGGAAGGCCTGGCGCACGCGCGGGTCCTTGAAGGGGTTCTTGCCCTTCACGCTCGAATAGAGCAGCTCGTCGCGGTACTGGTCCATGCCGTAGAAGATGGTGCGGTTCTCCGCGCCCTCGACGATCCTGATATGCGAATCGCCCTTCAGCCGTGGAATGTCCTGCGGCGGCGGATCGAGCACGAAGTCGATCTCGCCCGTGAGGAGTGCCGCGATGCGCGTCGAGTCCTGCTTGATCGGCAGGTACACGACCTCGTCCACGTTGCCGTCGAGCTTGCCCCACCAGTTGGAGTTCTTCACCGCCACCGTCTTCACGTCGGCGTCGCGGCTCTTGAGGACGTAGGGTCCGGTGCCGTTGGCGTTGCGCGAGGCGAAGGTCTCCTCCTTGCCGGCGAAGTCCTGCGGGCGCAGCACGTTGTGCTTGGTCGCCCACGCCTTGCTCATGATACGGATCTCGGTGAGCCCGGGGACCAACACCGGAGCGGGGCCGTCGGTGACGATCTCGACCGTGAGGTCGTCGATCTTCTTCACCTCCTTGACGTTGCCGATGTAGGGACGGAAGCGCGAGGTCTCCATCTGCGCGCGCGGGATCGAGAAGACGACATCGTCGGCGGTGAAGGGTGCGCCGTCGTGGAACTTGACGTTGGGGCGCAGCTTGAAGCGCATCACCGTGGGGCTCAGCCGCTCCCACGACACCGCGAGGCAGGGCTCGACCTTCATGTCCTTGCCGCGCGTCACCAGCGACTCGTAGATGTGGTCAGACCAGGAGTTGTTGAGGCCCTCGTTCTGCGAGTGCGGGTCCATCGTGAGGATGTCGCCCTGGCTCGACCAGCGCAGGGTTTTCGCACTGAGGGAAGGGGCCGCTAGCAGTGCTGCGGCGACCAGGGCGGCCCATCGAATCGTGGTGGTTTTCATCCCTCTCGCTCCTATGACTTTTGGCTTTGCGGTATGGTAGCAAAACGCCTGCCCATGACCGAAGAAATCTTCCGCGACGACCCCTACCGCGCCGAGACCGGCGCCATGGTCGTTTCCTGCGACGCCGCCGGCATCGTTCTCGACCGCACCGTCTTCTACCCGCGCGGCGGCGGCCAGGCGGGCGACGCGGGGTCCCTGCTGTGCCCCGACGGCCTGACGATCTGGATCGCGGACACCATCAAGTCTCCCTCAGCGGTCGCGCCAGATTCTCCCTCTCCCGCCATCGTCCACGTCCCCGCCCCGGGCCAGGAAGCGGCGCTGGCCACCCTTTCCCCGGGAGACCCGGTGACGCTGCGCCTCGACTGGGATCGCCGCCACCGGCACATGCGCTTCCACACCGCGACGCACCTGCTATGCGCGATCGTCCCGCACCAGACCAACGGCTGCTCGATCACCGCCACCTACGCGCGCCTTGATTTCGACATGGTCGAGCCGCTCGAGCGCGAGCACCTCGAGCGGGAATTGGCGCGCCTGGTCGCGGAAGCCCACGACGTGCGCACCATTTGGATCACCGACGAGGAGCTCGACGCCAAGCCCGAGCTGGTGCGCACGATGTCGGTGAAGCCCCCGCGCGGCCTGGGGCGCGTGCGCCTGCTCGAGATCGACGGCGTCGACCTCCAGCCCTGCGGCGGCACGCACGTCGCCAACACGCGCGAGATCGGCGCGCTCAGGATCTCGAAGATCGAGAAGAAGAGCGCCCGTTCGCGGCGCGTGGTGCTGGAATTCGCGTAGTAATCCCGGGTCGAAAGGGTAGAATTCGCGCCACTCTCCGCGAGGACGTCATGACCGCCACCGCCAGCGCCGCGATGCCCGAGAACCCCATGGGCACGGACGGCTTCGAGTTCATCGAATACACCGCGCCGAACCCCGAACTCCTGGGCGAGCTCTTCGAGCAGCTGGGCTTCACCGCCGTCGCCCGCCACCGCTCCAAGGACGTGATCCTCTACCGGCAGGGGCGCGTCAATTTCATCGTCAACCGCGAGCCCGACAGCTTCGCGCAGTCGTTCGCGCGCGTGCACGGACCGTCGGCTTGTGCTTTCGCCATGCGCGTCAAGAATGCCGCCAAGGCCTACCAGCGCGCGCTCGACCTCGGCGCCAAGCCCTTCCACGGTCCCGTCGGCCCGATGGAGCTCAACATCCCGGCGATCAAGGGCATCGGCGACAGCTTGATCTACCTGATCGACAGATACCCGGGTAACGGTGGAGATCTCTCGATCTACGACGTCGACTTCGTCCCGATCGCGGGCACGGAGCAAAACCCCAGGGGCGCGGGGCTGATCGAGGTCGACCATCTCACCCACAACGTCTATTCGGGGCGCATGGACGTATGGGCCCAGTTCTACGAGAAGCTCTTCAACTTCCGCGAGATCCGCTACTTCGACATCCAGGGCAAGAAGACCGGGCTCACCTCGCGCGCGCTCACCAGCCCCTGCGGCAAGATCCGCATCCCGATCAACGAGCCCTCCGACAAGGGTTCGCAGATCCAGGAGTACCTCGACGCCTATCACGGCGAGGGCATCCAGCACATCGCGCTTTCCACGATGGACATCTTCGCCACGGTGGAGACACTGCGCGCGAAGAAAGTGCGCTTCCTCGATACGCCGGATTCCTACTATGAGCGTGTCGACGCGCGCGTGTTAAATCACGGCGAGGACCTCGCGCGCATGAAGCGCAACAAGATCCTCCTCGACGGCGAGGGCGTGGACAAGGACCACCACGAGGACAAGCTGCTGCAGATCTTCACCGAGACCGTCATCGGCCCGATCTTCTTCGAGATCATCCAGAGGAAGGGCAACCAGGGCTTCGGCGAGGGCAACTTCCGGGCGCTGTTCGAATCGATCGAAGCGGACCAGATCGCCCGGGGGGTTATCTAAGTGATCTATCTGTGTTCATTTGTGTTCATCTGTGGTTAATAGCCTTTTGCCTATGAAATATCTCTCCGGCTTCGGCGCCCACCACGAATCGGAAGCCATCGAGGGCGCGTTGCCGGTCGGGCAGAACTCGCCGCAGCAGGTGCCGTTCGGCCTCTACGCCGAGCAGCTTTCCGGCTCGGCGTTCACCGCCCCGCGCGCGGGCAACCTGCGCTCCTGGCTCTATCGCCTGCGTCCCTCGGCGATGCACTCGCCTTTCCGGCGCATCGGCGAGCGGCAGCTGCGCACGGCGCCGTGCCTCGAGGTCGAGTGCTCGCCCAATCGCCTGCGCTGGGCGCCGCAGGCCGCGCCGACCGAGGCGACCGACTTCATTGCGGGCATGACCACCTTCGCGACGTGCGGGGACGCGCGCGCGCAGCGCGGCGCCGGCGTGCATCTCTACGCCGCCAACCGCTCCATGGATAGCCGCGTGTTCTACGACGCCGACGGCGAGCTGCTCATCGTCCCGCAGCAAGGCGAGTTGTCGGTCTTCACGGAGTTCGGCCTCCTGCCGCTCGCGCCGGGCGAGATCGGCGTCATCCCGCGCGGCGTGAAGTTTCGCGTCGAGCTCGGCGACGGTGCCGCGCGCGGTTACGTCTGCGAGAACTATGGCGCGCCATTCCGTCTTCCGGAGCTGGGCCCCATCGGCTCCAATGGCCTTGCGAACCCGCGCGACTTCCTCGCGCCCGCCGCCGCGTTCGAGGATCGCAGCGAGCCGATGGAAGTGATCGCCAAGCTCGGCGGGCATCTGTGGACCGCGCATTTCGACCAGTCGCCGCTCGATGTCGTCGCCTGGCACGGCAACTACTATCCGTACAAGTACGACCTCGCGCGCTTCAACGCGATGAACGCGGTGGGATTCGACCACGCCGACCCTTCGATCTTCACCGTCCTCACGTCGCCTTCGGACACGCCTGGCACTGCAAACGTCGACTTCGTCATCTTCCCGCCGCGTTGGTCGATGGCCGAGCACACCTTCCGCCCGCCGTATTTCCACCGCAACGTGATGAGCGAGTTCATGGGGCTGGTGAAGGGCCTCTACGACGCGAAGCAGGGCGGCTTCGTCCCGGGCGGGGCGAGCCTGCACAACTCGATGAGCGCGCACGGGCCCGACCAGGCGTCGTACAAGAAAGCCATCGGTGCGGATCTCAAACCCCAATACCACGCGGACACGCTCGCCATCATGTTCGAGAGCCGTTACCTTTTCGAGCCTACCGCTTTTGCGTTGTCCTCCGACACGCTGGACAAGAAGTACGACAGCGCGTGGTCGGGATTCGACAAGGCCTCCCTCCCCAAGTGAAGCTCGCCTCCCTCAAGGGCCCCACCCGCGACGGCACGCTCGCTGTCGTGAACCGCGACCTCACGCGCGCTGTGAAGGCTGGGGCCGTGGCGCCCACGATGCAGCACGCACTCGAGCACTGGGATTCGCTCGCGCCGAAGCTCGCCGACCTGGCCGAGAGCCTGGAGGCGGGAGACGAGCGCCACGCCTTCGATTTCCGCGCCGCGCTCGCCCACGGCGAAGTCGATGCGCCGCTGCCGCGCGCTTACGAATGGCTCGACGGGTCGGCCTACCTCTCGCACGTCGAGCGCGTGCGCCGCGCGCGCAATGACACCGTCCCGGAGAGCTACCAGCACGATCCGCTGATGTACCAGGGCGGCGCCGGCCGCATGATGGGCGCGCGCGATCCCATCCGCGTGCTCTCCGAGGACTGGGGCGTTGATCTCGAGGGCGAGGTCGGCGCGATCGTCGGCGACCTCGCGATGGGCTCGACGCCGGAGCAGGCGGCGAAGGCCGTGCGCCTCGTCACGCTCATCAACGATCTTTCGTTCCGCCGCCTGATTCCCGCCGAGCTCGCCAAGGGCTTCGGCTTCGTGAACGGCAAGGGCGCGAACGCGCTCGCCCCCGTCGCGATCACACCCGACGAGCTGGGCGATGCGTGGAAGGACGGCCGCATTCATCTGCCTCTCGTCTCCTACGTGAACGGCGTCGAGCTGGGCCACCCCAACGCCGGAACGGACGCGACCTTCGGCTTCTTCGAGCTGATCGCCCACGCGGCGAAGACGCGCGAGCTCGCGGCCGGCACGCTCGTGGGCACGGGTACCATCTCCAACCACGACAAGACCGTCGGCTACGCCTGCCTGATGGAGGCGCGCCTGGTCGAGCAGGTGGAGAATGGCGAGGCCACGACGCCGTTCCTCAAGTTCGGCGACACGGTGAAGATCGACATGCTCGACCGCCACGGCGCCAGCATCTTCGGCGCGATCGAGCAGAAAGTGGAGCGTTACACCCGGTGACCGGCGAAACCGACCACAAGCTGCGCGGCGACTACAGCCGCATCCGCTCCGACTACACGGTGGTCCAGGAGTGGGGCGCCTATACGCCCGCCGAGCACGACCTCTGGCGCCGGCTCTACGCGCGCCAGATCGCGCTCGTGCCGAAGTACGCCTGCGACGAGTTCAACGAGATCCTCACCGCGCTCGACTTCAGCGAGGGCATTCCGCGCTTCGACGCGGTGAACGCCAAGCTCAAGCCCGCCACGAACTGGCGCCTCGTCGCCGTGCCGGGCCTGGTTCCCGACCTGGTGTTCTTCGACCACCTCGCCAACCGCCGCTTCCCGGTGACGGTGTGGCTGCGCAAGCCCGAGGAATTCGACTACATCGTCGAGCCCGACGTCTTCCACGACTTTTTCGGTCACGTGCCGATGCTCTTCAATCCGGTGTTCGCCAACTACATGCAGGCGTACGGCCGCGGCGGCATCAAGGCGCACGCGCTCGGCGCGATCGAGATGCTCGCGCGCCTGTATTGGTACACGGTGGAGTTCGGGCTCATCGACACGCCGAAGGGGCTGCGCACGTACGGCGCCGGGATTCTTTCCTCGGGCGGGGAGGTGAGCTACTGCCTCGAGAGCCCGAGCCCGAACCGCATCGGCTTCGACCTGCTGCGCATCATGCAGACACGCTACAAGATCGACACGTTCCAGGAAACCTATTTCGTGATCCGCGATTTCGGCGAACTCTTCGAGGCGACGGCGCCGGACTTCACTCCCTACTACGCGTCGCTACGCGGCCGCGAGCCTTACGACGCTTCCGCGGTGCTGGCCACGGACCGCGTCTATCACCGCGGCGTCAGAACTCCACCCGCAGCTTCACGCGAAAGCCCCGGGGCTCGACCGGGTTGAAGAGGAAGTTGTCGAGCGCGGCTGGCTGGTTCCAGATGCGGGTTGCGGAGAGATAGTCGACATTGGGAACGCGGCGGTCGAAGACGTTGAAGACGTCGAAAACCAGGCGCGTGTGCTTGGCGACATCGCCACTCAGGCGTGCATTCACGAACGAGAACGACTTGGCCGGGCCGATGGCATCCTCGATCGTCTGCCGAGGTCCGAAGTAGTTCACGAAGAGGCTCGCCCGCCAGCCGCTGTGCTTCATCGTTGTCCCGGCGGAAGTGTTGCGTTCGGCGGCCGAGAGCGCCTTCTGCGCCGGCGTCTGCAGCCCGGCGATGCCCAGCTCGATCGAGGTCCACGGGCCGGGAACGGGATTCAACCGCGCATATAGTCCATCCGGCTCATCCGCCCGCGCGGATCCAGCCGCCACCGACGCCGCGATCATTGCCGCGGCGATTATTTGCAGCCTCCCTGTCACGAGCCGAATCTACCACGCCGTCGCTCCGCGGCAACGGTCGCCAGATTGCATTTTTAATCGATCCGCACCCAGATCGCCTCGACGACATTATCCGCGCGATGTACGACGTGGACGTTCGCCCGCACCGCCCAAGGGATCACCTGCCGGTGCAGCGGGATGGTGTAGACGTTGTCGCGCACGCGCTGGAACGCCTCCAGCATCTTCGCCCGCCGCTTCGCCGGATCCATCTCGACCTGGGAGTCGTCGATCATGCGGTCGAGCGCCGGGTCGATGAAGCGGCCGGAATTGAAGTCGCCCTTGCCCTTGCCGTCGCGGCCGTGGATCACGGGAATCAGCGTGAAGCCCGGATCGGTGGCCGCGCCGCCCCAGCCGTAGAGATGCATGCTCACGTCGAACTGGTCGACCCGCTGGAAGAACTGCGCCCGCGGTAGCGAGTCGAGGCGCACCTTCACGCCGATCTTCGCGAACATGCCGGCCAACGCGGTGCAGATGCGCTCGTCGTTCACATAGCGGCCGTTCGGGCAGAGGAGCCCGATCTCGAAGCCCTTCGCATAGCCCGCCTCGGCGAGGAGCGTCTTCGCGCGCTCGAGGTCGTAAGGCAGCACGCGCGGCTCGAGCTCCGGGTAGCTCATGCGCGCGGTCGGGATCATCGCGCCGGTGACCTGCGCCTGGCCGCGCATCACCTGCCGGCGGATGCTCTCTTCGTCGATCGCGAGGTAGAGCGCCTGGCGCACGCGCAGGTCCTTGAGCGGGTTCGCGCCTTTCACGCTCGAATAGCGCAGCTCCGGCCGCTCCTGGTCCATGACCAGGAAGATCACGCGGTTCTCGGGGCCCTCGATCACCCGCACCGCCGGGTTGGACTTGAGGCGGGCGATATCCTGCAGCGGCGGATCGAGCACCAGGTCGAGCTCGCCGGTGACAAGCGCCGCCATGCGCGTCGCGTCCGACTTGACCGGGCGATAGACGATTTCGTCGACGTTTCCCTCGAAGCGCTTCTCCGCGAGTCCCCACCATTTCGGATTCTTCCTGAGCACCGTCGCCACCTCCGCCTCGCGCTTGACGAGGGTGAAGGGCCCGGTGCCGTTGGCGGTGCGCGAGGCGAACGTTTCCTCGCCGGTCTTGAAGTCCTGCGGGCGCTGCACGCGGTTCTTCTCGCACCATGCGCGGCTCATGATGCGCAACGTGTTCAGGTTCTCGATGAAGATGCCGGCCGGGGAGGGTTCGGGCGTCTCGAAGTCGACCGTGTAGTCGTCCATCTTGCGTGCTTTCCCGAGCGGAGTGGCGAACACCCGGAAGCTCGAGCTCGGCATCTGCGCGCGCTCTAGGGAGAAGACCACGTCGTCGGCGGTAAACGGCGTGCCGTCGTGGAACAGGACGCCGCGGCGCAGGTTGAAGCGCCACGACGTCGGCCCCTTCGCTTCCCACGAGGTCGCGAGGGCCGGGATGATCGAGAGGTCCTTGCCGCGCCCGGTGAGGCGCTCGTAGATCTCGTCGTTGATGAGGTTGTTGATGCCCTCGTTGCGCGCGTGCGGGTCGGCGCTGAGGAAGTCGCCCTGGGAGGACCAGCGCAGGCTCTTCGCATCGGCGGCGAGTGCGAGCATGAGGCCCAGCGCGAGGGCTGCGAGGCGCATGGCGATCATTCTGCCTTACACTGTGCGCCCCTTGGGGAAGGAGGCAAACCGTTGCTGCTGCGCCAATGGGCGGGTCTCGCGCTCGTCGTCCTCGGTCTCTTGCGTGCGGCGATTCTCGTCGCGCACGACCCCCTCGCGGGCTACGCCGAGAGCCCGGACATGCTGCGAACCGCCGCCTGCCTCGGGCTTTCCCCCGCGAGCCCCACGCCCGACCCCGCGGGGCCCGTCGCGCGCTACACGGCCGGCAAGCCGGTCAAGGAGAAGTGCGATCCCGGCAGCGAGGTGGTGATCGGCGCCGCGGTGATCGCCGCCGCGCAGGTCGCCGGGGTCGACACCAGCGGCATCCGGCTGCAATGGATCGGGTGGGCGAAGCTCGCGATCCTCGCCGCCACGGCGCTCGCCTTCGCGTGGTACTTCCACCACCATCCGGCCGCCTCGATCGCGCATGGGCTCGTCGTGCTGCTGGTGATGGCCGATCCCGCCGTCACGCTGTGGTTCAACACGCTGGCTGCCGAGTTTTCGCTCCTCTGGGGCCTTTACGCGATGATCGTCGCGGCCTGCGCGGTGGTGATCTCGGAACGCAATTCGCTGCTCGCCTGGCTCGTGCTCCTCGACGCGCTCGCCGCCCTCGCCTTCGCGCGCCAGGAGCTGGCGCTCCTCGCGCCCCTGCTCGCGCTGGGCGCGCTGCCGTGGCTATGGCCGCGCTCGCAGCACCTGGCCGTAGTGGCCTTCGGCGTCGCGCTCGTCACCGGGCTGGTCTCCTACGATCTCGTGCCGCGCCCGGCGGAAGCTCGCGTGGGCGCGGCCAATGCGCGGATCGGCGTGAAGGAGGCGCGGGCATTCGCCGACTCTGCGGCGCGCTTGCTGCCGGCGACGCAATCGCTGGCCCCGCGCCTCGGCGCGCTCGAAGGGACGAAACGCGTCGAAGCGGCAGACCTTCCGTGGTGGGGCCGTTCCACGCTGGCTGCCGTCGCCGCGCGAATTCCGTCGCGCACGTTCGCCATGCTCTCGCTCGCGATCTACTGCCTCGTGCCGCTCGTGGCCCTCGTCGCGATCGCGGTCGCGCAGCCCTCGCGTACCGACCACGGTGCGGCGCTCCTCGCGGCGATCCTTCTCGGCGGCACGGCGATGTACGCCCTCGCGGTGACGGTGGTGCACGGCGACGCTGCCGGGGCCGCACGCCATTACCTTCCCGGCGCGCTCGCCACTCTTACCGCGCTCCTCGGGCTGGTGGTCGCCCTGCCGTCGCTCTTGTGGCGCTGGTGGCAGGCGCCGAAGAAGGGCGCCCTCGAGATGGTGATGGCGTTGGGCGCCGTGGGCATCGTTGGGTGCGTGGAATTCCTCACGCTCGGTTGGGCCGAGACGCGCCCGCTCGCGATCGGTGCGGTTGATAAGCCGCCGGCCACGCCGGCTGTGCGCTCGGGCGTGCAGGTGGGTGGCTGGGCCCTCGATCCGTTCGGCGTGGAGGAAGTGCGCGTGCGCCTCGGCGCCTTCGAGGGCGCGGCGAAACACGGCGCGGGCGCCGACACGGGCGATGAGCCGCGCTTTCCGGGCTATCCGGATGCAGGCGGTGCACGCTTCGCGCTCGACCTCGGTGCGGAGGACATCGCGAAAGCGGGAGCCCAGACGAAGCTCCCACTGCGCATTACGGTGAAGAGCCGCGCCGGGCCTTCCACCGAAATCGTCAGCCGCGAGCTCGAACTCGCGCCCTGATTACTTTATCTTGACCCAGGTCGCCTGCAGCCAGTTGTCGGCCCGGTGGATCACCTCGACGCTGGCGCGCGACGCCCACGGGATCACCTGCTGGTGCAGCGGGATCATGAACACGTTGTCCGCGAAGTACTTCATCGCCTTGTTGATCGTCGCCTGGCGATGCTTGGGATCCGTGTCGCCCTTGGCCTCGTCGATCATCGCGTCGAATTGCGCGTCCTTGTAGTTGCCCCAGTTGTAGTCGCCGTCGCCCTTCTCGTTGCGTGAATGCAGTACCGGCTGCAAAGTGAAGATGGCGTCTTCGGTCGCGCCGCCCCAGCCGAGCATGCAGAAGCTCACGTCAAGCTTCTGCGCCTTGGGGAAGTACTGCGCGCGCGGGATCGCATTGACCTTGATCGTCACGCCGACCTTGGCGAGCATTCCCGCCACCGCCACGCAGATCTTCTCGTCATTGATATAGCGGTTGTTGGGGCAGTCGAGCTGCACCTCGAAGCCGTTGGGATACCCAGCTTCGGCGAGCAGCTTCTTGGACGCCGCGATGTCGTACGGAATGCGCTGGTTCATCTCCTTGGGGATCCCGGCGCCAACTGGGTTCGGCAGATTGATCGCCGTCGGCGTGGAGAGGCCGCGCATCACGGTCTTGTTGATCGCGTTGACGTCGATCGCCTGGTAGAAGGCCTTGCGCACCCGCAGGTCCTTGAACGGGTTCTTGCCCTTCACGTTGGAATAGAGCAGCTCCTCGCGCGCCTGGTCCATCTGCAGGAAGATCACGCGGTTCTCGCGGCCTTCGTACACCTTGACGCTCTTGTTCTGCTTGAGCTTATCTATGTCCTGCGGCGGGGGATCGAGCACGAAGTCGAGCTCTCCCGAAAGGATGGCCGCCATGCGGGTGTTCGGTTCCTTGATCGGCGTGTAGACGATGTCGTCGACGTTGCCGTCGAAATACGGGTAGGACTTGTCGGTAAGGCCCCACCAGTTGGGGTTCTTCTTGAAGACGCTCTTCACGTCCGGATCGCGCGAGACGAGCATGTAAGGCCCCGTGCCCATCGCATTGCGCGCCGTATAGCTCTCCTCCTTGTTGGTGAAGTCCTGTGCCTTGACGGCATTGTGCTGCTCGCACCACTTCTTGTTCATCATGAAGAGGCTGTTGGAGAGGGTCTGCAGCATCACCGGCAACGGGAAAGGCGTCTTCAGTTCGACCGTGTAATCGTCGATCTTGCGCGGCTCGCCGACATTGTGGCCGTAGACGCGGAAATTCGACGTCGGGCCCTGCAGGCGCTTGATCGAGAACACGACGTCGTCGGCGGTGAAGTCCGAGCCGTCGTGCCACTTCACGCCCTTGCGCAGGTTGAACACCCAGGTCGTCGCGTCGATCTGCTTCCAACTCGTCGCGAGCGCCGGGATGACCTCGAGCTTCTTGCCGAACATGACGAGCGACTCGTACACGTGCCCGTTGATCGAGTTGGTGAGCAACTCGTTCTGCGCCATCGGGTCGGCGGTGAGGTAGTCGCCCTGGCTCGACCAGCGGAGGGTCTTGGCGTCGGCGAGGGGGGCGGCGATGGCGACGGCGAGGGCTGCGACGGCGAGAAGGCGTTGCATGAGGGCCTCCGTTCGGTGAGGGGCTAATGATAGCGAATTCGCGGCCTCGAGAACCTTGGCTCTCGCGGCCCCGCGAACGCTCGTTCTCGTGGCCTCGCGATTCGATGTTGCAGCGCGGTATAATTTACGGCTCAGGAGGTTCGCCATGAATGCCGCCGTCGTCGAGACCCGCACTTTCCCGCCAACCCTCAAGGACCCGTCCTTGCTGCGCGACCGCTGCCTGGTCGACGGCCAGTGGATCGAGGCCGATAGCCGCGCCCGCATCAAGGTCGACAATCCCGCCGACGGCAATTTGGTTGCCGCGGTGCCCGATTGCGGCGCCGCCGAAACCAAACGCGCCATTGCAGCTGCGTACGCCGCTTTGCCGGGCTGGCGAGCGCTGCTCGCCAAGGAGCGCTCCGCGATCCTGCGGAAATGGTTCGACCTCATGGTCGCCAACGCCGACGACCTCGCCGCGATCCTCACCGCCGAACAGGGCAAGCCGCTCGCCGAGGCGCGCGGCGAGATCCTGTACGGAGCCTCGTTCATCGAGTGGTTCGCCGAGGAAGGCAAGCGCATCTACGGCGACGTGATTCCCAGCCACATGGCCGACAAGCGCATCGTGGTCATCAAGCAGCCGATCGGGGTCGTGGGCGCGATCACGCCGTGGAACTTCCCCAATGCGATGATCACGCGCAAGGCGGGGCCCGCGCTCGCCGCCGGCTGCACGATGGTGCTCAAGCCCGCGAGCCAGACGCCGCTCTCGGCGCTCGCGATCTGCGAGCTGGCGCTGCGCGCCGGAATGCCCAAGGGCGTCCTCAACGTCGTTACCGGCAATGCCAGGGCGATCGGCGTCGAGCTCACTTCGAATCCCACGGTGCGCAAGATCACGTTCACCGGCTCCACCGAGATCGGCAAGGTGCTCATGCGCCAGAGCGCCGAGACGGTGAAGAAGATGGGCCTGGAGCTCGGCGGCAACGCTCCCTTCATCGTCTTCGATGACGCCGATCTCGACGCCGCGGTCGAGGGCGCGATCGCCTCGAAGTACCGCAACAATGGCCAGACCTGCGTGTGCGCGAACCGCATCTACGTCCAGGACGCGGTCTACGACGCGTTCGCGGCGAAGCTCGCGGAGAAGGTGAAGACGCTCAAGGTCGGCAAGGGCACGGATCCGGGTGTGATCCTCGGGCCGCTCATCGACGACAAGGCGGTCGAGAAGGTCGAGGAGCACGTCGCCGACGCGACCGCCAAGGGCGCGAAAGTGATCCTCGGCGGCAAGCGCCATGCGCTCGGCGGACGATTCTTCGAGCCGACCATCCTCACCGGCGTCACCAAGGCGATGAAGGTCTCGAACGAGGAGACCTTCGGCCCCGTCGCGCCGCTCTTCCGCTTCAAGGACGACGCCGACGTGATCGCGCAGGCGAACGACACCGAGTTCGGGCTCGCGTCGTATTTCTACGCGCGCGATCTCACGCGGGTCTGGAAGGTCGCCGAGGGCCTCGAGGCTGGCATCGTCGGCATCAACACCGGCCTCATCTCCACCGAAGTCGCCCCTTTCGGCGGCGTCAAGCAATCCGGCCTCGGCCGCGAAGGCTCCAAGTACGGCATCGAAGACTTCGTCGAGGTGAAGTACTTGTGTATTGGGGGCATCAAGTAAGGCGAGGGTAAGGCTTTGGAACCACAGATGAACACAGATGAACACAGATAGGACTGCGACTTAGAGAGTGTTCGGAACCAGCGCGGATAAGCTGTTGATCTCTGGCACCATCAATTCCTAACTGCCTTTGCCTTTATCTGTGTTCATCTGTGTTCATCTGTGGTTCCCCCGCTTTTTCCTCGCTTCACTCCTTCTCGCCTGCACACTCGCCCACGCTGACGTAACCCAGCCGGAGCCGGCGAGCGGCTGGACGGCGAAGAAGGTCGCGCATGCGAAGCGCGAGATGGTCGCCGCGGCGCATCCGCTCGCCGTCGACGCGGGCCTCGCGATGCTTCGACGCGGCGGCAACGCGATCGATGCGATGGTCGCGACCCAGTTGGTGCTCGGGCTGGTCGAGCCAGGCTCATCGGGCCTGGGCGGCGGCGCCTACCTGCTCCACTACGAAGCGCGCACCAAGGACATCCACGCGCTCGACGCCCGCGAGACCGCGCCCGCCCTCGCCACACCGGGCCTCTTCCTCCGACCCGACGGGGCGCCGGTGCCGTTCCAGGAGGCGCGGATCGGCGGGCGCGCGGTCGGCGTTCCGGGCGTGCCGCGATTGCTCGAGGTGGCGCACGCGCGCTACGGCAAGCTTGCGTGGAGAGCGCTTTTCGAGCCGGCGATCGCGCTCGCGGAAAACGGTTTTCGCATTACGCCGCGGCTGGTGCGCGTCGCGAGCGGCGAGAAGGGCCTCGCCGACGAACCCGGAATGCGCGGCTATCTCTTCGACGCCGACGGCAGCATCAAGCCCGCCGGCACGATGGTGCGCAATCCCGCCTACGCGGCGACGCTGCGCCAAATCGCGGCGAAAGGCGCCGATGCCTTCTACACCGGCGAGATCGCCGCGGACATCGTCGCCGCCGTTCGCACGCATGCGAACCCGGGGACCCTGTCGCTCGACGACCTCGCGTCCTATCGCGTGCGCGACGTCGATCCGCTGTGCGCCACCTACAGCGAGTGGACGCTCTGCGGCATGCCGCCGTCGTCCTCGGGAGGGATCGGCGTGCTGCAGGTGCTGGGCGAGCTCGCGCGCTTCGACCTAGCGAGCGTGCGGCCCGGATCGGTCGGCGCGATGCATTTGATCACCGAGGCCGAGCGCCTGGCTTTCGCCGATCGCGCGCGTTACATCGCCGACGACCGCTTCATCGACGTGCCGGTGAAGGGGCTCCTCGATCCGGCGTACCTCGCGCGACGCGCGGCCTCGATTCGCCTCGAGCGCTCGATGGGCGTCGCGCAGGCCGGCACGCCCGAGGGCGCGCCCCGCGGGGCCTTCGCCGACCAGGTCGCCGGGCAGGCTTCCGGCACGACGCACGTCTCGATCGTCGATCGCGAGGGCAATGCCGTCGCGCTTACCTCGAGCGTCGAGTCGGGCTATGGGAGCCACCGCATGGTGCGCGGCTTCTTCCTCAACAACCAGCTCACCGATTTCAGCTTCGCGCCGGTGGAGGGCGGCGCACCGGTCGCCAACGCCGTTGCGCCGGGCAAGCGCCCGCGCAGCACCATGGCGCCATTCCTCGTCTTCAAGGGCGACGGCGGCTCCCTCGAGATGGTGATCGGCAGCCCGGGTGGCAGCCACATCGTCGGCTACGTCGTGAAGGTGCTCGTCGCAACGCTCTGGTGGAAGATGGACGTCCAGGCGGCCATCGACCTGCCGAATTTCCTCAGCCGCAACGGTCCGACGGAAATCGAGGCGGGCACGGAACTCGAGAGGCTGCAGCCCTCTCTGAGAGCGATGGCGCACGATGTGCGCGCAGTCGAGATGACCAGCGGCCTGCACGCCATCCGCCGCGCGCGCGGCGGCTGGGAAGGCGGCGCCGATCCGCGCCGCGAAGGCGTGGCCCGCGGGGACTGACCCCGGCCCATATTTGTCTTGCCTTTATCTGTGTTCATCTGTGGTTCAAAAACTCTTAAGGAGCAAACCGTGAACAAGAACGCTTTCATGCTCGCACTCGCCGCCACCGTCGTGATCGGATGCGCGCCCCAGGAAACCAAGCCGCCGCCGGTCGCGGTCGCGGAGAAGCCCGCGTGCGCGCCGCCGCCGCAGGATCTCGTATCGAAGGACTTGAAGCCGGGAACGGGGCGCGAAGTGAAGTTCCGCACGGCGGTGCTGGTGAGCTACACCGGCTGGCTCTACGACGGCTGCAAGCCGGATCTGAAGGGCGCCAAGTTCGATTCCTCGGAAGATCGCAACTCGCCCTTCGGCTTCATGGTCGGCGCGGGCAGGGTCATCAAGGGTTGGGACGAAGGCCTGATGGGCATGAAGGAGAAGGGCAAGCGCCTGCTGGTCATCCCGCCGAACAAGGCGTATGGCGAGAAGGGTGGCGGAGGCGGGTTGATCCAGCCCAATGCGACGCTGGTGTTCGAGATCGAGCTCTTCCAGATCGTCTACCAGCCCGTGGACGCGAAGTAGAGGCGTGGCGGTGGGATGCGTCTCGCGGCGCGATTTCGTCCTCGGGGCCTCGGCGCTCGCGCTTGCGTGCGCTGCAAAGGCGGCGAACGAGCATATCTGGTCGCGGCTGCGCCGCGGCGGGTTGGTGCTTCTGATGCGCCATGCCGCGACCGAGCCGGGTCTCGGCGACCCGCCGGGCTTTCGGCTGGGCGACTGTGCCACGCAGCGCAACCTGTCCGACGCGGGGCGCGCCGACGCGCAACGCATCGGCGAGCGCCTGCGCCGCGAGCGCGTGCCGATCGCCCGCGTCTACACCAGCCCCTGGTGCCGCTGCCGCGAGACCGCGATGCTCGCCTTCGGTAGCGCCGAGGACTGGGAGCCGCTCTCTTCGGTGTTCGATTTTCCGCATCGCGAAGCGGACTTCACCGAGCGCGTGAAGAAGCGCATCGGCGGCTATTCGACGCGCGCGCCCGGCGGCAACGTCGCGATGGTGACGCACAACGTGAACATCGCCGCGCTCACCAAGCTCTCGATCGAGGCGGGCGAGATCGTCGTGGTGCGCCCCGACGGCTGCTGCGGTGTGCGGCGCGTCGAGCGGTTGAAGATCTAGCGAGCCTAGGAGTCGTCGTCGCCCGAGCGCAGCCACCGCTCGTAGTCGCGCCGCGTCTTCTTCGTGGGCCGCCCCTTGAAGCGCGGAACCGGCTGCGCTTTCATCTCGGCGGCGAGCGCGGCGCGCCGCGCGCGGCTCTCCTCGGTCTCTTCGTAGAGCGTCGCGGCGATGGCCGCGGAGCCGCGAATCTCGGACAAGGCCTTCACGACGACCGCATGCTCGAACGGCGCTCGGCGCACCACCAGGCCATCGCCCGCACGAAGCGCCTTCGCAGGCTTGGCGCGCTCGCCGTTCACGCTCACGTGCCCCGCCTCGATGGCGCGCACCGCCAGCGCGCGCGTCTTGAAGAACCGCGCCGCCCACAGCCACTTGTCCAGCCGCATGCCCGCTACTTCAGCTTCACCTGGTGCAGCGCGATGGGAGCGGACGTGCCGGTGTCGAATTCGGCGCCGGCGGTGACGCCGGCTTCGGCGATCGCGGCGGCGCTGCGCGTCTTGTCGTAGAGGACGTACATGGCGCCCAGGGCGAAGTCGCGCCCCGAGCCGATCGCCCAGAAGCGGTCGAACTCGAACACTTCACGCATCGAGTACACCGCGAAGATACCCGACGGATTGGCGATCATCACCGTCATCTGGCTCGACTCGTACGGGTCGTCCTCCTCCTCCTTCGGATTGAGGAACGCCTCGTCCTTGAGCAGCGGGTGGAGCTTCCGGAACGATTCGTAGATCGCGCCCTTGCCGTGGAAGTCGAGGTTCTTGGTGCGCGAGAGCAGGTTCTCGATCACGAGCTGGTGCGCGGCGCTGCCCGCCACGCCGAGGAAGGAGTCGCCGTAGGTGGCGATCTTTTCCGGATGCCGATCGTAGGCGGGCGCGAGCCGAGTCGTGCCGAACGTGGTGAGCGAATCGGCGGCGATCACCGCGGTATCGCCCTTGCGGACGACGACGATGGTGGTCATGGGAGCTAAGGCTACTTGGGCAGGGAGGCGAGGAACGCGCGGCGCTCCTCGTCGGAGTCGATATGAGCGGCGAGCTGCGTATAGAGTTCCCTCAAGTTGCCCGACTTGCCGGCGGCTTCCTTGATGAACACGCGCGCGAGCGGCCCGACGTAGCTTGCGAGGCTGCGCTCGGCAGAGGCGAGCAGCTCCGGAGTGAACGCCGTGCGGGTCTTCTGCGTGGCCTCGACCGCTGACGATGGCGCCGCTGGCCTGGGCGCATTCGGAACCGTCTTCGTCTCGGTCGCGGCCTTCTTCGCCGCCTCCTTGAGGGCGGCGACCTTCTTCAGGAACTCGGCCTGCTCCTCCTCCGAAGGAATGTTTTCGGCGAGCAGGCGGAAAAACTCGTCGAAGCTCTTCGCTTCGCCCTGGCTCTGCTTGATGAGCACCTTTGCGAGCGGCCCGACGTGGCGCGAGAGCGAGCGCTCGATCTCGGCGAGCGCCTCGTCGGAGAGCGAGACGCGCCGCATCGAGCTCGTGCCGGCCGAGGTGCCGCGCGTTGCCTGCCCGTGCGCGGGTTCGGTGTCGGCGCTGGTGCGCGAGCTGCCCTGCCGTGTTGCGCCAGCACCGATCTGCTTGCCCTGCAGCGCCTGCAGCAGCGCCGACTGGAACTCCTTCGCCGTCTGGAAGCGCTCGTCGGCCTTCTTCGCGAGCGCGCGCGCGATCACGCCATCGAACCCCGGCGGCAGCGACGCGTTGATCGTCGACGGTGGATCGGGCTGGAGCTGCAGCACGCGGTGCATCACCGCGGCCGGTGTCTCGGCGAGGAACGGGTTCGATCCCGTGAGCAGCTCGTAGAGGATCACGCCCGAGGACCAGATGTCGGCGCGCCCGTCCGCCGGGATTCCCATGAGCTGCTCGGGCGACATATGCGTCGGCGTCCCCACGACGGTGCCCACCTGCGTGAGCGACGAGGAGGCGAGGCGCGCGATGCCGAAATCCATCACCTTCACCTTCGGCCCCGGCATGATCATGACGTTCGCGGGCTTGATGTCGCGGTGGACGACGCCCTGCTTGTGCGAGTAGTCGAGGGCTCCGAGCAGCTGTTTCATGATCTCGAAGATCTCGATCAGCTCGAAGCGCGGGCCGTCGGCGAGCATGCGCTTGAGCTCCCTGCCCTCGACGTACTCCATGACGATGAACGCCATCTCGCCGTCCTGGCCGTACTCGTAGACGCCGACGATGCTCGGGTGCTGCAGGCGCCCGCCCGCCTGCGCCTCGCGCTTGAAGCGCGCCACCGCTTCCTGCATCTCGGCGGCCTCGAGGTACTCGCCGAGGATGGTCTTGATCGCGACGCGCCGCTCGATGATGGGGTCGAAGCCCTCATACACCATGCCCATCGCGCCTTTGCCGAGCGGACGGGTGATGCGGTACTTGCCGATGGCCTCCGGGTGTTCCGCCATGCCTTGTCTTCCTGCCCCCTCTAGCGCTCGATCAGCTTGAGGGCCTTCTGCAGGCTCCTGCGCATGCGGTTGAACGAAGTGCCAAGCATGTTGATCTCGTCCTTGCCGCCGCCGAACTCGGGCACGTTGAAGTCGCCGGTCGACACCTTGTCCGCGGCCTTCGACATTCTCGTGATCGGCCTCAGGATCATTACCGACAACATGATGTTCAGCACCACGAAGGTGACGAGGAAGATCGCCCCGAGCGAGCCCATGAACGTGAAGAACGCCTCGTTGGCGTTCTTGATCGGCAGCGTCATCGGCACCGACACGACCTGCGCGCCGACCACTTCCATGTGCTTCCAGCCGAAGCCGTTGTTCTCGCCGTAGAGCTTGATCATCGACGCGGGCGCCGCGGCGGGCACGCTGTGGCAGGCGAGGCACGCGGGATCCGTGATCTGGATCGGGCGCGCGATGTAGAGCATCTTGCCCACCGGCGTGTCGCGCTCGCCGGTGAATTCCTTCGTCACGCCGGAGTTGCGGAAGTTGTTGACGATGTCGGTTTCCCATTCCACCGCCTTGTTGCTCGGGTTGGTGGGATTGAGGAGCGCCTCCTTGTAGCTGAAGTCGGGATACTTCTTGCGCATCGCGTTGAACGTCTGCGTTGCGGCGTACGCAGGAACCGTCTGCGGCAGGAAGGTTTCCGCGAGTTGCGGCGCGAGCAGGGGCTTCACCTGCGAGACCGTGTAGCCGCGAACCGCGAGCGCCGCCTCCATCATGAGGCCGGCGTTGCGCAGCACCTCCTGCTTGGCGTTGCGCTGCAGCAGCTCGTAGGAGACCCACGCCGACACGCCGATCCCGGCGGCGAAGACGAGGAAGAGGACAACGTTGAACTTGAGCCGCAGACCCATGATTTCTCCATGATTTTTCGGCCGATCCGCCCTCACCAGCGGCTTGGGCAACTTGATCCTGTTACGACGCATACTACCCTCTGGATTCAAGCTTCCCAAGACTTCGCCCGCTTCCCCATATGAATTTGGTAACTTGGCTCGACCGGGCCGCCCATTCACGACCCGGCGACATCGCCATTTATTCCGGCGCCAGGCCCTGGGCGACTTACGGCGAGTTCGCCGGGCGGGTCGCGCGTCTAGCCTCCGGCCTGCGACAGCGTCTAGCCCCCGGGTCCCGGGTGGCCATCTTCATGAAGAACTGCCCCGAGTACCTCGAGGCGCTGTACGCCGTCTGGTGGGCCGGGCTCGCCGCCGTGCCGGTGAACGCCAAGCTCCACCCGCGGGAGGTGGCGTTCATCGTTGAGGATTCGGGTGCCGAGCTCCTGATCGAGGACCCCGCCCAGCTCGCCGGGATCGCGCGCGACGAAACGCCGCCGCCGGCCGAGGCGCGTGGATCCGACCTCGCGTGGCTCTTCTATACCAGCGGCACCACCGGGCGCCCCAAGGGGGCGATGCTCTCGCACCAGAACCTGGCGCAGATGACCTACGGCTACTTCGCCGACGTGGACGCGGTCGAGCGCGACGGGTGCCTGCTGCACGCCGCGCCGCTCTCGCACGGCTCCGGCCTCTACAACTTCACCCACCTCGCGCGCGGCGCGGCGCAGATCGTGCCCGAATCCGGTGCATTCGATCCCGCCGAGGTCCTCGCCCTCCTCGAGGCGCACCCCAAGGTCTCCTTCTTCGCCGCGCCGACGATGGTCAAGCGCCTGGTCGAGGCGACCCGGGCCGCCCCCACCGGCCTGCAGACCCTCGTCTACGGCGGCGGCCCGATGTATCTCGCGGATTTGCGCGCGGCGATGGAAGCACTCGGTCCGCGGCTGGCGCAGATCTACGGCCAGGGCGAAAGCCCGATGACGATCACGGCGCTTTCCAAGTTCCACCACGCCGATCGCAACCACCCCCGCTACCTCGAGCGCCTGTCGTCGGTGGGATTGCCGCACAGCGTGGTCGAGGTGACGGTGCGCGACACGGGCGGCGAGGAGCTGCCGGACGGCGAGACCGGCGAGATCTGCGTGCGCGGCGATGTCGTGATGGCGGGCTATTGGGGAAATCCGCAGGCGAGCGCCGCGGCCCTTCGGGGCGGCTGGCTCTGGACCGGCGACCTCGGCGCCTTCGACGCCGACGGTTTCCTCACGCTCAAGGATCGCAGCAAGGACCTGATCGTGAGCGGCGGCTCCAACGTCTATCCGCGCGAAGTCGAGGAGGTGCTGCTCGGGCACCCGGCGGTCGCGGAGGCGAGCGTGGTCGGGCGCCCCGATCGCGAATGGGGCGAGGTGGTGGTCGCCTTCGTCGTGCCGCGCGGAGCCGCGCCCAGCACCGGGGATCTCGACCGCCTGTGCCTCGAGCACATCGCGCGCTTCAAGCGCCCCAAGGAGTATCGCTTCGTCGAGCGCCTGCCCAAAAACAATTACGGCAAGGTGGTGAAGGGGGAGCTGCGCGCGGCGCTCGACGCCACGGCGGCGGCGACGCCCGAGCCGCCGGGCGCGCTACGATGAGCGCGATGGCCCTGTTCCCCGATTTCACCTCCCGCATGGTGCGCACGCCCGGCGCGGACATCCACGTCGCGGTGGGGCCGAGGCGCGATAGCGCGCCCGCGCTGCTGCTCCTGCACGGTTATCCGCAGACGCACGCGATCTGGCACAAGGTCGCCCCGCGCCTCGCGATGCGCTTCAACGTCGTCGCCACCGACCTGCGCGGCTACGGCGACTCCGGCAAGCCCCCCGGCGGCGCGCGCCACGAGGCGTATTCCAAGCGCGAGATGGCGAAGGACCAGGCCGACGTGATGCGCTCGCTCGGGCACCGCCGCTTCTTCCTCTGCGGCCACGACCGTGGCGGGCGCGTCGCGCATCGGCTCGCGGTCGACCATCCCGACAGCGTGGCCAAGGTGGCGGTGCTCGACATTGCGCCCACGCTCGCGATGTACGAGCAGACCACGGAAGCCTTCGCGCGCGCGTATTGGCACTGGTTCTTCCTCATCCTGCCCGCCCACGGACCGGAGCGGATGATCGGGGCCGGCGCCCGGGCCTATCTGCGCGAAAAGATGGGCGAGAGCCTCGCGCGCGGCGTGTTCGCGCCCGAGGCGTGGGCGGAATACGAGCGCTGCTTCACGCCGGGCGCGATCCACGCGAGCTGCGAGGACTATCGCGCCGCGGCGGGAATCGACCTCGAGCACGATCGGGCCGATCGCGACGCGGGCCGGCGCGTGCGCGCGCCGCTCCTCGCGCTTTGGGGCGCGCACGGCGTGGTCGAGAAATGCTTCAAGCCCCTCGACGAATGGCGGCGCGTGGCCGATGATGTGCGCGGCCGGGCGCTGCCCGCCGGCCACTACCTGCCCGAGGAAGTTCCCGACGAGCTTTGCACCGAGCTCGAGGAGTTTTTCGCATGAAGAAGCACCGCATCGCTGTGATCGCCGGCGACGGCATCGGCAAGGAGGTCATGCCCGAGGGCCAGCGCGTGCTCGAGGCGGCGGGACGCAAGTTCGGTTTCGCGATCGACTGGGACGAGAAGCCCTGGAGCTGCGACTACTACGCGAAGCATGGCGCGATGATGCCCGCGGACGGCCTTGCCACGATCCGCAACCACGAGGCGATCTACCTCGGCGCGGTCGGTTTCCCCGGCGTTCCCGATCACGTCTCGCTCTGGGGCCTGCTGATCCCGATCCGGCGCGAGTTCCAGCTCTACGTGAACCTGCGCCCGGTGCGCTTGATGCCGGGCGTGCCGTGCCCGCTCGCCAACCGCAAGCCCGGCGACATCGACTTCTGGGTGGTGCGCGAGAACAACGAGGGTGAATACTCGAACGCGGGCGGGCGCATGTATGCCGGCACCGAGCACGAGTTCGCCACACAGCTGTCGATCTTCACGCGCCGCGGCACCGACCGCATCCTGCGTTTCGCCTTCGAGCTCGCCGCCACGCGCGCGAAGAAGCATGTCACCTCGGCCACGAAGTCGAACGGCATCTCGATCACGATGCCCTTCTGGGACGAGCGCTTCAAGGCGATGGCGGCGAAGTACCCGGGCGTGAAGACGTCGCAGTACCACATCGACATCCTCACCGCGCACTTCGTGCAGCACCCCGACTGGTTCGACGTCGTGGTGGGTTCGAATCTCTTCGGCGACATCCTCTCGGACCTCGGGCCCGCGTGCACCGGCACCATCGGCATCGCGCCTTCGGCGAACCTCAATCCGGAGCGCGAATTCCCCTCATGCTTCGAGCCGGTGCATGGGAGCGCGCCCGACATCTACGGCAAAGGCATCGCCAACCCGATCGGCCAGGTCTGGTCCGGGGCGATGATGCTCGGGCACTTGGGACACAGGGACGCGGAGGAGGCGATCGTGCAGGCGATCGAGCGCGTATTGAAGGAAGGGCCACGGACGCGGGACATGGGCGGTACCGCGAATACCAACGAGGTCGGCAAAGCGATAGCGGAGGCGTTATGAGGAGACGTGAATTCCTGGTGATGGGCGGTGCGGCGGCAATGTCGATCGCGCTTCCCGCGCGGGCGGCGTACCCGGAGAAGCCGGTGCACTACTTCATCGCGTTCGCGCCCGGAGGCGAGTCGGACATCGCTGCCCGCCTGCAGCAGACGGTGTGGCGCAAGAAATGGGGGCAGGAGCTGGTGGTGGAGTCGAAGCCGGGCGCGGGCGGCGCGCTCGCGTGGTCGCAGCTCAACAACTTCCCCGGCGACGGCTACACCATCATGGGCACCAACATGCCGCACCTCGTGCTGCAGCCGCTCGAGGGCAACGTCCAGTACAAGACCGACGACATCACCAACGTCATGTTCTTCAATTACACGCCGGACGCGATCGTCGTGCGCACCGAGTCGCCCTTCAAGACCTACCAGGACTTCATTGCCGCGGCGAAGGCGAAGCCCGACACGCTGAGTTTCGCGGGGTCCGGAACCAATTCGGCCAACCACGCGGCGCACGCGCGACTCAACAAGGCCGCCGGCATCAACACCCAGTACGTCCCCTTCAAGGGCACGGGCGACCTGCTCTCCTCGCTTCTCGGCGGTCACGTCGACGGCGCCATGTCGTACTCGTCGCTCGCCGTCGCGCAGAAGGGCAAGACTCGCGTCCTTGCGGTTGCCACGCCGCAGCGCCTCGCCTACCTTCCGGATTCACCGACCTTCCGCGAGCTCGGCATCGACTGGGTCGACGGCGGCTACCGCGGCGCCGGTGTGCCGAAGTCGACGCCCGAGGACCTTCGCAAGCGGATCTCCGACATGTTCTACGAGATCAATCGCGACGCCGACTTCCGCCGCCAGATGACCGAGCAGGGCCTCGAGATCCTCGACATCACCTACGACAAGATGCACGCCTTCGTCGAGGAGCGTAAGAAGGCCTACATCGAGTCGGCGAAGCTGCTCGGGCTGGTGAAATGACGCTGCTGCGCCGCAGCATGGCTTCCCCCGCGACCTGCTGACATAATCGCCACCTCCGCCGGGATTTCACCTGACGAAAACGAAAGCCCCATGAAAATCGGCCATCCGAAGGATTTCTGGGGCGGCGTCTGCTTCGCCGCCATCGGGCTGTTGTTCCTGGTCATCGCGCGCGGCGTCCCCGGATTGAGTTTCCTTCCCGGCTACACGATGGGCACCCCGGCGCGCATGGGCCCCGCGTTCTTTCCCTTCTGGCTGGGGACGATCCTCTTCCTCATCGGCCTCTGGATCGCGATCCAGGGCATCCGCACGAAGGGCGGCGAGGCGGGCAAGCTCGAGAAATGGCATTGGAAGCCGCTCCTCACGGTGCTTGCGTCGATCGTCGCCTTCGGGCTGCTCCTCAAGATCATAGGCATGCTGCTCTCGGGGATCGTGCTGGTCGTGGGCGCGAGCTTCGGCAGCCACGAGTTCAAGCTCAAGCCCACCCTGATCCTGGCGGTCTTCCTGGTGATCTTCTCCGCGCTGGTCTTCGTGGTCGGATTGAAGCTGCCGATCCCCCTGTGTCCCGACATCGAATCGCTGCAGACGATGCCCGTCTGCCGAGGCTAGAGGGGAATCCATGGAACTGCTCAACAACCTCGCGCTCGGCTTCGGCGTCGCCCTCACCCTCAACAACCTCTTTTACTGCCTGATCGGGTGCCTGCTCGGCACGCTGATCGGCGTGCTGCCGGGCATCGGCCCGATCGCGACCATCGCGATGCTTCTGCCCGCGACCTTCGTGCTGCCGCCGGTCTCTGCGCTGATCATGCTGGCGGGCATCTACTACGGCGCGCAGTACGGCGGCTCGACCACGTCGATCCTCGTGAACCTGCCCGGGGAGGTGTCCTCCGTGGTCACCTGCCTGGACGGCTACCAGATGGCGCGCCAGGGCAACGCCGGCAAGGCGCTCGGCGTCGCGGCGTTGGGTTCGTTCTTCGCGGGCACGGTGGCCACGTTCCTGATCGCGGGATTCGCGCCGCCGCTCGCCGAGCTCGCGCTAAAGTTCGGCCCCGCGGACTATTTCTCGCTCATGGTGCTGGGCCTCATCGCCGCGGTGGTGCTCGCGCACGGCTCGATCATCAAGGCGATCGCGATGATCATCCTCGGGCTGCTCCTGGGACTCGTCGGCACCGACGTGAATTCCGGCGTGGCGCGCTACAGCTTCGGCCTGCCGGAGCTGATCGACGGCGTGGGGATCGGCACGATCGCGATGGGCATGTTCGGGTTCTCGGAGATCATCCGCAACCTCGAGCAGGGCGAGAACCGCGAGGTGTTCGTCAAGAACGTCACCGGCCTGTGGCCCAACTGGAAGGACATCAAGCAGTGCACCTGGCCCGTGATCCGAGGCACGGCGCTGGGATCGTTCCTGGGAATCCTTCCCGGCGGCGGCCCGGTGCTGGGTTCTTTCTCCGCCTACACGCTCGAGAAGAAGATGGCCAAGGATCCGTCGCGCTTCGGCAAAGGCGCGATCGAAGGCGTGGCGGCGCCCGAGTCGGCGAACAATGCCGCGGCTCAGACTTCGTTCATCCCGCTGCTGACCCTCGGCATTCCGTCCAACCCGACGATGGCGCTGATGATCGGCGCGATGATCATCCACGGCATCCAGCCGGGCCCGCAGATCATGACCGCGAAGCCCGAGCTCTTCTGGGGAATGATCGCGAGCATGTGGGTCGGAAACCTGATGCTCGTGGTGCTGAACCTGCCGTTGATCGGGATGTGGGTGAAGCTCCTCACGGTGAAGTACGACTACCTCTTCCCCGCGATCCTGATCTTCTGCTGCATCGGCGTGTATTCGATCAGTAACGCGTGGATGGACGTGCTGCTCGCCGCGCTCTTCGGCTTCATCGGCTACGTCTTCATCAAGCTCGAGTGCGAGCCCGCGCCGCTGCTCCTGGGTTTCGTGCTCGGCCCCATGATGGAAGAGAACTTGCGACGAGCGCTCCTGCTTTCGCGCGGCAGTATCGAGGTGTTCTACACGCGCCCGATCAGCCTCACGTTGCTGATCATTTCGGCGGGGCTGCTGCTCATGGTAGCCGCGCCCTCGATCGCGAAGAAGCGCGAAGAAGCCTTCCAGGAAGGGTAGCGCGGGCAGTTACTGGACCAGGGGAACCAGTTCCCCCAGGTCCTTCACCGTCGCGTCGGGCCGCACGCCGAGCCGCTCGACCGGCGCGCCGCCGCGGTTCACCCAGAACGCGCGGAAGCCGAAGGACTTGGCGCCAGCCGCGTCCCAGCCGTTCGAGGATACAAATCCCATCAGCGCGCGCGATACGCCGAGCTGCTCCTCGGCCAGCCGGTACACGGCCGGCTGCGGCTTGTAGGTCTTGGCGGGGTGCACGCTCAGCACGCCGCCGCGGAAGAGCGGCCTCAGGCCGCTGTGGTCGACCACGGCGTTGAGCATCTCGGGGTGCCCGTTGGACAGGATCGCGAGCGGCTTCGATTCGGCCATCTTCGCGAGCGCTTCGGCCACCTCGGGAAAGGGGGCGAGGCGGCGGTACTCGTCGAGGAGCGCTCGGCGCGCCGACTCCTCGGCCTCGATGCCAAGCGATTCGAACGCCCATTCGAGCGACGAAAGCGTCACGCGGCTGAAATCCTCGTAGCGCCCCATGAGGCTGCGCAGCCACGTGTACTCGAGTTGCTTCGTGCGCCACGCGGCCGAGAGGGCGGCGCCCCTGCCGGGAAAGAGGGAGTCGGCAAGGCGCGCCACGGAGTGCACGTCGAAGATCGTGCCGTAGGCGTCGAACACAAGCGCCGATATTTCCTGTGTCATGGACCCTCCCGGCGCGATGCTACCATTCGCGGCATGTTCACCTGGGACTTCCCCTATCCGTCGCAGCGCATGCCGGTGCTGGCGAAGAACGTGGTCGCCACCTCGCAGCCGCTCGCCGCGCAGGCGGGCCTCGCGATGCTCGCTCGTGGCGGCAACGCCGTCGACGCCGGGCTTGCCGCGGCGATCACGCTCACGGTCGTAGAACCCACCTCCAACGGCATCGGCTCGGACGTCTTCGCGATCCTCTGGGATGGCCAGCGCCTGGTCGGCCTCAACGCTTCCGGGCGCTCGCCTGCGCAATGGACTCCGGAGCGCTTCGCCGGCAAGGACAAGATGCCGGTGCTCGGATGGGATTCGGTCACCGTGCCGGGCGCGGTCTCTGCGTGGGTCGCGCTCTCCAAGCGCTACGGCAAGCTTCCCTTCGAGACACTATTCGAGGCGGCTATCCGCTACGCGCGCGAGAGCTACATGGTGTCGCCCGTCACCGCGGCGAGCTGGCGCAACCAGGCGCCCAACTTCAAGGGGTTCTCCGAGTTCTGCTGGACGTTCCTGCCCAAGGATCGCGCGCCGTACGCGGGCGAGCGCTTCTATTGCCCGCAACAGGCCGAGACGCTCGAAGACATCGCCTCGACCAAGGGCGAAAGCTTCTATCGCGGCTCGATCGCCGAGCGCATGGCGCTCGCGAGCCGATCCGACGACGGCGCGATGAGCGCCGAGGACCTCGCGGCGCATCGTCCCGATTGGGTCGATCCGATCGCGGTCGAGTACCGTGGCTACCACCTGCACGAAATGCCGCCGAACTGCCAGGGGATCGCCGCGCTGATCGCGCTGGGGATGCTGCGCCAATTCGACCTCGCTTCGTACCCGCCGGATTCCGCGGACAGCCTTCACCTGCAGATCGAGGCGATGAAGATCGCGCTCGCCGACACCTGGAAACACGTCTCCGACCCCGCGGCGATGCGCGTGACGCCTTCGCAGCTCCTCGACGACGCGTACCTCGTCGAGCGCGCGAAGCTGATCGATCCGAAACGCGCGCAGTTTCCCGGCCCGGGCGTGCCGCACCAGGGCGGCACGGTGTATCTCACCGCCGCCGACGAGAAGGGAATGATGCTTTCCTTCATCCAGTCGAACTACATGGGATTCGGCTCCGGCGTCGTGGTGCCGGGCACCGGCATCAGCCTGCAGAACCGCGGCGCCGGATTCACGCTCGAGGCGGGCTCGCCCAACCAGGTCGGTCCGCGCAAGCGCCCCTTCAACACCATCATTCCCGGGTTCCTCACGCGCGCCGGCCAACCGGTGATGAGCTTCGGCGTGATGGGCGGCAACATGCAGCCGCAGGGCCATGTCCAGATGGTGATTCGCCTCGCCGACCACCACCAGAACCCGCAGGCGTGCAGCGACGGCGCGCGCTGGATCGTGAACCACGACATGACCGTGAGCCTCGAGGAGAAGGTTTCCGCCGAGGTGCGCGAGGAGCTCACGCGCCGCGGCCAGCGCCTCGTGCCTTCCGACCGTCCGCAGTTCGGCTTCGGCGGCGCGCAGCTCATCCACCGCCTCGAGGACGGCTATTGCGCAGCCTCCGACCATCGCAAGGACGGGTGCGCGATCGGATTCTAGGCTTCGCGTGAAGCCCGAGACCCGGCGCCTGCTGCTTTGCTGGGGCGCGGCCGCGCACCTGCTGGTCGCGCTCGTCTACTCGACGCACCTGCAGGTCGAGCACTTCATTCCCGCCGGCCTCGAGAAGGCAATGCGCATCTACGGCAACTACAGCGGCGCGCATACGCACTTCAACTTCTTCGCGCCGATGGTCGTGAGCCAGGTGCGCGTGCAGTTCCGGCTCGGCGCGGGCGATCGGACCCTGCGCACCGTCGAGGTCGCCTCCGACAGCTCGGAAGTCAACCAGCGCCTGGCGATGATGTTCAACTTCTACCTGCGTCCCAACGCGCGCCTGGCGCTGGTCGAGGCGTGGGCGCGCCACCAGCTCGACGTCAATCCCGACGCCGAGTGGGTGCAGTTGCGCGTGGAGATGCTCGACATCCCGACGCTCGAGGAGCTGCGCGCGGGCAAGAAGGCGGCGTGGGTCGAGATCGGGCGCCACGGCGCGACGCGGGTGAGCGCCCCTGTTCGCTGACCTTCGCAAGGCGATGCTCTCGGAGGCGGCTTCCTGCAAGCCGCTCGCGATCCTGCGCATCGGCACCGCCGCGATCCTGCTTGCGCAGGGCGCCTACCTCTGGGGTTATCGCGACGTGCTGCTCTACGACCAGGGCCTCGTGCCCTGGGAGCTCGGCGAATCCTTCATCGACGCGCTGATGCCGCGCCTGTCGGGCATCGTCGCCGTGCTGGCGCCGCTCGGGATCAGCTCGCAGGTGGCGACCGGGCTCGTGGTCGCGGTGCACCTCATCGCCGCTCTGGCCCTGCTGCTCGGATTCGCGACTCGCCCTTCCGCGGTCGTGGCGTGGCTCACCCACCTGGTCCTCATCGGCACCGGGGTCGCCTACACGTACGGGCTGGGCAAGATGCTGGTGATCGCGCTCTTTTACTGCGTGGTGATGCCGGTCGGGCGCGAGTGGTCGTTCGACGCCTCGCGGCGCCGCGTGAGCACGCCACCCGGCGAGGATGCCTCGCTATCGGTGCTGGTACTGCGCCTGCACCTGTGCATCATCTACGGCGCCGCCGGCTTCTCGAAGGCGGTCGGCGAGCAGTGGTGGACGGGCGACGCGGTCTGGAGGGCGCTCTCGTTGCCGCAGTTCCGCCAGTTCGATCCTGCGCCGCTCCTGCAGTGGCCGCTGCTCGTCCAGGCCGCCGCGATTGGCGCCATCGCGGTGCAGCTCGTTTTCCCATTGCTGGTGTGGACACGATATCGCGTCGCCATCGTCATCGCCGCCGAGCTCCTGCACCTGGGCATCGCGATCTTCCTCGGCCTGTGGTTGTTCTCGGGGATCATGATCGTGCTCAACGCCGCCGCCTTCGGCGAATCGGTCTGGCGCACCGTCGCCGGCTGGCTCGCTCCCCGCGCGCCGTCCAGGCACTTCGGCAAGGTGGTCGTCGTCTACGACGGCGGCTGCCCGTTCTGCTCCGATTACGTGCGCTACCAGGAGCTCAGGGCCGCGGCGGAAACGGTCGAGCTCGTCGACGCGCGCACCGATGCGGGAGCGCTCGCGCGCTACGAGATCGATCCGATCGACCTCGAGGACGGCATGGTGGTGATCGTCGACGGCGCCTACCACCGCGGCGACGCCGCCGTGCACCAGCTCTCGCACCTCTCGCGCACGCCGCGCAACTGGTGGATCGCCGTCGTCGCCGCACTCAGCCGCTCGGCCCTCGTCTCCCGCGTGCTCTACCCGTTCCTCAAGCTCGGCCGCCGCCTCGCGTTGGCGATCCTGCGCATCCCGCGCTTCTCGCAGCGCGAGCAGCGAAGCTAGGCGGGAAAAGAAAAGGGCGGCCGAAGCCGCCCTTTCTCGCGTCGACGCGGTCCTCAGTCGTTCTGCGTCGGCACCGGCTCGGCGACGGGCGGGGTGGGCTTCGCCTTGTGCGGCCGTGTGAACCACGCCGAGACTTTGCGGCCCCAAGTGTCGAGGTAGGTGTAGAGGACCGGCACTACGACCAGCGTGAGCATGGTCGAGGTGATGATCCCCCCGATCACCGCGCGCCCCATCGGCGCATTCTGCTCGCCGCCGTCGGATAGGCCGATCGCCATCGGCAGCATGCCGAAGATCATCGCCAACGTCGTCATGAGGATCGGCCGCAGCCGCACCTGGCCCGCGTCGAGGATGGCGTCGTGGCGGTTCTTGCCCTCGCGCAGCCCCTGGTTGGTGAAGTCCACGAGCAGGATCGCGTTCTTCGTCACCAGCCCCATCAGCATGATGATGCCGATGATCGAGAAGAGGTTTAGCGTGCTGCCGGTGATCAGCAGCGCGAGGAAAACGCCGATCAGGGTGAACGGCAGCGAGGCCATGATCGCGAGCGGCTGCAGGAAGCTGCCGAACTGCGAGGCGAGGATCAGGTAGATGAAGATCACCGCCATGCCGAGTGCAGCCACCGCCGCCGAGAATGACTCCGCCATCTGCTGCTGGTCGCCGGCGATGTCGAAGCGGTAGCCCGGCGGCAGCTGGATGGTCTTGAGCAGCGCCTGCACCTCCTTGCCGACGTCGCCCGTGGGCCGGCCCTCGACGTTCGCGTAGAGGCCCACGCGCCGTTGCAGCTCCTGGCGCTTGATGATCTGCGGACTGGTGGAATTCTTGAACTCCACGACCTGGCGCAGCGGCACCAGCATCGGCTGCCCGTCGGCGGTCGTCCTGCTGCTCACCAGGTAGAGGTCGCCCAGGTCGGAGGCGAGGCGACGCTCCGAGCGCGGCAGCTGCACGTTCACGTCGTAGTTCTGCCCATCGGGCGCGAGCCAGTGGCTGATCACGTCGCCGGCGACGAACGGCCGCACCGCAGATCCGATCTGCTGCACCGTGAGCCCGAGGTCGCTCGCGAGCTCGTTGTTCACCTTCATGGTGATCGCCGGGCTTTGCGCCTTCAGGCTCGACTCGAGGTCGGTGATGCCCTTGATCTTCGCCATCTGGGCGAGGATGTCGGTGGTGAGGTCGGCAAGCCCTTCCGGCGAAGGCCCGAGGAGGTTGATCCAGATCGGCCGGTTCCAGCCGACCGCGAGCTCGACGCCCGGGATGACGCGAATCTGGTCGCGAATCTTCTTCTCGAAGTCCTTCTGCTTCATGTGCGGGCGCTTCTGGCGGTCGACGAGCCGTACGTTGACGCGCGCCACGTTGCGCCCGTCCCACGTGCCGACGTCGGCGGTCATGGTGTCGACTTCCTTGTACTGCTTCACCAGCTCCTCGACCTGGCGCGCCTTGGCGTCGGTGTAGGCGAGGCTCGAGCCCACCGGCGTCGTGAGGCGGAAGGATGTGCGCCCGTCGTCGGTCTCGGGCACGAACTCGGTGCCCACCAGCGGCAGCAGGAAGAAGCTGCCGATGAAGATGAGGAGCGCGACCGCGAGCACTTTCTTGCGGTTGAGGAGCGCCCATTCCAGGATCACGCCGTAGCGCCCGTGGGCCCACTCGATGGCCTGCTCGATGCGGCCCATCATCCGCTCCATCCACTTGAAGCGCCCGAAGCGTCCCTCGGGGGGATCCTTCCAGATCGAGGAGAGCATCGGGTCGAGCGTGAAGCTCACGAAGAGCGACACCAGCACCGCCACAGCGACGGTGATGCCGAACTGGTAGAAGAACTTGCCGATGATGCCGTTCATGAACGCGATCGGCACGAACACCGCCACGATCGCGAACGTGGTCGCCATCACGGCGAGCCCGATCTCGTCGGTGCCCTCGCGGGCCGCCGTGTGGTGGTCCTTGCCCATGCCGAGGTGGCGCACGATGTTCTCGCGCACCACGATCGCGTCGTCGATCAGCAGGCCGATGCAAAGCGACAACGCCATCAGCGTGAGGAAGTTGAGCGTGAAGCCGAACATGTACACCGCGACGAAGGTCGCTATCACCGAGATCGGCAGCGTGAGGCCGGTGATGATGGTGCTGCGCCAGGAGTGAAGGAACAGGAACACGATGAAGACCGTGAGCAGCGCGCCCTCGATGATCGTGATCTTCACGCCGTTCAGCGCGTTCTCGATCCAGTCGACGTCGGCGTAGACGACCTTCAGCTCGACGTCCGCGGGCAGGGTCTTCTTCAGCTCCACCGCCGCCGCCTTGACGCCGTTGCCGACTTCGACGATGTTGGCGTCCTGCACCTTGAGCACGTTGATCGACAGGCCCGGCTTGCCGTTGATGCGCGAGATCGAGTCCTGCTCGCGCTCGCCGTCGATGATGTCGGCCACCTGGTTGAGGAACACCAACCCCTTGGCGCGGCGCGCCACGATGATGCGCCCGAAGCCCTCCGGGTCCTTGATCTTGCCCTCGATGCGCACCAGCTGCTCGCTCGGGCCCTGCTCGATGCGGCCCGCGGGAATGTCCATGTTGGACGCCTGGATCGCGCGCACCACCTCGTCGACGCCGACGCCCTGCGAAAGCATCTGCGCGGGCTTGAGCTGGACGCTGACCTGGCGCGCGACGCTGCCGGAGACGTCGACGCGGCCGACGCCGTTCACGTTCTGGAAGCGCTTGACGATGATCTGGTCGGTCATCGTCGAGAGCTCGCGCATGGTCCTCGTGGCCGAGGTGACGGCGAGCTGCACCACGGGCTGCGCGTTGTCGAAGTCGCCGCGCAGCACCAGCGGGTCCTTCACCTCGCGCGGGAAGGTCGGGCGGATCTGCGCGATCTTGTCGCGCACATCCTGCACCGCGCGCTCCGTGTTGGTGTCGAGGCGCAGCTCGAGGTAGGTCTCGCTGCGGCCTTCCCACGAGTTGGAGCGGATGAGGCGCACGCCGTTGACGGTGTTGACCACCAGCTCGACCGGCTTGGTGATGTCGTTCTCGACCGCCTCGGGGGAGGCGCCCGGGTATTGGACCTGGATGAAGATCGCCGGGAAGACGATGTCGGGCATGCGCTCGAGGCGCAGGCGGTTGTACGAGAAGAGCCCGAGGACGAGGAGCGCCATCATCATCATGGTGGCGAACACCGGCTGGTTGATGCTGGTGCGGGTGATCCACATGGCTGGTGCTCCTTAGCCGGCTTTCGGCGGTTGCGCCGGAGCCTTCATGATCGCGGGGGTGCCCACCTTGAGGCCGGTGACGCGGGCGCTCACGACGGAGAGCCCCTGTTCGACCCCGCTCTTCACCTCGACGAGTCCCGCGGTGGGCTCGGCGAATCCGATCTTCACGGCGCGCTTGGTGACCTTGCCGCCCTCGATGGCGAAGACATAGGTCTGCCCGGCCTCGTCGCGCACCGCGGAGGCGGGCACCACTGTCGACTTGGCGGACTTGTCGAGCTCGATCGAGCCCTTGGCGAACATGCCGCCGCGCAGCGCCCCGTCCTGGTTCGCGACCGAGATGTAAAGCATGATCGCCCGCGAACCCGGATCGGCGGTGGGATTGATGCGCTCGACGCGGCCCGTGAAGGTGCGCTCGCCGAAGCCGTCGACGCGGAATTTCACCGGCTGGCCGACGCGGACCGAGGGAATCTCGGACGCGGGCGCCGGCGCCTGGATCTCCATGTGCGTGAGGTCGACCAGCTCGAAGAGCGGGCTGTCGATGCCGACTTTCTCGCCGCCATTGGCGAGCTTGCGCGCGACCACGCCGGAGAAGGGCGCGCGCACGGTCGCGTCGTCGAGCGCCTTGCGCGCCACGCGCACCTGCGCCTCCGCCGACCTCACCGAGGCGGCACTCGCCTCGAACGTGCTGTCGGTCGTGTCGAAGGCGTTTTGCGAGATGAACTTCTGGCGCAGCAGCTGCTGGCTGTTCTCGCGGTTCTTCTGCGCGATCATGAGCTTCGCCTTGCTCTCCTCGAGGGACGCGGCCTGGGCGTCGAGCTTGGACTGCAAGTCGATGGTGTCGATCTGCGCCATGAGCTGTCCCTGGGTGACGGGCTCGCCCTCGCGCACCAGCACTCGATTCATGTCCCCCGAGACCCTGGATTTCACCGTGGTCTGCACCAGCGGGGACATCGAGCCCGAGAACGCGATCGAACGCACCAGCTCGCGATACTCGACCACCGCCACGTCGGCGGGCGTGAACTCGAGGACGACCTTGTCCTCGCCCTTCTTCGCGTCCTTCTGTCCGCCGTCGCCATTGCTCGAGCGCAGGCCGATGAAGGCCCCCGCCACGACGATGACAAGGCCCAGGGCGATGAGGGCGGGCTTGAAATACGGCCGTGGACGAGCTTCGCCAGGAAGCGAGGGAGCGTCGGGATTTTTTTTGCGAAGGAACATGGTCGGATTATCCTGCGGCGGCGCGCTGTCCCGGTCGGGAACCGCGCTCATGCCCCGTTGGATGCCGGGGCCGGCCTTGCCGGATTCGTGAAGCCGCAAAATAACAAGTAAAGGTTACGAATTATACGCCCCGGTCAGCGCCGGCTTCGTCCTTTCCGACGGGTCGGGCAATGCCTCGCGGCACCCGGGCCGGATCCCAGCGGCGCACGGCCTGCGCGAGGATTTCCCTGTACCCGCCCGTTTCCGGCTTTGGCTGGCCGAGGAATTCGAGCGCCTCGCGAAGCGCTACCTCGGGGTGAGTGGCATCGACGGGAGCCGCTCGCGTCTGCTTCGAGAGCTTCTCGCCTTGCGCATTGGTCGCGATCGGGACATGGAAATAACGTGGGGTGGGCAAGCCGAGCGCGCGCTGCAGCAGGATCTGGCGCGGCGTGGAGAGAAGGAGGTCCGCTCCGCGTACCACGTCGGTCACCTGGTCGTGGGCGTCGTCCACGACGACGGCGAGTTGGTATGCATGCAGCCCGTCGCGCCGTTTGAGCACGAAGTCGCCCACCGCGGTCGCGGCGTCCTGCTCGATCGTGCCCTGGACACGGTCCGCGAAGCGCACGCCTTGCCCGGAGGCGACGAAGCGGTCGGCTCCCGCGATCTCCGCGCCCAGCCCGAGGGTGCGGCAGGTACCCGGATAGATCGCCCCTTCGATTCCGCGCAATCCCGAATCGGCGACCTCCTTGCGAGAACAACGGCATCGGTACACGAGACCCAGGCTTCGCAACCGCTCGAGCGCCGCCTCGTAACGCTCGCGGTTGCGGCCCTGCCACGAGATCTCGCCGTCCCAGTGAAGGCCAAGCGACTCGAGCGTGCGCACGATGTCCTCTGCGGCGCCCGGCACCGTGCGCGGCGCGTCGACATCTTCGATTCGCAACAGCCATTGGCCGCCTTGCGCGCGCGCATCGAGCCAGCTCGCGAGCGCGGCGACGAGCGAGCCGAAGTGCAGCGGGCCGGTGGGCGAGGGGGCGAAGCGCCCGCGATACTTCATGACAGCAGCTCGGCGGCGACCAGCGGGTCTTCGAGGCGCGCCGCGAACCACCTGAGCGCGTTGCCCTCCGATCCGGGGCGCCACGCGGTCACGATCTCGATCGGCGCTCGCGTCCCCTCGACTTCGAGAATGCGAAGCCGCCCCGCGTGCTCTTCGCGCTCGGCGATCCAGCGCGGCAGGAAGCCCACGCCCAGCCCGGCGACGTGCGCCGCGGCCTTCGCTTCGAGCGTGGGCACGGTGAGAACGTCCTGGCCTGAGATGAGCCCCACGGTGCGCGGCGGCAGCAGGCGCGACGAATCTGCCACGCTCACCGCCCGGTGCCTCTGGATCGCGGCCTCGACCAGGGGTTGCGGCTCGCTGCATAGGGGATGGAAGGGCGCCGCGACGAACAGCATCTGCATGCGCCCCAGCGGACGGGTGGAATACGTTCGTCCCGCCGGCGCCTCACCCGCGGCGCCGATCGCAAGATCGGCGCGCCCCGAGGCGAGCGCGTCCCACGTGCCGCCGAGCACCTCGTGCGAAAAGCGCAGGCGTGTTCCCGTGCGTTGTTCGTAGAACTCGCCCGTCATTCCGTACAGGCGATCGAGGCTTACGATGGTGTCGACGGCGATGCGCAACTCCGACTCCCAGCCCTTCGCGACCTGCTGGACGCGACATTCGAGGTCGGCTGCCGCCCGCAGCAATCGCCGTCCTTCGGCGAGCAACTCGCGGCCGGCCGCGGTGAGCACTGCCCGGTGTCCGCTGCGGTCGAAGAGCTCGATGCCCAATCCTTCTTCGAGCTGGCGTATGGAGTAAGTGATCGCTGACGGCACTCGATGCAGGTCTTCAGCGGCCCCTGCAAAGGAACCCTTTCTATCAATCGCATCAAGTACTTGCAGGGACTCGAGGGAAAGGCTCATCGTTCAGGTAATTCGAATGATTGGATCGAAATATTCCGCTATGAATATATAAAAGCCAGCTACATCATACGCTTCATCATTCAGCGGATATGCTCGACTTGGAGGCAAGATGAACGAGGTAAGGCGCAGCGATGAGCGGGGCTTGGCGGACCATGGATGGCTCAAGTCCTTCCATACGTTTTCCTTCGCTGACTACCACGACCCGAGCCAGATGGGGTTCGGCCCGCTGAGGGTGATCAACGAGGACCGTGTGCAGCCCGGCAAGGGCTTCGGGACGCATGGCCACCGCGACATGGAGATCATCAGCTACGTCCTCGAAGGCGGCCTCGCGCACAAGGATTCGATGGGCAACGGCTCGGTGATCCGTCCCGGGGACGTCCAGCGCATGAGCGCGGGCACCGGCGTCCACCACAGCGAATTCAATGCTTCCGACCGCGACCTGGTGCATTTCCTCCAGATCTGGATCGAGCCTGCGGAGCGCGGCATCGAGCCGAGCTACGAGGAGAAGCATTTCGACACCGCCTCCAAGCGCGGGCGCCTTCGCCTGGTCGCCTCCGGCGACGGGCGCGAGGGGTCGGTGCGCATCCACCAGGATGCGAGCCTCTACGCGGCACTCGTGGATGGCGCCGAGTCGGTCGATTTCGAACCGAAGCCCGGCCGGCGCATCTATGTGCACATGGTCCGCGGCGAGGCGCAGGTGAACGGGCAGCCGCTCGGCGCGGGCGACGCCATGAAGGTATGGGGCCCGGACAACGGCATTCGCCTCGAAAAGGCCCGCGACGCCGAAATACTCGTTTTCGATCTCGTCTGACCCACTTTAAGGAGCCAGCCATGAACAATCCGAACATCCAGAACAGCGCCGCGCTCGTTGGCCGCATCCTGCTCGCGATCCTCTTCATCATGTCCGGCTTCGGCAAGATCACCGGCTACGACGGCACCGCCGCGTACATGGCGTCGAAGGGCCTGCCGATGGTGGGCGTGCTGCTGCCGCTCACGATCCTCACCGAGCTCGGAGGCGGCATCCTGCTTGCGATCGGCTACAAGGCGCGCTGGGCGGCGCTCGCCCTCGCGGGCTTCACGATCCTCGCGGCGCTGATCTTCCATAACTTCTGGGCCGTCGAGGCCGCGCAGAAGATGGCGCAGCAGATCAACTTCATGAAGAACGTCGCGATCACGGGCGGCCTGCTGGTGGTGTTCGCCTTCGGCGCGGGCCGCTACAGCCTGGACAAGTCGTGAGCGCAGTCGAGCTTCGCGCCGCGCGCGCGGTGGCCCACGTCGCCGCCTCGCAAGTCGCGCCGGTGGGAACGTTCACCGTGCGCCGCGCGCTGCCGTTTCGCGAGCGCCATTCCGTCGGCCCGTGGGTCTTCCTCGACCACTTCGGCCCATTCCGGGTGAAGCCGGGCGAGGACGGCGTGGGCGCGCATCCGCACGCCGGCATCGAGACGGTCACCTACATCCTCTCGGGGCGCCAGCAGCATCGCGATTCCGCCGGCCACGTCGGCATCGTGGCGAAGGGTGGCGCGCAGTGGATGACGGCGGGCCGGGGCATCGTGCACGCCGAGCACCCGGTGCCCAGGAGCGAGGAGGAACACACGCTGCACGGCATCCAGCTGTGGACGTCGCTGCCGCGCGCGCTGAAGCTCACGGATCCGGGCTACCAGAACCTCGACGCCGCGACGATTCCCACCGCCACGCACCCCGGTGTCACCGTGCGCGTCGTCGCGGGCGAATTCGGCGGCGCGCGCGGACCCGCGAAGACACTCATGCCGCTCTTCCTGTGGCACGTCACGCTCGAGCCGGGCGCGACCTTCGAGGCGCCGATCGCGCCGGGCATCGAGGCGGGCGCCTATGTGATCGAGGGCCAGGGCCGTTTCGGCGATGCGCTCGCCGGCGTTGGCCGCCTGGTGGTCTGGGGCGACGAGGGCGAGGTGTTGAGCTTCGCCAATTCCGGCGATGGCAAGCTCGAGGCGATGGTCCTCGGCGGCGCACCCGCGGAAGGCCCGCTGGTGTTCCACGGCCCGTTCGTGATGAACAGCGTCGAGCAGGTGCGCGCGGCCGAGATCGCCTTCCGCACCGGGCGCATGGGCACCCTCGCCCAGGACTAGGGAGGGGTTGAGGTGGGGGGGAAGGCCCCCCATCTCGCATCCATGAGCAACCTCAGTCAGCCCTTCATCCTTCCGGTCCTCGATCCCGACCTCGGTCCGACGGAGCCCGCGGGAGATTCTCCCGCCGCGGGCGACGCGGACTTGCACGATGCCTACTCGCGGGCGGTGACGCGCGCCGTGCGCAAGATCCGGCCGGCGGTGGTCCACATTGCCGTCACGCGCGAGGGGTCGCGTCCGGGCGCGGGTTCGGGCTTCGTCATCACGCCCGACGGCTACGTGCTCACCAACAGCCACGTCGCGGGCAAGGCACGCTCGCTCCAGGTGAGCCTGCCCGACGGGCTCGAGAGCGGCGCCGAGCTGGTGGGCGACGATCCCGACACCGACCTCGCGGTCATCCGCCTGGCCGCACCCGTGGACGATTGGTGCGCGCTCGGCGATTCGCGCCGCGTCGAGGTCGGCCAGGTCGCCATCGCGATCGGCAGCCCGTACGGCTTCCAGCACACGGTGACCTCGGGAATCGTGAGCGCGCTGGGTCGCTCGATGCGCTCGCAGGCCGGGCGCCTCATCGACGACGTGTTGCAGACCGATGCGGCGCTCAATCCCGGCAACTCGGGCGGGCCCCTGGTGAGCTCGCAAGGCGAGGTGATCGGCGTGAATACGGCGGTGATCCTTCCGGCGCAGGGAATCTGCTTCGCGATCGGGGCCAACACCGCGCGCCTCATTGCCGGGTGGCTCATCACCGAAGGCCGCGTGCGCCGCGCGCGCATCGGCGTGGCGGGCGAGAACGTGCCGATCGCGCGACGCTACGTGCGCCACTTCGGGCTCGAGGGCGAGAGCGGCGTGCGCGCGATCCAGGTCGAGCGCGGCGGGCCGGCCGAGCGGGCGGGGTTGCGCGAAGGCGACCTCATCGTCGGGCTCGGCCAGGAACCGGTGCGCGGCGTCGATGACCTGCATCGGCTGCTCACGGGACACGAGGCGATTCGCGAGACCGTATTGCGGGTGATCCGCCGCGCCGAGCGCCTCGACCTCGCGTTGCGTCCCGAGGAGCGGCCGTGACCGTGGCGCGCGCGCGGGTAAGGATCAGGCTTTCGAAGCGACGAATGCACGCCCGGAACCTTTCACGCGCGGGCGCGTCTTCATCGATAATCGCGTGAATGCAATGACACTGGAGCCACGATGGCCGTCGTCGAGCTGACCAAGGAAAACTTCGAGTCCACCATCACGTCGAACGCGACGGTGATCATCGATTACTGGGCGCCGTGGTGTGGTCCGTGCCGCGGTTTCGCGCCGATCTACGAGCGCGTCGCGGAGCAGCATCCCGACGTGGTGTTCGCCAAGGTGAACACCGACGAGGAACAGGAGATCGCGGCGCATTTCCAGATCCGCTCGATTCCCACGCTGATGGTGTTTCGCGACCAGATCGTCGTGTTCGCCCAGCCGGGCGCGCTGCCGCAGGGCGCTTTCGAGCAGGTGATCGAGAAGACCAAGGCGCTCGACATGGAAGACGTGCGCCGCCAGATCGGCGAAAGGCAGGCCGCGGCGGGCAAAGAGGGCGCGTCCCCGCCCGCCTGATTGCCGCGCGGGTTTAGAATCGGCCTTCCCGCACCATGGACCAGGCCGTCTCCCCCCTGCAAGCGAAACTGCGCGCGAACTACCTGCGCGACGAGGACGAGGCGCTGCGCGAATTGTTGGCGCTGGCGCGGCTCGACCCCGCCGCCTCGGCGCGCGTGCTCGCTCGCGCCCGCGCGCTGGTCGAAAAGGTGCGCGCGAGCCAGGTCGCCAACGCCGGCATGCAGTCCTTCCTGCGCGAGTACGACCTGTCGTCGCAGGAGGGCGTGCTGCTCATGTGCGTGGCCGAAGCGCTGCTGCGCATTCCCGACGCCGCCACCGCCGACAAGCTGATTCGCGACAAGCTCTCCCAGGGCGACTGGGAGCGCCATGTCGGGCGCAATCGCTCGCTGCTGGTGAACGCCGGCACGTGGGGAATGATGCTCACCGGGCGCCTCGTGAGCCTCGATTCCGAGAGCGCCGAGAACGCGGGCACGTGGCTCGCGCGCCTCGCGGCACGCGCCGGCGAGCCGGTCGTTCGCATGGCGTTGCGTCAAGGGATGAAACTCATGGCCGAGCAGTTCGTCATGGGCCGCACCATCGACGACGCCCTCGAGCGCAGCCGCCAATCGGAACACGCGGCCTACCGGCATTCCTACGACATGCTCGGCGAGGCCGCCTTCACCGGCGCCGATGCCGAGCGCTATTTCGCCGCCTACGCGAGCGCGATCGACGCGATCGCCGCGCACGCGAGCGCAACCCGGGCCAATGCGGGAGGGCATCCCAGGGTGTTCGGCAATCCCGGCATCTCGATCAAGCTCTCGGCGTTGCACCCGCGCTACGAGTACGCGCAGCGCGAGCGCGTGCTCGCCGAGCTGGTGCCGCGCGTGCGCGCGCTCGTGGAGCGCGCCCGCGCGGGCGATGTCGGCGTCACGCTCGATGCCGAGGAGGCCGACCGGCTCGGGCTATCACTCGAAGTGTTCGAGCGCCTGTTCGAATCCGAGGGGCTGCGCGGCTGGGAAGGACTCGGGCTCGCGGTGCAGGCGTACCTCAAGCGCGCGCCTTTCGTGATCGACTGGCTCGCCGACCTGTCGCGCCGCCACCGGCGGCGCATCATGACGCGCCTGGTAAAGGGCGCCTACTGGGACACCGAGGTGAAGCGCGCCCAGATGCAGGGACTCTCGGGATACCCGGTCTACACCCGCAAGGCGAACACGGACGTGTCGTACCTCGCCTGCGCGGCGAAGATCATCGCGGCCCCGGACGCGTTCTACGGCCAGTTCGCCACCCATAACGCGCACACCCTAGCGAGCGTCCTCGAGCGCGTCGCGCCGGGACAGGCCTTCGAATTCCAGCGACTGCACGGCATGGGCGAAGACCTCTACGGGCAGGTCGTGGCGCAGGGACACGCGTGCCGTGTCTACGCTCCCGTGGGCAGCCACGAGGACCTCCTGCCCTATCTGGTGCGAAGGCTGCTCGAGAACGGCGCCAACACCTCGTTCGTGAACCGCATCGCCGATGAGGCGATTGCGATCGAGCAGGTCGTCGCCGATCCCGTGGCGATCGCGGCGGCGCAGGGCCCGGCCGCGAATCCGAAGATCGCGCTGCCCCTCGCGCTCTATCCCGATCGCGCCAATTCCGGCGGCTTCGTGTTCGCCGACGAGTCCGTGTGGCTGCCGCTCGCCGCCGAGCTCGAGCCGCTCCTCGCCGCGACCGCGCACGTCGCGTCGCCGCTGGTCGACGGCCGTTCGCTCGAGGGCGCGCGGCGGCCGATTCGCGATCCTTCGAGCGGTGCGGCGATTGGCGAGGTGGTCGAAGGCGACGCCGCGGCGGCGCGAGCGGCGCTCGAAGCGGCTTCGCGCGCACGCATTCCGCCGGCCGGCGAGCGCGCCGCAATCCTCGAGCGCGCCGCCGCGCTGATCGAGGCGAAGCGCGCCGAGTTGCTTGCGCTGCTCGCGCGGGAAGCGGGCAAGACGCTTCCCGACGCTCTGGGCGAGGTGCGCGAAGCGGCCGACTTCTGCCGCTATTACGCGATGCTCGCGCGCCGCCACTTCGCCGAGCCCGACGCGCTGACCGGCCCTACGGGCGAGTCGAACCGGCTGCAGCTGGTCGGACGCGGGCCGTTCGTGTGCATCAGCCCGTGGAATTTCCCGCTCGCGATCTTCACCGGCCAGGTCGCCGCGGCATTCGCCGCCGGCAACGCCGTGGTGGCGAAACCCGCGGAACAGACACCGCTGGTCGCGCAACGTGTCGTGCGCCTGCTCCACGAGGCGGGCGTGCCTACGGCGGCGCTCGGCTTCGTGCCCGGTCCCGGCGAGAGCGTCGGCGCGGCGCTGGTGTCGGATGCGCGCACCGCCGGGGTCGCCTTCACCGGATCCACGCAGACCGCGCAAGCGATCAACCGCGCGCTCGCCGCGCGCGACGGCCCCCTGGTGCCGCTCATCGCCGAGACCGGCGGATTGAACGCCATGTTCGTCGATTCGAGCGCGCTTCCCGAACAAGTAGTCGCCGACGTGATCGCCTCGGCCTTCAACAGCGCCGGCCAGCGCTGCTCGGCGCTGCGCGTGCTGTGCCTGCAGGAGGAGATCGCCGATCGCGTCATCGAGCTGCTCGCGGGTGCGACCGCCGAGTTGCGGCTGGGTGACCCCGCGCGCCTCGACACCGACGTCGGACCCGTGATCGACGCCGAGGCGCTGGCGATGCTCGAGGCGCACGCGGCGAAGATGGACCGCGAGGCTCGCCTGTTGTGCAAGGCGCGCATGCCCGCGGTTGCGGGCGGCACCTTCTTCGCCCCCCGCGCCTACGAGATCGCGAGCCTCGCCGCGATCGACCGCGAAGTGTTCGGCCCGATCCTGCACGTCGTTCGCTTCGCATCCGCCGACCTCGCGCGCACCGTCGACGCGGTCAATGCGAAGGGCTACGGCCTCACCATGGGCGTGCACAGCCGAATCGAGGAGACGATCGAGCGGGTGCGCGAGCGCGCCCGGGTCGGCAACCTCTACGTGAACCGCAACATGATCGGCGCGACCGTGGGCGTGCAGCCTTTCGGCGGCGAGGGGCTCTCCGGAACCGGCCCCAAGGCCGGCGGCCCGCACTATCTCTTCCGCTTCGCCAACGAGCGCGCCTTCACCGTCAATACAGCCGCTGCCGGCGGCAACGCTTCGCTCATAGCCAGCTCGGAATAACTGCTCGAGAAGCTGACCGGCGACTTGTCGTCCGGTCCAGCGCGCTTCCCGCTGACTCCAGCTACTCGTTGCCCGTCAACTTCAACCTGGAGACACCTTTCGGGGGCTTGCCGCTTCCCGAGAGCAGCACCACCATCGCTTCGCCATCTTCCTTCCACTGCTTCACCGAATCCCGCAGGATCTCGACCAGCGTCTCGAACTGGTCCGGGTGCTCGGCGAGCAGGCCGTCGATGTGGTCGTAATAGATGACGTAGCCGTCGGCGTCGATCCATTCCAGGTCGGTGAGGCACTCCTCGAGCGCGTCCCAGTTGTTGCCGAAGTGCTTGGGGAAGCGGAAAACGGTCGCGGCGTGATTCATCAGCTGTTCCTTGCGCGTGATGTTCTTGCCATCGACGTGGAAGAAGGCGAAGCCGGCGCCTTTCGCGCGCGCCTGCACCGCCTTGGGTTCGAGGCGCTCGGGCAGGAACCAAACGCCGCCGCGGTTGGCTTCCAGCAGGGATTCGATTGCCTCGAGCGCCATTCGGATTCCTCAGTCCTTGACGCGGACGAAATGATTGTAGTGGTCGCCGGTGTAGTAGAACTCGCCGCCCGCACCCCAGATGATGCGCCGCGGGCCGCGGGTGCGCTCGCCGGGCGTCTTCACGGTGTATTCGCGGTAGTAGGCGCGCTGCCTGGGCGGCAGGCGCCCCTCGCGGTTGCCGAACGTGATCCCGTCGCGCGCGTAGGGGAACGGGCCTCCCTTGCGGATGAGCGCGATCGTCTCGCGCGCCTCGCGCGGAAGCTGCGATTCGGCGACCTGGGCGATCGCGGCCGGGTCGGCGCGCTGCGCGTTCGCCGGCGCGGCCAGGGCGGCGAGGGCGAGCGCGATTGCGGCGAGCGGAGCGCGAAGGTTCATCGCGCCGCTAGTCCTTGCTGCGATGCGGGCAGTGCGCCTTGGTGCAATCGGCGTACAGATAGAGTTGGTGGTCGTGGATCGCGAACCCGCGCTCGCGCGCCACCCTCTCCTGGCGTTTCTCGATCTCGGAGTCGTAGAACTCCTCGACCCGCCCGCACTGCAGGCACACGAGGTGGTCGTGGTGTCCGCCTTCGTTCAGCTCGTAGACCGCCTTGCCGCTCTCGAAATGGTGGCGCACCAGCAGCCCGGCCTGCTCGAACTGCGTGAGCACGCGATAGACGGTCGCCAGCCCGATGTCCGAGTGCTCCTCGAGGAGCTTGCGATAGACATCTTCGGCGGTGAGGTGGCGCCGGGGGCTGTGCTGGAAAAGGTCGAGCACCTTGAGGCGCGGGACCGTCGCCTTGAGGCCCGTCTCCTTGAGTTCGCGGGGATCGCTCATCGCGTGAATTATAATCCCCGGTCAGATTCTTCCCGGCATTCCATGCGCCTCCTCGCCTTCCTCGCCCTCGCGCTCGCGCTTCCCGCCTGCGGCATCGTCTACAAGATCGACGTCCAACAGGGCAACTACGTGACCCAGGACGTCGTCGCCAAGTTGAAGAAGGGCATGACGAAGGCCGAGGTGAAGCAGCTCCTCGGCACGCCGCTACTGACCGACGTGTTCCACTCCAACCGCTGGGACTACTACTTCAGCAACGTGAAGGGCGGCAAGGCGGAGGACCGCACGCGGCTGTCGGTATTCTTCGACGACGACAAGCTGGTTGCGGTGATGGGCGACGTGCGCCCGGCGTCGTCGCCATCGAGCGCGCCGGTTGCCCCCGCGACGCCCACGGCGCAGCCACCCGCCGCGTCCGCGCCGCCGACCACGAAATGAGCGTGGTCCGCATCGCGATCGCGGGAGCCGGCGGGCGCATGGGCCGGGCGCTGCTCGAGGCGGCGACGGCGACCGATGGCGTCGCGCTCGCCGCGGCGCTCGAGGCCGCGGGCAGCCCCTGGGTCGGCCGCGACGCGGGCGACCTCGCGCCGGCCGCGCGCGGCATCGCGATCGGCACCGATCCGGCGGCGGCGCTCAAGGCCGCCGACGCCCTCGTCGACTTCACCCGCCCCGAAGGCACGCTCGCGCATTTGCGCGCCTGTCGCGCGGCGCGGCGCGCGATAGTGATCGGCACGACCGGGTTCGCCCCGGCGGGCCTGGACGAAATCCATGCGGCCGCGAAGGAGATCGCGATCGTGATGGCGCCCAACATGAGCGTCGGCGTGAACGTGATGCTCGACCTGGTCGCCAAGGCGGCACGATCCCTAGGACCCGATTTCGACATCGAAGTCTTCGAGGTGCACCACAAGCTCAAGGTCGACGCCCCTTCGGGGACCGCGCTCAAGCTGGGCGAGGTGGCCGCCGCGGCCCGCGGAGCGAAGCTCGACCAGGCGGGCGTGTTCGCGCGCCACGGCGCCACGGGCGAGCGCAAGGCCGGGACGATCGGCTTTTCGGTCGCGCGCGCCGGCGACATTGTCGGCGACCACACGGTGCTCTTCGCGGGACCGGGCGAGCGCCTCGAGGTCACCCACCGCGCCGCGAGCCGTGCCACCTACGCGCAAGGCGCGATGCGCGCCGCGAAATTCCTCTCCGGCAAGCCACCAGGCCTCTACTCCATGGCCGACGTCCTCGGCCTTCTGTGAGCGGGCCTTCATCCGTGTTCATCTGTGTTCATCCGTGGTTCCAATCCATCGCTCGCATCACGCTCCTTCTGCTATAATTTTCGGCTAAGTAACAGCGGGATGAGCCTCGAAGGTTGCGCTCTCCCGTTTTTTTGCGCCCGCAGTTTTTCGCACTGGAGCCGTACGTGTCGCCGAAACCGCCCGCCGTTCTCGTTCTTGCCGACGGGAGCGTCTTTCGCGGCGTTTCGATTGGATTCGAAGGCTCGGCGGTCGGAGCGGGGGCGCAAACGGTCGGCGAGGTGGTGTTCAACACCGCGATCACCGGCTACCAGGAGATCCTCACCGATCCCTCCTACGCCGGCCAGGTCGTCACCCTCACTTACCCCCACATCGGTAACGTCGGCGCCAACGGCGAGGACTCGGAGTCGCGCGGCGTGTTCGCCGCCGGGCTCATCATCCGCGACCTGCCGCTCGCGGCCTCGAGCTGGCGCCGCGAGGAGGATCTCTCGGCCTACCTGGTGCGCCACAAGCTGGTCGCGATCGGCGACATCGACACGCGGCGCCTGACGCGCATCCTGAGGAGCAAGGGCGCGCAGAACGGCTGCGTTCAAGCGGGCAGGATCGACGAGGCTGCGGCCCTCGCGGCCGCGCGCGCCGCGCCCTCGATGGCGGGCCAGGACCTGGCGAAGAAGGTCACGGCGACGAAGGCCTATGACTGGAGCGGGAGCCTCTGGGCGCTGGGCAGCGGCTACAAGCCCAGCGGCGAGACGACCTGCCACGTGGTGGCCTACGACTACGGCGTGAAGCACAACATCCTGCGCAACCTCGCCGAGCGCGGCTGCAAGGTGACCGTGCTTCCCGCCACCGCGAGCTCGAAGGAAGCGCTCGCGCTCAAGCCCGACGGCGTCTTCCTCTCCAACGGGCCGGGCGATCCCGAGCCCTGCGATTACGCGATTCGCGCGATCCGCGAGATCGTCGCGACCGGAACGCCGGTGTTCGGCATCTGCCTCGGGCACCAGTTGCTCGGGCTCGCCGCGGGCGCGAAGACGATGAAGATGAAGTTCGGCCACCACGGCGCCAACCATCCTGTCCAGGACCTCGGCACCGGCCGCGTGTACATCACCAGCCAGAACCACGGCTTCGCGGTGGACGAGAAGACGCTACCCGCGAACGTGCGCGCGACCCACCGCTCGCTCTTCGACGGCTCGCTCCAGGGCATCGAGCTCACCGACCGCCCGGCATTCAGCTTCCAGGGCCACCCCGAGGCGAGCCCCGGCCCGCACGAGATGGCCTACCTGTTCGACGACTTCGTCCGCAACATGCAACGCGCCAAGGGGGGAAGGAAATGAAGACGATTCCGATCGCCTGCCTCATCTCGATCGCCGCGCTCGCGCTCGCCGCGTGCAAGGACCAAGCGCCGGCGCCACGTTCGGTAGCGCCGGCGCCTGCGGCCGCACCAGCGCCAGCATCGAAAGAGGCAGACAAAGACACCAAGCCGATGCCGCCCGCGGCGCCGACCGCCGCACCGGCCGAGGGCGTGAAGAAGTAGCCGATGCCCAAGCGCGCCGACATCAAGTCGATCCTCATCATCGGCGCCGGCCCGATCGTCATCGGGCAAGCGTGCGAGTTCGACTATTCGGGCGCCCAGGCGTGCAAGGCGCTGCGCGACGAGGGTTACCGCGTGATCCTCGTCAACTCCAATCCGGCGACGATCATGACCGACCCGGAGATGGCGGACGTCACCTACATCGAGCCGATCACGTGGCCCATGGTCGCGCGCATCATCGAGATGGAGCGCCCCGACGCGTTGCTGCCCACGATGGGCGGGCAGACGGCGCTCAATTGCGCGCTCGACCTCGCGCGCGAAGGAGTGCTCGACAAGTTCGGCGTCGAGATGATCGGCGCCAAGAAGGAAGCGATCGACAAGGCCGAGGACCGCGAGAAGTTCAAGCTCGCGATGGCGAAGATCGGCCTGGCGAGCCCGCGCTCGGCGCTGGCGCACTCCTTCGAGGAAGCCAGGCAGCTGCAGGCGATGGTCGGATTCCCGACCATCATCCGGCCTTCCTTCACGCTCGGCGGCACGGGCGGGGGCATTGCCTACAACGAGGAGGAGTTCGCCACCATCTGCCAGCGCGGCCTCGAGGCCTCGCCGACCAGGGAGCTCCTCATCGAGGAATCCGTCATCGGCTGGAAGGAATTCGAGATGGAGGTGGTGCGCGACCAGAAGGACAACTGCATCATCGTCTGCTCGATCGAGAACCTCGACCCGATGGGCGTGCACACCGGCGACTCGATCACCGTCGCGCCGGCGCAGACGCTCACCGACAAGGAATACCAGATCATGCGCGACGCCTCGATCGCGTGCCTGCGCGAGATCGGCGTCGAGACGGGCGGCTCGAACGTGCAGTTCGCGATCAACCCGGACGACGGGCGCATGGTGATCATCGAGATGAACCCGCGCGTGTCGCGCTCCTCGGCGCTCGCCTCCAAGGCGACGGGCTTCCCGATCGCCAAGATCGCGGCCAAGCTCGCGGTGGGCTACACGCTGGACGAGCTCAAGAACGACATCACCGGCGGCGCGACGCCGGCCTCCTTCGAGCCCACGATCGACTACGTGGTGACCAAGGTGCCGCGCTTCGCCTTCGAGAAATTCCCGCAGGCCGACGACCGCCTCACCACGCAGATGAAGAGCGTCGGCGAGGTGATGGCGATCGGGCGCAATTTCCAGGAGTCGCTGCAGAAGGCGCTGCGTGGCCTCGAGGTCGGCGTCGACGGCTTCAACCTCAAGTCGGTCGACATGGAGAAGATCGGCGACGAGCTCGCTTACCCGCGCGGCGAGCGCCTCTGGTACGTGGCCGACGCCTTCGGGGTCGGGATGTCGCTCGAGGACATCCACCGCTTCACCAGGATCGATCCCTGGTTCCTGGTGCAGATCAAGGACCTCGTCGACACCGAGCTCGAGATCGAGACGAAATCGCTCGCCGACTTCGGCGAGGTCGAGCTGCGCGCGCTCAAGCGCAAGGGCTTCTCCGACCGGCGCCTCGCCTACCTGTGGAAGACGACGGAGCACGAGGTCCGCAAGAAGCGCCATGCGCTCGGCATCCGCCCCGTGTACAAGCGCGTCGACACGTGCGCCGCGGAGTTCGAGACCGGGACCGCGTACATGTACTCGACCTACGACGAGGAGGACGAGTCGCGCCCGACGGCGAACCGCAAGATCATGGTGCTCGGCGGCGGGCCCAACCGCATCGGGCAGGGCATCGAATTCGACTATTGCTGCGTGCACGCCGCGCTCGCGCTGCGCGAGGACGGCTTCGAGACCATCATGGTCAACTGCAACCCCGAGACCGTCTCGACCGACTACGACACCTCGAACCGGCTGTACTTCGAGCCGCTCACGCTCGAGGACGTGCTCGAGATCGTCGACAAGGAGAAGCCCGAGGGCGTGATCGTCCAGTTCGGCGGCCAGACGCCGCTCAAGCTCGCGCGCGCGCTCGAGGCCGCCGGCGTGCCGATCATCGGCACCTCGCCCGACTCAATCGACCGCGCCGAGGACCGCGAGCGCTTCCAGAAGCTCCTCGACGAGCTGAAGCTCCTGCAGGCGCCCAACCGCACCGCGCGCACCGAGGACGAGGCGCTCGCCGCGGCGAAGGAGATCGGCTATCCGGTCGTGGTGCGGCCCTCTTACGTGCTCGGCGGGCGCGCGATGGAAATCGTGCATGCCGAGACCGACCTGCGCCGCTACATGCGCGAGGCGGTCAAGGTCTCCAACGATTCCCCGGTGCTCATCGACCGGTTCCTCAACGACGCGATCGAGGTCGACGTCGACGCGGTGAGCGACGGCAAGGACGTGCTCATCGGCGGCATCATGGAGCACATCGAGCAGGCAGGCGTGCATTCGGGCGATTCGGCATGCTCGCTGCCGCCCTACAGTCTCTCGCGCGAGCTCCAGGACGAGATGCGCCGCCAGACCGTGGCGATGGCGAAAGCGCTCAACGTAGTTGGCCTCATGAACGTGCAGTTCGCGATCCAGGATGGCAAGGTCTACGTGCTCGAGGTGAACCCGCGCGCCTCACGGACGGTGCCCTACGTTTCGAAGGCGACAGGCGTGGCGCTCGCCAAGATCGCGGCGCGCTGCATGGTGGGCAAGACGCTTGCCGCCCAGGGCGCCACGCGCGAAGTGATCCCGCCGTATTACTCGGTGAAGGAGGCGGTCTTCCCGTTCATCAAGTTCCCGGGCGTCGATACGATCCTCGGCCCGGAGATGAAGTCCACGGGCGAGGTGATGGGCGTGGGCCATACCTTCGCGGAGGCGTTCGTGAAGAGCCAGCTCGGCGCGGGCGTGCGCCTGCCCAAGGGCGGCAAGGCGTTCCTCTCGGTGCGCAACGAGGACAAGGAGCGGCTGGTCGACGTCGCCCGCGCGTTGGACGGCCTCGGATTCTCGCTGGTGGCGACCCGCGGCACCGCGTCGGTGCTGGCGAAGGCCGGCCTCAAGGTGCAGCCCATCAACAAGGTCCAGGAAGGCCGCCCGCACATCGTCGACATGCTCAAGAACCGCGAGGTCACGCTGATCGTGAATACGGTCGAGGAAGACCGGCGCTCGATCCAGGACTCGTGGTCGATCCGCAACACCGCGCTGCAGAATCGCATCACCTACTACACCACCCTTTCAGGGGCGAAGGCGGCTTGCCTCGGCATGCAGCACCTCGAGGAAATGCGCGCCTACGACATCCAATCCCTCCACGCGAGCCTCGCCCCATGACCAAAGTCCCGATCACCCTCGCAGGCGCCGAGAAGCTGCGCGTCGAGCTGCATCGCTTGAAGACGGTGGACCGGCCGTCGGTGATCACGGCCATCGCCGATGCGCGCGCGCAGGGCGACATCACGGAGAACGCCGAGTACGAGGCGGCGCGCGAGCGCCAGAGCTTCATCGAGGGGCGCATCATCGAGCTCGAGGCGAAGCTCGCCAACGCGCAGGTGATCGACCCGAAGCTGCTCGACGACGACGGGCGCGTGGTGTTCGGCTCAACGGTCGAGCTGATGGACACCTCGAGCGACAAGACCACCACCTACCAGATCGTCGGCGAGGACGAAGCCGACATCAAGCTCGGCAAGCTCTCCTATTCGAGCCCGATCGCCAAGGCGCTCATCGGGAAGAGCGAGGGCGACGTCGCCGAGGTTCGGACTCCGGGCGGGGTGAAGGAGTTCGAGATCGTGGACGTGAAGTACGTTTGACATCTACGGCTCGCGCGCGCTTGCGCGTGGGCACGGGCCGCGCGGGCTCCGGTTTCGCCCGCTTGTCGGGATTCTCGCGGTACACCACAAGCACCTTCCCGATCAGCTGCACCTCCTTGGCGCCCAGGCGCTCGCAGATCTTCTCCATCCACTCGGCGCGCGCCTCGCGATCGCCCCCCGCCGCGCGCACCTTGATCAGCTCGTGCGCGGTGAGCGAGCGGTCGATCTCGGCGATGACTTCGTCGGTGAGCCCCTTGTCGCCGATGATCACGACGGGGCTCAAGTTGTGCGCCTCGGCGCGCAGCTCGCTGCGCCGCGATGAAGATAAACTTGCCATCGCGGAAGTATAGAGGAGTGTCGATGATTGTCCTCGCACTCGCGAGCAGGGCGACCATCGCCGTGCTCGCTGCGTTCGTGTCGTTCGGTGCCCTGGGGGCTCCGGAGCTGCTCGTGGATGCCGACTCGAAGGCGCCAGTGGCTGATGCATGGATCGTCGCGACGCGCATCGAGTGCGGCGGCGGGATGCACTGTGGCGCGCACTGCACGGAGGTTCGGGTGGCCCACGCGGACGCGACCGGCGCGTATCGCTTCTTTCCAAAGGCCTTCAGCCTGAACGCCTACAAGGACGGCTATTGGACCACGTACACGCCCGACCATCGGGTCGCGGTGACGCGCAGGCGCGCTGACGCGCGTTTCGACCAATTCGACCCGGTGGCGGCGCGACTCAAGCACCTCTCGTTCACCGCCCGCGACATGAGCTGCTTCGGAGGTCCGCCGGCACAGCGGGCGAATGTGCTGCCGGTCCTGAGGGAGATGTTCGCCGAGGCGAACCGGATCGCGAAGCTGCCCGAGCACCGCAAGATCGCGCTGGAAATCTGCCAGACGATGTGCGAGCTCACGGTAAGCCCCTACGGCGTGGCGTTGCGCCCCGATGACGAGAAGAAGCAGCGCGATGCCTACCTGCGAACGGTCGAGCCGGCGTGCGTGGCGACGGCACCGCCCGGCGCAAACGACGATCCCGAGCCGTTCCTGCGCGCGGTGACGCGCGGCGATGCGCCAGCCGTCGAGAGCGCGGTGAAGGGTGGATTCGATCCCAACCGGCTCATCAACGATCGCGATCCGGCAATCGTCATCGCCAGCCTTGCAGGCAACACCGACGTGATCGCCGCGCTCGGCAGGGCGGGCGCGAACATGGATGCCTTGAGCGCGAGCGGGCAGTCGGCCCTTGCCCAGGTCGTGGGGCCCCCCGAACGCCGCTGGGTTGGCGCGCGCCGCCTCGAGGTGATCGAGGCGCTGCTGCAAGCGGGCGCGAACCCGAATCGCCCCGATCTCTACGGGTACCCGCCCATCATCCGCGCGGTCGAGGCGGGCGATGTCGAGGTTCTCCTCCTTCTCAGGCGCTACAAGGCCGACATCGACGCGCGCGTGTCGTGCCAGCGCGCGGACCCCAATTGCACGGGGAAGGGCAATTCCGTGCTTCACGTCGTGAGGGGCGCAGACATGGCGCGCACGCTCCTCGACCAAGGCGCGGATCCCAACGCGCGCGCAACGTCCGGCTACACGCCGCTGATGCATGCCTACGACCCTGAGGTCGCGAGAATCTTCCTGGCGCGGGGCGCCGACCCGAATCTCGTGGACGCCGGGGGATGGACGGCGCTCATGTATGCGGTCAGGAGCTATGAGCGTCCCCCGCGCGACGATCGCTACCGGACGATCGCCGAGGCCCTGGTCGCCGCCGGTGCACGCCTGGATACGACGAACCAGCACGGGCTCGATGTGTTTTATTACACGAGGGACGAAGCCCTCTGGAAGCGCCTGCGCGAGCTCGCCGCGGCCTCGCGCCGATGAAGAAAATCGTCGTCCTTCGATCGGCCGCGTTGGTTACAATGCCTCGCTGATGCCGCGTCATGCGGCGGGAGACCCGTTTGGCCGCACACGATCCGGGTAACGACGGCCCGGGAGACACCACCACCGTTCTCATCCGGGCGGGCGCTCCCAGCCTGGGAGCCGCGACCGAGGACGGGCGCGCCCATTACCTGGCAGTCGTCGCGGGCGAGCACGCGGGATTGCGCATCGAGCTGGGTCGCAAACCCGTGGTCATCGGGCGCGTGGCGCCCGCTGACCTGGTCATCGACG
>WNFM01019937.1_pt1 | contig 61858 bp, 68 predicted proteins | sample 5400271 | NCBI WGS metagenome assembly WNFM01 (sample SAMN13153352, study PRJNA577476) | soil metagenome | isolation source: 60 cm saprolite on Douglas fir-dominated hillslope | place: USA:California | collected 2013-09-17
GCGAGGGCCGGGAGCAGGGACAGCAGGATGGAAAAGCGGAAATATAAGATCAGCGCGAGACAGCTGAAAATAATAATAAGATGTTTTCGAATGGCCGGGCGGCTGAGCAACTGGTCAAAAGAATAAAAAAGAAAACCCAAAAGCATATAGAGTACTGCTTCGCGGTGGATGCAGGATGTCCAGAATAAGGTGGATGGCAGCAGGAAAACGCTGATGGCGGCCAGGGGGGAATTGGGAAAACGGCGGCGGAAGAGCCGGAATAAGGCGATGTTTCCCAGGAACACGGGAAATGAAAAGAGAAGGGTATTAATGGCCAGGTTATCAAAGGAGAAAATGTTCAGGATCATTTGTATCCAGATGATACCGTTGTGGGTAATATAGGTGAGGGTAGAATTGTCAGCAAGGAAAAGGGAAAAATCAGCCGTCAGGCGGTGGCGGTATAAGAAGCTCAACTGATAGAAATTCCAGATGTCGCCATGTTCCGGATAATAACGGTAGGCGATGACATTGTGTAACAGGCCTGTCGATACGTGCAGGCTAAAAAAAAGCAGGAGCCAGGCCGGCCGGATGCCGGAGTTCCGGATGAATGGAATTTTTATTATTCCATATACGCATAAAAGGCTATAACCGATAAACAGCAGTATATGCATGTTCTAATATTCGTGACCGGTTACCCGGAGTGAATGTATTTTTTCCAGATAGATGCCCGCTATTTTTTCCCGGGTAAAGGAGGATAAGACCTTGCCTCTTCCTGCCAAACCCATCTGTAACTTGGCGTCTGCCGGCAGGTGATAATAAGCGGCCATTTTTTCGGCCAGATGGGCGCTGTCTTTTTCCCGGCAGAGATAACCGTTAAGTCCTTCATCGATGAGGGCCCGGCAGCCGGCGGTGTCAGTTGCGATGAGGGCCTTACACATGCTGGCTCCTTCCAGCAGGCTCAGGGGCAGGCCTTCCCGGTAGGAGGGGAGGACGATGCAATCGGCTTGTTCGATAAACGGAGCCACCTGGTCGGTATGTCCGAGGTAGTCAATGAGTCCACTATTGGTCCATTCTTCTACTTCGTGCCGCGGAATCGCTACCGGGTTGTTGTCGTCAAAAAAACCCAGAAGCTGACAGCGGATGGCCAGGCCTTGTTGTTTTAAGTGTTTGGATGCCTGGGCAAATTCATAGATGCCTTTGTGCCGGATGATACGGCCGATCAGCAGAAAGGTGACCTCTTTTTTTGGGGTGGTATAGGGGGCGGGGAAGAAAGTTTTGGTATCGACTCCTTCGCCGGGTAATAAAAAGGTTTTTTCGGGACGGATCAGCTGTTGTGCGGTGAAGATATCGCGGTCGTCTTCATTGAGAAACCAGACTTCCGAGCTGTTGCGTAACTCCTTTTTATACAAGAATTTGGCGATCGATTGCAGCCAGCCACTCCTGGCGAAGGCAAAACCCAGCCCCGTGATAACACTTATAGAAGGGATCCCGGCATGGGCGGCTGCCCGCGTGCCGAAAAGGTTGGCTTTGATCGTATAATGGAAGATCAGGTCTGGCCGGAGGGCACGGTAGTGGCGGAGCAGTTCCCTGTAAAGGAGGTTATCCTGCAGGGGGGAGATACTTTTCCCATTAAAGTGCTTCAATTCGATATAGGTCAATCCGGGAAGGGATTCGAATTGGGCCGTATAGGGGTCACGAGGCGCCAGCACAAAGATGGCAAACCCTAGTCCCGTCAATTTCTCAATAAGATATAGCCTGAATTTGTAGATACTCCAGCTGGTATTCGCTACAAAAGCAATCTTTTGTTTTGAGGCCATGGACAGCAAACCTACTGAAAATCTTAAATAATTGAGGAAAGATTGGGTGCCGGAGGGGAGGATAAAATTCGAAATAATGGATTTAGATTGGGAAGGGGTTCGTACTTTTGCCCTTTGAAATAACTATGGAAATAAGCGTAAAAACAGCCGAACAACTCCGTCTTACGGCAGAAGAATTCGGATCAATCCAACAAAAGCTCGGTCGTACTCCTAATTTCACAGAATTATGTGCCTTTAGCGCCATGTGGAGCGAGCACTGCAGTTATAAAAATTCGATCAAGTGGCTTAAAACGCTACCCCGGGAGGGCAAGAAAATGCTGGTCAAGGCGGGGGAAGAAAATGCCGGTTTAATGGATATCGGCAATGGGCATGGGGTCGTATTCAAAATAGAATCACATAACCATCCGTCTGCCATCGAACCCTTTCAGGGGGCCGCTACCGGGGTAGGGGGTATCCACCGGGATATATTCACAATGGGAGCAAGGCCGATCGCTTCCCTGAATTCTCTCCGTTTCGGCAACCTTGCAGCCGCTAAGACGCAGCATCTGCTTTCCGGAGTCGTCCATGGCATAGGGCATTATGGAAATTGCTTTGGGGTACCGACGGTGGGAGGAGAGATCTATTTCGAAGATTGTTATCACACCAATCCCCTGGTGAATGCCATGAGCGTAGGTATCCTGAGGAATGGGGAAACCATATCGGCAACGGCCAAGGGGCTGGGCAACCCGGTGATCTTTGTCGGCAGCGCCACCGGCAAGGACGGTATTGGCGGGGCTTCGTTTGCATCTGCCAATATTACGGGGGAAAGCACGAAGGAATTGCCGGCTGTACAGGTGGGGGATCCTTTCCAGGAAAAGAAACTGCTGGAAGCCTGCCTGGAAGTGATAAAGACGGGCGCCATCGTCGGCATGCAGGATATGGGTGCAGCGGGAATTATCTGCAGCACCGCGGAGATGAGCGCCAAGGGAGAAGCCGGGATGCGGATCGACCTGGATAAGGTGCCTGCCCGCCAGGAGAACATGAAGGCCTGGGAACTGCTGCTCAGCGAAAGCCAGGAGCGGATGCTGATGGTAGTAGAAAAAGGAAAAGAAGCGGAGGTTATTCAAATATTCGAGAAATGGGACTTGCCTGCCGCCACGATCGGTGAGGTGACTGATGACGGGTTGCTGAAATTCTTCATGAATGGAGAATTGGAAGCCGAGATCCCGGCCTATGAATTAGTGTTGGGCGGCGGCGCTCCGCAGTATGACAGGCCTTATAGCGAGCCGGCTTACCTGGCGAAGGTGAAGGCTTTTGATCCGGCGCAGGTAGAAGTTCCGGATGACCTGCGGGAAGTGGCGGAGCAGCTGATCTCGCTACCGAATATTGCTTCCAGGAAATGGGTAGCTGTGCAATATGACAGTACGGTTGGCGCTGCCAATTCTTCCACGAATGAGCCCAGTGATGCGGCTGTGGTGTTGGCTAAGGGCACGGGGAAGGCGCTGGCTGTAACCACGGACTGCAATAGCCGTTATGTTTATGCGGACCCCTATAAGGGCGCGATGATCGCCGTAGCGGAGGCTGCGCGTAATATAGTGTGCAGTGGCGGGCAGCCATTGGGAGTGACCAACTGTTTGAATTTTGGTAATCCTTATGACCCGGGTGTATGCTATTAAGGGCATGGGGGACGCCTGCCGCAGGTTCGACACTCCGGTTACCGGGGGTAATGTCAGCTTTTACAATCAGAATCCTGACGGGGCTGTCTATCCGACGCCAACGATCGGGATGGTAGGATTGCTGGAAAGCGTGAAGGATAAAATGACGCTGGATTTTAAAGAAGAAGGGGATATCCTTTTCCTGCTGGGGGACAGCAACGACGATATTAACTCCTCGGAGTATTTGCATAAGATAAAGAAAGTGGAGTTCAGCCCGGCGCCTCATTTCGACATCGAAGAGGAAGCCCGGCTGCAGCAGAAAGTTGCGGAGCTGGTCCAAAAGAAGCTGGTCCGTAGCGCTCATGACGTCAGCGAGGGCGGGCTTTTCGTTACGCTGGCAGAATCTGCGTTCCCACGTGGATTGGGTTTTGACGTAGTCGCTTCCGATGCCGATATCCGCAAGGATGCGTATTGGTTTGGGGAATCCCAGAGCAGGGTGGTAGTGAGTGTGGGGGCGGATGCTGTGGATGCATTCAGGAAAGCGCTGGGAAATTTTCCGGCTACGGAGCTGGGTTTTGTTACCGGGGGGAGTTTTGAGGTTGATGGCATGGAGTGGGGAATGGTGGCCGAATGGAAAGACAAATATGACCGGAGCCTGGAGAATTATATGGCTAAGCTGGTAGAAATGGAGTAAATATGGATCACAAAAAATATATCGTAGTCACCGGGGCGGCTGGTTTTATCGGCAGTTGTCTTACCGGTTATCTCAATCAGCAGGGGTATCGTGATCTGATCCTGGTGGATGAGTTTGGAGAGGCGGATAAGGGTCCTAACCTGGAGGGGAAGGAATTCGCTTTTCAGGTGGAAAGGGAGTCTTTTTTCGATTGGTTGGAGGAAAAACAGCCCCGGATCGGATTTGTGTTTCACATCGGGGCCCGGACGGATACGACTGAATTCGATTACTCGATCCACGAGCACCTCAATGTAGAGTATTCCAAAAAGATATGGGCCTATTGCGCGGCTAAAGGGATTGGTTTGGTCTATGCTTCTTCGGCTGCGACATATGGCGCCGGCGAGAAGGGATATGATGATAGGCATGGGCTGGAGCAGGAGCTGAAGCCGTTGAATCCTTATGGCGTATCCAAAAATGAATTTGATAAATGGGCCTTGCAGCAGGCGGCGGCTCCGCAAACGGGGAGCTCCGGGGTTACGGCTCCGCCTTTCTGGGCCGGGCTGAAGTTCTTCAATGTTTATGGCCCGAATGAATATCATAAAGCGAGAATGGCGAGTGTCATCTTTCATTCCTTTCACCAGATAAAAAGGGATGGGGTAGTGAAGCTGTTCAGGTCGCATCGCCCGGACTTTAAAGACGGTCAGCAGCTGCGGGACTTTGTGTACGTGAAGGACGTGATCAAGGTCTGTTATTGGTTGATGTTGTCTCTCCCCCAGTCCGGTATCTATAATTTGGGAACGGGGAAGGCGCGATCTTTTGAAGACCTGGTGAAGGCCACTTATGCCGGGCTGGACCAGCCGGCAAATATTCATTATATCGATATGCCGGAGGACATCCGGGACAAGTATCAGTATTTTACAGAGGCCAAAATGGAGAAGCTGCGGAAGGCTGGTTATACGGATGCGTTTCATTCCCTGGAAGAGGGGGTAGGGGATTATGTCCGGAGTTACCTGGCGAAAGGAAAATTTTATTAATCGGAATTTTTATGAATAAGAAGATCGCCATCATCGGAGGCGGCAATTTGGGGACAGCCATTGCCGAAGGACTGATACAAAGCGGGTTTGTTTCTCCCAAACACATTCTTATTACCAAAAGGAATATACAGACCCTGAATCATCTGGAAAGGAAGGGCGTGCTGGTCAGTGATAAGAATGAGGAGGCTGTTCGTTATGCCGACCTTGTAATTCTGGCCGTTAAGCCGTTCCAGGTGAATGATATTTTGTTGTCGCTAAAGGATGAGTTTAAGGACGGGCAACTATTGGTTTCCGTGGTAACCGGGGTTACTATAGAGCATATTGCGGAGTATTTGGGGAATAAGGTTCCGGTCGTTCGTGCGATGCCAAATACTGCTATAGCTATCCAGGAAAGTATGACTTGTATTGCAGCCTCCCGGAATACACCGGAGGAGCAGCTTCAGTATGTTATGGATATTTTCGATCAGCTGGGTAAGGCTGTCAGGATCGATGAGAAGCTGATGGATGCTGCGACGGTGTTGGGAGCCTGCGGGACGGCATTTGCCATGCGGTATATCCGGGCGAATATCCAGGGGGGGATCGAGATCGGTTTTGATGCGGCTACGGCCAACCTGATCGCGGCCCAGACGGTGAAGGGGGCGGCGGAGCTGTTGCTGAAAAGGGGTTCACATCCGGAGCAGGAAATCGATAAAGTGACTACCCCCAAGGGATGTACGATTGCCGGACTGAATGAGATGGAACACCAGGGTTTCAGCTCTTCCTTGATCAAGGGCCTGGTGGCGAGCTATGATAAGATTGTCAAAGACTAGCCGGACGACACGGTAGCCGGATGAACAGGTCAATAGACCGAGCCTGTATCCATATCGACGGTATAGATATAGCGGCTATGATTGTAAATGTTCGTGTTGGAGGTAATAACGGCTCCGGCAGTATTGTCCCATTGAGTGATGCCGGATGCAAAAAAATAAAAGGCATTACCATCTTTCCAGGTATTACGTAATACGCCATCTCTCATAATAAATACGTCTTTCCCGTCACAATATCCCCAGGCATCATGGGTATAGTAGGACTTACCGTTCCCTTCTATGATATAGAGCAGCGGGTTGGGTCCTTCTATTTTAATTTCAAAGTTCTGGATCGAGGGGGTATTATTTTTAAATTCTTCAAAGCTGGCATAAACTCCGCGGGAGAGGCTGGAATTGCCGTCAATAGGCGAAACAAAGCGGGATTGGTTGAATTGGTGGATGGCGCCGAGGGGTATCTGCCGGCTCGAGCCTTGTTTTTTATCGGCCAGGAAGGAAGCGCTAACGGCCAGTTCGCCAAGGATGTCAGCCAGGTCTCTTTCCCAATCGGAATAAGGGCTGCGGACGGAATAGACTGCTTTTGTGGTATAAAACAGGGTATCGAAGCGAAAAACAGGCATATAGTTGGTATCCTTACCGGCGTAGACTTCGGCTTTAAGGCGGATATGGGTTCTTTCCTGCTGTTTTTGAGGATCCCGTTTCAAGTCTTCCAGTGGGTAATTCGCGTCGGAGAGCCATAGGGTACGAAGGATGATCAAACCGGTATACGGGGCGCCGGGCCGGGTAAAATGCTGGTTTAGCCAGTCCGCCACTTCCGCGGCTGCCGGTTGAGGAAATATCAGTTGCCGGTCACGGGAACGGCCAGTGGAGGCTTTTTTAATGTGGATACCTATCCGGCCGGTATCGGGGCGTTGGTCGATGACTGTAAAATGGCTAAAAAGGCTATTGGTGTCCTGGGGATGGACATCCTGGTTTAGCTGGATGGTTACGGCGGGTAAGGTAGAAAGAGAGGGTTTATATTGAGCTGGGGCGACCAGGTAATAAAAAAGACCACAGGTGACAAGGAGGCTTGTTTTCATAGTTAAAACTGGATATGGCTACAAAATAGCCAAAAAATTTGTGCAAAATAAATTAAAGCTAATTATATATATAAGTGATTGTTAATAGGTTAAGACTTGTGGTGAAAGGTAAAAAAACTCGTAAAGGTCCTAAAAAAGGGATCGAATTCTACGTTGCGGGTAAAATAAAGAGGTATTATCTTGCGTTTGAATTCAGCCGGATGTATCTTGCGCCCGAAAAAGACAAAAGAAAGATTGTGAAGTTTGCTCTTGGAGGGTCAAATATTGAATCTAGTACCGTAGAAAAAATAAATCCAATCCATTAATACCATGAAGAAAGGAAAAACCCTTACAGCCCTCGTGTTAGTCCTTGAAATTGCTTCTATCACAGTCTTGCATGCTGTTAAGATCAATCAGAAAACCGTCAGCAAGGAGATTTCCAAAAATTCAAATTCTGAGCCGTTGGATTTCCGGTCGAAGTCGACCTATTCTATGGCGGTGTTTAAGTAGAACATTGGATAAAGTAATAGAAATGATGATGACAGGCCAGCTAATAGCTGGCTTTGTTGTTTAGCATTGTGCCGCTGAGGCAATCAAATACATATACGCATTTTATCCACACGTATTTTTCCGGGACTATAATTTGACGTAACTTTGCATGACCTCCTGGGAATTTTTTTTCTATCACTTTTCGGCAGGTCAAATTAGCAGCCTGGGCTCTAAGTAAAATGAGCCAAGGCCGGATGTCTTTTGGAGAGCGGGATCGATGATGCTAAATTATTGTTTTTCGCCTGTCGCCAACAACACAACAACGCATTTAATAATAAGTTAATTGACCATTATATGGCTAAGTATATTTTTGTTACAGGTGGTGTAACTTCTTCGTTGGGTAAGGGAATTATAGCGGCTTCTCTTGCCAAGCTGTTGCAAGCCAGGGGCCTAAGGGTAACCATTCAGAAGTTTGATCCGTATATCAATGTAGACCCGGGTACTTTGAACCCTTATGAGCATGGAGAATGTTTTGTGACGGAGGATGGTGCTGAGACGGATCTTGACCTGGGCCACTACGAGCGTTTTCTCAATATTTTTACTTCTCAGGCTAATAATGTTACGACCGGAAGGATCTATCAGACGGTGATCAATAAGGAAAGAGAGGGTGCTTACCTGGGGAAAACGGTTCAGGTCATTCCGCATATCACGGATGAGATCAAGAGGAGGATGTTGTTGTTGGGTCAGGGAAATAAATATGATATTATCATTACAGAATTAGGTGGTACGGTGGGTGATATCGAGTCGCTGCCATTTATCGAGGCAGTGCGTCAACTACAATGGGAAATGCCTGAGGAAGATTGTGTAGTGATCCACCTTACACTTATTCCTTACCTGAAAGCGGCCAAAGAGCTGAAAACCAAGCCGACTCAGCATAGCGTCAAATTACTGAGCCAGGAGGGGGTTCATCCGGACGTCATCGTTTGCCGGACGGAAGAGCCTTTGTCACCGGATATCCGCAAGAAGATAGCTTTGTTCTGTAATGTTAAACTGGAAGCGGTGATCGAAGCTGCAGATGCGCCTACCATTTATGAGGTGCCTCTGACCATGATGCGGGAAAAGCTGGACATCATTTGTCTGAAGAAAATGAATATCACCCACTATCACGAGCCGGAGCTGGGAAAATGGAAAGAGTTTCTGGATAAGCTGAAATATCCCAAGAGCAGGGTCACGATCGGGCTTATTGGAAAATACATCGAGCTGCAAGACGCCTATAAATCTATTCTGGAATCGTTTGTGCATGCCGGAGCGATGAATGAATGTAAGATCCAGGTGGTCAATGTGCACAGTGAGTTCATCACGGATGAGAATGTAGCCGAGAAATTGGGAAACCTGGATGGATTGCTGGTCGCGCCTGGTTTTGGTCACCGGGGGGTGGAAGGGAAGATCATTGCGGTGAAGTATGCCCGGGAGAACAAATTGCCTTTCTTCGGCATTTGCCTGGGGATGCAGATGGCGGTCATCGAGTTTGCCCGTAATGTATTGGGTTTGAAAGATGCGCATTCCACGGAAATGGACGTACATACGCCTCATCCGGTGATTGACCTGATGGAGGAGCAAAAGAAGGTGACGGCGAAGGGAGGAACGATGCGTCTGGGATCTTATCCCTGTGCGTTGAAGGAGGGGTCTTTGGCGTCCACCATCTATGATGGCAGGGCCGATATAACCGAAAGGCATCGTCATCGTTGGGAGTTTAATAATGCGTATCTCCAGCAGTTTGAGCAGGCGGGGATGATTCCCAGCGGCTCTAATCCGGAAAGTAGGCTGGTGGAGATAATCGAATTGCCTGATCATCCGTTTTTCATTGGCGTGCAATACCATCCCGAGCTGAAAAGCACGGTGGAGAATCCGCAACCTGTTTTTGTTCATTTTGTGAAGGCTGCGAAAGAATTTGCAGAGGCGAAGAGTGCGGTTAAGAACCCGCTGTTGCAGAGTGAGATGATATAGGGGTGCGTTTTTTTACTCTTGGCTGGCCGTATTATACCGAGGCCTGCGGCCTCTGGCAGGGCCAATGATGCGCCTTCGGCGATTCACCCTCCTGCGTCGGTTGAATTATCCTATATTTGCACTTCCTAAAAAACATATCATGGGAATGGATCGCAATACGGTAATTGGGTTTGTGTTGTTGGGTGTCTTACTTTTCCTTTATCTTTTTAATTCCACGAAGAATAGTCACGAGTTGGAGGTCCAGCAGAGGCGGGCTCAGGACTCGGTTGCTCTTGTAAATGCCCGTAAGGCAGCTGCAGCCCGGGCAAAGGATACGGCGACTGCTGCTACGGTCACGACGCCAGCCGACACTACCGGGTTTAACAGGGCTATTAAAGGGGTTGAGCAATTGGTTACTGTAGAGAATGATCTTGTAAAAATCGTATTCAGCAATAAAGGGGCACAACCGGTTGATGTAGAGCTGAAGAAGTTTAAATCTTATGACAGTACGCTGGTCAGGCTGGTGAAGCCGGGAACGGACAACCGGATCGGCTATTCTGTGAATACGGCGCCTAATCAATCCGCACAGATAGCCGACTTGTATTTCGATGCCGGTCAGGTGACAAGGAATGCGGATGGCAGCCAGACCGTTCGTTTCCGTCTGCCGGCACCGGCGGGGGAGTCGCTCGAACACGAGTTTACCCTTTCTGCCAACGACTATTCTCTCGCCTGGAATGTCAATATCGGTAATCCGGATAAATTGTTTACGCAGAATAATTTTAACCTGGCCTGGCATGCTGACCTGGAGAAGACCCAGCAGAATGTGACTATTGAAAGGACCATTGCCAGTATCAATTTTTATGAGGATAACCAGTTTGATTATATGTCACGCGGGACGGAGAAGAATTTTGAAAAGCCGGTGCAATGGCTGTCTTTGTCTCAACAGTTCTTTAATACGACACTTATCGCCAAAAATAGTTTCAGCTCGGGTTCTGTTCGTGTCCTGAAAGAAACTGCTGATTCGTCCAATACGATCTCCCGTGTAGATGCAAGCCTGCAAGTGAAAATACCGGCAGTTGCATCGGCTACGCTGCCATTCCAGCTGTATTATGGTCCAAATGATTTCGATATCCTCGAGAAAGAGGCTCCGGGCATGACGCATATCATTGATCTTGGCAGGGGCATGTATTCTTTTGTCCGGCCGGTGAATGTTTATATCATCCGACCGGTTTTCAATTTTTTCAAATCTCATATCGCCAGTTATGGCATTGCTATTCTGCTGCTGACTTTATTTATCCGGTTGATCACTTCTCCGCTGGTGTATAGCAGTTATCTCAGCGGCGCCAAGATGAAGGCTTTACGTCCCGAGATCGATGCGATGCGTAAAAAGGTCGGGGATGACCAGCAGCAGATGGGGATGGAGCAGATGAAGTTATTCCGGGAAGCGGGGGTAAATCCATTGGGCGGGTGTATACCGGCACTGTTGCAGATACCGATATTCTTTGCGTTATATAGTTTTTTCAATTCCAATATTGGGTTGCGGGGTGCACCTTTCTTATGGTCTCATGACTTGTCGACCTATGACAGCATCCTGACTTTCGGTTTTACTATACCGGGTTATGGGGATCACGTCAGTCTTTTTGCTTTGTGTGCGGTGGTAACAAGTTTTCTGATCTCCTTGTACGGGATGAGCATGACTCCCGACCAGAGCAATCCGGCCATGAAGTATATGCCTTATATCATGCCGGTAGTGCTGTTACTTGTCTTCAATCGGCTGGCCTCTGCGTTGACCTGGTATTATACGGTATCCAATGTCATCACATTGGCGCTGCAGTTTGTCATCCAGAACTATATTATCGATCACGAAAAGATCCTGGCCAAGCTGCAGGAGAACAGGAGCAAGCCTAAGACCAAGACCAAATGGCAGGAGAAGCTCGAGCAAATGCAGGTGGCACAGAAGGAAGCTCAGAAAAGGGCACAGCCGAAGAAATAGCGGGGTGTGTGGCGACGGGTTGTCGGGATTTGCGATGATGGATGGTTTTGGGAGAGGTTGACTGGGCTACTTGCAAGTTTGATGGGGCTTTCTTACTTTTATAGGATTGACCCAACGAATCAACATGAAAAATCCGCGTTATACGACCCTTATGCTGGTGTGCTGTTGTCTTTTGTCGCTGCCCACCGTCCGGGCCCAGAAAAAGGTATCAGAGCTTACCCTTACATACGATTATTCCGTCACTATCGGTGATGTCAAGTCGGATGGTATTGGGAATGCTACTCATACCATCTATATAAAGGGCAATAAGAGCCGCTCTGAGATGACCAATTCGTTATTTTCTTCCACTACTATTTTTGATGCCAACACGGGTTTTGCCGTTATCCTGAAGGAGGTGAGCGGGCAGAAGCTGTTGATACGGCTGAACCCGGAGAACTGGACGGAAAAAAACCAGATGTACGAGGGAATTGTCTTTAAGAATACGAATGAGACGAAGGAGATTGCGGGTTATAAGTGTGTAAAGGCGACGGGGCAGACTCGTTCGGGGATGAGCATTTCCGTTTATTATACCCGCGATATCATACCCGAGAACCGGCAGTACGATCCGGTGTTCCGGACCCTGGATGGGTTGCCTTTGGAATACGAGCTGACCAATGGGAATGTGAAGATCAACTACCGGGTGTCCCGGATCAATTTAAACCCTGTTCCAGCCTCTAAATTTGATTTGCCCAATTCCGGATACCGGGAAATGAATTACGAGGAAAGCAAGAAAATGAATGTAGGGGGATAAATTAAGTAGGAGGATTAATTTATTTGTGCAGGTTGACACGCAGGTCGAGCAGCCGGAGATTACTGCCGCTATTGTGCAGGTAAACGGCGGTATTGATCTTGTACTGATAGGGCAGAATATAAGTGCTATTGCCTTTTTGGTAGGTAATCAAAGTATTGAAAGAGACGTAATCAGGTGTTTTTTCTGTTCCGAGAACATAACTTCCGGTATAGGTAGGTCCGGCTTTCAGGGTAAAGCCGTTGGTCGTCCTGATGGGGGTAAAACTCGTTTTGAGGGGAATGCTGTTAGCGTTTTTCTTGTCTCCACCTCCGCCTTTACTGGCGAAAGCAAGCCCAACCACTGCGATCAACAGGGTACTGACGAGCGTTCTGCGCATCAATTTCCTCCATTCTATGGTAGCTGGTATAAGCATTATGGTACAAATGTAGTGAAAAAAATTGGGTATTTTTTAACCGCTTATCACAAATTTTAGTAAAGCTTTAACGCTATGACATCTAAAAAGTTACAGATTAGTTTTTTTTTCTGCATCTTTTTCACCGGTTTTTTGCCGGTGATTGCCGGCAGGCCTATGCTTCCTTCGACCCTCCTCGATTGTAATACGAGGATAGGTTGCCGGGGGTTGCCGCGGGGAGGGAATATTTTACCCTTGAGGGGTGGAACGGGATTTGACTGAATGGACAAAGGGAGGATTGGGGTTGACCGACTGGTTTTGGAGGCGGGTGAAAGGGGGAAAACGAGGCTTTTGGGGGTGGAAATTATTTTCGGGGAAGAATTTTTTATGCCGTAACTTAGAATAACCTTTAACACATGCAAGAAAATCCATACCACCAGGATCGAGAAGAAATGAAGGAATTGTTGAAGCAGTATCAGGATTTGAAGAATGGCAGGCGTCATTCTTTTATGGAAGAAGAGGCCTTTGAAAGAATAATCGACTACTTTGACGACACGGAAGACCTGATTCAGGCGATAGAGGCAGTTGAGCTGGGGATTGAGCAGTATCCTTATTCTTCTGCCTTAATGGTGAAGAAAGCAGACCTGATGATCGCAACGCGGCGCTACCAAGAGGCTCTCGACATCCTTGAGCAGGTAGAGGTGCTGGATAGTTCGGATATCAACTTATACATACTGAAAACAGATGCCTATCTGGCACTGGACCAGCCTCAGAGGGCAGCGTCCTTGCTGGAGAGTGCACTTATGCATTTCGAAGGGGATGAGCGGATCGAGCTGCTTTTTGAATTGGCGGACGTGTATGACGATTATGAGGAGTTCGATAAAATATTCGATTGTCTGAAACTGATACTCGAGCAGGAGCCGACCAATGAAGAGGCTTTGTATAAGATATGTTTCTGGACTGATTTTACAGGAAGGAATGAAGAAAGCATCCGGTTGCACCAGCAGATCATTGATGAGAAGCCTTACAATGAACTGGCCTGGTTTAATCTCGCCGCTGCTTTTCAGGGGCTCAAGCTCTATGAGAAGGCGGTAGATGCCTATAAATATGCATTGGCTATCGATGAAAAATTCGACTACGCTTATCGCAATATGGGCGATGCGTATATCCGGCTCCGAAAGTATCGCGATGCCATCGAATCGTTGGAGAAGGTGCTTGAGTTATCAAGGCCTGAGGATGTGATCTATGAGGCGATTGGTCACTGTTACGATAAGCTGGACAATTTTGGGCAGGCCCGTTTTTATTACCGGAAGGCTTCGCACCTGAATCCCGATGACAGCAAGTTATATTATAAGCTGGCTTGTACTTATGTCAATGAAGAACAATGGGGGCAGGCTGTCAAGCAACTGGAGGCGGCTATGCGTATTCATGCCATGCAACCGGAGTATAACCTTGCCATGGGTGAATGTAAGATGCAGCTGGGGGAATTCAAGGAGGCCATTCAATTCTTTTCGAATGTAGTGCGGATAAGGCCGCGGAATATTTCCAGCTGGGAAGCCCTGATCCGTTGCCTGTACAATGCCGAATACTTTGAAGAGGCGTTGGAACAGGTGGAGACGGCTATCCGGATCACTGGGGGAAAGCCCTTGTTCATTTTTTATCTTTCTGCTGTTTATTTTGCGCTTGGCAAAAGCCGGGAGGGGTTGTTGCAATTGGAGAATGCCATGGCGAAGGCGCCCAAGCTGCTTAAAAAGCTATTAGAATTGAATCCTGTTATACTTCAATACCAGCCGGTGGTGGATGTTATTGCGCGTTATAAGAAGAATAAGTCGATATAACCATACCGTGTTACTCCAGCCGTTTTTAATTACATTATAATATTCCCTCATTTGACGTCGCGGTTTTTCGTATGCGATTGTTTCCTATTTTTGCGCGGGTTACTAATAATTTACGGAGTTAAAAATCAAGAGATGAACTTTAAACTTACGCAAATGCCGGAAAGGCTGCAGAAGCATCGGCAGAATGGAATTACAATGGTCATGGATAAAGGGTTGAGCATAGAGGAGGCAAAGAATTTTTTAAGTGTAGCGCACCCCCATGTGGATATTGTCAAACTGGGTTTTGGAACCTCTTTCGTGACTCCCAACTTACGGGAAAAGATAGAAGTATATCAGTCATATGATCTTCCCATTTATTTCGGAGGGACTCTTTTTGAAGCTTTTCTTATCCGGGGGCAATTCGAAGATTATGTCGCGGTTTGTAAAGATTATGGCATTACTCATATGGAAGTCAGTGACGGATCGATCACCATCCCGCACGCGGAAAAATGTGGGTATATCGAGAAGCTGACCAAGCATGGCACTGTGTTGAGTGAAGTGGGCAGTAAAGATGCCGCGCATATTATTCCGCCCTATAAGTGGATCGAGCTGATGAGCGCTGAATTAAGTGCCGGAGCTACTTATGTTATTGCTGAAGCCCGGGAAGCGGGGAACGTGGGTATCTACAGGGGGAGTGGTGAAGTGCGGGAAGGGCTGGTTCAGGAGATATTGACGCAAATCCCTGCGGAAAAGATATTGTGGGAGGCCCCGCAGAAAGCGCAGCAATTGTATTTCATCGAACTGATCGGTTGTAATGTCAACCTGGGTAATATTGCCCCGTCAGAGGTCATCGCCATGGAGGCTATGCGAGTAGGTCTTCGGGGGGATACTTTCCATATGTTCCTCGACAAAGCAAATTCCTGATGCGAAAGTATGGTTTGATAGGTTATCCGCTAACGCATTCTTTTTCGCAGAAATATTTCACCGAGAAATTTGAGCGAGAGGGGAGGCCGGACTGTTCCTATACAAATTTTTCCTTGCCGGATATCGGTGAATTGCCGGGGGTTTTGTCAGATGCCGGGTTGTGCGGGTTGAATGTCACTATTCCCTACAAAGAGAAGGTAATTCCATTTTTACATAATTGCAGTGCTGTCGTCACGGAGATCGGGGCCTGCAATTGCATTAAAATAGAGGGCAGCCGGCTGACGGGATATAATACCGATGTAGTGGGGTTTGAGCAATCGCTGGTTAAGAAACTGGGTGATCATCACCGGGAAGCCCTGGTACTGGGTACGGGTGGGGCGGCCAAGGCTGTAGAATATGTCCTGCGAAAGCTGGGCATTGGTTACCGGCTGGTGACGCGCAGGCCGCGGCCTGATACCGGAGATATGGGTTATGAGCAGGTTGATGCTGCGATGCTTGGGGTCTTTACGCTGATAGTGAATACTACTCCGCTTGGGATGTATCCGGAGGTATCGGATTGTCCGCCGTTGCCTTATGAAGCGCTGACGGCCCGGCATTATTTGTTTGATCTTATTTATAACCCTGCCAGGACGCTATTCCTGCAAAAGGGGGAAGAGCGGGGTGCGGTGGTGGAGAATGGCTATGAGATGCTGCTCCTGCAGGCAGAGGAGAGCTGGAGGATATGGAACTCGCCCGGGACGTCGCTATGATGCGAAGGATCACGACAACAACTTACTGCACACTTCTTTCGGAACAACTACTATTTTTTTCAGCGAATAATCGTAGCAGACCATGCCGGTACGGGCATGTGTAACAGAGACCCATTTTTCGCCGGCCTGTTTTTCCAATTTGTAATACAGATCGAAGCCGACTTTGGAGAACTCAGCAGCGGCTACAGATGCCCGAAGTGTCTCGCCGTAGAACAGTTCGTATTTGAATTCGATGGTGACGTCCGCCATGATCAGGCCTACCCCGGCAAGGTTGAGTTCGTCATAGCCATGACGGCTGAGGAATTGTACCCTTATCTCATGAATAATGGAAAGGGTAGAGTCATTACCGACGTGGCCGCCGTAGTTGAGGTCGGTTATACGGACGGGGATATTGGTGGTAAAGTTGAAATGGTTTGGCAGGATGAGTTTTGTTCTTGGCATATGCAATTGTTTTTAGTTTGAGGGGTCTGGTGCGATGTACTTCAGAAAAGCTACCAGTTGGTCGGCGGCTTTCCGGCGATGGCTATAGTGATTTTTTTCTTCCAGTGACATTTGGGCAAAACTACGGGTGTCGCCTTCGGGAACGAAGACGGGGTCGTACCCAAAACCACCTGTGCCGGTGGGTTCCGGCAGGATATGACCATTGCAGATGCCTTCGAACTGGTGTTCGATTCCTTCCCAGATGAGGGAGATGAGGGTTCGGAAACGTGCCTGGCGATGGGTGGCCGGGGCGGGATGTCCGGCACCGTTGGTGGTTGCGGCGTTGAGTTTGTTCAGCAGCTTTTCGATATTCTTTTCGAAAGTGCGGTCTTCTCCTGCATATCGGGCGCTTTTTACGCCGGGTTCGCCATTGAGGGCGGCGACTTCCAGGCCGGTGTCTTCGCTAAAGCAGTTGGCGCCGGTAAGGCGGTGGATGGTTGCAGATTTTTCTGTGGCATTGGCTTCCAGCGTATCGTGGGGTTCGGGTATGTCGATGTCGATGCCGGCCTGGCGGAGGCTAACGACTTCGAGGGAGAGACCGATGGCTGCCTGTATCTCTGCTACTTTATGATCGTTGTTGGTGGCGAAGATGATGCGGATGCGGGGAGCGAGCGCCCGGGTGATGATATGTTCGGGGTTACTCATACGTCAAATAAAGATTTCAGGCAGACCCACAATTTACTTTTCAGCAGCCGGCTTTCTTCCGAAGACTGAACCAGCAGGTCCAGTGCCGGGGCGGAAAGGTACGTACATTGATCGTAGGGCTGCAGCTTGAAGACCGGGAAATTGATGGGTAGGCGTATCGTGGTGGGCTCCAATCCAAAAAGGAGGATAACCGATGGCTGTAACTGCGTCCGCAGGGCCGTGATGTTGACGGAAGCGGAGGCGTGGTTAACGATAGCGACGTCTCCCATATTTAAACGGCAGGCTTCCAGGATCTTTGTGAGGAAGTTCAGCTGGTTGTCCGGCAGGAAGGGGGAGCCGGGGGCGTTGACCAGGATGGTTACTTTCCGGCCGTGGTTGCCCAGGACCTTATAGGGGGTGGTCGTTTCCAATGGGGTGGCCGCTGGGGCTGACGGGCTTGTGGCGGCGGGTGCCCTATCGGAAGAAACCAGCAAGCTATCCTTGTATAGTTCTCCTATGATAAAATCCTGCAATTGAATATTATTGAGACTCATATAAACACTCCGACTTTTTTGATAATTGCGGCTTCAGCTTTGCCCTATTAAAAACTAACAATTGTTAGTTTTCGATTTTGCTGACACAAAGATTGTTCGTTTCTTTGTGTCAACAAAATTTACAAGCATATGATTGCAGCCTTGGACATCCAAGTTACGAAAACGGGGAAGAGTAAATTGCCTGAGATTGATTTTAATAATCTTCCTTTTGGCAAATATTTTACTGACCACATGCTGGAAGTGGACTATGCAGACGGGGAATGGAAGCAGGTCAGGATAAAGCCCTTTCAGAATTTGTCGCTTTCTCCGGCATTGGCCGCCATTCACTATGGCCAGTCCATTTTCGAAGGGATCAAGGCTTATAAGGACCGGGAAGGGAAACCTTTTATTTTCCGGCCTTTTGACAACTACAAACGATTTAATGTTTCTGCGGAGCGGATGCAGATGCCGGCCGTCCCGGAGGATATTTTCATCGAGGGGATGCGTCGCCTGATTGAATTGGATCGGGACTGGATACCCATGAAGAGTGACTATTCTCTGTATATCCGTCCTTTTATGTTTTCTACGGACGAAGTAATTGGGGTGAAAGCCAGTGATACCTATAAATTTATGATCCTGCTGAGTCCGACGGGGCCATATTATTCGGCGCCTATGCGGATTTATGTAGAAGAGAAATATACCCGTGCCGCGCGTGGGGGCATTGGGTTTGCCAAGGCTGCCGGAAATTATGGGAGCAGCATGCTGGCTACGGCTGTCGCCAAGCAGCAGGGATATGACCAGGTATTGTGGACAGATGCGTTTGAACATAAATATGTACAGGAGATCGGGACGATGAATGTCTTTTTTGTTATCGGGGACAAGGTGCTGACTCCGGACCTGGACGCAGGGACTATTTTGGAAGGGGTTACCCGGGACAGTGCGATCGAGGTATTACGGGAAGAAGGGTATACGGTGGAAGAAACTTCCATCCATATCGACGATGTTGTCCGCGCCTACCAGGCCGGTGAGCTGAAGGAGGTGTTCGGTACAGGGACGGCAGCCACTATTTCCATGATCAGGGAGCTGCGTTACGAAGATTATACGATGACGTTTGATACGGAGACCTGGAAGGTTGCCCCGACGGTGAAGAGGGTGTTGGCGGATATCCGGGAGGGCCGGAGAACCGATACGAGGGGGTGGATGTTTAAGATATAGTGGTCGAGAAAGGCCGATTTTCCCTGTTTTTCCGAAAATATTTGTTTATTTCCCAGGGCGTTGTTACTTTTGCAGTCCCAAAATAAAATAGGTCAAAGAATGCCTACTATACAACAATTAGTTCGAAAAGGAAGAGAGATCATACGTGCCAAGAGCAAGTCCCGCGCCCTGGATGCATGTCCTCAGCGTCGTGGTGTTTGCACCCGTGTTTACACGACTACTCCCAAAAAGCCCAACTCCGCTCTCCGTAAGGTAGCGAAGGTGCGCTTGACGAATAAAGTAGAGGTGATCGCGTATATCCCGGGTGAAGGGCACAATCTCCAGGAGCACTCCATCGTGCTGATCCGCGGTGGTCGTGTAAAGGACCTTCCGGGTGTTCGTTATCATATCGTTCGTGGCAGCCTGGATACGGCTGGTGTGAAGGATCGTAAGAAGAGCCGTTCGAAGTATGGTACTAAGAAAGAAAAAGCCGGTGCTAAACCCGCAGCCAAAAAATAAAAATAACTAGTAATTCCATCGAAAATGAGGAAAACACAAGCCAAAAAATTACCGCTGGCTCCAGACGCAAAGTACAACGATACACTGGTGACCCGCTTTGTGAATAACCTGATGTGGCAGGGTAAAAAGAACACGGCTTACACTATTTTTTACGACGCCATGGATAAGGTAGCCAAGACGACCAATGAAGATGGTTACGATATTTGGAAAAGGGCTCTGTCCAATGTTACTCCGGCCGTAGAAGTTCGCAGCCGTCGTATCGGTGGCGCTACCTTCCAGATTCCATCGGAAGTTCGTCCTGACAGAAAGATCTCTTTGAGTATGAAGTGGTTGATCCGTTATAGCCGGGAAAGAAACGGTCGTAGCATGGCTGAAAAGCTGGCTAATGAGATCGTTGCGGCAAGCAAGGGTGAGGGTGGAGCTTTCAAGAAGAAGGAAGATACGCACCGTATGGCTGAAGCAAACAAGGCTTTTGCTCACTTTAAGGTATAGATTTAAATTTTTTTATATATTTCCAGAGCCCTGCGGTTTACCGCGGGGTTCTTTTTTGGGTGTTTTGAAAGGGTTGCATGAATAATTTTAATTACCTTTGCGCACCGAATTAGATTTTGCAGGGAAAGGTGGGTTTTAGCGTGGATTTTTTCCGGCAAAATCAGGGAAAAAGGCTTTTAGGGCCTGAAAAACAAGAGATTCAAACTTTTTAATAAACAACAATGGCAGACTTAAAATTTCAAAGAAACTTCGGGATTGCGGCTCATATCGACGCCGGCAAAACCACCACCACGGAGCGGATCTTACGCTACACGGGGATGATTCACAAAATCGGGGAGGTGCATGACGGTGCGGCTACTACCGACTGGATGGAGCAGGAAAAGGAGAGGGGTATCACTATTACCTCTGCTGCTGTGAGCTGCCAATGGAATTTCCCTACCGATAAGGGTAAGGTGGATGCCAACACTAAAAAATACTATTTCAACATTATCGATACTCCGGGCCACGTGGATTTCACCGTTGAGGTGGAGCGTTCCATGCGCGTACTGGATGGTCTGATCGCCCTGTTTTCCGCGGTTGATGGCGTTGAGCCTCAGTCGGAAACTGTATGGCGTCAGGCTAACCGTTACAAAGTTCCCCGTATCGGTTTCGTCAACAAGATGGACCGTAGCGGCGCCGATTTCCTGATGGTTGTTACCCAGGTGCGTGAGATGCTGGGTGCGAAAGCCGTTCCCCTGCAGCTGCCTATCGGAGCGGAAGACGATTTCAAAGGGGTAGTTGACCTGATCAAAATGAAAGGGATCATCTGGCACATGGAAACAGAAGGTATGACCTTCGACGAAATTCCTGTACCGGAAGATATGCTGGAAGAAGCCAATGAGTGGAGAGCCAAGCTGGTGGAAGCCGTTGCTGAATACGACGACACCCTGATGGAGAAATTCTTCGAAGATCCCAATAGCATTACTGAAGACGAAATGCACGAAGCTATCCGCAAGGCGACAGTAGACCTGAGCATTGTGCCGATGATGTGTGGTTCTTCTTTCAAAAATAAAGGTGTGCAGACAGCCCTGGATGCGGTTTGCCGTTACCTGCCTTCTCCTCTTGACATCGAGGATACGCAAGGTACCGATCCCAATACAGGTGAGATTATCTATCGTAAGGCCAATGCGAAAGAGCCTTTCGCTGCGTTGGCTTTCAAGATCATGACCGATCCTTTTGTCGGTCGCCTGGCCTTCTTCCGCTGTTATAGCGGCCACCTCGATGCCGGTTCCTACGTGCTGAATGTAAGAAGTGGTAAGAAAGAGCGTATCAGCCGTATCATGAAGATGTTCGCCAACAAGCAAAACCCGATCGACTTCATCGAAGCAGGTGATATCGGGGCTGCGGTAGGTTTTAAAGAAATCAAGACCGGGGATACCCTTTGTGATGAGGATCATCCGATCACGCTGGAAAACATGTTTATCCCCGAGCCGGTGATCGCCATCGCCGTTGAGCCAAAGACACAGGCTGACGTCGATAAGATGGGTATGGCTATTTCCAAGCTGGTGGAAGAAGATCCCACCCTGCGTGTAAATACGGATGAAGATACCGGTCAGACCATCCTTCGTGGTATGGGTGAGCTGCACCTGGAGATCATTATCGATCGTATGCGTCGTGAGTTTAAAGTAGAAGTTAACCAGGGTGCGCCCCAGGTGGCTTATAAAGAAGCGTTCAATGCTTCGGTGCTGCATCGGGAAGTCCTGAAGAAACAAACCGGTGGTCGCGGTAAATTCGCCGATATCCAGTTTGAAATCGGGCCTGCGGAAGAAGAATGGTTGAAAGAGAACGAAGGAAAGAGCTTCCAGTTCGTGAACGATATCTTCGGTGGCAGCATTCCCAAGGAATTCATCCAGCCGATCCAGAAAGGATTTGAAAGCTGTATGGGTACGGGTGTACTGGCCGGTTATCCCATGACCAGCATGAAGGTCCGGGTATTCGACGGTAGCTACCACGATGTGGACTCCGATGCCATGAGTTTCGAATTATGTGCCAAGTCCGGATACCGGGAAGCAGGCAAAAAAGCCAAGCCCATTCTGCTGGAACCAATCATGAAAGTGGAAGTATTGACTCCCGACCAGTATATGGGTGATGTGACCGGTGACCTCAACCGTCGTCGGGGCATCCTGGAAGGTATGGATAGCCGTAACAACCTGCAGGTTATTAAGGCCAAAGTACCGCTGAAAGAGATGTTTGGTTATGTGACCGAGCTTCGCTCCATGAGCTCTGGCCGTGCAACCTCCACTATGGAATTCTCTCACTATGCTCCGGCGCCGAATAATATCGCCGAAGAAGTGATCGCCAAGGTAAAAGGCAAAAAGGTGAATGCCTGATTTTTACCGGTAAATAAATTATATATTAGTTGTATATTAGGCCCCGCCATCAGGCGGGGCTTAATTTTTGATAGTCAAACTTAAAAACCAACTTATGAAAAAGTATGTAGTCAAACTTGTGCTTTTCGTTGTGCTCCTGGTAGGGACAGGTTCCTTTTCGGCTTCTGCCCAGGTATATGTGACAGTACGGCCTGCGTACCATCGGATCGTCCGGCCTGCCGGCCCCCGGGGCGGTGTCTGGATTGATGAAGACTGGGAATATCGGGGGGGGCGTTATGTAGAAGTCGGCGGTCATTGGGCTGCGCCTCCTCATCCGGGCTGGGTATGGATTCCCGGCCGCTGGGTTCATGAGCGCAGGGGTTATCAGTGGATTCCCGGCCGTTGGAGAAGGCGGTAGACGTTGTTTAAAACTTAGTTATCAGCGGGGCCTGGCTTATTTAGCCGGGCCCCGCCTTTTGCGGGAATTGTCCTAATTTCCGGCACCAAAAAAATGTTGATTATGCGGTTGTTCCTACGGGTTTTTGTCGTTTGTTTTTGTCTTTACGGGAGCGTTTATGCGCAACCGGGTTCTTCTCTTTTAAAATGGACCAGGGCAGGGAATTCTTATTATCAAACCAATGCAGGTAATATTGTCCGGGTTGATCTCCCGGGTCGAAAGGAAACGGTGATCGTAGATCACGAACTGCTGAAACCGGCTGGCCAGGCCAAACCTTTGGAAGTCCGCAATTTTTCTTTTTCGGAAGGCGGTGGGAAAGTCCTGATCTATACGAATACCAAAAGGGTATGGCGTTATAATACGCGGGGTGACTACTGGGTGCTGGACCTTACTACTCACCTGTTGAGCCAGGTAGGTAAAGGCCGGCCGGCCTCTTCGCTGTTGTTCGCCAAATTCTCACCGGATGCCGCGAAGGTGGCATATTCCAGCGAACACAATGTTTATGTGGAAGACCTGGCTACGGAGTTGGAGAAGTGCCTTACTTCAACCAATGGGACCCGCAAGCTGATCAATGGTACTTTTGACTGGGTATATGAGGAAGAGCTGGAATGCCGCGATGGGTTCCGATGGAGCCCGGATGGTCAGCATATTGCTTATTGGCAGATAGATGCCAACCAGGTGAAGGATTACCTGATGCTGAATACCACCGATTCGACTTACCCCTTTGTTATCCCGGTGGAGTATCCGGTAGCCGGTGAAGCGCCTTCACCGTATAAGATCGGGGTAGTAGATGTAAACTCCGGGGCTAACAGATGGATGGATATTCCCGGCGATGCCCGGCAGACTTATCTGCCCCGGATGGAATGGGCCGCCAATTCTTCTGAACTGATCTTACAGCAGCTAAACCGTAAGCAAAACGAAAGCTGGTTGTTGCTGAGTGATATCGCTACAGGGAAGACTGTTCCGGTGTATGATGAGAAAGACAGCGCCTATATCGAATGTAAGGGAGCCTGGCAGGACGGCGTAATTGCCGGCTGGGATTGGATCAATGGCGGGAAAGAATTCCTGTGGGTGACGGAAAAGGACGGTTGGCGCCATATTTACCGGGTCAGCCGGGACGGAAAGAAAGAGACGCTGGTCACCAGGGGGGATTATGATATTATCCGGGTCAGCCTGATAGACGAAAAGAATAATGCTGTCTATTTTATAGCCAGTCCGGATAACGCAACACAAAAATATCTTTTTAAGACTCGCCTGGATGGTAAGGGCAAACCGGAAAGGTTGACTCCTGTGAATGAGCCGGGAACACATGAGTACGATCTTTCTCCGAATGGCCAGTACGCGCTGCATACCTACAGTAATGCCAATATGGGGGAAAAGCAGGACTGGATAAGCCTTCCGGGGCATCAGACGCTGGTGGCAGGTATGGACAACGGCAATGAGGCGGTAAAGAATAAAGTTGAGTTCTTCAAAGTCACGACGGCGGATGGAGTACAGATGGATGGCTGGATGGTAAAACCTGTTCCTTTCGACAGTACAAAGAAATATCCGGTCGTATTCTATGTCTATGGTGAGCCGGCTGCCCAGACGGTAACCGACGAATTCGGCACCGGCACAAATTTTCTTTATACCGGGGATATGGCGGCGGATGGATATATCTATGTGAGCGTAGAAAACCGGGGAACGCCGGCGCCGCGGGGGCGTGCCTGGCGTAAATCGATCTACCGGAAGATTGGCCGGCTGAATATCCGGGACCAGGCGATGGCGGCCCGGGAGATACTGAAGTGGCCTTTTGTGGACAAGGAGCGGGTGGCCGTCTGGGGATGGAGTGGCGGCGGGTCCAGCACCCTGAACCTGCTGTTCCAGTATCCGGACATTTATAAAACAGGGATTGCGATTGCTGCTGTGGGCAACGAGCTGAGCTATGACAATATATACCAGGAGCGGTACATGGGGCTGCCCCAGGAGAACCGGGAGGATTTTGTGGCGGGGTCTCCGATAACTTATGCTAAAAATTTGAAGGGCAATCTTTTATATATTCATGGGACAGGGGATGACAACGTGCATTACCAGAATGCTGAGCGGCTGCTGAATGAGCTGATCAAGTACAATAAGATATTTCAGTTTATGGCTTATCCTAATAGGAGCCATGGGATTTATGAGGGGGAAGGCACTCAGCAGCACCTGGCGCACTTGTACACCGACTTTCTCCGCAAAAACTGCCCTGCCGGGGGGCGGTAGGGACATGCCGACTCAGCGAGCCGGACCCCCGGCCGCCCATCATTGGCCCTGCTAGATGCGAAGCATCGGTACTGGGCAGCCCGCCAATGCCAGTGAAGTAAGCAATAACGCGGTAGCTGCGGGACTAAATTGAAGATAACAAATTGATAATAATGGAATTAAGGGTCATTAAAGGGTCGGACCGGTAATAAGAATTGGACCAGAGGGGCTTTGAAAACGGAAACCTTTACGGGGAAGCGGGTGAAAGATGGAAGGGGCGGGCGCCGGGACAAATAGTTTTTATAAAAAAAGTTCTGATTCTTTGGGCAATAATCAAACAAATACATACCTTTGCATCCCCGTTCGAAAAATGGGATTTGGCTTATGTCTCAACGAATCAGAATCAAATTACAGTCATACGATCACAATTTGGTGGATAAATCTGCCGAGAAGATCGTTAAAACCGTTCGCAGTACCGGTGCAGTGGTAACAGGTCCTATTCCTTTACCTACCCGTAAGAAGATTTTCACCGTATTGCGTTCGCCGCACGTTAATAAGAAGGCTCGTGAGCAGTTTCAGCTGCACACACACAAGCGCCTGTTGGATATCTATACGTCCTCTTCAAGGACAGTAGATGCATTGTCCAAACTGGATCTGCCTTCTGGTGTGGATGTTGAGATCAAGGCCTGACCGGCATTGATAATCTCCCTGGCTGACAGGATAGGTGTCTTGTATTGCCGGTGGGTAAGGTCAAAGCGGTTATTAAAGTTCTTTTTATGTCCATCTATAAACTTCCGGTTCTTACCGGGATAAAATAGCGCTGGATTTGGCCCGGTTCCTTCGAAGACAATGAGCGGATAAATCCGAGAGGAGGAACGAAAGGGTAAAAAATGAGTAAACTTACCTCAAGGGATACTTGGGGTGACACATATGAACAAGCCATTCAGGGTTTGTTTACTGCCGGTACTTCTGTTCACTCCTGACCCGCGCAAGGCGGAAGAAGGGGAAACGCAAAGAAAAGGTCGGCTGCAAACGAGGGATTGAAGTTTTAGATCGATGCTATACACCAATGTAGTATGTCTATGGCTTGTCTCATACCCGATGGCATAAACTTTTAAAAGAAATGAAAGGCATTATTGGTAAAAAAATCGGGATGACAAGCATCTTCAGTCCTGATGGCAAACAAACAGCCGTCACGATTATCGAAGCGGGTCCCTGTGTCGTTACACAGGTTAAGACAAAAGAATCGGACGGTTACACTTCCCTTCAGTTAGCGTTTGGCGAAAAGAAAGAAAAGCATACTACTTCCGCAGAAAAAAATCACTTCGCCAAGTCGAACACATCTCCCAAACAGTTCGTAAAAGAATTCCGCAATTATTCCATAGAAAAGAGTCTTGGTGAATCGATCACTGTGGACATCTTTGCCGAAGGCGACAAAGTAGAAGTTGTCGGTACTTCAAAAGGTAAAGGTTTTCAGGGTGTCGTTAAGCGTCATGGATTCCATGGTGTAGGTGAGCAGTCTCACGGTCAGCATGATCGTCAGCGTGCTCCTGGTTCTTTGGGTAACTCTTCCGACGCCAGCCGCGTAATGAAAGGTGTCCGTATGGCGGGCCGTATGGGTGGTGATCGTGTAAAGGTGAAGAGTTTGAAGATCGTTAAGATCTTTGCCGAGAAGAACTATATCCTGGTTAGCGGATCTGTTCCCGGACATATTGGTTCCATTGTCTTAATTCAGAAGTAATTTTTCAATTTAACTACAATGCAAGCAGACGTTTTAAATATAGAAGGAAAGAAGACAGGCAGAACGGTGGAATTGCCGGAAGAGATCTTCGGGATCGAGCCGAACGACCACGTAATCTACCTGGCTGTTAAGCAACACCTCGCCGCACAGCGCCAGGGTACGCACAAAGTGAAGACCCGTCTGGAGGTAAAAGGTTCCAGCAAGAAACTTCATCGTCAGAAGGGTACGGGTGGCAGCCGTAAAGGTAACCTGCGTAACCCTTTGTACAAGGGTGGTGGTACCATCTTCGGCCCTAAACCCCGTGATTATGATTTCAAGCTGAATCGCAAGGTGAAGGATCTGGCCAAGATGTCCGCTCTGGCACACAAGGCCAAGGAAAATGCCATCGTGATCGTCGAAGACATCAAGATGGACGCTCCAAAGACCAAGCAGTTCACTACTGCGCTGAAGAGCCTGAACATTGCCGGTAAGAAGGTGTTGTTCGTGCTGCCTGGTGAAGAAAGTGATAACCTGTTCCTGAGCCTGCGTAATATACCGAAGGTGGAAGGTACGCTGCTGGCTGATATCAATACGTATGATATCGTAAATGCCCAGGTGCTGGTGTTGTCCGAATCGGCTGCGAAGATTTTTGCGGATGAGACAGAGGAAGTAAATGCTTAATTGAATAACTGATAAATTATAAAGAGATGAAGCTCTCTGAAGTTTTAGTAAAACCGATACTGACCGAAAAGGCAAATTCCCAGCAGGACAAACTGCGGAGATATGCTTTCCGTGTCAGCCGTAAGGCCAACAAGCTGGAGATCAAGAAGGCTGTGGAAGAATTTTATGGTGTTACCGTGATAAACGTCAACACTTCTGTGGTACCGGGAAAGAACAAGACCCGTTTCACGAAAGCGGGTTACGTTAAGGGCCGCAAGCCTGCCTATAAAAAGGCGTTGATTACTGTAGCTGACGGAGAGACGATCGATCTGTACGCTACTATCTAAAAAAAAATTGATTAAAGTCCGCGAAGCTGATAAGTTCGCAATAAAAGATAAACAGACATGGCACTGAAAAAATACAAACCGATTACTGCAGGAACGCGCTGGAGAATTGGAAACGCCTATGCCGAGATTACTTCTGACACGCCGGAAAAGTCGTTGTTGGAGAAAGTAAAGTCTACTGCTGGCCGCAACGTACAGGGTAGAAGATCGATGCGCTATATGGGTGGCGGTCATAAGAAAATGTACCGTATCATCGACTTCAAACGCAATAAGAAGAACATCAATGCAACTGTTGCTTCTATCGAATATGATCCGAACCGCACGGCTTTTATCGCGCTGTTGCATTATACGGATGGCGAGAAGAGATATATCCTGGCTCCCCAGGGGCTGCAGGTTGGTGCGACTGTTCAGTCCGGTGACAGTGTTGCTCCCGAACTAGGAAATGCGCTGATAATGAAGAACATGCCGCTGGGTACCAACGTACATAATATCGAAATGCAGCCTGGTCAGGGTGGCAAGCTGGTGCGCAGCGCCGGTACTTCCGCTCAGCTGACCAACAAGGAAGAAAAATATGCCGTTTTGAAAATGCCTTCCGGCGAATTGAGGAAGGTGTTGATCAACTGTTATGCTACTGTAGGAGTAGTATCGAACAGCGATCACTCCCTGCAGAGCATGGGTAAGGCCGGTCGCAATCGTTGGAGGGGTATCCGTCCGAGAACCCGTGGTGTAGCGATGAACCCTGTAGATCACCCGATGGGTGGTGGTGAAGGTAAGGCATCCGGTGGCCAGCCTCGCAGCAGGAACGGTCAGTACAGTCGTGGTCTGAAGACCCGTCAGAGGGGTAAGGGCAGCGACAAGCTGATCATTCAAAGGAAGAACGGTAAAAAATTAGCGAAATAATTTAACTATCAATCATGGGTCGTTCAATTAAAAAAGGTCCTTACGTAGACTCCAACCTGGAAGAGAAAGTACTGGCTATCAATGAAGGTACAGCCAAGAAAGGGGTGATCAAAACCTGGAGCCGCCGTTCCACTATTACCCCCGATTTCGTGGGTCATACGCTGGCTGTGCACAACGGTAACAAGTTTATCCCCGTGTATGTAACGGAGTTCATGGTGGGCCATAAACTGGGTGAATTTGCACCTACCCGCAACTTTAAAGGACATTCTAGTAAAAAGATAGCTTAACCTGCGAGTGCCTGAGGCGCGAAGCAGAAAACTGAAAAATAATGGAAGCAGTAGCTAAATTGAGAAATTACCCGACATCGCCCCGTAAAATGCGTTTACTGGCTGATGAGATCCGCGGTATGCACGTTGAGAAGGCCCTGGCTTTACTCGAGTTTCATCCGCAGCATTCATCCACTCCGCTGCACAAGCTGTTGTGGTCTGCCGTAAAGAACTGGGAATCGAAAAATGAAGGCCAGAGCGCGGCTGATGCTACCCTGGTGGTGAAAACGGTTTTCGTGGATGGTGGAAGGACTTTGAAGCGGATGCGTCCGGCTCCCCAGGGGAGGGGTTATCGTGTTCGTAAAAGAAGCAATCACGTAACCATTATCGTTGATTCTAAAGTCGCTGAGCCGGCGTAGACGGCTCGATCATAACCGAGCAAAGCGAAGGTTACGACCGAAGCGGACCGTGTCGAAGCAGGTCCGATGAAGGTCTTCAAAAATCAGCGGTTGGTAAACTAATTATATAAAACTTATTTAATTATAAACATGGGTCAGAAAACGAATCCTATTGGGGCCAGGTTAGGGATCATCCGTGGTTGGGAATCCAACTGGTATGGCAGCAAAAAAGATTATGCTACCAAGTTGATCGAGGATAACAAGATCAGAACTTACCTGAATGCCCGTATCAATAAGGGAGGGATCGCGAAGATCGTTATCGAGCGTACGCTCAATAAATTGATCGTAACGATTCACACTTCCAAGCCTGGCATCATCATCGGTAAAGGTGGCGGCGAAGTTGACAGGATCAAGGAAGAGCTGAAGAAGCTGACAGGCAAAGACGATGTGCAAATCAATATCCTGGAGATCCGTCGCCCGGAACTGGATGCCAACATCGTTGGAGATACCATTGCCCGCCAGATCGAAAATCGTATTAACTACAAACGCGCCATCAAAATGGCGATTGCTTCTGCGCTGCGCATGGGTGCGGAGGGGATCAAGATCAAGGTAGCCGGTCGTCTGGGTGGTGCTGAAATCGCCCGTACGGAAGAGATCAAGCAAGGTCGTACCCCGCTGCACACGCTACGTATGGATATCGACTACGCTAATGTGTTTGCGCTGACCGTTTATGGGAAGATCGGTATCAAAGTATGGATATGTAAGGGTGAAGTACTGGCCAAGAGGGACCTGAATCCGAACTTCGTAGGCGGCAAGACAGATGTAAGCGACAGAAGGGAAAGAAGGGATGGAGACCATGGTCATCGTGATCATCGTGACGACCGCCGCGGTGGTGGAGATCGTGACCGCAGGCCTGGTGGCGGCGGTGGTGGTGATCGCAGGCCTGGCGGCGGCGGCGGAGACAGAAGAGGTGGTGGTGGTGGTGGCCGCAGGTAGAGCCTACCCGGGTTGATTCAAAAGGAAATTAGAAATTAAGAATCTCGAAAATAATTCAAGATGTTACAACCGAAAAGAACAAAGCATAGGAAAGGGCAAAAAGGTCGTATCCGTGAGACGGCTAAGAGAGGTGACACTATTGCTTTTGGTTCGTATGCTTTGAAATCGCTGGAAGCGATCTGGCTGACCAATCGTCAATTGGAAGCTGCCCGTCAGGCCCTGACCCGTGCAATGAAACGTGAAGGGAATGTATGGATCCGCATTTTCCCTGACAAGCCCATTACCAAGAAGCCCCAGGAAGTGCGTATGGGTAAAGGTAAAGGTAACCCTGAGTACTGGGCTGCGGTAGTTGAGCCGGGTCGTATTCTGTTCGAGGCTGACGGTGTATCCATGGCTGTAGCGAAGGAAGCACTGGAGCTGGCTGCACAGAAGCTGCCCATCAAGACGAAGTTTATTGTTCGTCGGGACGTGGTGGTTTAAGGACCGCGGACGGGCCGGAGCCTGATGTGCGTCGCACCGATATGCGTCGCGTCGGGGAAAGAAATTAAAAATTGTTAAAAGATCATACGATGTCAAAGAGAATCGATTTTGTAAACAGCCTGAAAGACCTGAATGAAACAGATCTGAAGGCACGTATCCAGGAAGATGAACTGCGCCTGAAGAAGTTGGAATTTGCGCATGCCATTTCACCGCTGGAAAATCCGATGAGCATTCGTGCTTTGAGAAAGGATGTTGCCCGTCTGAAGACGGCGCTGACAGGGAAACAAGTTGCCACGCAAGCCTAGGCTTGCCGAGCTAAACATAATTAGAATTAGAATAGCCGTGCTGCCCCACCGGGCGTAAAGCAAACGGCCCCAAGGGAAGCTTAGGCTTCCCGGCCCGAAGGGCAGACAAACATTACGGCCGAAGAGAGGCGCTATTTTTAGGACAGCGCTGAACGAAGGCTAATAAAAGCAAAAAGCTAAAACAATGGTTGAAAGAAATTTGCGCAAAACAAGGATCGGGGTGGTAAAGAGCAATAAGATGGATAAGTCCATCACTGTAGCTGTTGAGCGGAAAGTGAAACACCCCATCTATGGTAAGTTCGTAAAGAAGACTACCAGCTTCCACGCTCATGACGAGAAGAATGAGTGCACTGTCGGCGACGTGGTAAGAATCATGGAAAGCCGCCCGATGAGCAAGACCAAGCGCTGGCGCCTGGTGGAAGTCGTGGAAAAAGCGAAATAATAAAGTCGTATTAATTATATTTTTCAGACCGTGAGCCGGTTTGGATTTAAAAGCTAATAAAATGATTCAGCAAGAAAGCAGATTAAATGTGGCTGATAACAGCGGTGCCAAAGAAGTATTGTGCATCCGGGTATTGGGTAACAGCGGCCAGGATTACGCCGGCATCGGGGACAAGATCGTTGTCACCGTTAAGGATGCGTTGCCTTCCGGCGGGATCAAGAAGGGTACCGTTGCTAAAGCGGTAATCGTTCGGACCAGGAAGAAATTACGTCGTAAGGATGGCAGCTATATCAGCTTCGATGACAATGCGGTGGTATTGCTGAATGCGTCCGACGAACCCCGGGGTACCCGTATCTTCGGACCTGTCGCCAGAGAGCTGCGTGATAAGGGATACATGAAGATCATTTCCCTGGCGCCTGAAGTGCTGTAAGGCGGGACTGGCAGATTGGCTGCAAGACAAATTAGGACTTAATTCTCCGCTGCTGTGCGGGGGAAAAACATAAAAAAATGAGCAACAGATTTAAACCCAAGTTCAATATTAAAAAAGGTGATAGCGTGGTAGTGATCACCGGAGACGATAAGGACCCCAAGAAGGCCCGGAAAGTCCTGGAAGTTTATCCCGACGCAGCGAAGGTGCTGGTAGAGGGAGTTAACATCGTGACCAAGCACACCAAACCTTCCGCACAGAACACCAAGGGTGGCATCGTGAAGAAGGAAGCTCCCATCGCCATCTCCAACATTATGCTGTGGGATGCCAAGACCGGCGGCGCTACGAAGGTTAAGCGCAGCAGGGAGAACGGGAAATTAGTTCGCATCGCTAAAAAATCAGGGGAGGTCATCAAATGAGTACCGCAAAATACACTCCGCGTCTGGCAGAAAAGTACAAGAAAGAGGTTGTACCTGCCCTTATGAAGAAGTTCGGTTATGCTACTATCATGCAGGCACCGAAACTCGAAAAGATCTGTATCAACCGTGGCGTTAATGGCGCTGTCACCGACAAGAAGCTGGTGGAAGTAGCCGTTGATGAGCTGACGATGATCACCGGTCAGAAGGCTGTGACCACGCAGTCCAAGAAAGACATTTCCAACTTCAAACTGCGTAAGAACATGCCCATCGGTGCGCGTGTCACTCTTCGCGGCGAGAAGATGTTTGAATTCCTGGATCGGCTGGTAGCTACGGCTTTACCCCGTGTACGTGACTTCAAAGGCATCAATGAAAAATCATTCGACGGCCGTGGTAACTACACACTGGGCATTACCGAGCAGATCATTTTCCCGGAGATAGACATCGACAAGGTAAACAAGATCACTGGTATGGACATCACTTTCGTGACTACTGCCGGTACCAATGAGGAAGCATACGAACTGCTGAAAGAGCTGGGTATGCCTTTCCGCGACATGCGTAAGGAACAGGCTTAAACATTGAAAATTTATAAACGTTATATAACATGGCTAAAGAGTCCGTCAAGGCTAGACAAAGGAAAAGGGAAGCGATGTCAGCGAAGTATGCTGAAAAACGCGCCGCTTTAAAAGCCGCCGGTGATTATAAGGCACTGGACCAACTGCCCCGGAACGCATCTCCTGTAAGACTTCACAACCGTTGCCAGCTGACTGGCCGTCCCAGGGGATATATCCGTTACTTCGGCATCTCCAGGGTTATCTTCCGTGATATGGCCCTTGCAGGCAAGATTCCGGGAGTTAGGAAGGCAAGCTGGTAATGAAGAGCATGATATCATTGGATATCGCATTGTAAAATTTTTTAAATCTTAATTAGACACAAACAATGGTTACTGATCCAATAGCAGATTTTCTGACAAGAATTCGTAATGCGCAGATGGCGAACCACCGGATCGTTGAGATCCCGGCTTCCAATCTGAAGAAGCGCATGACCGAGATCCTGTACGATAAAGGGTATATCCTGAAGTACAAATTCGAGGATGACAACAAACAAGGTGTGATCAAGATCGCGCTGAAATATGATCCGGCTACCAAAGAGCCTGCGATCAAATCACTGGAAAGGGTCAGCCGTCCGGGTCTGCGTACATATGCAAGCCCTGCTGAATTCAAACGCGTGAAGAATGGCCTGGGGGTATCGATCATTTCTACCTCCAAGGGTGTGATGACGGACAAGGAAGCCAAGGTGCAGAATGTCGGCGGCGAAGTGCTTTGCTACATTTATTAATCAGTGGCCTGCTGCGGCAGGCCATAGAAATATACAATTGCCGGTACATTAAGCCAGTACCTATACTGGCTGACCGGCCGGCAATAAGAAAATAAGAATTATCACAACAAATCGAATTAATTATGTCTCGTATAGGTAAACAACCAGTGGTTCTCCCGGCAGGGGTTACAGTAACAGTCGGAGCCAATAACCTCCTGACGGTGAAAGGCCCTAAGGGCGAACTGAAACAGGACATCGACCGTGACATCACGGTAGAAGTAGTCGGCGGGCACGTGGAAATCAAACGTCCTACCGACCAGATCCGTCACCGTGCCCTGCACGGCTTGTACCGGGCGCTGATCGCTAACATGGTAAAAGGTGTTACGGACGGTTATAAAAGGCAGCTCGAATTGATCGGGGTAGGTTTCAAGGCCTCCAGCCAGGGTAATATCCTGGACCTGGCCCTGGGTTACTCTCACAATATCATTTTCGAGATCCCGAAGGAATTGAAGCTGGCAACGGAACAGAATAAAGGGGAGAATCCGAAGATCACCCTGGAAGGTACCGACAAGCAGCTTATCGGCGCGGTAGCTGCCAAGATCCGCAGCCTGCGTAAGCCTGAGCCGTACAAAGGTAAAGGTGTGCGTTATATCGGTGAAGTGGTTCGTAAGAAAGCTGGTAAGGCTGCTGGTAAATAATTTTAAAAATTGGGTCCTGGCTGGAATCAGGGCTATAAAAGAAATAATATGGTTACGAAAGCAATCAGAAGACAAAAGATCAAGTTCCGTGTCCGCAAAAGGATCATCGGTACTTCTGTACGGCCAAGACTGTCCGTGTTCCGTAGTAATACTGAGATCTATGTACAGCTGATCGACGACGACAGCGCTAAGACGCTGGCTTCTGCCTCTTCTAAAGACAAGGACATCGTTGCGCAGAAGGGTACGAAATCAGAGAAGAGCAAGCTGGTAGGTGCGGCTATCGCGCGCAAGGCCGTTGAGCTGGGGCTGAAGGACGTAGTTTTTGATCGCGGCGGTTATTTGTATCATGGCCGCGTGAAGTCGGTGGCTGATGGCGCCCGTGAAGGTGGTCTGCTATTTTAATGGTAGTTAATAGTATTTTGAGCATTATAGATTTTTCTAAGCTTCGTAAATAATTACAATGTCAAAAGTAATCTTAAACAGAGTTAAAGCCGGTGATCTGGAACTGAAAGAGAAAGTGGTTTCTATCAATCGCGTGGTTAAGACGACAAAAGGCGGCCGGGCATTCAGCTTCTCTGCATTAGTGGTAGTCGGTAATGAAAGCGGTGTTGTAGGTCACGGTTTGGGCAAGGCCAAGGAAGTTCAGGAAGCGATAACAAAAGGGATCGAAGATGCGAAGAAGAACCTGATCAAGGTTCCGGTGATGCATGGTACTATCCCCCACGACCAGCTGGCTAAGGAAGGTGCTGCCAAAGTACTGATCAAACCGGCTGCTCATGGTACCGGTGTGATCGCCGGAGGCAGCATGCGTGCTGTTCTGGAAAGCGCCGGTATAACGGACGTATTGGCTAAGTCACTGGGTTCCGCCAACCCGCACAACGTGGTAAAAGCTACTTTCAAGGCTTTGGCCATGCTGCGTGAACCGATCAATGTATCGCGGACCCGTCACATTTCATTAAAGAAAGTTTTCAACGGATAATATTTGTTTTATTATGGCAAAGATCAAGATCACACAAGTCAAGAGCGGCATCGACCGTCCTGAGCGTCAGAAACTGACCTTAAAGGCTCTCGGTCTGAAAAAGATGAATGCTACCAAAGAAGTGGAAGCTACTCCGCAGATCCTGGGCATGGTCCGTACAGTGGAGCACCTGGTGAAAGTGGAAGAAGTAAAATAGTAATCGTATTTAATGCGAGGGGAGATTCCCCGAATGGACCCCCGGGTCCGAAGAGTTAAAATCAAAAAAAATGAACTTACACACGATCAGGCCTGCAAAAGGCGCAACGCATAAGGAAAAACGTTTAGGCCGCGGGGAAGCTTCCGGTAAAGGTGGTACTTCTACAAAAGGTAACAAGGGTGGACAGAGCCGGGCTGGTTATCAGCGTAAAATGGCTCATGAAGGTGGCCAGATGCCTATCCAAAGAAGGATTCCCAAGCGTGGATTCAACAATATTCACCGGGTAGAATACAAAGTTTTCAACCTGGGCCAGCTTGAGCAGCTGGTGGAAAAGTACGGATTCACAGAAATTACTCCTGAAAATCTGTATATCAATGGATTAATCGGCCAAACTGACCGCGTGAAGATATTGGGTAACGGAGAGCTGAAGACCAAGCTTACCTTCAAGGTGAATGCAGTGAGCGAAAAAGCCAAGACTGCCATTGAAGGAGCCGGCGGAACAGTAGAAATTCTCAAATAATTTTTACGTAGCTTTACAGACGCATCGATATGATGCGTCTGTGTGCTTTGGTGTGATTTTTTAAAACATTACATTGTTCCCGTGAAGAAACTCTTACAAACACTAAGAAATATATGGAGTATCGAAGATCTTAAAAGTAAGATTATCGTTACTCTATCCCTGTTATTCGTTTACCGTTTTGGTACCTATATTGTGCTACCCGGTATCGATCCCAACAAACTCAGCGCGCTTAGCGGTGCGAAGAGCGGGGCCCTCGGACTGATTGACGCCTTCTCCGGTGGTGCGTTTTCCCAGGCTTCTATTCTGGCGTTGGGTATCATGCCCTACATTTCTGCTTCTATCTTCATGCAATTGATGACTATCCTCATCCCGCAAATGCAGAAAGTACAGAAGGAAGGAGCCAGCGGCCAGAAGAAGATCAACCAGTGGACCCGTTACCTGACGGTGGTAGTCACTTTTGTTCAGGCTTATGCCTATGTTACCTATCTGAAGGGATTGGGTAAGGATGCCATTGTGGATTCATTCAGCGCTTATTTCTGGTTGACTACTCCGATAGTCCTTACGGCAGGTACACTGTTCGTAATGTGGCTGGGTGAGAAGATCACAGATAAAGGGCTTGGAAATGGTACTTCCCTCATCATCATGATCGGGATTCTGGCCCGTCTGCCACGCAGCTTCGTCCAGGAATGGAACGCCAAGCTGGCCATCGGCACCGGTGGTATCCTGGAGTTTGTGATCGAGGTTTCGGTTCTCATCGCCATCATCATGGGCCTGATCATCCTGATCCAGGGCGTGCGCAAGGTGCCGGTGAACTATGCCAAACAAATCGTCGGTAACCGTCAGTTCGGCGGCGCTCGTCAGTTTCTGCCGTTGAAAGTCAACAGCGCTGGTGTAATGCCGATTATCTTCGCCCAGGCTATCATGTTCCTGCCGACTATCTTTTCCAGTTTTGATTCCACGAAGGGTATCGCGAAGTTATTCTCCGATCCCAGGGATTTCACTCATATGCTTATCTATGCCGTGATCGTGATCGGTTTTACTTTCCTATACACGGCGTTAATATTTAATCCCAAGCAGATTGCCGACGATCTGAAGCGGAATAATGGATTTATCCCCGGCGTGAAACCTGGTCAGCCCACGGCCGACTATATTGGCTCTGTCATGGATAAAATAACACTACCGGGCGCTTTCCTGCTGGCTGTTGTGGGTATTTTACCCGGATTTGCGCAGCGGCTGGGAATTACCCAGGGATTTGCCTCTTTCTTTGGGGGTACTTCACTGCTGATCATGGTAGGCGTTATCCTTGATTCCTTGCAACAAATTGAAACTCAGTTGCTCATGCGTCAGTATGACGGCCTGATGAAGAGCGGAAGGATCCAGGGACGTCAGTCTTCTGTTTCCAGCGCTGTGATATAGGATGCGACCATGGAACCAGGCCCTGCGATTGGCTGAAGCAATAATTTGATGAATAAACTTTTTATATATTAACCTGTTAGGTAATAAATGCCTAACAGGTTTTTTTAATAATTATGATTCACTATAAGACACCTGCTGAGATCGAGCTCATGCGTGATAGCGCGAGACTCGTCAGCAGAACACTCACTGAAGTTGCCAAGGTGCTGAAGCCCGGCATAACGACATTGGAGCTGGACAAGCTGATAGCCGAATTTATCCACGATAATGAAGCTGTGCCCTCCTTCCTGAATTACCGTGGATATCCCTTTTCCTCCTGTATCTCCGTCAATGACGTGGTAGTACATGGGTTTCCGAACACCCAGCCATTGCGGGAGGGAGATATTATCTCGGTCGATATCGGGGTGATCAAGAAGGGCTGGCATGGGGATCATGCGTATACATTCGCCATCGGCGACCCCGGGCCGGAGGTGGCGCAGTTGATCCGGGTAACGAAAGAGTCTTTATACAAAGGCATTGAAAAAGCGGTAGCCGGGGGCAGGGTAGGAGATATCGCCTACGCTATCCAGGAGTATACGGAAAGGAAATACGGCTATGGGGTAGTACGCGAGCTGGTAGGCCATGGGCTTGGGAAACATCTCCATGAGGAGCCACAGGTGCCCAATTATGGGCGTCGCGGGACCGGGGCAAAGTTAAAAGAAGGTCTCGTGCTGGCTATCGAGCCGATGATCAACCTTGGCAAAAGGGAAGTGTATACGGAGAGCGATGGCTGGACGGTGCGTACAAGTGATCACCAGCCCTCCGTGCATTTCGAGCACGATGTATGTGTCAGGCGCGGGCAGGCAGATATACTTTCGGATTATAGCATAATAGAGGCGGCAGAGCTGGCTAACCCACATTTGTTTACCGGGCGGGTGGCTGTCCTGCCTTCTTAGATTTTGAAGAAACTGAGGCCCCTCTGACGAGGGGTTTTTTTATTTGGGTATGGGAAAAAAATTGATTGTCATTGGCGGTGGCGCTGCGGGTATCTTTTGTGCTGTGAATGCGGCCAGGAAGGCTCGTGATCTGGAGGTGGTAGTACTGGAGAAGACCGGCAAGTTATTGAGTAAAGTAAAGGTGAGCGGCGGCGGCCGTTGTAATGTCACGCATGCTTGTTTTGATATCGCGGAGATGGCCAGGCGGTATCCGAGAGGAGGGCATTTTGTGCGGAAGGCCTTTCACCGGTGGTTTACACCCGATACAATTGAGTGGTTCCGGGAGCGGGGAGTGGAGTTGAAAACGGAAGAGGACGGGAGGATGTTTCCGGTGAGCGATAATTCGCAGACTATAATTGATTGTTTGATGAAGGAGGTGAATAGCTATGGTGTGGAGATCCGGTTTCATGCGGAGGTAAAGGTGGTGGAAACGGGCGCCCAATTTGTGGTGCGGTTGGCGGATGGCCGGACGCTTGCCGCTGATTATGTATGTGTAGCCTGTGGAGGATATGCTAAGTCGGAGTCATTCGACTGGATAAGGGGGATGGGGCATTCGATCGAGGAGCCAGTGCCTTCTCTGTTTACGTTTAATATGCCGGGGGATCCGATTACGAAATTGATGGGTGTAAGCATGCCGGAGGTGCAGGTAAAGATAGTGGGGAGTAAACTGGTAGAAAAGGGGCCGCTGCTGATAACGCATTGGGGGCTAAGTGGCCCGGTGGTGTTGCGGCTGTCTGCGTGGGGGGCCAGGGAGTTGGCGGCCGGTGCTTACCGGTTTGGCATCCAGGTTAACTGGATACCGGAATTAACGGAACAGGCGGCACGCGGGCGTTTTCAGGAATTAAGGTATGACCGGGCGGGGCAGGCGTTTAGTTCCAAGAACCCGTTTGGCCTTCCGCAGCGGCTGTGGGAGTATTTTTTATCCGCAGCCGGGGTAGCTGAAAGTATCCGTTGGGCCGATTTGCCGGCCCGGGAACAGAATAAGCTGATAAGCCTGCTTTGTGCCGGAAGCTTTGCCATACAGGGGAAAACGACCTTTAAAGAAGAATTTGTGACGGCGGGCGGGGTAAAGCTGTCGGAGGTGGACCCGGCTAGTTTTCAGAGCCGGAAAGTACCGGGACTCTTTTTTGCGGGAGAGACATTGGACGTGGATGGGATAACCGGAGGGTTTAACTTTCAGCATGCCTGGACAAGTGGTTGGGTGGCGGCGGATACAATCAGTAAAACCTTTGATTTATGAACCATATACCAACTAGTTTTGCGCCCCAGCTATTCCTGCGGGTGTTGGCGCCGGCGGTTGAATTTTATAAAAACGCCTTTGGGGTTACCGTGCTGCGGCTGATTAAGAATTCCGATGGGAGCATTCATGTGGCCGAATTGTCCCTGGGAGGGGCCATGTTCCACCTGCACGAGGAAATGCCAGGGTCTGATGAGCGGGCGGCCGAGAGCCTGAAAGGGACGACGGTGCTGCTGGGGGTTTTTACCGATGACCCGGATCCGTTGATGGCCAGGGCCTTGGCGGCGGGCGCCCGGGAGCTGAGCCCGATGCAGGATTATGACTATGGGTATCGCCAGGGGGTGATCGTTGATCCGTTTGGGCACCATTGGATGATCCAGAAGAAGATTTAGGCCCGGCGGCGGGTGGGGAGAGGGACCCGGTCGCGGCGGGGGAAATGTAGCTGATTTGCCCTTTTTTTCGTATATTTGCAGCCCGAATTAAAAACTTCGGGTTTTAATATGTCTGAAAATAATATTGTTAACTCAAACGCTGAATCACAGGAGACTCAGGAAGTGGCGACTGCTGCTCCCGAGGCTACAGCGACAAAAAAAGAACCTGTGTTTGTGCAGACTGCACATGATGATTTTGATTGGAGCATTGACAAACGCAATGTGGCTGTTTACACCAGGGAAGAAAAAGAAAAGTATGACAAGGTGTATGAGAACACATTCGTGGCTATCACTGACGGTGAACTGGTAAAGGGCCTGGTAGTAGGTCTGACCAAGACCGACGTGGTAGTGAACATCGGTTTCAAAAGCGATGGTCTGGTATCCCTGAACGAATTCCGCGACCTTGTCAACCTGCGTACGGGTGACGAAGTGGAAGTAATGGTTGTAGAGAAGGAAGACCGGGAAGGTCACCTGCACCTCAGCCGCAAGCAGGCCCGTATCACCCGCGCATGGGAAAAGATCGTGGAAGTCCACAAGACTGGCGAAGTGGTCACCGGTACGGTTACCAGCAAGACCAAGGGCGGCCTGATCGTCGACGTTTTCGGTATGGAGACATTCTTACCTGGCAGCCAAATCGACGTGAAGCCTGTTACCGACTACGATCAGTTTGTAGGAAAGACTATGGAGTTCAAGGTCGTAAAGATCAACGAAGCGATCAAGAATGCCGTCGTATCTCACAAGGCCCTTATCGAAAGCGATATCGAAGCACAGCGTGCAGAGATCATCAGCAAGCTGGAGAAAGGACAGGTATTGGAAGGTACGATCAAGAATATTACCGATTTCGGCGCCTTTATGGACCTTGGTGGTCTGGACGGCCTGCTGTATATCACCGATATCAGCTGGGGACGTATCAGCCATCCGAGCGAGGTGTTGAAGCTGGATCAGAAACTGCAGGTGGTGGTGTTGGATTTCGACGATGGCAAGAAACGTATCAGCCTGGGCCTGAAACAACTGACCCCTCATCCCTGGGATGTGTTGCCTGAAACCATCAAGGAAGGCGAGATTGTCAAAGGTAAAGTGGTTAACATCGAAGATTATGGTGCATTCCTGGAGATCATGCCGGGCGTAGAAGGTCTGGTTCACGTCAGTGAGATCACCTGGGCTAATACACCGATCAATGCCAAGGAATTCTTCAAGCTGGGCGACGAGCACCAGGCTAAGGTGGTCACCCTGGACAAGGATGCCCGCAAGATGAGCCTGTCCATCAAACAACTGAGCGAAGACCCCTGGAATACGATTGAAACGAAATTCCCGCAGGGCAGCCGTCACAACGGCCTGGTGAAGAATATCACTCCCTACGGTGTATTCGTGGAACTGGCTCCCGGCATCGGTGGTATGATCCATATCAGCGACCTGAGCTGGCTGAAACGCTTCAATCACCCGTCTGAATACACGAAGGTTGGTCAGCACATCGACGTGATGATCCTCGGTATTGATAAAGACAACCGTAAGCTGCAGCTCGGACACAAACAACTGGAAGAAGATCCCTGGAATGCGCTGGAAGAGACTTTTTCTGTTGGTTCCGTGCATGAAGGCCTCGTTATCCGCAAGGACGACAAGGGTGCTATTGTGCAACTGCCTTATGGACTGGAAGGCTTCGCCCCCAACCGTCACCTTAACAAGGAAGATGGCAAGCAGGTACAGGCTGATGAAACGGCACAGTTCATGGTGATCGAGTTCGATCGCAATGAAAAACGTATCGTATTGTCTCATACCCGTCTTTGGGAGCAGGTGAAGACCGAAGAGAAACAAGCTGCCCAGAAGGAAGCAAGGGCTGATGCTGACAAGACACGCAAAGCTGTCAAGAATATCCAGCAGAAAGTTGAAAAACCAACACTGGGTGATCTGGGCGCTTTAGCCTCTATCAAGGAAAAGCTGAAGCAGGAAGAGAAGGATCAGAATGCTGGTGAAGGTACGGCACAGTAAATTTTAGCATGAATGCTTAAAATATAAGGCTCCGGGCGACCGGGGCCTTTTTTATTTAGGGTTTTCAAACTTGATATCGCAAATTGCGAGGTCAAGTTTAGTCATATGGACAGGCTAGTTTTGTTCGTCTTTTCGTCGGAACCCGATGCGGGGTCGGTTGGTCTGCTCCGGAGGGGTAAGGAGTTGTTTGAGATATTTAAATACAACCTGTATGTCTTCTGTATTTAAGTGTCGCAATTTGTGAAGCTAAACAATAAAATTATTCAATTGGATAGCTAAAACTGGTGGAACTTTTGCACATCAGTAAAGGGGTGAAACAGAGCAGGGGGCAAATGGAGGGGATGGAATATCAAGTTTCTTAGAGTTTGGTTATTTATTCAGCGCGTTGAGCTGTTCGTCACCGAATTCGAGCAGGGAGCCTAGCTTGAGGTCGGCGGCGCCCCATTTGGGCAGGGCGGCCTGGTCCTGTACGGGGATGGCGACGCATTTCATACGGGCGGCTTTGGCGGCGATGAGACCGTTGAAGGAATCTTCGAAGGCCAGGCATTCCAGGGGATTGGCGTTCAACTGGGCAATGCAATCCATGTAGACCTGGGGATGGGGCTTGCCGTAGGGCAGGTGTTCGGCTGAGGCAACGGTTTTGAAGCAGGAGGCGATGTTCAGCTTGTCGACAACGACCTGCACCAGGGATAGAGGCGAGGAAGTCGCCAGGCCGATATGAAATTGTTTGGCTTTGAAATAATCGAGTACTTCATGGACTCCCGGGAGGGGAGCGGCCTTTGTTTTTATCTTTTCTATAACATTCTTGTGCAGGGCTGCTTCGGCGGCGGGTATTGTTTCCTTACCGATGCCGAAGTGGGTGAACCAGTAATCCAGCCATTCCCGTGTACGAAGACCGGTTGTATGGTGGTATTGCACCGGCGTCAGTGTGACATTGAACTGGAGTAAGGTTTCCATACCGGCTTCCTGCCAGTAGGGTTCGGAATCAATGAGCAGGCCATCCATGTCGAAAATAACTGTATTGAGTTGCATAGGGGGGCAAAGTTAGTGAGATGTGTTGATTCTCTCAACCAAAACTGGACAGATTCCAAATTATGGGAATTGCGGCAAAAAATTATTTGTTGACAATTTTTTGCCGCAATTCTTTCCGTACATTCGAAGCGGCGAAGCAGATCAGAGGTCTGCGACACAATAAAAAGTATGTGATGAGTTCACTGAGAGAACGATTGAAGCGCTTTCGCTTTGTACGGAAGCTGATCTACGCCATCGTAGGGGTAGTTTCTTACCCCGGCCTGACAATTGTAAACCGCTTGAAGATCAGCGGCACGGAATATCTGCGTAAACTGCCAAAAGGCAATGTTCTTTTTGTCAGTAATCATCAGACCTATTTTGCAGACGTCATTACCTTTCTTCATATTTTCTGTGCGGTCAAGTGGGGGAAGAAGAATCGTCTCGGGCTACCTTATTATCTGCTGAATCCTTTTACCAATGTGTATTATGTAGCAGCAGAGGAGACGATGAAGGCTTCGTGGGTAAGCCGTCTTTTCACCATGGCGGGCGCCCTGACGGTAAAGCGAACCTGGAATAGCGGGAGTGCGGAAGTAAGGCGGGGCCTGGACCCTTCGGATACCCGCAAAATATTCCGGGCATTGGAAAACAGCTGGGTGATAACGTTTCCCCAGGGGACGACCAAGGCTTTTGCTCCGGGCAGGAAAGGGACGGCCCATATCATCAAACAGAACAAACCTATCGTTGTGCCGGTGGTCATCGGTGGATTCTGGCGGGCTTTTGATAAAAAGGGATTGAAGTTTAAGAAGAAGGGGGTGCAGCTTTCGGTGACTTTTAAAGAGCCGCTGGATATCGATTATGATGCGCCGGCGGAACAGATATTAGAGCAGGTGATGGACGCGATCGAGCAGAGTAAGAAGTTTATGATGCAGGGTGCTCATCACAAACAACCCGGGGGGATGTTGCCCGGAAAAAGCCGAATAGACTTGTTGCACTAAAAGGGTGCGACGCAAGGATGTTGAATAGTGAACGGATGCCCGACCCCAAATTATTCTTTCATAAAGAAAGCTTTTAATTCGTCTGCGTCTTCGGGTTTCATTTTGCCGCCGAGGATGAGGCGCAGCTGTCTTCTGCGGAGGGCCCCTTCATACATTCTTTTTTCTTCTTCTGTCTCAGCGACGAGCTCGGGGACGAGGCGGGGGCGGCGGTTGGGGTCCAGGGCTACAAAGGTATAATAGGCTTCGTTGCTTTTGTATTTGTATTGTTGTGTATGGTCTTCTCCCCAGACTTTCATGTGGACTTCCATGGAACTGTTGAAGGCGCGGCTGACTTTGGCTTCAATGTGTACGACGTTGCCGAGCTTGATAGGGTTTTCGAAAGAAATATTGTCGACAGAGGCGGTGACTACGGGGGCATTACAGTGTTTGCCGGCGGAAAGGGCAGCGGCGATGTCCATCCAGTACATGAGCCGGCCCCCCATGAGGTTACCGAAGACGTTGGTATCATTGGGTAGGACCAGTTCTGTCATGATGATGAGAGATTCTTTGGCCGTCTTAGCTTTAATTTGCATACTGCAAATATAACCACATGAAAGGATATATCACTGTCCTACCGGTATTCGGGCTGTCCACGGGATGGCAGGGGGGTTGGGCGCAAAGCGGCCGGCGGCCGAATACTACCGGTTTACCCCGGAGCAGAAAAAGCCGTTTTACGATTATTACGAGAACAAGGTCAGCCGGGAATTCGATAGGCGGAAGGATACGGGGGAGGCCCTCGTGCGCTGGAGATATCAGCGTTACATAAGGGATTATTTGTCCGTGGCACGCAGCCTGGACAGGAATATCGGCCGACTGCAGCAGTATCTGGACGAAAAAGGATTGACGGACAATACCGTGGTGATCTATGCTTCGGACCAGGGATTTTATCTGGGGGAGCATGGCTGGTTTGACAAGCGGTGGATCTATGAGGAGTCACTCAGGACGCCGTTCGTTATGCGATATCCGGGAGTTATCACACCGGGCACCAGGGTTTCGGCTATCACCCTCAATGTCGACTGGGCGCCTACGATACTGGATATCGCGGGGGTTAAGGCGCCGGCGGATATACAGGGCATGTCTTTTTTGCCGCTGGTGGATAGGAGGAGTGGCTCATCGGCAAAGGCTGCATCCGCTGCGGCATGGAGGAAGGCCATGTATTATCACTATTATGAGTATCCTCAGCCGCATCATGTTTATCCGCATTTTGGGGTGCGGACGGAGAGGTATGTCTTGGTGCGTTTTTATGGGCCGGCGGATTTTTGGGAATTGTATGATCTGGATAGGGATCCACATAAGCTGAAGAATCTTTATGGGGATGCGGGGTATGGGAAAGTGACGGGAGAGTTGAAGGTGCAGTTGAAGCAATTGATCGGGCAGTATGATGATAAGGAGGCGTTGGGGATATTGGAGAAGGATGGGATGTAGGTTTAAAAATATTTTTATTTCCTCTTTGGGGTTCTTTCCTTCTTCGGTAATTCATGTTTGGCAATAAAGGCACGAGCCCTTTCCACTTTTTTAATAATAAAAGGAGATTTACTGAAGTCCGGTATATTGGGATCAACGGTAATTACAGGTTCTTGTTTTTTATGTGCTGTATTGCGCATGTGAAGTCAAATTTACGATTTTATTTTTTAGCGATCAAGAAGGCTTCATAATTCCTGCCTTGATATAATCGGGTCCTTGCCAAAGTACTGCCTTCCACGAATATTCTGGCATCACCTTCACTGAAGAACAAGTATGTATGATAGTCAGCATCTGCGGTAACAGGGTATTTTGGATATTTCATAACGGCAGTATGGAACTGCAAAGTTAGAAATTAGCAGAGTCATTATTTTTTGAAATATGAGTAAGTGAGTAGTTATAAATGGGAGGTAGACTTAAAAATATTTTTATTTCCATATTAAGTATTGCATATTTTTGTAGCCTCTTCTTTGCTTAGTTTCCAACAATTATGGTAGCACTACAAATTCCGGCGGTATCTCTGCCTGGGGTTTAATTTATTTAATAGTGCTTTCCTATGAGGAGGAAGAACGATATTCTTTGGAAGGGAATGTTAGAGGGGGTTTTTTTGAAATGAGGCTTGATTTGTTAACAGGTAAAACGAATACCATGGGTCTTCATGAACAAATAACGGAAATGAGAGTGAAGGAGGTCGAAGAAAAGACTAGCCGTCTTTTTGTAAAAAATCTTCTAAAAGAATCTGATTTTTCTTTGGAGAAGATCGCGTCGCTCGCGAATGTTTCTTTAGAATTTGTAAAGAAGGTAAAGGCGCGAATACGTCGTTAGAATGTAATGCGTACAAAAACTCATTATAGAATGACCGTTCAATCATATTGAGCGGTTTTTTGTTTTTGAGGAAAGGGTGTGGACACGACGAGGCGGAACACATGGGTGAGGGGGAAATATTGATTGAGAAAATGCTAGATGGTGATCTTTTCAAACTGTTGAAGAAATGCTTCATCTGCATCGGCGCCGAGGCCGGGGGTATCGGGTATTTCGAGGAAATAACCTTTGTAGCGTACGCCGCCGGTGACGGGGTCGGTTTTGTGGCCTAACATACAGGTGTCCATGTCATGGAATACGATATTGTCGTGCGCGAGGGCGAAATGGGCAAAGGCGGTAAGAGCGACGCGGCTTTCCAGCATGCCGCCCATCATACAGGGAATGTTGTGCTGTTCGCAAATAGTATTGATGCGGGTTGCTTCGAGGATACCACCTGATTTGGCGAATTTGATGTTGACGTAGTCGCAGGCTTCTGCGGTGATGAGGCGAAGGGCGTCGTGGTGGTTGAAGACGCTTTCGTCGGCCATTAGTTTTATTGGGACGCTTTGGCGTAGTTCGGGCAGGCGGGGATCGTTGTAGGTACGCATAGGCTGCTCACAGAACTGGACGTTGAGAGAAGCCATTTGCTGCAGGACTTCGCGGGCGGTGTCAAAGTCCCAGCCCTGGTTGGCGTCTAAACGCAGGATAATCTCTTCTCCAACGGCGGCACGGATCTGTCGAACACGCTGTATGTCCTCCGGGCCTTTTCTGCCCAGCTTGATCTTGATCATACGGACCCCATCGGCTTTGAATTGGATGGCTTTCTTCGCCATGTTCTCCGGGCTGTCGATGCCGATGGTGAGGTCGGTTTCGATGTCCTTTTTCTTTCCTCCTAAGAATTTATATAGGGGTTGGCCTGCTGTTTTGGCGGCGAGATCATGGAGCGCCATGTCGAAGGCGCTTTTGATGGTGGCATTGAAGGCGGTGAAATCGTGCAGATCCTGCATACGGGCTTCGAGGGCCAGGGCGTCTTTACCTTTCCAGAGGGCTGCGAAATCCTTTGCCATTTCGAAGCAGGTGGCCTGTGTCTCACCGACGATCATAGGAAAAGCTGAGCATTCGCCGACACCGTAATACCCGGCGTCCGTGTGCACGCGGATCAGGATATTCTGTGCGTAGTGCATGGTGCCGGTGGAGATAGTGAAGGGAAACATGGGGATGCTGAACTTATAGATGTCGGTGTGGAGGATGGTCATGGTGCTCATTTGTTGCCGATGGCCGGTTATGGCCGGCTGGCGGGCAAAGATAGGGTTTAGGGGGAAACGATGGAAATAGAGAGCCTTGAGTGGGATTTACTCCTTAAATTGCCGCCCAAATCAAGGTCTGATAGTTATGAATACAGAGCCGGCCCCTGTCTCGTTCGAGAATACCGAAAATGCGTTTGAGTATAAGTCTGACAAGGAATTAAAGAAAGCCGCCTTTCTGTTTTCCAGTATGGGTTATTCCCCGCTGGTCAAGCTGGGTACCCGCCTGACTCCCTGGATGATCCGGTCGGGGATGCCGGTGAAGGGGTTGATCCGGGATACAATCTTTGCGCAGTTTGTAGGTGGGGAAACGCTGGAGGAGACGGCGGCCAACTGGGCCAGTACCATGTGCAGGTGATACTCGATTATGGAGTGGAGGGGGGAGACGAAGGGGAAGAGGGTTTTGACCATGCCCGGGCAGAGTTCATCCGGGTGATCGATTATGCCGCCACCCAACCCAATATCCCTTTTATGAGTATAAAAGTGACGGGTTTTGCGCGTTTTGGGTTGTTGGAGAAGCTGGATGAATCCATGGAAAATTATTCCGGCAGCCTGATGAAACGTTATACGCGGGCTTTGGAAGCGCTGACGCAAGCCGAGCGGGAGGAATGGCAGCGGGTAAGTCAGCGCATGCAACAGATATGCCGGACTGCGGCAGACAGGAAGGTCGGGGTACTGGTCGATGCGGAAGAGACCTGGATACAGGACCCGGTGGATGTACTGACGATCCTGATGATGGAGCAGTTTAACAAGGGTCGGGCGGTAGTTTATAATACAATACAACATTACCGGTCAGACCGGTTGAGCTTTCTGAAGGATTCCTATGAGGCGGCGAGACAGCGGGATTTTATCCTGGGAGCGAAACTGGTGCGGGGTGCTTATATGGAGAAAGAGCGTAAGCGGGCGCAGGAGATGGGATATGATTCGCCTATCCAGCCGGATAAAGAAGCAACCGACCTGGATTATAACGAGGGGGTGCTTTTTTGTATAGAGCACCTGGACCGGATAGCATTGATAGTAGCCTCCCATAATGAATACAGCAATTTGTACGCTGTAGAGCTGTTGCAACGCAGGGGGCTGCCGCTGGATCATCCGCATATTCATTTTTCCCAGCTCTATGGAATGAGTGATAACATTACGTTCAACCTGGCGAAGGCCGGTTGTCCGGTGAGTAAGTATCTTCCGTTCGGTCCTATCCGGGATGTGGTTCCCTATCTCATGCGCCGGGCGCAGGAGAATAGTTCGATGTCCGGTCAGACGGGCCGGGAATTGGGCCTGATACGGAAAGAAATGAAGCGGAGGGGGATATGAATTTGACAGTTGATTTGGTAAATACGGAAAATTAGTTAAAATTTGCAGTCCCAATATGGAAGGGGATTAGCTGATAGGGATCGTTAGCTCAGTTGGTTAGAGTACTTCCTTGACATGGAAGGGGTCACCGGTTCGAATCCTGTACGATCCACAAGGCCGCATAATTAATTGAATATCAATTTGTTATGCGGTTTTTTTATGGATCACCTGCGGATCGGCAATCTCATTTTGTTTATCGTAACTATTTCCTAATCAGATAAATAGACTAGTGCTATTAGTTATATAGGAGGAAAATTCGGTGGCCAATTCAGGTGCCTTTTTGCAGGTCTTTTACGCAACCAAATAGGGGTTACAAGTTGCACTTAATTCAATGCAATTATCGAATTACTTTCTAAACCTTACTCTGTTTCTTTAGGTGTGGAGGTATCCTGTTTACATCAAGCGAGTAAGTAATAAAGGCGGCAATTGAAAATCCTATGTCTCTACTTTCCTTTCTTCACCTTCATTTTTTTGGCTTCGCGCCAAACAATGTCCAAAAGTTTATCTCGATCTACTTCAAGGAACTCTGCAATCTTGTTGATCTCGCGCATGGTCCAAAGATCAGGTTCATTTATAATCCTTGTTAATCTGGATGGTGCCATGTGAATTAACCTTGCCGTTTCTGTTTTTTTGATAATATCGAACAGTTCAACAAGACTTGATACCTGATTGGCAAGAATTAGCTTCTTTGCAACAGAATATCGGGAATGTTTTGGCATCTCGCAAAGAAATAAGGACTACACTGAATAACCATCAAACAAACACGTAGTGTGTTTAATATATTCACTATATGTGTATAAATAATACACCATAGATGTAACTTATTTGCAATAAACATTTATCTTAGAATTCTAATAGGATACGTTTAATGGAATAAGGACTTGATTAGCGCACAAGGGCTCCAACTCTTGCTCCGGGACGTTTTTACCTACTATAATTTTGCCTCATGAGACCTGGCCTACCTAGGCTAAAGAGTGGTTTTTATCCCTCTGCTTGGAATTTTTTATCCTCAACAAGTCACACATAAGCAATTCATCTACTACTCTGCTTCTTTAAGCATGGAGGCCTCTGTATTACCACCAAAAGAATAAGTAATAAGGACGACAATTGAAATCTACTTAATCTTTAAAAAGTAAACTTCATGCAGGTAAACCAGAAGCTCTCCATTCTTTTTTATTTAAAAAGAAGAAAAGCAACTAAGAGCGGCATGAACCCTATCTACGTCAGAGTAACAATAGATGGATTGCAGGCGGAAATTTCACTTGGTTGCAAAATTTTGGCTTGCCAGTGGGACAATACTAATAAAAAACTGATCTCAGAAGATGATAATGCTAAAATGATCAATAAAAAGATAGGTCAGGCGAAAACAGATATTGAAAGGCATTTTGACTTGATCCATGCAAAACAAATGATTGCAACCCCCAGGCTGGTATTGGATTCTTATAAATCACCAGTAAAGGGCGAAAAGTTGCGCCAAGACAGGATAGAGAGTCTTGCCTTAAGCGAGCGATTAGACGAAATAATGGCTGAGTACGTTGACTATGGTAATAGATATGAGATCGTTCATGAGAGGGGGCCAGATCCAACCCCGTTGAGGATGGAATTACTTGCCATCGAGAAAAAGCGTATTTGTCGAAAGATAGAGGAATTCAGGAAAACCACCCGAAGAGTTTTTGGTGACAGTGATAGAGAAAAAACGCTTGTATTGGCTTTGAATGAGTATTTGCTCGACTTGTTGTTGCAATGTTCAACAGGTAGTCGATCCTTTCATACACTTGAAAAACTCATGTGTCGCAAGCGCAAATACCTGGAATATATCAGGTACGAATACAAAGACGCGGATATCCCTTTACAGAAACTTGACCATGCATTTCTTAAAAATTTGTATCATTTTTTAATGTCCAGGGGAGGTGTCGCTCATAATACTGCTACAAAGTATCTTCAGATCGTTAAGGGAATTGTTAATCGAGCTGTAGCATTAAGATGGGTCGAAGCCAATCCTTTTGTCTTGTATAAATGCACATGCCAGGATGTGCGCCATGATTGGCTCGATATGAAACAGTTTGAATCACTGTTGAATTACGAGTTCGCCGATAAAAAATTAAATATAATCAGGGATATTTTTGTTTTTGCAAGTTTTACAGGATTAGCTTACAGAGAATTGTATACGTTAAAACAAAGTGATATTGCATACGGTGAAAATGGGAAGTTGTGGGTTGTGAAAAATAGACAGAAAACGGGCGGAGACGAGTCTGTTCCGTTGCTGCCCATTCCCATTCAACCACTGGAGAAATATAAAAATAACCCTGCTTGCCAAGTCAGCCGAAAATTGCTTCCCGTGCCGACTATTCAGGAATTCAACAGATGCTTGAAATTGATCGCATCTGAGCTTGATATTACCATCAACTTAAGAACCCACAAAGCCAGGTTCTTCTTTGCCAATGAAATTACCTATAATAATGGGGTGCCGTTAAAAACGGTCAGCCGTCTGTTGGGTCAGAAAAATGTTAAGACGACAGAAACGTACGTTAAAGCCAATAAAAGGAATATTTCTGAGAATATGGATATGGTGGAACAGAAATTATTTGATGCAACCGGAAATTTAAAGAACGGGACAATAGGAAGTAATGCGGGTGCAAAAGTAATTAATTTTCGATTGGATCGTACTTGAGCAATTAGGAGGAACACACGAGGCACAGTCAACGATTGATTTATCCGCAAAAAGAACTGGGTACAAGCTGCTTTCGTTTATGCAGACGGCGAGGGTGATGATAACTGTATTTTTTGGCATACGTGTGATAAGGTAATGGCATCCGAAATTTAATAGATATGATTGTTTCCTGCAGGAGGGGCGGGGTATCCATCTAGATGATATAACTTAGAGACCCCCAGTAATAGAAATTGGAGTGATCGATATCCCTGTTCTGGATTCGATCTAAAACCTCTTGATTTTTGATGTATGTCGATAGATGTTCCAGGGCGCTCGGTTTTCCTTCTCTAAATTTGACAACAGCGTCGTGGTGGGCCCTCGCGTAATCTCTACCGGATGTAAGATAGGAGGCGACTAATAGTCCAAGGATAAGGCCAAGGATATCTTCGATCGGCCAATGATGGCTCATGACAGATTGCCTTTTTCCTACAGCGCTCGCGGCAATCCCTATCGAAGCGGGGTTGTTCGACAGAGCGGAGTTGGCGCCATCGCAGGCATCGATGATCAGCAAACGTCTTCCCGCGTGCGTCAATGGCGCACTTATCAGTTCGTCAATCGACACGGAGATCTCGTTTCCGAGATCTAAATAGGCCAGGTGCGCCGATTGATGATTGAATTGACCATGGCCCAGAATCCAAACCAAATCATAGTCTGACTTGCTATAGTGCATGAGGAAATCGTCTTTGGTTGATTCCCAGCAATTTGCAAATGTGACTTCGCAGGCATCCAATCGAAATATCTCCTCCAGGCCCAGGCGCTCGTACTCTGCCATTTGAGTAAATCCCTGCCAGATAAAAATTTTACGTATTTTATTAGCGGGCAGCGGATCGTAGAAGCTGTGGATTAACGGGATGGTAGTTCCGGTGTCGACTGTTAAAATGCTTTGTAGTGGTAATTGTGCACCAAAAAGCAGATAGTAACCGTTGAATTTGCTTATTTCAAAGCGTTGGCCCAGATTGTTGGTTCTAAATAAATTACGTAGTCCCAGTTCGTATGCTCGGGCATCATCTGGGTCTGGCACACCTTGCCGAATGGACAATTTCGGAATAAAAGACATGTCGTCGTGTCTGGTAAAGCTGGTTCCCAGAAATGCGTTTTGCAAGTGAAGGAGTTCGGAGATTAATGTGTTTGAGTCTACAGAAGCGACGAATACGCTTTCCTCGGCGGAATAAAGAGTGCCTTCATCGAGACCCGGTGCGATATACAAATTCTGTGGCGCGATTAATTGCTTCTCGTCAATTCCAAAATAGGCACCATAGAGACGATTGGTTAAACGCACTTGACCGTTGGATAACAGCGTGCTGATCATGTGATTTAGGATGGTAAATAGAGTGCTTTGAATGTGATTGAACAGGCTACCATGAAAGGATCGTTGAGTATCTGCGTATTGTTTTATCGTAGAAATGATTTCCTCGAAATGGAAGATGATGTCGTCTATGTTATTTTCCCACCGATTGGCCATGATCTGAAACTTTTCGTGGGGATGCAGTAAATGGGAGTATGATGAAATAACCTCCTGGCTCCATTGATCCCGGGTGAGGCTGGTTTCATTAACAAGCAGGCAACTGAAATGGAATGCGATTAATTTTTTTACTTCGGTATCGGGAGAGGAAGCGTGGATCGCAACCATTGCCTGTTGGATTTGCTTATTTTCCGGCGCATATTGGAAATTAAAGCACCAAGTAGACATTTGAGAAAGCGCCATGGCATAATCGATCGATCTCTGGTTTTTGGCGCGGGTAATAAACCAGGGAAGCAAATTGTTCAGATAATATTCCGATAATTCTTTGTTTCCGCCTGTATGTCGCGAGTAGTAAAAAAGGTCATGGACCCAACCTGATAGCACAAGATCAATAGTTTCGATTGCAAATGGATGGTTGTAGTTTATAAACCGAAGGGGTAAACCTGGCGAATACGTTCTTTCGATTGACGAGCTTATTTCTTCGGAAAGAGAGTTGGCGATCCAGTCATAACAATGGTTAAAATATTTATTTCGAGAGAAATAGGATAAAATAACGCTGCAAGCGGCGAATCGAAGGTAGTCGAGCAAAATATCGGCCCCTGTCGACTGGGCCTTTAAACTGAGCAAATCCGTTGAAAATGCGGAGGTCTTTGCGGATAGCAAATCCATATTCCCGGCAGCGTTTTCCAATTCTGTTTGAAAATGATCAAAAATGATTGCCGGAAAGTGGGCAAGTCGAACTTCACATTGAAATTTCCAGATTGGGTGCGACTTATCGAATGAAGTCTCAAAAAAAGAGGGGAAGGCGGCTTTTATCGTCATAGATTCTTCAGATGAACTTTGGCGGGGTAGTCTAGCCTACCGAGTCTGATAATTGTTGGCATGCGAAGGTAAAAAATTGAAATTACGCTTTACTTGTGCGCGCCGCACCATGAAACTTCCTTTTTTCGGTAGTTAATTGACGATTTAGACGCCCCATTTTGGTCGGGCGCACATTGAATCCTGTTATTGAATGAAACTTTTTCATATATTGACGAAACATTAAATTGTCGCGGACCAGAACAACTCGGACCAACGACACTGATCATATCATGCCCAAATCTATCCTTGAATTGGAGGGGTATCCACCGGACACAATCAACAGCATCCGGAATTTTCAGTTGCTGGACTTCGGGACCAACCGGGGAGCCGAAAACGCAAGGCCATTTCGGGAATGGGGCACGGATACGGAATCAGTCAAAGATATGGAGGCATTTACATCCATACATCTTATTCCGACCGATCAGAAACTTTGGTTGGAACAGCGATTCCCCGAATTCATTGAAGCAAGGGGAACAATGATCCTGGACAAGTTGTTGAAATATGTCAGATAGCAGAGCAAAACCTCGATTGTAGCTTGCCTGCAACTGTTGCGGCAAATAACGAAGGGGATTTAGTGTCATTGCTTCACATTTTGTCGGCGGTTGAGTATATTTGGAAATGAACCAATACGAAATAGATTCGGCAAAAAAGCTTGATGTTGTCTTGGGTTTAATCATAAAGCTGGGAAAAGGTGGAATCGAATTTGACACCATCCTACCGAGGGTAAAACCCGCAATTATAGATGGAGATGAGCTAAAGGGTATTCTAATTCAGTTGCAAAAAGATGATATTCTAAGTCAAGAGACGCGAATGGTTAACGTGGCGACAAATCGAAACGACCCTGGCCGAAAAGTGGAAAAAACTTACTATTCTCTTACGCCTGCAGGAAAGAATTTTTTCCGAATCAGCAGTTATCTAAAAAAGCTGATGCATGAAAACGACAGAGGGGCTACCATGACAGAATTAGAAAAAAGTCAAATAGTTAAGGCTATCAAAGCGGAAGTGAAAATAGCCGGTTCGGCAAGAGTAGGGTACCATGCCGAACAAATATTGGGACAAAATCCTATTCCGCACAATATTAAAAGTAAACTTGAAGGCACAATAACCCGCTCGACAAAATACGTAAGTGTAGTCCACCCTAATTTTCCAGATGACTACGAAATTAAGGTAAAGGCGAGAAGTTGGGCTGAACGGAATCCATATCTGCACGCAATAGTGATTGCACTCATAGGAGCAGCAATTTCTCAGGCCATAACCTTAACAGTTGAAAAATCAAAGTCTCAAGAACGCCTGCAATTGGAGCACCAGCAAGATTTGCGCTTAGCTAATCTATCGGACTCATTAGCAAATCTTCAAACGCAAATAAAGAATTCCGTCAGAAAAGTAAAATCGCCATGAATCTTAAATTCAAACGATGGCAAATCGTTACGCTTATTGCCATTATACTCTTAGTCTTTCTCAATCCTTCCCCTTCTGATTTTGCAGAATATCTAGGGCATCCAAGAACTAGCTATAACTACGGGCACCCCCACAGATCGGTAAACTTCCTTATTTGCTCTATTTACAACTATGACGACAAGTCTTATTGGGGAATAGTTAAAAATTTTATCCCAATAAATAAACTACGAGAACCAAATGTCCAACGATTTGATTCCGCTCCGACAACTCCCAAACCACTAATTCCAATAGAAACATTAAAATTGCCGCCTACTCAAAGACAACAACTAGATACCATTGTAATGCGTATGCACAACAACTATGCAACCGATCGAGAAATAAAATCTGCAGTAAATAATTTCAAAAGGAAACATGGACTCGTAGTCGTTGATTCTGTTTCATCCCTCGATGCATATTATTCGCTTATCAAAGAAGAAGGAGCTGATGTTCCAACAACACTTGCCTCCTTTAGGCGAACCTTAAGCAATGATAGTCTATCCAGGATGTATTATAATTATTTGCAGTCGAATGGCTTTGATATTCCACGCACCTACGATGTATTTAAGGAATTACTGAAAATGTAAAATCCCTCTTACTTGACATACTTACGCAGCCTATATAGCCTATTTTCTAAGATAGCAAAATTGACTGTAGTGCTTTCCAGTAAAGGATTTTAGGCTGCCTGCTCCGTATCGGGTCAATTTTTTTAAAGATACCGTAAACCACTTATATACAATAATTTACGCCTATTTGACAAGAATGCTATTTTTATTATTAACTTTATCCCGAAAATCAACTAAATGCATCAGGAACCCATGCACCTATCTACAGCTGACCAGTCAGATACTAGGGACCAATCAGTCCCTGTTATTATCGACGTCTCCGAAGTTGACAACGCCGTTTTAAAGCGACTGATTAGCGAGATATCTGTGGAAAAGGAAAATACATTACACGCTTACAATCGGACGCATAACAGACACAATCGAGGGAGATGACGGTACATGAAGCCTGAAATTGACACCATTCTTTTAAAGGTTGCCAGTCGGTGCAATATCAATTGTAGCTATTGCTATGTCTTCAACATGGGGGATGACAACTGGTCCCGACTTCAAAAAAGAATATCAACTGAGACCATCGATGCTTTCTCTGCGTCATTAAAACGTCTCGCAACATACCAAGATTCCATTTTCAGCATCGTCTTACATGGGGGCGAACCTTTGCTGCTGGGTCCCCAAGGACTCGAATACCTGTTACGCAGTCTGCGGAAGGCCGTTTCCCCTGATTACCCCATCGGCATACAAACCAACGGTATATTACTCACCCAGGAAATTCTTGATATCTGTTCGGTCTACCGGGCCACGGTGGCCGTCAGCCTGGATGGACCCCGGGAAACACATGACCGTTATCGGTTGGATAAATCCGGGAAGGGGACTTTTGACAGGGTCCTTCGCAGCATAACCTTGCTCCAGGCACATCCAGACCACCATTTTTTGGATACCGGTTTGTTAGCCGTCATCGATCCTACCTCAAACCCTGCTGAGGTGTATTCTTTTTTCAAAGGATTACACACGCCCAGCGTTGACTTTATCTATAGAGACGGCAACCATGACCGGTTGCCGGATGGGAAAAAATCCCTTTCCTCTGTTGAATATGGCGCGTGGATGGCCGGGTTGCTCGACGCCTATCTTTTTGACCCCGATCCGCTGCCCATCAGAGTGCTGGATGATATGATGAAAGTCATGTTGGGGGGATTGGTAAGCAAGGAAGGGGTAGGCGTGACTGATTTCGGCATCTTGGTGGTAGATACGGACGGCACTATCATGAAAAATGATACCCTCAAAAGCAGTTTTAACGGGGCGGATAGATTTTCCCGCTTGGCGAATATCAAGGATGAATGTCTAGTGGAATTTATCCAATCTCCGGATTATCTCGCTTACAAAGCCATGCAGAGGCCAACGTCCGATACCTGTATGCGCTGTCCAGACCTTCATTTATGCGGGGGAGGAATGATCCTACACCGCTGGAGCCAAAAAGAAGGGTTTGATAATCCATCTGTTTACTGTGCCGATCAGCGGCACCTAATTGAAAAAATGAGATATTCAATTCTAAAGTTGGTAACGCATGATCGCCAGCGCTAATGCTATCAATCTGACGGGGGCGCAAATTGGCAATGTGCCATTCCCTCATTTCAGCGCATCTTCGGTACTGACCGATAGCCTGGAAACCCGGCTGTATACCTGGCTGCAACAATATGACCAATGGTCGTTAACCGAAATGGATTTCTATACCCAATTTGAATTCAGTCTTTTTAATGTGACCCTTCCGGCTGAACTGGCACCTCTTCTATCCGAAGGGACTATCCGGGCCATATCTACTTTTTTCCAAAATAATTTTGACGTAGGACCGGTTGACCTAGTAGGTGCAACCGTACATAAACTAACGGACGGTCAACGCATCGGTATCCACAATGATTACATTGGTCCGGAGGAAACACACCGGCTGATTATTCAGTTAAACCCGTATTGGGAAGACTCAAAAGGGGGCTTTCTCCTGCTTTTTGGTTCAGACGATAGCCTGGACGTCTCGAAGATCGTCAGACCCATCAACAACACGGCTTTTGGCTTTGCCATCTCCACCCATTCCTACCATGCTGTATCTACAGTCCGTGATTTCTCCCGATATACGCTCGTGTACACATTGAAAGAGCAGAGCTAATGTCTTTAACGCAAACCATATTCGAGTTTTTACAGGCCCCTTATCCCCTCTGGGAAAATCATCTCACCAGGTTGCTGGTAGAAACAAGCCGGCCGAAAGAAGCGAACCCGGAAGACGCTCCTGCAGGTCAGTGGCTGATAATAGCCGACCTGGAAGCGGGTTCGACCTACCTATCGGTCCCTTCCCCGACAGATCTTGCATTTTATGAGAAGAATGGGCTCGTGCCCCAATCCGCCGTTGACTTATTAGATGGCATGGCAGCCGAAAAGATCCGGGACGCCTTGAAGGTGCTGGCATGGGAAGAACCGGTAGAAAGGTGCATCATCCAACTGGTCCGCTCTATCCATGTAGTAGGTTCCCCGGACGACGAAATTGACGTCAGTTACAGTCACCCCGACTGGGTGTCTACCATCTTCGTGTCTATTTGCCGGGACAATAGCTTATTGAGCCAATTGAGGGTAGCCGAATCCATTTTACACGAAGCAATGCACCTTAAACTATCGTTGATCGAGAGCATGGTGCCTATTACGAAACCCTTTACGGGAAATTGCTACTTTTCACCCTGGCGAGAGGAAGGCAGACCCGCCCAGGGAATTGTCCACGGGTTGTTTGTGTTTCGCGCCATACTGGAGTTCTTCCGGCTGATAAAAGGTAGCATGGATCAAACGGAAGGGCTCGAACACCTGTTCTGGCGGGAACAGCAGATCCTCAGCGAGATGGAGTTATTGAAGAATTTTGAGGCCTGCCCGGACCTCACGCCAGCGGGTGCCATCCTGACAGCAAGTCTATTGCCATCGAGCTGAACTCGGCAGAAGGTTGGGTTGCTTCTCTCAACTCCTGTATGATGGCTGTCATGGCTGGGAGGGCCAGGTCCATTCCGGCAGCAACCGCTGCATCCACAAGTTCTTTCATGGATTTCAATTTCTTAAACAGTGCCCGCCTGGCTTCTTCAAAATGAGCATGGCGCAACTTCAGAAGTTTAACATTCAAGGTCCCTCTCTCGGTAACCCCGTATGGCTCGTCCGCATGGAATTGTATGTGAACACGCGGATCCTCGTTTCCAGGATCAATGATTACGGCCGGTTCTACATGGTTGTCCAAGTGCGTTCTGTTTCGGGGAGATTCACCGACCATCGGAAAATAGTTCTTCTTGTAAGAGACATTAACCAATTGCTTGCTGAGGTATAAGTTCCCCCAACTGTAGGCCATCCAATAGTACCCGGGGTATTCCCGCTTCCCCCGCGGATAAGGATCTACCCCCCCTTTCGGCCGGAAGTGTTCGACATGCGCAAAATCACCTGTGAACTTCACCTCACTGAAACAGCATTTGTTGTACTGACGAACACGCAAAGTATCAACTACTGCCTGTATCTTATAATCGTCTGTAAATTCAAACTTCTTTTCCCCGCTCAAGTATTGTTCCGGCTCGGCATCAAACTTCTTCCTATTCTCTTCGTTCATTGCCTGTTCGATGGCCAACAATGCAGCCGGTGCATCGCCTTTATGAATTCTGATCATGCCTGCGTCCTCCCTCCTTTAATTTCCGCCGTCAGTTTTTCCAATGCGTTGATCAACCGCTCATCGCTACCCTCGGCATCTACCGGTAAATTAGCCAGCTCTGTATCCAACCCCGCCAATTCCTTATCTTCCTCAATCGTCCTTTGCTGATTATCCAGCAAGGTCCTTCTCCTGTTTACCTTTGCTTCTGTCTCTTTCCCCCGTTCACTGGCAACCTCGAACAGTTCGCTGGTGACAAACTGACCGATCCGCCAAGTATTGAACACTACTGGGTCATTTTGGATAAAAGCTTGATTACCACGGCGATGGACCACACATAAATTATCTCCAGCCGATGCCTGAGCCATAAAAGGGCTGTGCGCAGTACAGATGAACTGTGTTTTGGGGAAATAACCGACGAGGTAGTCCCGGACATTTCGCTGCCACCTGGGATGAAGGTGTAAGTCTATCTCGTCCATGATGACGATGGCGGGTTCTTCAAGGGGCGCTACTTTATCCTCGTTCTTCCAAAACATCCGCAAAGCTAGGTCCAGCGCCCACGAAAGCATCGTCTTATAGCCGAGGCTCAACTCGGAGATTTGAACTCTTCCATATGGCGTAGTCACCTCTACCCGTGATCGCCCCAATGAATTGTCGCTTCGAAGAGGAGAACCGATTACGAAAGCGTCTGGGCCCTCAACATCGGGAAGCAGGTCCGCGAGGAGCTTTTTTACCCGCTCAAACAAAACAGTACCGCGCTCCTTTGTTTCCGGTTTCAGGGAGGCGTATTCCAGTGTTACAAGAACTTCTTCCGCATCATAGAGAGCGCCATCATTGGAAAACAGATTCAAGATCGGATCCTTCAGCCTTTCGTCTTCAAGATTTTTGGTTTCCATATGCCGGTTGGCCCCATAGGCATATAGATTGGGAAAGGTTACAGTTTTCAACGAACTTTTTCGGGGTAGCACTTTTTCCAATTTGCCCTTTTCACGGACCAGTGACATCCCCAACGTTACCAGTTCCCCGTCGGCGGGCTTTTCTCCCAACGCTGCCCCAAACGAAAAACTAGCCTCTATCGTTGAACGGACATCTGCCCCAATCCGAATCAGCTTTTCAAATTCTGTCTCGTCTTCCAGGTCATCCAAATTAGGTTTTATACGGGTCATCCCCTCAGCCTCCATCTGCTCCGTGCTTTTGTCACTCTCCAATTTCGCCTTTTCCTCTTCAGGGGTTAACGGGTCGATGACGGGGGACATCCAGGCTAGACACTTCAACAGTGAGGTCTTACCGACACCGTTGTCCCCCAGAATAAGCGTCCAGGGTGCGATTGCCCCGGCGCTATCCCGTAGGTCCAGTGTAGTCAGCTGCCCAAAACACTTTATATTGGTCAGATCCAGTGATACGAAATACATGGGCGATTTTACATCGTCTGAGGCCATGGTCTTGTTCTTTTAGCGCAAATCTACCGGAATATCCCCAATTGATAAAGATTGGCCGGATCGCAGATTTTTTGATAGACTATCGGATGGGACCCGCTATCTCCGTATGTCCTAAGCTTTGGCGTGTTGATCGCCGTAAAAATTGTAAATTGGCCATGAAGCAAAACTTTTTAATTATGCTTGCGCAGCAATAACTGAGGCGTCCCGTTAATGGGCAGGAATTCGAAAACCTATGCCTCAAGATATAGAGAGAAATATGGAAATGCTCCGAAATTCAAATGGTGGGCCGGTCAGGTCAGTCGCAGAACGGAGTTGACATCGTGGGTACGCCAGCGGGACAGCAAGGATATAAGGGTAAATATGCACCCTCGGGACAAAAAAACAGCAAGGTTAGGCGAGTTAAGCAATTATTTCGGGACAATACATATACTATAAAACACATGTGACCATTCCCGTTCATGCACACCCATCATGAACATAATTAAGCAAAAAGTCTTCTTAAAGCATCTGTAAACGGGATACAATGAAAACACTAATGTCGTTGACTTAAGAAAAAATGGGTGTTTTAACCCATGTCGTTAAGTTAGCGCCAAAATGGGTGTTTTAACGGGGTGATCGTAGTTGAAAAAGAAGCCCTTAGTAAAAGGGGCTGTCCCTAATCAAAAAC